>Ga0153915_10003621_pt1 | contig 14167 bp, 1 predicted proteins | sample Opewatmetagenome_2_FD_107003 | JGI IMG/M metagenome (GOLD analysis project Ga0153915, IMG submission 107003) | Freshwater wetland microbial communities from Ohio, USA - Open water 3 Core 3 Depth 3 metaG | ecosystem: Environmental > Aquatic > Freshwater > Wetlands | place: USA: Ohio, Lake Erie... | reverse complement strand
TCCCGCCGCCGATCACGAGCCGGCGACCGAGGGTCAGGAAGCGCTTTCCCTCGGCGACGAGCGAGTGCTCGCCCGCGGTGACCCGGATCGTCGCGCTGCCCGGGCACGTGAACCATGGCTTGCCGTCGAGCAGCACGCGCGTCCCGGCTTGCTCGCAGCTCGCCGAGAGGTCGCCGAGCTGCTTGCGCACGAGTGTCTGGTACGCGAGCGCCTGCTGGTAGAGCTCGGGGGTGAACGGCTTGTCTCCGAAGCGGAGCGCGCGTTCGAGGGCCTCGTCGGCCTCGAGCACGCGATCGAGGCGGATCAGCGTGACCGCCATGTTGAAGCGGATCATCGGGTGATCCCAGATCGCGATGGCCGCCTTGTACTTCTCGAGCGCGGCGCCGTGCGCACGCTGGCTGAACAGCTCGTTGCCCTCCGCGAACAGCGCGTTCGCCTGGTCCTGGCGTTCCTCGGGCACGCCGGCCTCCCACGGATCGTCATCGGCGGCCGCGGTGCCGGCGATGGCGGCGAGCACGCACGCCGCGAGCACGACCCGGATCACGGCGGCGGCTCCACCGTCGCGGATCCCGCCGCGGGGCTTGCCGCGGAGCCTGCCGCCGGGCTTGCCGCGGAGCCGCTTTCCGCGTGCTTCTTCTTGCGCAGGTCCTTGTTGTAGATCGCCTTGGACTCTTGCTCGAGCGCATCGGCGCGCGCACGTTCGGCCGCCGCCGCCGCGAGCGCCTCGGCGCGCGCCGCCCTCGCCTCCTCGGTCGCCCGGCGCGCCGCCTCGGCTGCCGCCTGCGCGCGATCCTTCTCGGCCTGCGTCTGGGCCAGCGAACGACGCAGCTCGGCGTTCGCGCGCTCGAGCTCCTCGCGGGACAGCGCGACATCCTTGTCCGCCCGGATCACCGCGTCTTGCGCCTGCTTCGCCTCGGCCTCGGCCTTCTTGCGCGCCTGCTCCTTCTCCTCGATGACGTCGAGCTTCTGCTGCAGCGCGGCCTTCGCGGCCTCGGCTTCCGTCGCCTTGTTCTGTGCCTGCTCGTTCGCCGTCTCGGCCTCCTGTGCCTTCGCCTGCGCGGCGCGGTTGGCGTGCGACAGCTGGACCGTGAAGAACGAGCCGCCGGCGATCACCATCGCGAGCACCGCGACGGTCGAGGCCCACAGCAGCAGCTTGCGTTGCCGCGTGCGCACCGCGTGGCGGGCGACCGCATCGAGGAAGGCCGTCTCGGTCGCCGATAGATCGAGCACGTAACGCTGCCGGTACCCGAACGCCTCCTCGGCGGTCGCGCCGCGCCACAGCAGGTCATGCGGCCTCCCGCGCGCCTCCCACTGGCGGGCCGCCTGCGCGAGCTCGTGGCTGAACCCGCGCATACCCTGGCTGTCGTCGAGCCAGCGCCGCAGCATCGGCCACTCCGAGATCAGCATCTCGTGCACGATCTCGACGGTCGCGGTCTGATCGAGATCAGTGTGCAGGTGGATCAGGCGTGCGCGCACCAGCTGGTCGAGGATCTGCTCGATCTCTCTCTGCTGTGCGGGCTTGTCGCCGCGCAGCGACAGCAGCTCCTTGCGATCGATGATCGCGCGCGTTCCCTCGGGCGTCACCAGGCGGGTCATGATCGTGCGCAGCAGGATCTGGCTCGTCGGCGGCACCGCAGCGGCGACCTGGTCGGCGTGCCGCGCAAACGCACCCGCGACGCCCCCCATCTGCTGGTAGGCCGCCTTGGTCAGGAGCTTGCGCTGCGCGTCGCGCGCGTCCCACAGCCGGGTCGCAGCAAACGACAGCAGAGGCAGCGCGCCGCGGCTGGTCGCGACGTCGAGCATGTCTTCGACGATCGACGGGTCCTCGAACGTGTACCCGGCGAGCTCCGCGGGACGCATGAGGGTCTCGCGCAGATTCTCGCGATCCGGCGCGGTCAGAAAGAACAGACCGCGCGACAGCTCGTCGAGGAAGTACTTGTGGCCGGCGAGGCGATCGAGGAAGTCAGCGCGCATCGACAGCACGACGCGAACCGGCGAGCTCGGATCGTCGGCGGCTGCGAGCAGCGCCGCGAGGAACACCTGGCGGATCGCATCGCTGTCGCACAGCGTGAACAGCTCCTCGAGCTGGTCGACGACGACGAGGACCTGCTGGTTCCGGCGCGCCGCAGCCGCACGTAGCATCGACCCGAACACACCGGGCGAATCGCGTAGCTGGCCGAGCAGGTGATCGGCGTGCTCGCCGGTCGCGAGCGACTCCTCGAGAACGGCGGCGAGGCGATGCAGCGGCAAGCGCCCCGGACGCAACACGCGGACCTGCCAGTTGCCTCCCGAGCTGCGAAGCGCGGGGGCCAGGCCCGCGTGCACGAACGATGACTTGCCGACGCCGGACGGGCCGATCACGGCGAGCAGCGGCCAGTTCGCCAGCTGGGCGAGCGCGGTGCGGATCTCGTTCGTGCGACCGAAGAAGTACTTCGCGTCGTCCTCGCCGAACGCAGCGAGCCCGCGATACGGGCACGCATCGCCGGCCGGGCGGTCAGCGCTCGGCGCGAGGAACGCCTGCAGGTCGGCGAGCAGCTCGCTCGCGGTCTGGTAGCGCTGCGACTTCCGCTTCGCGAGGCACCGGTCGACGATCCGCACCAGCTCCGCCGGCAATCCAGGCTCGCGGGTGCCGATACTCGCCAGCGGCGTATCGAGATTGCAGAGCTCGGCCCGCAGCCCATCGGTCGTCATCGGCCCTGCGGGGTGCGGATGCCCGGGCGCGAGGCCCCGCCACAGCATGATGCCGACCGCCCACAGGTCCGCCTGATGGTCGACGACGTCAGCGCCCCACTGCTCGGGCGACATGTACGGAAACGTTCCGATCAGCGAGTTGCTCGTGAACGTCACCCCGGCATCGTCCGGTCGGATCTCGATCGAGTCTGCCGAGCTCGGCGGCCTCCGCTCCGCACCGATCGACTTGCCGACCCGCGCGACGCCGAAATCGAGCACCTTGACGCCGCCACGGTCGGTGACGAACACGTTGCTCGGCTTGAGGTCGCGGTGAACGATGCCGAACTCGTGCGCACGCTCGAGCGCACGGGTGACCGCGATCATGATCTCGACGACCTGGCGCTGCGATGGCTTGCGGTCCAGCACGTCGGAGAACGTGGTGCCCTGCAGGTACTCGAGGACCATGTACGGCAGGCCCTCGTGCTCGCCGACCTCGAAGATCGTGACGATGTTCTCGTGCGTGCAGCGCGCGGTCGCCTTGGCCTCGACGATGAAGCGCTGGACGAGATCGACGTCGCTGTACAGCAGGAACTTGATCGCGACCTTGCGGCCGAGCTTGGTGTCGCGCGCGACGAACACCTGGCCCATGCCCCCTCGCGCGAGCTCGCGGATCAGCTCGAAGTGGCCGATCTTGCGGTTCTTCGAGAAATCGAGGGCCTCGCGCTTCGCGACGAACGGCCCTGCGGGCATGACCGCGGTCTTGTCCTGAACCGAAGGCCCTGCCGGCATGACCGCGGTCTTGTCCGGAACCGAAGGCCGGTGGGCCCGCCCGACCGGCATGACCTCGGTCTTCTGCTCGCCCGGTTCGCGAGCGGAGTCGTCCCCCGAAATGGAGGGGACCGGACTCACTCCGGCCCCCGGGGAAGACGTCGATTCGGCCACCCCTTCGATCGTACTCCCTTTCGCGAACGGCCGGCCGAAAACGAAAACAGCCGCCGATCCGAGGACCGGCGGCTGCGTCGACGAGTGCGGTTAGCCCGCGATCGTCAGCCCCATTTGCGCGCGGACGGCGAAGAACTCTTCGCTGATCGAGTAGAGCACCAGCTCCTTGATCTTGTCCTTCACCTGCGGACCACCGACGGTGACCGGCTCCGCCGAGACCATGCGCGCCGCGACCTCGAGGTCACCGCACACCACGAAGCCTGCGCGGTGCGAGACCGCATCGACCGCGTGGCCCCACTTCGCGAGGTTGATCTCCGGCGCCGCCTGGATGAACTTCTGGACGACCATGCCCAGCTGCTCCATCGCGTGGGGCGGCATGCGCTTCTGCATCTCGGGCACGTACTGCTGGACCGTGGCGACCATGTCCGGGGGGACCGGGAAGCGCGGGTTCAGCATGACGAGCGCCGACAGCACGACGACCTTGAGCTCGGTGTTCGTCGGCAGGAGCATCTTCAGGTAGTACTCCGGCCGCATGAACGTGAGCCGGCGAGCCGACAGGAACGCCACCTCGCGCTCGTTCTTGCCTTGCAGCAAGTGCGGGCGCACGACGAAGGACGGACAGAGCTCGGTCTTCTCGATCGCGTTCGCGAGCTGGATGTCTGCCGCCTTGTTGTCCTCGACGAGGAACACCTCGGGCAGCGGAACATTCAGGACCTGCGCGACATAGTAGAAGAGCTTGCTGAACATCAGCGGGTCGCCCTGGAGCTGCCGCTTGTCCTTGCGCTTGATGCCGAAGTCCTTGTGCGGGAACGCCTTCATCGCCGCGACGCCCTGCCAGCATGCAGAGAAGATCGCGCTGATGTAGCGGTTCTCGTCCGGGTGGACGAGCTTCCCCCACGTCTCGTTGCTCATCATGTTCTTCGCCTTGACGAGACCACGAGGCTTGTACTGCTCGTAGAACTGCATCTCGTCGGCGTCGGCCTTCTTGAGGAACGCGAGGGTGTTACAGACGCACCAGGTCTTATCGTACTGGTGCGTATCCATGTAGATCTTGCGCAGCGCCTTGTACGAGTCGTACTTGAACGGCTCGTTCTTCAGCATGCGCATGTGCTGCTCGACCGCCTTGTCCGTGTACTCGGGACCCGCGACGAGATAGAGCTCGGCGAGGATCTCGGCACGATCGGTACCGTCACCGCGCATCTCGTTCTTCGGATCCATCTGCTGTGCGATCTCGAAGGCCTGCGTCGCCGACTGGTAGTGCTTGAGGCGCGACCGATAGATCTCGCCGAGGCCGTCGAACAGACCGACCTGCAGCTTGTGGAACATCGGGTTGCCGCCCTTGGGCAGGCGCTTGATCATGTCGCGGTACGCGCGCTCCTGACCCTTCCAGTCGCGCTTGGTCGTCAGGACCTTGTCGATCGCTTCGAACGACTTCAGCGCGCGCGGGATGAGCGACTCGGTGAGCTTCTCCGGTTGCGAGAAGAAGCTGTCGAGAGCGCGGTTGTAGTAGTCGACCGCCTCGTCGAGTGACTTCAGCTCGTCACGCGCGATCGTCGCCGCAGCGTGGTGGTACGCACCCTTGCGGATCGAATCGGTCTCGAGAGTGACGAACCGCTCGATGGTCTCGACGACCTTCTTCCACTGCTTGGTCTCGGTGTAGACGTCGAGGAGCTTCTGCAGCAGCTGGTGGTCTTCGGGCGCGACCTCGAGAGCATCGAGGTAGGCAGCCGTCGCCTTCTGCGGGTTCTGCAGCTTCTCGTGATAGATGCTGCCGATCTCGCTCAGGAGCTGCGTCTTCTCCTTGGGGTTCGCCGTCTGCGTCAGACCACGCTTGCCCTGGATGACGGCTTCCCAGTCACCCTGCGCGACGTGCAGATCGATGACCGCCTGCAACGTCTCGCGGTGCGTCGGATCGATCTCGAGGGCCTTCTCGAACATGTTGAGCGCCTTCTTGCGCTCACCCAGGTTCTGGCGGACTCGACCGAGGCGGTTGTAGATGCGGACCACGTCCGCCTCGTCCTGACCGTCGCGGTGCTGGACCAGGATCGTCTGGTAGATCTTTCCAGCGTTGTCCCAGTCCTGCATCTTGAACATCAAGTCCGCGCGGCCGAGGAGGGTCGGCAGATACGTGGAGTCGATGTCGTACGCAGCCTTGTAGTAGCCGAGCGCCTTCTGGAAGTCGCCCAGCTCGTCGGCGCACTTCGCCGCCCGGTAGTAGAGCTCGTTCAGCTCGCGCGGGTCGGCATGCAGCTGGCCGACCTTGCGGCAGAGCATGTCGATGACCGGCGAGAGCTCGGTCCACTGCTGGTCGTTGAAGTACAGATCGGCGAGCGGACGGCCCGCGTCGACGTGCTCGGGATCGATCCCGATGACCGCGGCGTACAGCTGCTTCGCCTGGTCATCCTGGTTGAGCTTGTACATGTAGATGTTCGCCGCCTCGAACAGGAGGCGAACCTTGTCGACCGCGACCGGCGTGTAGCTCTCCGCACGCACCATCATCTGAGCAGCCTTGAGCCAATCGCCGCGATCCGAGTACTGCTTGGTGAGGGCCTCCATCGTCGGCACGTGGCCGGGATCGAGGGCGAGGCCGCGGAGCAGGTTGCTCTCCGCACCCTCGGCGTCACCGAGCTGGGTGTACTGGATCTTGCCCATGCGCCAGTACAGGTCGACCTGGCGGCGGGTGTCGGTCGTCAGCTGAACGAGGTGCGCCATCATGTCGATCGCGCGGTCCCACTCGCTGATCTTCTCGTACAGGCGGCCGAGGGCATCGAGCGCGCGCTGTTCGTCGCCGTCGAACGACAGGACGTCGTTGTAGGCCTCGATCGCGCGATCGACCTCCTTCAGCTCGACCTCGTAGACCTGCCCCATCTGGACGTACAGCTCGACGCGAATCGCGACGTCGGCCGTGGCCATGATGTGGTTGCGGTAGGTCTCGACGAGCGCTTCGTACTTACCGGCCGCCTGGTAGAGGCGAGCCAGCTCGCGATACGCGTTGTAGTTGCGGCTGTCGATCGCGACGATCTTCTCGAGAGCTTCCGCCGCGCGGTCGAGCTTGCCGAAGCGCTCTTCCCACGCCGCGGCCATGCGCTCGTAGAGCGAGACGCGCTCGGCATCCGACGGCGTCGCATCGAGCTGTGCCTCGAGGACATCGAGGTATTTCTCGGTCTGCTCCGTCTTCTCGTACAGGCTTTCGAGGGCGCGCAGCGCCGTCAGGTTCGACGGGTCGAGGTCGAGGACCTTCTGGTAGGCGGTGATCGCCTGGCCCGCGTCGAACAGACGCAGGTCCCAGATCGAGCCGATCTCCAGACGGAACTTGATGATCTCGTTGTCGTCGTTCGACAGGTCCGCACGCTTGGTGAGGACCTCGATCAACGGCTCCCACTGCTCGGCGCGGCGATAGAGCCGGTCGAGTGCGACGAGCGCCGTGCGGGACGAGCCATCCTGATGCAGCGCCTGCTGGTAGCTGTGGATCGCGCCGCCGATGTCCTGCATCTGGCGCTCGAGCAGCTCCGCGAGGTCGATGTACAGCGCGGTCTTCTTCGCCTTGTCGGGCTCGACGGCCGCGTGCCGCTGCAACGTCTCGATCAGCTCGCTCCAGCTACCGCGCTTGCGCTGCAGCTCGGCCATACCGGCGAGAGCGCCGGTGTGAGCCGGGTCGATGCGCAGTGCCTGCTGGACGGAGTGGATCGCGTACTCGAGGTGGCTCAGATGATCCGAGTACCAGCGGCCGATCTTGACCCAGAGGTCGGCGGCCGCGGAACGGTCCTCGCGCTCGAGCTCGTTGACGCGGTTGGTGTACTCGTCGAGCAGCTCCTGCCAGCGGTTGGTCGCCGTGGCGAGGCGCTCGAGCTCGGTCGCGGTCTCGTCGTGGGAGTAGTCGCGCTTGAACGCGGCCTGGAGGACGTAGAACGCACTCTCCTGGTCGCCGATCTCGCTCTCGTAGATCTTGGCGACCTGGTTCAGGAGGCCGATCTGCTCCTCGTTGGAGCCGCGCAGCTCCGAGCGCTCGAGCAAGATCTCGACGAGCTCGGTCCACTTGTACTGCTGGCGATAGATCGCCTCGAGGCGATCCGAGGCGGTGGCGTTCGCCGGATCCGACGCACGCACGCGCTCGTAGACGGCAGCGGCCCTGGTGAGGTCCTCGACCTTCTCTTCCCAGGTCGCCGCGGCCTGGAGCAGCGTCTCGCGGCGCTGCGCTTCATCCTCGAGGACGAGCGCGCGCTTCTCGAGCACGTCGATCGACTCCTCCCAGCGACCTTCGCGAACGAACAACGTCTCGAGGGCCGCGAGGGCACGGAAGTCCGACGGATCGATGGCGATCACGCGGCGCCATGCATCGACGGCCTCGTCGACACGGCCGAGCACATCACCTTCGAGCTGGCCGAGCTGTGCGTACAGCTCGATCGTCTCGGTCTCGTCGATCGCGCCCGACAGCTGACCGACATCGATGATGCGGCGGATGGTCTGGGACAGCTCGTCCCAGGCCTGCGTGGACCGGTAGAGCCGGGCCAGGCTGCGCAGCGTCTCGAGATCGTTGCCGTCGATGCGGTCTGCAGCGAGCCACGCATCGAGTGCGTTGCGCTCGCGGCCGAGCTTCTCTTCCCACACGCGACCGAGGTGCTTGTAGAGCGGAATCTGCTCCGCATCCGGGGCGACCGCGATCTGGCGCTCGACGATCTCGACGAGCTCGTCCCACTTGTTCTGGCGCGTCGTGAGGTCCGCGAGGGCCGCGAGGGCCTGCGGCTCTTCACCACGGATGTCGAGCACGCGACCGAGGAGCTCGATCGCACGCTCTTCCTCGTTGAGCGCGTCGGAGCAGATGCGCGCCATGCGCGCGTAGATGTCGGCCATCTCCGCGTCGGCCTCGGCGACGTCGATCAGCTTCTCGTAGGTCTCGAGCAGCCTCTTCCAGTCCTCGCGGCGGAAGTGGATGCTCTCGATCTTCTCGAGCGCGCGGCGGTTGCGGCTCTCCTGCTCGAGCACGGACGTGTAGCACTTGAGTGCCTGCTCGAGGTCGCCGAGCGCGTCTCCGAAGAGGTCGCCGCGGCGGAAGTAGAGCTCCGTCTGCTCGTCGGGATCCTGGACCACCTCGATCCGACGACGCAGGATCTCGACGAGGTCGTCGTACATCGCTGCGTTGAGGTAGAGGCGATCGAGGGACGCGAGCGCGTCGGGATCCTTCGGCTCGATCTCGAGCACGCGGAGATGCGTCGTCACCGCGTTGGCGGCGTCGTGCATCTCGAACTCGTAGACGCGCGCGAGGCGGAGGAGCGTCACACGACGAACCTCCTTGTCCTGCGTGCGCTCGAGCGCGCCCGAGTAGGCCTGGACCATGTCGTGCCAGGCGCCGGTCTCGCCGGCGAGGCGCTCGGCCTCCTCCAGCGCGTGCTCCCAGCGCGGATCCTCGACGATGGCAGAGCACCACCAGTCGAGGGCCTTGTTCTGGTCGAACAGACGATGCTCCGCGAGCTCGGCGAGCCGCTGGAACATCTGCTGGCGATCGGGGCCGGCGAGCTTGGTGAGCATCACCTCGAGGAGGCCGTGCAGCTTGCCGAACTCGGAGGCCGCCTCGTAGAGCGGCTCGAGCACGTTGGCAATCTCCGCCTGGAGATGGCCGGCGCTGAACATGTTCTCGAGAGAGGCGATCGCCTGCTCGTGCGTCGGGTGCGAGGTGAGGATCTCGCGATAGGTCTCGACCGCACCCTTGCGGTCACCGAGCTGCGTCTCGAGGGTCTGACCGAGGCGTGCCTGGAGGTCAGCGACCTCCCGGTCGCTCTCGGCGAGCTGGATCTGGAGACGGAGGATCTCGGCGAGCTCGGGCCACGCCGCCGTCGCCGAGTAGAGCCGATCGAGCGCCAGCGCCGCCGGCTTGTTGTCGCCGGCATCGGTCGACACCTCGAGGAGCTTCCTCAGGGTCGCGATCGCCTTCGGGATGTCGTTGAGCTCCTGCTCGTAGACGCGCGCGAGGCGGCTGTACAGATCGACCTGGCGCGGGACGTCGAGCGACTTGCCGGCCTCGGCCGCGTAGAGGGCCGCGAGCGGCTCCCACGTGCCGGTGATCTCGGCGAGGCGCTCGATGTGACCGAGCGTGAGCTGGTTACCCGAGTCGTCACGCAGCGCGCGGGCATACGCATCGAACGCCGCGTGCGCGTTGCCGATCATCTGCTCGTGCAACTGCGAGATGCGATGGAGCAGCTCGACGCGAGCGAGCGGATCCTCGTTGTGCGCGACCATGACCTCGAGGACGTCGACGAGCTTTGCGTACTCGCCGGCGGTCTCGTAGATCGGCTCGAGCACGCGAGCCGCCATGACCGGCTCGACCTTGCCGTGGACAAGGCCGTCGAGGGCATGGAGGGTCTCGGCGTGGCTCGGATCCATCTCGAGCGCTTCGCGGTACGACTCGATCGCACGCGCGACATCGCCCAGGCGGATCTGCCAGAGGTGACCGATGCGATACTTCAGAGCAACGGTCTCGCTCGTCGTCTCGGCGAGCTCGACCTGGCGCTCGAGGTTCGCGAGCAGGTCGTACCAGCGCTCGGCCTGGCCGAGCAGACGATCCAGGGACTGGATCGCCGGCAGCTGGTCGGCGTCGATATCGAGGATTGCCTGGTAGGTCTCGATCGCCTTGGCGACATCGCCGAGCTCGCGGTCATAGACCTGCGCGAGCACGTAGAGCATCGCCTTCTTGTCTTCCGGATCCTCGGCGAGGTCGGCCTTCTTGGCGTAGACGTCCTTGAGCGGCTCCCACCGCGCGAGGCGCACGTACATGCGCTCGAGGGCATCCATCGCCGTCATGTCGACGTCGTCGATCGACAGCACCTGACGGAACGTCGCGATCGCGGCGTCCGCATTGCTGAGCACTTCCTCTTCGATCTGCGCCGCGCGGAACAGGAGCTGCTTGCGCTCCTCGACGTTCGGCAACATCTCGCTCTTGCGCTTCAGGATGTCGACGAGCTTGGGCCAATCACCCGTGCGCTCGTGGATCGTCTGGATCGCCGTCGCAGCCTCGACGGTCGATGGCGAGGCCTTGAGCACGCGCTCGTAGGTCGCCACCGCACCCTCGTTGTCACGCAGCTCGTGCTCCTGGATCTGAGCGCGGCGGAACAGGAGGGCGACCTTGAGATCGTCTTCCTGCGCATCGGTCGCGACCTGATCATAGAGAGCAGCCACCTCCGGCCACTTGTCGAGGCCACGGGCGAGGCGATCGAGCTGGGCGTGGGTCGTCTCGTTGCGCGGGTCCTCGCGCATCGCGCGCGAGAACGTCGAGAACGCGGCGTCCGCGTTGTCGCCACCGATCTCGTGGAGCTCCGAGATCATGTGGAGCAGCTCGATCTTCCTTGCGGGATCGAACGCGTGCTTCGCCATGATCTCGTAGATGCCGATCTGCTTCGTCCACTCTCCGCGCGCCTTGTAGATCGGCTCGAGGATGTTGGCGATCGTCAGCTCGTGCTCCGGGATCGAGATGAGGCGCTCGAGGGCCATCACTGCATCGCGGTTCTGATCCTCGTGATCGAGCACCTGGCGGTACGTCTCGACGGCCGCGCCCACCTCGCCCAGGTAGGTCTCGCGCAGCTGCGCGAGGCGGACGAGGAGAGCGACCTGCTCGTACGGCTGTTCGACGAGCGTGAGCTGGCGGCTCAGGTTGTCGCCGAGGTCGCGCCACTGCTGGCGCTGGACATAGAGACGATCGAGCGCGCGCAGGGCCTTCAGGTCATCCGGCGACTGGCCGAGGATCTCGTTGTAGATGGTGATCGCCTCATCCGGGGCGTTCAGCATCTCCTCGTGGATCTGGGCCGAGCGATAGAGGAACTCGAGGCGCTCGTCGGGCTCGTTCGCGATGTCGATGCGACGGCGATAGATATCGAGGAGCTCCGGGTACTTCTCCTCGCGCGTGAAGATCGCCTCGAGGGCAGCGAGTGCCGCGAGGTCGTCGGTCTCGATCGTCAGCGCCTTCTTGAAGAACTCGACGGCCTTCGCGCTGTTGCCGAGGCGATCCTCGTAGCTACGCGCGACCTTCGTCGAGAGCTCGTGGGCGAGCTTCGGATCGAGGTCCTTGTTGCCGAGGGCGCCCTCGAACAGCGTCACGAGGCGGTTCCAGCCGTCCTCGATCAGAGGAGCCAGCGCCTCGAGCTGGACCTTGGCCGCCTCGGTGGACGGATCTTCCCTGAAGCCACGCGCGTACGCGTCGAACGCCCTCTCGGCGTCCATGAGCTTCGTGCGCTGCAGCTCGCCGATGCGGAGCAGCAGTGACGTGCGGCGGAGCTGATCCTTCTCGGCGGCGAGCTGGATCTCGTGCACGCCGACGAGCGGCCCCCACTCCTGGAGGTGCTCGTAGACGGGCTCGAGGATGTTCGCGACGGTCAGCTTCTGCTTGTCGTCGGTCCGGAGATGGATCTCGAGCGACTCGCGCGCCTTCGGGTGGCCGACGTCGATGTCGAGGATGTCACGGTAGACATCGATCGCGCCGACGACGTCGTCGAGGTGCTGCTCCTTCAGCTGGCCGAGCCGGTACTTCAGCTCGACGTGGGCAGCCTTGTTCTCCTCCGGCCCGATGATGGTGATCTGCCGGCCGAGGATGTCGGCCAGCTCCTTCCACATCTGGTTGCGGACATAGATCCGGTCGAGGGACGCCAGCGCGCTCGGCTGATCGCCGGCCGCGTCGAGGATTCCCAGGTAGGCCGCGATGGCCTTCTTGTCGTCCTTGACCTCGTCTTCGTAGAGCTGACCGATCTTGGTCTGGATCGCGATCCGCTCGTCTCCATCCGTGGACAGGTCGAGCTTCTTCTCGTAGACCTTCAGCAGCTCGTCGAACTGGCCCTTACCGAGGTAGAGCCGCTCGAGTGCGTCGAGCGCCTGATCATTCCGCTCGTCGAGCTTCAGGATCTGGCGGTTCATGTCGAGCGCGCGGTCGACGTCGCCCTGCTCTCTCTCGATGACGCGCGCCATGACGAGCATGAGCGGCAGTGCATCTTCGGCGTGGGCGAACTTCGGCAGCGACGCTGCGTACGCATCGACGAGCTGGTTCCATCCCTGCGTCTCGGCGGCGAGCCGCTCGATCTGCTGGTGGATCTCGTCTGACTCGTGGTCCTCGGCGTGTGCCTTGAGCCACCAGCCGAACGCGGAACCCTTGTCGCGGAGCTTCTCCTCGTTGTAGGTCGCGAGGCGCTTCTGGCGCTCGTAACGCAGCTGCTTGTCTTCGACTGGCGTCGCGCGCAGCTGGATCTCGAGCACGCGCACGAGCGCCTTCGGGTCGCGACCCGCCTCGTAGAGCGGGATCAGCGCCTCGGCGGCGGCGAGGTTGTTCTCGTCGAGCTGGAGGACCTTCTCGAACGCGCGCATCGCGCGGTCGGCCTTCTGCAGCGTGTCGCGGTAGAGCATCGCGATCTTCATCGCGAGCGAGAGACGGTGCGTCTCACCACCCGACTCGACCTCGCGCTCGAGAACGCGGATGTACTCGTCGACCTTGCCACGCGACGTGTAGAACTGTTCGAGGTCGTCCCAGCGACCTTCCGTGACGTAGAGCTTCTTGAGAGCGTCCTGCGCGCGGCGGTTGTTCTCGTCGATCGCGAGCAGCTTCTGCCACGCGTCGATCGCCTTCTCGCTGTTCTCGACCTTCTCCGTGTAGAGGAGACCGAGGCGCTGGAGGGCGTCGGCACGCAGCTTCGCGTCGCTGGCCGCATCGGCCTGGCGCTGGCAGATGTCGGCGAGCTTCTCCCACTCCTTGTTGCGCTCGTAGAGCTTGTAGAGCTCGGTCAGCGCTTCCTCGTGGGTCGGCTCGTACTGGACAACCTTCTCCCACCAGTACGTGCAGATCTCGGGCTTCTTGACCTTGGTCGCCGCCATGCGCGCGACCTCGATCACCTTCGCCGCACGCGCCGCCTCGGGCGCGCGCTCGATCTCCGCTTCCTTGAGCTTGATCAGCTTCTCCCAGTCACGACGCTTCTCGTAGACCTGGAGCAGGTGCTCGGCTGCCTGGAGGTTGTTCGGGTCGAGCTCGAGGACCTTCTCGAACGCCTTGATCGCTTCAGCCTGGTTCGAGAACCGCTCCAGGTAGAGGTTCGCGACCTGGAGGTAGATGGCGACCTTGCCGTCGCCGTCGACCGTCCGCTCGGCCTTCTCGTTCAGGATCTTCACGAGATCCGGCCAGCGCTTCTTGTTCTCGTACAGTCCGGCGAGCTTGTCGAACGCGTCCATCCGCGACGGGTCGTGATGGATGGCCTGCGTCAGCGACGAGATGACCTGGTTGTCGTTGTTGAGCCTTCCGTAGACGTCCGACAGCTCGATGAAGACCTCGGCCTTCTCGCTCGGCGTCGGCGAGGCCTTCGCCTCTTCGTCCTTCAGCGCGTCGGCGAGCTGAGCCCACGACTGCGCGTTGCGCAGCACGCGAACGAGCTCGCGGCGCGGAGCCTTCTCGGTCGGATACGCGGCGATGACCTTCTTCCACTCGCCGACGCCCTTGTCGCCCGCGCTCTCGGCGGACTTGGCCTTCGCCATCGCGCCTTCGAGATCGGCCGGCAACGGCGCTGCTGCTGCTGCGGCCGGAGCGGCGGGAGCG
>Ga0153915_10003620_pt1 | contig 14170 bp, 10 predicted proteins | sample Opewatmetagenome_2_FD_107003 | JGI IMG/M metagenome (GOLD analysis project Ga0153915, IMG submission 107003) | Freshwater wetland microbial communities from Ohio, USA - Open water 3 Core 3 Depth 3 metaG | ecosystem: Environmental > Aquatic > Freshwater > Wetlands | place: USA: Ohio, Lake Erie... | reverse complement strand
GGGTGCGGTTATGCGGGAGCGCCCGCTCCTCAGGGGAAACGAAGCGTTGAACCGGAGAGCCGAATCCTGGAGCCCGGCGCGCCGCCCAGGGGGGCTGTGTCTCCGAGGCCTAGGAACCCTTGCGGGCGGGCTGGGAGACGACCTTGCTAAGCCGCTCTATGCCTTTCGACAGAGAGCTGAAGGATGGCGCGGACAAGGACTCCACAGACACTGTCGCTGTCGACTTCTGCTCGTACAGGTTTCGGATCTGGTGATTCAGGTCCAGTGCCATCTCTCGCATTTGTGCAATCGCTTCCGGCCCCAGCTCTGCGTACTGGGTCCCCCGCAGAAGATCTTTTTCCTTGCGCTGGTCAAAGAAGACTATCGACTGGTCCTGTCGGATTTGTTTCGCCAGATCCCTGATCTCTTGTGTCTGGGCCGCGATTTCTGCCTTGCTCACCTGCTTGCCTGCCTGCTGATCCCGCATCAATGCCTCCAGCTGATCGATTGAGGCAAGCATCCGGTTGCTGATGGTCAGGGGCTGGCTCATCGTCAGCCTGGCCAGCTGCGGTGTGATCAGAGGCTCCGTGTTGCGGTAAAAGCGCGAGAAATAGAACCTGTCCAGGTAAAAGTTGTTGTGCACCCAGTAAAAGAAACTGAGCGAGTCGTAATATGACTGCGAAGAGGTAAAAGACGTCCGCCGCAAGTCAGGCGCGTAGGAAACAGCACTCGCCACAGGCGATGCAGATCGGGTGTAGGCGTTCGACCCGGCCACAGGAGCACGGGAGACGCTGACGTTCGAATTCGTTGGTGCGCTGCTCGCGACTGCGGTTCGACCGGCAGTTGAACCCGCAGCAGCAGTGCCTCCGCCCTGCTGGCGCCCTCCCCTGTCCTGTGCCAGCAGAGGGATTGACAGCAAAAGCGTCAAGATGCACGAGCCGGCAAACCTGATCAGCAACCTCATAGAGCTACCCTCATCAACGGAATATTATGAAGCCACACATAATACCACGCAAACCGCACCGCCGCAAAGCCCGAATTGGACTGGTCCGGCCGGTTCGAACCCGCCGTCCGACCTGACTCGAGACCTGCATTCCCGAGCTCTGCGTTGCCCTCTACTAAGTATTAGACGCAGCCGGCCGGCGCGCCGGTTCAGTGATCCTTAATTAGCAAATCCCGGTTGAACTCTGAAGGGCTTTTCTCGTACCCCGAAATCTCAGAACGGTGGGATCGCCATCCAAAGCGGCGATCCCACCGCCCTCGAAGGAGGTCAATCAATGGTTACCCTATATGACGACCCTCGGTGGTAAAAAGTTGCATTTTAGCGCACACTCGAGGCTGGCTATTTCTCTCGCGCTCCCGGAGGCTTCAGAGCCGAGGGCACAAGAGGGCAACGATAACGCTGCTTGGCTTGGAGTGAAAATCGAAGGGGGTTATGGACCTCAAAAGGAGGTTATCGAATGGGCACTCTATGGGACGAATTCCGACGGCAAAAATCGCTTTTTGTTTGGCCGTCGCGGTGGGTATATTCTTATTTCGCTGGTGGGTCTGACCCGCAAAGCAAATTACGGACGGCTTGCACAGCGCTTCGCAGCTCAGTGCAGACCTGCTACCTCACACAAGCGAGGCCTTTTACCGTTTTCGGTGGCAATGAGGACAATCGCACTCATCCCTGTCTATAACGAAGCCACGACACTCATCCCCGTGCTCGAGGCTTTGACCGCCCGGGTTGACTCGGTATTGATCGTTGACGATGGCTCGACGGATGATTCGCTCGCGCTGGCGCAGCGGTGGGTACGTGGTCGCGCCGGCGTCGAAGTGCTGCATCTCCCGTCCAACCGGGGCATGGCAGCGGCGCTCCGGGAGGGTTTCGTCCGGGTTGCCGCCCGGCTGGAAGACAGGGAACTGGAGCCGGAAGACCTGCTGTTTACTCTCGACGCCGACGGGCAGCACGACAGCGGTCAGGTGGCCGTTCTCGGCGCTTACATGGAGAAGCTCGATCTCGACGTGGCGCTGACGCAGCGCGACTTTGCGCTCTACCCCTTCCACAAGCGGATTGGCAATAGAATGATGAGTGCCTGGGGATCTCTGTGGGCGGGCTACCGGTACAGCGACGTGGAATCCGGGTTCAGGGCCATGAGACTGAGGGTGATACCGCCCCTACTCGATTACTACAGCGGTTGCCGTTATAGCTGCGCGCAAGAAATTGCGGTTTTGACCGCTCGGCTAGGATTCCGGGTCGACAACAATTTCAGGACCGTCGTCCGGCTCTACCGGTCGCAGACCCGCGCACGCGACGTTCTCATCAATGGCCTTTTCGGATTCCTGGCCTTCATCCGCTGGATCTTCCGCCTGAAGGTGGTCACTCGGCCTGCGCTCGCGTCGCTCGTCGCAGCTTCGGAACCCTACTGAACGGGTGCGGAATCACGAGGGCGGACGCTGTGCACTAGCGTTAATCCGCGTCCGATTTGGTTCAGGACATTTGTGGTACACACCTGTAAAGAGTTCGACGCGATGGAGAGTCTGGTAGAATGTACTCCACATTGTGGAATCTGGCGCTCGGCCTCGCCTTCCCGCTTCTGCTATGGGCGCCCCTCGGGCATCGGCTCCTCTCTCGGATTCTCGGCGAGGACTTCCCCGCCGGATGGGCCATATGCGCAGCTATCGGACTGGGCCTTTGGGGACTGTGGGTGCTCCTGCTTGGCATCCTCGGAGCGCTCTTCCTTCCTATCCTGCTGGCGTCTGCCGTAGCGGTGTCTATCTTTCTCGGGATCACTCCCGCGAGGCGGCCCGGCGTGGTTCCGCTCCGCACCGCGTCACCTCTGCCGTTGTATCCGACACGCGTTCTGGTGGGGGCATTTGCCATGCTATCCGCCACCTACCTGGTGATCGTTACGGCGTCGGCACTGGCGCCTGAGCTTTCCTTCGATGCCCTCAACGTACACCTGCCCTATGCGCGTGATGCTGCAGCCTCCCACCGGATCCAATTCGCTCCGAACAATTGGAGCAGCGCCATGCCGGCGCTGCCCCTGATGTCTTACGTGACGGGATTTCTTTTTTCGGGCCTGACGCTGGCGAAGCTTTTCAACACGGTCTGCTACGTTCTGACCGGCGGAGTGATCTACTACTTTTCTCGGCGGTGGGGCAGTGCTTTACACGGCATTGTGGCCGTGGGCCTCTTCTGGAGCTCACCCGTCGCGCTCTATGAGGCCACCACCGCCTTGATTGATCTTCCCTTCACTCTTTATTCAGGCCTGGCTGTGCTCAGTCTGCTGGAGTGGACGCGACAGGATGAAGATCGGTTCCTCTGGCTGTCGGCGTTTTCGCTGGGACTCGCCCTTAGCTGTAAATACCATGCGATATTCTGGTCTCTGCCCTTCGCGCTCGTCATCTCCTGGCACTTCCTTGCCGCCCGCAAGAGCAAGGTGCGCGCACTGATTCCGATCCTGTTCCGCTATGCGCTGATCGTCTGCGCTTGCTTTCTCCCCTGGGTGCTGCGCACGTGGCTGTATACGGGGAACCCGGTGTTTCCGCTGGCAAATGGAATCTTCAAGAGCCCCTATTTCACATCGGCGATGGAGCGCGCCAGCTGGGCTGTCTTCGCCAACGAAGGTGTGGGGCGTTCATGGCAGTCGCTTCTCGCGCTGCCGTGGACTGTCACTTTTCATCCCGGCCCGTTTCACGGGACGCTCGGGATCGGGTTCTTCGTGGGGGTTGTGGTAGCCCTTCTCCGGCCGAAGACGCTGCAGCAGCGCTATGGGCTCGTCATCGCGGGCATCTACTTCTATACCTGGGGAATTGTCGCGCAGGAGATCCGGTATTTGCTGCCGCTGGCGCCACTGCTGGCAGTGCTGTCGTCGTTCGGCATCCTTGATGCTGGCCAGGAGCCTTCAGCGAAGGGAAGGACGCTCGCTGCGGGCAGATTACACTTCTCGCTCCGGCATGCGGCTATGTCGGCGGGCTGTCTCGCCCTGCTGGCAGCTGCCCTCCTGAGTCTTCCCCTCCTCTATTCGTCATGGGTCAAAGAATGGACCTACTGGCACAGTTACAGGTCCCCCTGGGGTTACTTGCTCGGCCGCGAGAGTGCGCAGGAATATCTGCAGCGGGACGTACCTTCGATATATGTCTACGATTTCCTCAACCAGAGCCTAACACGCCGGGACAGGGTCCTGCTGCTCAATGACCACGCCCAGTATTACTCGCGCATTCCCACATTGTACTCTTTCACGGTGGAGGGCGAAGGCATTCTCCTGCAGGACACGGAACAAGGGGTCCTGGAAAAGTTAAGGGCGTCGCACATCACACACGTACTGCTCAATTACAACGGGATTGCGCCGCTTCCGGGCGTGCAACCTCGTTCCGGAGTCTATTTCTTCCTAGATAGGGAATTCCAGGAGAAGAATTTCGAACGTGTCTATGCAAAAAACAACGTGGTTCTTTACCGCGTCCTGGATGATCCGCACCTAGGTAAAGGAAGGGCTCATGCTGTGGATTTTCGGCGCGCGAGGTAGTTCCCGATTGCGACGGCATCCAGGCCCGAGTTGAGGAAAGTGCGGAGGGCATCACGAGGACTGCAGACGATGGGCTCCCCGTGAAGATTGAAGCTCGTGTTTATTACCCCACCCACACCTGTGATCCTCTCGAACTCGGACAGCAGATGATGGAATTTCGGATTTGCCTCCCGCAGTACAATCTGGGGCCGGCAGGTGAGATCGAACTGGTGCAGCCCGCACGCCAGATCGCGTTGGGCCAGGGGGGTGGTACGGAATGCGTTTATCATGAAAGGCGCCGGGAGCCCGCGCGGATTGAGAAGGTAATCGGGACTGCGTTCATGTAGGAGGCTCGGGGCGAATGGCATCCAGAAGTCTCTCTTCTTGATCGCCACGTTGAGGCGGCGTACGTTGCGGAGGTCGCGCGGATCGGCTAGGATAGCCCGGTTCCCGAGCGAGCGGGCGCCCCATTCCATCCGGCCCGAATGGCGCCCGATAATCTCCCCTTGCGCCAGGCAGTTCGCGACGAGCGCCTCGATGTCGTCCGCTTCCACCCAGGCGATCCGGTCGGCGAATTCCTCGAGAGAATCGAGGATCTCGGCGCTCGAGTAGTCCGGTCCGAAATAGACATCCCCCAGCGGCAGGATCTTGAGTTCGCTGGCGTGCCCGGCGTCACTACCGGCGTATGCGAGCAGAGCCGCACCCAAGCCGACGCTTTCGTCGCCACAGGAGGGCATCAGGAACAGCTCTTCGATCTCAGGTCTGTCGCTCAGCAGCATGTTCAGTTTCACATTCATGAACAGGCCGCCGGCGACCGCCACACGGCGCACGCCGGTCTTCTTGACCCAGGAGAGCACAAAACCCGTGATAATCTCCTCTATCAGCCTCTGAACGCCCGCTGCTATTCCGTCGAAGCGCACCCCGGCAAGATCACGAGCCATCTTTGCAGACAGGCGGGGGCCCCAGGCGCCTGCAGTATTTTCGAAGCTCAGGCCGTCGCGGGTCAGACGATAATAGCTCGAGAAAACCTCGTAGGCCCTGGCGGCGAGGGTGGCCGGCGCGTAAGGCGCTAGGCCCATCACTTTGTACTCGTGGTCTAGGGGTTTCATCCCCAGCATCTCGGTCACGCGCGTATAGAGCTCGCCGACGGAGTGGTAGCTCGGGATCGAGTGCAGCCGCTCGATTTGTCCCCGGTTGCCGATGTTGACGGTCGCACATAGGCCGTCCCCTGAAGCGTCGGCCGTGATAACCAGAAGCGGGTTCGAATCCCGATGGCCCGAAAGGTAGTATGCAGTCGCCGCATGGCACTGATGATGTTCGAATCGGCGGTCTGCGTACAGCCGTGGGACGATCCCGTTCTTCTGCAACGCGTCGTCCAGAGCGGCCCAATCCCGCTTCCGCTTGTACAGGTAGACATAGGGTTTCACCAGTGCTCGGCTCCCCACAACGGCGCCGGGGAGCAGGGAAGCGGCCAGGTTGAATGCCCTCCGGCGGATCTGCCGGGTGTCAGACTCCCAGTCTACGAGTGGTTGCGAGATGGTCGCCAGCGCCACCGCGTCGATGTCCGAACCCTTGATCCCGGCATACCTCAACGCCCAGGCAATCGACCGGGCCGGCGGGCCGCCCTGGTTTTTTTTGCGCGTGAGGCGTTCCTCGCTTATCATCGCCACGATTCGGCCATCAACCAGGAGCGTGGCTGTGCTGAGGTGGCCGTCGTGGATGCCAAGGACTCTCATCGAAACGATTCTGTCCTCTACTTGGGGCGAAACAGGTCGCGCATTAGGGCTTGACCGCGGAGAAGTAAATCATCGACCCCTCACCAAACAGGACGGTGCTGAGCAACGAGGGGGGCTGCTCCGGGTGGCGCAGAAAAGTCGCCTTCATTCCGACGGTGTCAAACCACTGCAGCACCTCGCGCACACGGTAGTGTCGGTCGATCGCGACATACATCAAGTCCATGAGGGAACTCGTCGGCCTCAAGAACGCCGGGAACCATCGTTCCAGGATTTTCGCAACGATGCTCCTGGGGATTACCTTTCCCGCAAGTCTGGCGGCAGGCGTGAGAAATCCATTGTAGAGCCCGCCCCTTCCGTATACACCGATGTACATTCTGCCGCCTGGTCTGAGCACCCGTACCAGCTGCCGAAAGGCCGCCTCGGGTTGTTCGAGGCACATCAATACCCCGACACAATAAACAAAATCGTAGCTTTCGGAAAGCAACGAGAGGTTGATCAGATTCTCCTGCTGGAAACGGACGTTGGGGTAGGTGCTGAAACGTTCCCGAGCCGAGCGGATATTGTCGGGTGAAAGATCGATTCCAAGAACCTGATCGGCACCCAAGCGAGCAGCAACTGCGACGCCACCTGCGAAGCCGCCGCAGCCCGCGTCCAGGAATGCCTTGCCGCGAAGTAATTCCGGAGAAAGCCCAAGCTCTTTGATGTGTTTGAGAAAGCGCGGGAGGAGGTAATCCAGTGCAAATGAGGAACCGGCATAGTGGTGCAGATCTCCATAGAGTTGCGCCACCTTCTTCTCTCTACCCGTCGTATAGATCGATGCCACGGCCCAAAATTATAGCGTGGAGACTGACGACAGCAAAACCCGTTATTGAACAGGTGATGAGAGATAGCAGGGCATGGACAGAGTCTTACCTCGAATCTTAGCTTAGGCCTTGTTTGCGTATCCGCCCGGTGAACCCATCTTTCATCGTTGGTAGCACGGCTTGGTACTCGATGATGGCCACAGAGATTTGTGCGTTCCTTATGTTGTGGCCGAAGCCGGAGGTGCTGAATGCCTGGACGAAGACCTGACGCGGAGAAGGAGCAATACCGACGGAGGACGATTCGTGTCGGTAGCAGTCTCGAAGACTCAGGCTGCGCGCCATCCTGAAACGTCGCGGTAGGCGCTCGTTCGCCTCTAGAATCGATCGCGGAAGGTCCAAATGACTCAATGAGACCTAACTTGCGAGAGACGAAAGGACTTCGAAGCGCGGATGCGGAACCGCTGTCAGTCGATTCAGTCGATCGGGTCCATGCTCGAACACCCAGGCGATCGGCTATAATTGCCGGGATGTGTTCGACTGGCGTGACCCGAAATCGATTTGCCGGTGTGCTTAGCATCTGGCTCGGCGTTTTGCTGGCGCTCGCATCGGCGTGTTCGGACAGCGACACAACGCGCCCGGGGGCCTGGCAGGAGACCCTGCTCAGGGAGCGGCGGGAAAAAGACATTGCCTTCAAGAGTGGCCCCGACTCTCCGCTTCCGGAGAAGGACAGGGCTGGATTCCGGGGGCTTGACTACTACCCCGTCGACCCATCCATCCGCTTTCAGGTCAGGCTCAACCGTTATCCGTCTCCGCGCGAAGTCCGCATCGGAACGAACACGGGGGAAGTGCGTTCGGGCCTGCGCTACGGGTACTTCGAGTTCGAAGTGGGCGGCAAGGCTTGTCGTCTCCAGGCATATCGCATGAACGAGGACCAGGGAGGGAGGGGCCCAACCCTGTTCGTTCCCTTCAGGGATGCCACTACCGGCACCGAAACGTATGCGGCGGGTCGCTACATCGAGCTTCCTGAAAACACTACAGGTATCTACGAGCTTGACTTCAATCGAGCCTACAGCCCGTTTTGTGCGTATCGAAACGACTACAGCTGCCCGATTCCGCCTGCAGAGAACACGCTTCCGCTGCCCATCCTCGCAGGCGAAAAGAAGTATCGAGGTACCTCATGACGCCTGGACAATCTGCTCCTGCTCACGGGCAGGACTGCCGCCGCAGTTCTTCCGCTATGATCAGGAACAAGGGCATCCCTTTCCTGGGGCTGCTGCTTTTCGCGGCCTCCTGCCAGTCGCCCGGGAAGGGCGGCGCTACGCCGGGGGGGGCCCTGTACCCGGAGGAGATCCTCTCCGCCGCTGAGGTGCGGAAGGAGATTCTTGAGAAAGACCGCCGTGTCCTGGAATGGCTGCGGCGGGAGAGGCTCTCCGCCGTTCTCCTGACTGCTCCTCCCAATTTTGCCTGGATCACGGGTGGAGGCAGCCGCCGTCTGAATCCGACTGCGCCCTTTTCTGCTCCCCTCCTGATCCGGGATGACGGCCGGAAGTTCATCTTCGATCGCGGCGGGCAAGCCGGGCGCATCCTGGCCGGCGAAATGCAGTCACTCGGGTACGAGGTCAGACGGACCGCTTGGTTTGAGGATCAGCGCAATTCGGAACCGACCACGGAGACTCTGAAGGACCTTGCCGCAGGGCGGGTATACGCGTCCGATGAACCCAGGACGGACGCGCGACTGGCCGGCAGGGAGATAGCAGCGCTGCGCGTCCCTTTGACGGAGTGGGAAGTGCGCAAGTACCGCTGGCTCGGGAGAAGTTGTGCCGGCGCGGTCGACTCGGTCTGCCGCAGGGTGGAGCGCTGGTGGACGGATCGGGGCATAGAGACAATGTTGTACGAGGACCTGGTACAGCGCGCCATCCGCCCATTGGAAGTACACGTCGAAGCCGACACTGATGTTCCCGGCACAGCCGCCCGAAAGGTTGCCGGCTACGCATTGCTAAGCATGAGTGCTTCACGCTGGGGTCTGGTTGTGACAATGAAGCGAGCTATCCACTTCGGCCCCCTGCCGCCCGGGCTGCGGCAGCAGCAGGAGGCCGCCGCCCGGGTAGAGGCAGGGCTGTGGGCGCGCACAGTTCCGGGCGCAACAGGTGGTGCGATCCTGGAGGGTGCCATCGTGGATTACGCCGGGGCTGGCCTCCGTGACGAGTGGCGCCGTGGCGCGCCGGGCGGCATGATCGGCTACACACCCCGCGAATGGGAGGCAACTCCCGGCGCTCAGGATCAGGTGCGCGAGTTCGGAGCTTTCGCGTGGAATGCTACGGTCGGCGATTTCGCGATGGAAGACACGGTGCTTCTGGACGGCGATCGACTGGTGATCCTCACCGAAATTCCGGGATGGCCCGTGATCGAATCAAGGGCGCTGGGTAGAATCTATCGTCTCCCCGCAATCCTGCAGACCGACCGCTGACACCCTGTCTGACTGCTGAGACCTGAAGGCTGATGGCTGATTGACGGCAGGGGACAGACAAGCCTTGTCCCTCGAGGGTTGCTGTGATACACAGGAGGCAACCAGAAACCACAGCAGTAAAGCCAGCGGGGGACCTATGCCTGAACTCACAGCCAGCGTGAGGAAGCAAGTCAGCCGTATCCGGCTGAAGGTTCTGCCGGAGGACTACTTCGTTGTCCACCTTCCTCCCGACGAGCAAGCAGTGCCGGCAGAATGGTATCGGCCGGCCACCACCCGATTTGCCGTGTTCATCCGCGACCCTGAGACAGTCACACTCGTCGTGCCGCGGCGGAAGTGGCTCAGGATGCAGAACCTGTTTCGTAAGTTCCGAGTCGTGGACGTAGTAAAGGTCGTGACGCTGGGCATCGGCCGCACCAGGAGTCTGGAGGCTTGTTCAGTAGCCGTTGGTCAGGTGCTCAGAGATGCCGGGATCGGTGCCGCCCCACTCTCCTCGTTCCACCGCGACCACATCCTCGTCCCGAAGCAGAATCTCCCCCGGGCTGTCCGGCTTCTCCGCCAGTTTCTTGCCCAGAGCCGGTGAGCAGAAGAGCGGTTTCGCCTTCCGGAGCCGGCTGTTGGCAATTGACTGTGCGACGCTGAGCGACATACAGTGGAGCACACTGACGCGTGCGCGGCGCGCGGCGGGAAGCGTCGGTGCCGCCGGGTCCGGCTGAATTTGCAGGCATCGGGACTTCTATGCAGATTGCCATTGTGCTGTCACTGCTCTTGATCGCTCTGGTCGCGATCGCACTCGAACTTCTGTCCGTCGACGTTGTCGCGCTCAGCGCTGTGCTCCTCTTGATCGTTACCGGCTGCATCGGTGCGGAACAGGCCTTTACCAGCTTCGGCACGGACATGATGGTCCTGCTGGCCTCGATCTTTATCATCGCCGGGGCTCTCCTGAAGACCGGCGTCCTCGATTCGGTCGGGGTCTTTCTTTACCGGCATTGCGGCGGGAATTACCGCATTCTTCTGGCAAGCACCGTCCTTGTGGTGGGCGCGGTATCGGCCTTCATGAACAACACGGTGGTCACGGCCGTGTTTACGCCCGTGATGCTCGCAGTCGCGCGGCGTTCTGAGATGCCTCCATCGAAGCTGCTGATGCCCGTCGCGTTCGCAGCCATGCTCGGGGGGTGTTGCACGCTGGTAGGGACCTCTACGAACATAGCGGCCAGCAATTTCCTCCTGCGCCGCGGCATGCCGCCGTTCCGTCTGTTCGAATTTCTCCCGGTCGGGCTGGTCCTGATCGCGGCAGGCGCCCTTTTCTTTGTGTTTTTCGGGCGCACCCTGCTTCCTTCGCGGGGCAAAGGAGATCTCACCCGCGACTACCATGTGAAAGAGTACCTCACCGAAGTTGCCCTTCGGCAGGGATGTGCGTTCGTCGGCAGGAGACTCGATGAGGTCGGCGTCGAGGAGATGGCGGATGTCACGGTTCTCGGCATTCACCGGGATAAGAAGGCCCACCTCGCTCCCGGGGGAGACGAAGTCCTGCAGGCCGATGATGTTCTCTTGCTGAAGGGCCACGTAGAAGGGATCCAGAAGCTGCGGAACACGGCGGGCGTGGAGGCGAAAGGGGAGGTCGAACTGCAGGATGCCAACCTCGTTTCGGACAGTGTGAGACTCGTTGAGGTGATGGTGGGCCCGGTTTCCCGCTTCCTCGGGCGGACCCTGAAGGAGATCGATTTCCGCCGCCGTTACGGTTTGACAGCGCTGGCAATACACCGCCAGGGCGGGGAAGTGGTGCAGAAGGTGGGGAAGATTCCGCTCGATGTCGGAGACATCCTTCTCGTGCAGGGACCCGACGCGCGATTGAAGGACCTCCGTTCCACGGGGAATGTGATCATTCTCAGCGCCCTGTCCCATTTTCTGCTGGAGAAGAAAAAGGGGGCCTATGTCGTGACTTTCTTTACTCTGGCTATCCTGGCTACCGCGGCCGGGATATTCCCGCCCGGACCCTCGGTATTGGCTGCAGCGGTCCTGACCGTGCTTGTCGGGGCCGTCCGCAGCGAGGAGGCGTATCGTCTCGTGGACTGGAGGCTTCTTGTTCTGATCGGCGGGATGACGGCCTTCGGACAGGCGATGATAAATACCGGGACGGACAGGTTTCTCGCCGGGCTTGTCATCGATGCGGCAGGAAGTTTCGGTGCGCGGGGGCTCCTGATGGGATTCTATTTGTTGACCGTGTTACTGACGCAGCCGCTCTCCAATGCGGCGGCTGCGCTCACAGTCCTGCCGATTGCGCTGGCCACAGCCGAGAGGATGGGCGCCGATCCCCGGGCCTTCGCCGTCGTCGTGACCCTTGCCGCTTCCGCCTCTTTCATGACCCCGCTTGAGCCTTCGTGCATCATCGTCTATCCCGCCGGGCGGTACCGTTTCGCCGACTTTCTCAGAGTGGGCGCCCCTTTGACACTGGTTGTGATGGTCATTGTCCTCACCATGGTGCCGATGATCTGGAAGCTCTGAGGAACTCGCCCAGCGGCTTCGCGGTTTCGTTCAGCTTCCCCAGTCCTTTGGGTGCGAGGATTGTGCCATTCTTGTCAAAAGCTCTCAGCTGAAACCTGATGGCTGACAGCATTGACAAGCCCGGAGGGATTACCGGATGGCAGTAGCCTTCTTCGATTCCGGCTTGTCCGGGTTAGGAGCCGGCGCTCAGTCGGTACTCCACCTTTGCAGGAAATCCGCCAGGAAGTTGTCGCCGCCGGCAGCAGATGCCCTTTGTCCGAGGTATTCCCGCGCGGCGGATACGAGGGCCTGATGCCCCGCTGAGTCGATCTTGCCGCGCAGCAATTCCACCCTCAAGAACAGGAAGTAGGTCTGCAGCACGTCCGTGATGCAGTACTGATTGATTTCCTTCTGGCGCCCCTGCCGGAAAAGGTATTCCACATCTTCGCCCGCTATCGAGTACTTGCCGGGCAGCCCGATGAGTTTGGCCAGCATGTCGAGTGAACCGCGGCGGTAGACGGCGCCGAAATTCGAGAGGAAATCACAGACGTCGAAATGATAGGCGTCGCTGTACCGACTGCCCCTGTATGTGCCCTTCGATGACCCGGTCGCGAAATAGCGCTGAAGCGCGATGCCGTACTTCAAAGCTCGCATCTCGAGGACCGGAAGGTCGAAGCCTCGCCCGTTGAACGTGACGAGGGTCTGAGCTGTTTCGAATACCTGCCAGAAGCGAGCGATGAGATCGGGCTCGGGGTAACGATCCGCGCCCATGCATCCCAGCGAACGGATGCGGTAGTTCTCGTCGGCCTGGAGCGTCGCTATCGCAATCGGGATGTGGAAAGGGATGGGAAAGAAATCGCTCTGCTGCCCGCTTCGCTCGAGCAGCGTGTCGCGCGCGTGGTCATACGCCTGGTCGAGCGTCAGAGTGTTCTCGGGGTCGTAGACCTGCTTGACCAGTTCCTTGTCGGCGCGCGTTTCTATGTCGAAGATCAGGTAGTGAGTCATAGGTTTCAGGGTCTCGAATTACAGCCTTAACATTGACCATCTGCGCCGGCGACTCAAGAAAAATCAGAGCACCGTGGTGTGGATGCGTTCCGCCGAGGCGCGCTGATCCGATGTGCGCAAATCGGACCCGCGCCGCGTTTCAGAGATTCCGGATTTCGGCCCTCTGTGCCTCGCTCCCCCAAATGGTTTTGAATCAATGAGGTACGGCCGCCGCCGCAAGATGTTGTGGTTTTCGACGCCAAGCGGTACAATATGTTGCGTATTTTGCTTGACACCCCGTTTTCCCATCGTGTACAACCAACGAACCTCAAAGGTGCTGAAAGGGGCTGGATCGGTAATCGGTAAACCTGCCTCGAGCAGAAGAAGGTAATCCGAAGCGACACAATCGTCCCCAGGGAGGTTGACCGTTCGTCAGCGGTGCGGGTTCGGGCGTTGAAGAGTTGTGTCGGCTATGGAAAACGGCGGTATCCGGGGCTAGCATTTTATTAGGAATTGAAGGAGGCGCAGAATGAGCAGCAATAAAGTCATGCCGGGCGAGGAAGCGATCCGCATGACACACGTCCCAGCGGTCGAGGGTGAAAAGCGGGGCGGGATAGAGTATCCGAGGCATTTTACCAGCAAGGGCATTTCTCCGTACGACCAGGTTGAATGGGAGACACGGACTGCGAGTATCGCAAGTGAGAAGGGGGAGATACTTTTCCAGCAAGAGGGCGTCGAGGTCCCCAAGGTCTGGTCGCAGTCGGCCACTAACATCGTCGTCTCGAAGTACTTCCACGGCCAGGTGGGCACGCCGGAACGGGAGCGAAGCGTACGCCAGCTCATCGAGCGCGTTGCGAGTACGATCACGGAGTGGGGCGTCCAGGGCCGGTACTTTGCTTCGGACGGTGACGCGCAGGTTTTTCATGACGAACTCGTCTATCTCCTGTTGCATCAGTATGTCTCCTTCAATTCTCCGGTCTGGTTCAACTGCGGCATCGAGGCCCGGCCGCAGTGTTCGGCCTGCTTCATCAACTCCGTAGACGATACGATGGAGTCCATCCTCAGCCTCGCGCGCACGGAAGGGCGGCTGTTCAAGTGGGGATCCGGAACGGGGACCAATTTCTCGCCTCTCAGGTCCTCGCGCGCCAAGTTGTCGGGCGGAGGCACCGCTTCCGGCCCGGTGAGTTTCATGAAGGGATTTGATGCCTTTGCCGGGGTCATCAAGAGCGG
>Ga0153915_10003619_pt1 | contig 14173 bp, 11 predicted proteins | sample Opewatmetagenome_2_FD_107003 | JGI IMG/M metagenome (GOLD analysis project Ga0153915, IMG submission 107003) | Freshwater wetland microbial communities from Ohio, USA - Open water 3 Core 3 Depth 3 metaG | ecosystem: Environmental > Aquatic > Freshwater > Wetlands | place: USA: Ohio, Lake Erie... | reverse complement strand
CGCCCGCGGTTACAGGCTTGATGCCAGGCCCTCAGCAGGCCGCCCATTTCACTCTTAAAAAAAGGACCTCCCATGCCGTCAAGCAGGCTTTTTTATATGCAAGATCCTAACCGGACATTGCTGAATGTTCATATAACTATTTTTAAAATAAGAATGCCATGGACATTTTTTTCTTTTGATAAAATGTCGAATTTCACACAATTGAGTTGACACTATCTCATGGAGTATATATGGGATGATCTTTGTTGAAATCTCGAATCCATTCAGTATGACAAATTTAATAGTAACAGACTCTAAAAATATTTAACATGGAGGTATTTATGAAGCTTTTAATGACTATCAAAAACTTGTTGGTATCTATATTGCTGTTTATGTTAATGATGCCTGTATTCGCTGTGGCGGCAGATTCTTCTGCTAAAGAACAAGCTAAAGAACAAGCTAAAGAACAAGAAAAAGAGCTTAAAGCCAAAAAAGACGCCATCAATTATTACAATCAAGGGAATCAAAATCTTAAAGACGGCCAAAAAGAGAATGCCATCTCTAATTACAGCAAGGCAATAGAAGCAAATCCGACCCTTTCTGATGCCTATTATTTCAGGGGCTATATCTATGCAGAGATGGGCAAGCAAGACGAGGCAATCACCGATTTTACCAAGGCCATAGAAATTAAACCCGATTATGGGGATGCTTATTCCCGCAGGGGAAATATATATTACAATAAAAATCAATATGATTTGGCTGTTGTTGATTTCACCAAGGCTATAGAGATAGCCCCTTCCAGCAAGGAGACTTTTATTAACCGGGGATATGCCTATTCTAATAAAAAGCAGTATGACCTGGGCATAGCGGATTTCAATAAGGCGCTGGAGTTAGATGCTAAATCCGGTATGGCGTATTTAGGTCTCGGGAATACCTATCTCAGTCAACATGCCTATGACAAGGCTATCGAGAATTATAATAAGGCCCTTGAAGTGGACCCTGCGTCTGCTAATGCCTATAAATTCCGTGGAGAGGCATATAGTCAAAAAGGGGAAGATGAGAAGGCTATCGCGGATTTTGGCAAGGCGATTGAATTGGATCCCAAGGACGGCGCCGCCTACTTATCACGGGCCATGATATATTATGTAAAAGAAGACTTCAAAAAGGCATGGGATGATGCAAGTCAGGCCAAGACCCTGGGAGCGGACATCGACCAGGCGATGCTTGATGAGTTCCGAAGTTCCGCTGGTGTAAAGTAAAGATGATGACCTGACATAGACCCTATCGCCTGTGCGGACAGGAGGAAGGTTAGGGGAATATGACAACAACCGATGACCCGATTAAAGACGGACTTAATATCCTCATCGTGGATGATGAGACCAATATACGCAAGACCCTCGCCTATTGCCTGGAGGCCGAGGGACACAGGGTCATCTCGGTCAGCAATTCCTCGGATGCCGTTTATGAGGCCAGGAGCCGTTCTTTTGACATGGCCTTTGTGGACCTCAAGCTCGGAAAAGAGAACGGCATGGATATTATTCCTGTCCTTCTGGCGGATTCCTTATGGATAAAGATAGTCATTATCACCGCATATGCCTCAATCGAGAGCGTGGTTGAGGCCATGAAGAGGGGGGCGGCCGATTATATCGTAAAGCCCTTTACAACAGATCAGGTTAAGTTTATAACCCGACGGGTTGCCAGGATGCGACAACTGGAAAATCAGGTCGCGTCTTTAAAGGAGAATATGCAGCGCCTCGGCAACGAGGATGCCCCTTTTCAAAGCATGAATATTGTCATGCAGCGGTTTCTGGAGACGGCCAAAAAGGTGGCTCCGTCAGAGGCGATCATCCTCCTGCGCGGAGAAAGCGGGACAGGCAAGTCTGTTTTCGCGAGGGCTATCCATAATTGGAGCTGTAGATCGACAAAGCCCATGGCTGTGGTAGCATGTCCGGCAGTGCCTCATGACCTTCTTGAGAGCGAGATCTTCGGACATGTCAGGGGGGCCTTCACAGGAGCGGTAAAGGACAACCCTGGACGCATAGCGGCCTGCGAGGGAGGCACCCTGTTCCTGGATGAGATCGGCGAAATGCCCTTCTCAATCCAGGCCAAGCTTCTCCGTTTTATCCAGGACAAGGAATATGAACGTCTCGGCGATGCGACGCTGCGCAAGGCGAATGTGCGGATCATCGCCGCCACCAATTCAGATCTCGAAAAACATGTGTCAGAAGGTATTTTCCGTGAGGATCTCTTCTATAGACTTAACGTGATCAACCTCACCGTGCCTACTCTCAGGGAAAGGCCTGAAGACATCCTGCCGCTTGCAATAAACTTCCTAACCTATTTCTGCCGGGTTAACCACAAAGCAATCCAGGGATTTACCGATGCCGCCTATGAAAGGCTCACGGGCTACAGATGGCCAGGGAACGTCAGGGAGCTTCGCAACGCTATAGAACGCGCCGTTATCCTGGGCAGCGGCAAAGAGATAGGCGAGAACGATCTGCCTGAAAATATCGCACCTGTTTCAAACGCGCCGGTCATAGGCGACATGGTCCCCTTGTCCGTCATTGAAGAGCTGCATATAAGAAGGATCATGGCAAAGGCATCATCGCTCCAGGAGGCATCGGAAGTCCTCGGCATTGACCAGGCTACTTTATGGCGCAGGAGAAAGACCTACGGTATCTGATCCTATATTTTAATACATTTCCCGTTGCATTTTTCAATCCCGGAATCTTCCAGTCTTTTCAGAATTCAAGGCATGCTCCTGCTGCCGTTACTATAACTTATTGAAATTACATTATCTGCATTATGGCACAAGAATTGCTTTTACATATAGTCAGACGCGATTAAAGGGGTAGAAATTTCATATGACGCTTAAACAGAAGATCCTTACAGGTTATGGGGTCATCTTCACCCTCATGTGCATAGTGGTCGCGTGGGCCGTTTTGAACCTTGTATCCCTGAGAAAGTCAACGGACGCGATATTGCGGGAGAATTACCGGAGAATCACCACAGCGGGAAAAATAGTTGAGGCCCTTGAACGGCAGAATAGCGCGATACTCATTATATTCCTTGGGAACGCTGAAACCGGGATATCCAAGTTTCAGAAAAACGAGGCCGAGATTATCAATTTGTTCGGCATTGCCAAGGAAAGCGTGTATCTCCCCGGCGAGAAAGAAATTGATGAATCCATGATGGCCTATTATGAGGATTACCGTAAGCAGTTCTCCGCCATCACTGATCTGCTCGACAAGGGAAAGCAGATTTCTCCGTCGCCCCTTGTTTTCTATGAGGAAGCGGTATATCCGCTCTTCTTGAGGGTGCGCGACAGATGTATAAAACTGCGCGACCTTAATGAAGATGCCATGTATAACGCCAGTATTCGAGCGGGTTATATTGCCGGTCGCACCATATGGTCCACGGCGGTAGTGGCGGCATTTGGTCTGTTTACGGTGTTGATCTTAAGCCTGCTTCTTGCCGGGCGCATCGTTCGGCCGTTAAGGGAGTTCATGGCTGCAGCCAGGAAGATTTCCGAAGGCGATTATGGCGTTCAGGTCCAGGTAGATACAAAAGATGAGCTGGGGAGTCTGGCCGGTGAATTCAATAAGATGGCCCAGCAGCTCAGCCATTTCCGCGAGATGGATATAGAGAAGGTCATAATCGAGAAGAACAAGAACGAAGGGATCATCTCCAACATTGATGACGGGCTGGTGGTTTTCGATACAGACCTTAAGGTTACAGGCATCAACCCTGCTGCGCGGCGGATACTGGACCTGGAATTCACGGAATATGATGCGTTTAAATGCGCCGATATTATACCAATACCCCATGTCTGCGAGCTGATCCAAAAGACCATTGAGACAGGGGTGAAACCTAAAGATATACCTGATGAGCAGCGTATCGTCATGCTCCAGCGGGAAGGAAAATCATACCACTATATGTTTTCCATCTCCGTGACAAAAGGCAGGGAGGGGAACCTGTCCGGCGTGGTGCTCCTTCTCAGGGATGTTACGAGGTTGAAGGAATTGGAAAACCTTAAAAATGATTTTGTCATGGCCGCGTCCCATGAACTAAGGACACCTCTTACAAGCATGGGCATGAGCATTGATCTTCTGCTGGAGCATATCGCCCCGAAGCTGAATGGGAAGGATAAAGACCTCATTCAGACCGCACATGAGGAGGTCCAACGCATGAAGGCCCTGGTAAACGACCTGCTTGACCTGTCCAAGATGGAGGCGGGCAAGATTAACCTGGAGCTTGACAGCATATCTGTGCAGACTATCTTCGATCAAATAAGGGATGTATTCAGGAACCAGATTGAAATGAAGAATGTAAGTCTATCATCAGAGCTTTCAGGGGAGCTTCCGGGCGTCAGCGCCGACGAGAACAAGATCATGTGGGTTTTAACAAACCTGATTTCCAATGCCTTAAGGTACGTGCGCGCAGGCGGGCATATACGCCTCTTCGCGGACAGGATCGGCGCTCATGTCCATCTGTCCGTGAGTGATGACGGTCCCGGAATTCCTCTTGAATATCAATCAAAGATATTTCAGAAGTTCGTGCAGGTTAATGGACAGGAACCGGGCGGCACAGGGTTGGGTCTTGCCATCTGCAAGGAGATAGTGCGCGCACATAGGGGCACCATATGGGTGGAATCATCTCCCGGACATGGAAGCACCTTCACATTTACACTGCCTGTAGCTGAATAGCCGGGACAGATAAATGGAAATAGAGACGGACGCTTTATAAACGGTGCAGCAAACGTCCACAGTAAAGGGTTTGAATGAAAAGACAGGTTAAAAAATTTAAGCTTGAAAATCTCTATATTAAATATTTATTAACGGAAAATAATTTTGCTTGACAACGGCCTGCTACATAGCAATATATAACAATTTATTTGAGGAAGATATAAGAACATCCACACAATTAAGCAAGGCGCCAAGGATGGATTAAAGTATCCGTTGTTGTATGCCGAGACTAAAGACTAAAGAGGATTTTCAACAGATTATAGGAGAGTGCCTAATAACACTGCTTCTGACATATGAAGTCAGCAATGTCCGGTTAGGATCTTGCAAATAAAAAAAGCCTGCTTGACGGCATGGGAGGTCCTTTTTTTAAGAGTGAAATGGGCGGCCTGCTGAGGGCCTGGCATCAAGCCTGTAACCGCGGGCGGCGGAGCGTCTCAGGCGCCTGTCAGGGATTAAGGTTCAGCGGGATCTGACGGTTTCTTTCCGCCCGCTTTATGGCGACTTATGCCGGAATATTGCATTTAGCCATTTCATCTTTAAAAAAAGGGCCTCCCATGCCTTGAGGATTCATCTATGCAAGATCCTAACCGGACATTGCTGATATGAAGTTAGAGGAAAGGGCGGTGATATAAAAATATTTTAGGGCTTGTTAAATTAAAAGCAGTGCGAGAATGAATAACAATTTTTATCCTTTATTCTTTCTTCAAATGTTTTTATTGGGTAATATTTTTATAAATTGAATAAAATAAAGGAAACAGGAGAAAAAAATTAAAATGAAAACAACAAATGCACCTCAAAAAAAAGACACCAGAGCATCTTCCCATAAGGCAAGTACAATTTTCGCAATGGTTGCTATTCCCGTTGAGTTCGTAATAGCGCTTATCATCTTTTTCCAAGTTATGGGCGCCCCTTCAAACTTCATAGACAGCAATCCTGCCAATCAACCTATCACAGGCAATTATCTGGGTACCGTCTATAAGGGCGGTTTTATTGTGCCTATCCTTATGACGTTGTTTATGGTGGTTATTACATTTACACTTGAAAGATTATGGACCTTACATAAGGCAAGAGGCAAACAAAACCCATTCAGATTTGTCAAGACCATAAAAGAACAGATTACAAATCTTAATATTGAAGGTGCAAAAAAACAATGCGATATGCAACAAGGTTCAATCGCCAATGTAATCAAGGCAGGTCTGGACAAATATGAGGAAATGGACAAAATTCAAGGGTTAAGTGTTGAGAAAAAGACCCTTGCCGTACAAAAAGAGATTGAAGACGCCGAGGGAATGGAAATGCCGATGCTGGAAAGAAACCTGGTTATCCTCTCGACAAGCGCCACAATAGGCGTGCTTCTGGGTCTTTTCGGAACGGTTCTGGGCATGATCAGGGCCTTCGCAGGCTTGGCGCATGCCGGCGCACCTGACGCTGCGCAATTGGCCACCGGTATATCAGAGGCACTGGTAAATACAGCCCTTGGGATAGCCACATCGATGCTGGCTGTTGTGTTCTATAACTATTTTACCACCAGGATCGATCGTATAATTTATACGGCTGCTGAAGCCTCACAAACTATACTGCGTACATTTTCTATCACCCATACTGAAAAACTTAACAATTAAATCGGGTAAAAATTATGCCTAGATTAACAATGAAACGACATAGTCCTGCAATCGACATGACACCCATGGTCGACCTGGGGTTTCTTCTGGTTACTTTTTTTATGATGACCACACAATTCTCTCCGACAGAACTTGTGACCGTCACTACCCCTCACGCAACGTCTGAGGAAAAACTGCCGGAAGCCAATAATGCTGTAGTAGTAATTTCAAAAGATGGCAACGTCTATTTCAGGACGGATCAGGCGAAGCACGTGAAGGCCCTGGGTGAGAAATTAAACACGAAATACAGCCTGGGTCTGACCGAAGATGAACTTACTAAATTCTCGCAGCAAACCGGTTTTGGCATGCCTCTTTCGGGTATGAAACAATTCCTAAACCTTACCGCGGCGCAACAAAAAATTACGGCTATGCCCGGCATTCCTGTTGAAGACAATCACAATGAACTGATCGATTGGCTTATCTATGCCAGGATAGCGAACCCGGATGTGCGCATGGTTATAAAGGGCGATAAGGCAACCAATTACCCCGTAATTAAAAAGGTCATGGATACCTTGCAGCAGTGCAACATCAACAGGTTCGTCCTTATTACGGATACAGAAGCAAAACCAAAAATTTAAGTCAAAGGTATAAATTATGGCAGAAGTAAACACCGAACATAAACAAAAAGGTGATCAGAATAAAGGTATAGTCAAGAAGGGCAAAAAACTATCCACGCGGATCGACATGACCCCCATGGTTGATCTTGCCTTTCTGCTCCTTACGTTTTTTATTCTTGCTACTACCTTAAACAAACCCCAGGTGATGCAGTTGATATTGCCGGAGAAGAATCAGGAAAATCTTAACCAGCCGAAGGTAAATGAAAAAAACCTGTTGAATATCGTTTTAGAGGGTAACAACAAGATTTACTGGTACATTGGTTTGACTGAAGCGCAGGCTGTTGAGATTAATTATTCTGATACCGGTCTCAGAAAGGTACTGCAGGAGCAGACTAAGGCAAACGAAAAGATAGTTGTCGAGATAAAACCTTCGGAAACTTCAACCTATGAAAATCTGATTGATACACTTGATGAAATGCAAATAAACAGTGTTAAAACATATATGCTGACTGATTATAGCGATGAAGATAAGGCGATTATTCAACGTCTTGCCGGGGGCGTTCAACCGGCAGGCAGCAATTCTTGAGGTTGATTTCATGAATCAAGCCTCCTCGGATTGCAATGTGAGCTCTTAATAAAAATTAAGCACGGCATTCCTAAATACATCTTAGTTGTAATTTTTCAGGGATGTTATTCTGTCGCCATCCCATCGAACTGCCTGATGCGGTACTGATGGATGGAAGGAAAAGTGAGGAAGTATGGATAAATTATATGATAATTGGAATGATCTTGTCTTTGAGTACAGACACAAGGAATATGGCGCCTATGCCTTAAGACGCAGCTATCCATTTTATTTAACCGTTTCTACTCTAATCGTTCTTGTGTTATTTGTAGGCGGCATGGTCGGCCCCAGGATGTTCGGGGAAAAACAAGTTGCGGAATCATCAGCCATTGTAAAAAAGGTCCAATATGTAGATCTCAAAGAGGCTCCGCCTATTGATAGGATCGACCTTCCAAAGCCGGCTGTTGCCAAGTATGTGGCGCCTAAGGTAACACAGGAAGATGTAAAGCCGGAAGAAGCGGTCCCGACAGTGGACCAGGCAGTGGCCGCGAATGTGGAAACAATCATTGAAACACCCAAGGCTCTTGAAGAAGTCAAAGAAGTGATTGTTGTAGAGCCGCCGCCGCCGGTTGTAGTAGTGGAGAAAGAACCGGAGCCTGTACCGGATGTTATTATAGATCCTGATTTTCCAGGTGGAAAAAAGGAATTAGCCAAGTGGCTGAGCAAACATCTGGAGTATCCTGCAATGGCGCAAAGGATGGGCATAGAAGGCAGGGTCGTGGTCGAATTTACTGTAGATGAGAACGGCAAAATATCTGACGCGACAGTAGTAGAAAGTCTTCATAAACTTTGCGACAATGAGGCATTACGGCTGGTTAAGTCTATGCCTGCATGGATACCGGGAGAGAAAAACGGGGTAAAGACTACTACAAAATTTAAGCAGTCCATTCGTTTTATTCTCAACTGACATGAAAGTGTGTAGCCGCAAATAATTTTTTTTTTACAAAAGGGGGCACAGGGGGATTTATTGCGCCGATTCGGTTCATGTCCCGTTGTGCCCCTCTTTATTCTGGGAGATGTTATAAACTCAGACGGCCAGGGCTTTTAATGGAAAAATTAAATATCAATAAGGGCCGACTAGGCCTAAGTTTAAGAGTTCCTATATTATTCATTGCGTTGGGTTGTCTCATGTTCACCAATTTGTTTTTCACTGGTGACAGATGGAAAAAAATTGTCTTCGGCGCCATTCTTATATTATATGGGCTTTTCCGCATTTATAAAGCACGAAAAAAAATACGGAACATGACATGAAGATAAATTTATTAATTTTATTTGTCGCATTCATGGCTATCATGGGATGCAGTAAAGAGGATCAAGCAAATAAGCCCTCTTTGCCGACAAGGGGAAAATTACTAATAGGTATTGATGAATCGCTGCGGCCTGTTACAGATGCCGAAATCGAGACATTTTCCGTTATTTACCCTGACGCTAAGATCACACCTTTGTATCTTCCGGAAAAACAGATCGTCGAGAAGCTTTTAGCGAATGAAATCCAAACAGGCATCATCTGCCGGGATCTTTATGAGGATGAGACAAAATTTATAAATAATAAATATCAACATTTGCCTGCGACATTCAAAGTGGCGGATGATGCAATAGTTGCGGTTGTAAACAATGCAAATTTATTAAACACTATATCTTATGATGACATTAAAAAGATATTATCCGGAAAAATCACAGACTGGGAACAATTAGATCCGGCTTCTAAAATTAAATCGCCTATCATGGTGGTCATTACCGGGTCATCCAGCATAAATAGATATTTTTCATCTCTTAACGGCGCCACTCCCTCTATCTCGGCATATGCCCTGGATACAACAACCGAAGTTATCGACTATGTAAAAAATAATGTCTCGGCAATAGGGTTGCTTGGTGGAAGCTGGTTCTATCAAAAAGGGAACAAATACTTAGAGGTTAAGCTGCTCACTTATGCCAAAGACAATCCGGAGACTGAAGATCCGAATCAGGGCTTAAGGAGAGAGGTCTATGCCGTTACCCATGAGCCTTTCACGGGGCTTGGAAGCGGCTTTATGTCCTTTCTGGCAAGCCAAAAGGGACAATTAATTATCGAAAAGGCCGGAATGACACCTTACAAGCCTATTTCTCGGGAGATAACAATAATACATTACATTGAGGATTAGTCCAGGCTGTTATAACGCCACTGGCCTTCACAATAAAAATTGATAATAACCAATGATCCCGAAACAGGCGGGCTTGACATACTCATAATAGACGACGAGATCAATATACGCAAGACCCTCGCAGTCTGTCTGGAATCGCGAGGTCATAGGGTTATTGCTGTAAGCAACGCAAGTGATGCCCTGTCGGAAGCGGACAGACAGGCATTCGACCTGGCCTTTGTGGATCTGCGATTAGGGACCTCAAACGGCCTGGACCTGATACCGGCCCTCCTTGCTTCATGCCCCTGGCTTAAAATCGTGGTCATCACGGCATATGCCTCTGTTGAAAGCGCCGTTCAGGCAATGCGGAAAGGGGCGTCGGATTATATTCCAAAGCCTTTCACGCCCGAACATGTGGAACTCGTCACCGGGCGAGTGATCAACATGCGGACCATGGAGCAGCGCATTAACAACTTAAAAGAGGATATGGAACGGCTCCATCCTGAAGCGTCATTTAATTCCCGTTATTCCGGAATGCAGCGCGCCCTCGATCTTGCCCGGCAAACGGCCAGGTCAGAAGCTGTTGTCCTGCTTCGAGGACCCAGCGGCACAGGAAAGACTGTGCTGGCAAGGGCTATTCACACATGGAGCCGTCGTGCGGGAAAACCCTTCGGAATCATCTCCTGCCCGACCCTCAGCCTGGAACTCCTTGAAAGCGAGCTTTTCGGTCATGTGAAAGGTTCCTTCACTGGCGCTGTAAAGGACAACCCCGGACGCATAGCAGCTTGCGAGGGCGGCACCCTGTTTCTGGATGAGATCGGGGATCTGCCGTTATCCATACAGCCCAAACTGCTTCGATTCATCCAGGACCGTGAATATGAGCGAGTGGGCGATCAACAGACAAGAAGGGCAGATGTCCGCATAATAGCCGCTACCAACACTGATCTCGACAAAGGGGTCAAGGAAGGTCGTTTCAGGGAAGACCTTTATTATCGTCTTAATGTCATTCAGATAGATCTCCCTCCCCTGGCAGAACGTCCCGATGATGTGGAGTCCCTGGCAAAAAATATGTTGAGCTTTTTCGGGGCGCAAAATCATAAGGTTTTGACAGGGTTCAGCGAAGATGCCCTTCTGGCCTTGCGAAATTATTTCTGGCCCGGCAATATCCGTGAACTGCGCAATGTCATCGAGCGGGCGGCCATTCTCAGTTCCGGAGAAATTGTGGGGATTGAACTTCTTCCTGCCTCGATTGTCCCGCGCACCTCTCCCATCCAATTGGGCGCCCCTGTCTCCCTGGAGGTGATCGAGGAAAACCATATCCGCCGTGTCATCGCATCCGCCAGGTCACTTCAGGAAGCCGCGGATATCCTAGGCATCGATCAAGCCACCCTCTGGCGCAAACGAAAAGATTACGGGATCTGAGATTCTTCGCTTCGCTCAGAATGACAGGAATGGTTGACTGGTTGAACAGTCGAATACAATTCCCTAATTTTCAATCTTCAATCGACAATCTTCAATCCCACGACCTTGTTTTTTGCAAGGCACTTCTAATCCAATCCTTGTCTATCACAAGGCATTTGTTTTGTGATATACTATTATCTGCTTGATATAGCAGGGAATGTTTCCCTGGCATACTATATGCTTATTATTCCGTTCAAGCGACAGAAAAAATCCCAATTGCCGTGAGACTAAGACCGGCTCATTAATGGAGGATATATGACTCTAAAATCGAAGCTTATGCTAGGGTTAGGATTTCTATTCCTGATTATCTTTATGCTTGTAGGCCTTTGCTCCTATTACGTAGGAGGATTGGGTCAGGAATCCGAGAATATCCTGAAGGCAAATTATGACTCCATTGTTTATTCCAGAAACATGCTCTCAGGTCTCGATGACATGAAAACCTCCATGCCCATTGACATACCCGATAGTGGCCGTGTTGGAACGATGTCTGATTATTACCTGAGGCTTTTCGAATCAGGAAAAAATTTATTTGAAACCAACCTGAAGGCGGAGAACAACAACATTACAGAGATACATGAAAAAGAATATGTCGAAAGACTTAATAATGAATATGATTCGTTCATGAAACTCTGTCTTCAGATGAAAAACGGACTGGCAGGAAACTCCATGTATTTTAATGATTTCCTGCCGGCATGCGAAAGACTGAAGCAGTCTATCAACGCTATCTATGATGTCAACATGCAGGCTGTTGTCAGGAAAAGCCAGTTGGCTAAGGCTGATTCCTCAAAGTATATAAACTACATGGGTATCATAGGAGCAATCTGCCTTCTTCTGGCGTTTGCCTACTTATGGTACTTCCCTTTTTATATTTTCACATCCATACGGTACCTCGCAGATAGAATGATAAAATTGGTAAAGGACAGCGGAATGACTCTGGACATAAAAACAAACGATGAGGATTCTGTCATACTGTACGGCATAAACCTGCTCAGCAATAGGTTGGGGATACCCCAAGATGAAGAAAGCCCCGAGAACAATAGACCGGAGGTCGCCCGCTGATGATAGGCATCAGACAAAAACTCATGCTGGGATTTGGCGGTCTGTTTGGGATCGTTGTTGTGATCGGCGTGATGACCATGATTCAGATCGGCGATCTCGGCCGGGCGATAGACGTCATCCTCAAAGAAAATTATCGCAGCGTGGTGGCCTGTCAGGATATGAAGGAATCCCTGGAGAGAATAGACAGCGGCATTATGTTCACCCTTGCAGGCAATGAGGCGGAGGGGAACAGCCTGATCACGGAAAATATCTCTAAATTCCGCCTCGCTCTTGAGGCTGAACTCGATAATATCACCGTTCCCGGCGAGGGGGAGATGTCGCAGCGTGTCAAGACGCTGTTCGATAAATATCTTAAGGCAATTCCCCTCGTGACACAGGCACAGAGTTCTTTGCAGGAGCGTCAAGCAACCTACTTCTCTATGTTGCAGCCGATGTTCCAGGATATTAAGGAAACAGCCCAGGCAATCCTGATCATGAATCAAAAGAACATGACTGAGGCCAACAACGCCGCCCGGGGCAGGGCCAGGTCAGCCCACCGGAGCATGTTGATAGCGATTATCGTCTGCGCCCTTCTGGCGGTCCTGTTCAGCTATCTGGCCCACAGGTGGGTGCTGCGTCCTATCAATAAGTTGATTGAATCGACAAATGAAATCCGGGCCGGAAACCTGGACCTTGTGCTGGAAGAGTCATCAAGGGACGAGATCGGCAAACTCTCCAGATCCTTTAATGAAATGATCTCAGCATTGAGAAAGGGTCGCAAGGTGGACAGAATCAACCTCATGAGGACACAGCGGGCAGCGGAAGAGGTTTTCAAGTCCCTCCCAACGGCTATTGCAGTACTCGATCTCAATGGAAGGGTGGAGATTTCGACAGAGGCCGCGGGACGGCATTTCGGGCTCAGACCCGGATTGCTTATAGGCGAGCTGGGCTATGAATGGCTTCCCCCTATGATCCGAAAAGCGCTGGATGAAGATCGCGCTGTCGAGGCCGATCCGAAGAGCGGTTATATCCAGCAGTTCATTGATAATCATGAATACTTTTTTCAACCTATGGTTGTGCCTATTCATGTCGGCCCTCAAGGAGGGGAGTCGGCAGGTCTGGCCTTGATTCTTAAAGATATGACGCAGGTTCATGAACAACAGGAATTGAAACGCGGCGTGGTGTCAACTGTTTCACATCAGTTGAAGACACCCTTGACCTCTCTTCGAATGTCCATTTATTTGCTGCTTGAAGAGCGTGTAGGAACGCTAAATGAAAAGCAGATAGAACTCCTAATGGCAGCAAGAGATGACAGCGATAAACTCGCGGGCATTCTCGATGATCTTCTTGATCTCAACCGTATTGAGTCGGGAAAATCGAATTTGTCTGCGGAACCGGTATTGCCGCGAGCGCTTGCAAGGGATGCAATTGAGCCTTTTCTCTTCGAAGCAAAGGACAAAGGCGTGACAATGTTGAACGATGTTCCTGAAGATTTGCCCGAGGTGATGGCGGATCAGCAAAAGATACGTCATGTTTTTATGAATCTGTTTTCCAATGCACTTCGTTTCACGGGACCGGGGGGATCGATTACTGTCCATGCAGGATTAGAACCGGAATATGTGCGCTTCTCAGTCAAGGATAGAGGAACAGGCATTGCAATCGAACACCTGAGCCGTTTATTCGAGCAATTCTACCGCGTGCCGGGGCAGGATGATAAATCGGGCATAGGGCTGGGGCTGGCCATTGTGAAAGAGATTGTCCGGGCACATGGCGGGGATGTCGGAGTTGAAAGTGAATTGGGCAAGGGCTCGATCTTTCACTTCAGTCTTCCGTTAATGGATAAACCATCTGTTTAAAGGAGCACAAACTCAGCAATGTCCGGTTAGGATCTTGCATATAAAAAAAGCCTGCTTGACGGCATGGGAGGTCCTTTTTTTAAGAGTGAAATGGGCGGCCTGCTGAGGGCCTGACATTTAAAATGTAACCGCGG
>Ga0153915_10003618_pt1 | contig 14174 bp, 12 predicted proteins | sample Opewatmetagenome_2_FD_107003 | JGI IMG/M metagenome (GOLD analysis project Ga0153915, IMG submission 107003) | Freshwater wetland microbial communities from Ohio, USA - Open water 3 Core 3 Depth 3 metaG | ecosystem: Environmental > Aquatic > Freshwater > Wetlands | place: USA: Ohio, Lake Erie... | reverse complement strand
TTCATGGATTCACCCCTGCTTCTTCACCAGGAGAGAGAACTGCCCCAGGCCGCGGCCGAGCTTGAGGTCGGTGCGGTCACCGGACCTCCCGGCGGCCAGCGTGCGCGCGATGCGCTCCACGTCGGCGACCTGGAAGGGCCGGGTGGAATACACGAGGAAGAACCTCTCGAAGCCCGGCGCATCGTCCAGCTCGTAGGCCTTGGGAAGCAGGGCCGGGCCATTGGGATCCAGCGCGGGAGCGGCAAGCGCTCCCCCGGCATAGCGCGGCGGAACATGCCAGGTGAGCGTGCCGCGGCCGTCCACGGAGAAGATCACGCCGTACTTCGCCTCCCCGGCCACGTAGCTGAGCTGCAGCACGTCCCCCTTCTTCGCCACCGACCCCGGGGCCAGCTCCTCCGCGCCCGTCGCGGTCTTGCGGAACACCAGCAGGTGCGGGGCTGCCCCCTTCAGCCGCGTCTCGTCCGACGGCCGAAGGAAGATGGGGAGGGACAGCAGGACCAGCGCCATGGCGGCCACCGGGATGGCCCAGGCCAGCGTGGGGATCCTCCACGGGCGGCGCTCTTCGGCGCGGCGCTCGTGGGTGACCTGCGGGGAAGCGGATCCCTCCCGAAAGGCCCGCTCGCGGATGAGCGGCACCACGCGCTCGGCGGGGTAGTCCATGCGGATCTGCCCGTCGGACCTCACGATCCCGGCGAGCCTTCCGCGGAGAGCCTCGTCCCGCTCCAGCTCCCGGCGGACACGGCGCTCCTGCGCGGCGCCCAGCTCCCCGAGGTGGAACTGCTCCAGGGTCAGGTCGGAAATCTTCTGCGCCGCCGTACGCGGCGGATTCTGCTTGGCCCCTTCGGGCATCGCCCGGTCGGGCATTCCTTTTTCCCGCATGGCTACGCCTCCTCCCAGGCGCGCGAACGCTCCCTGAGCATGCGGAGCCGCTTGCGCACCCCCGACACGGAGAGCCCGACGTGGGAAGCGACCTCCTCCAGCGTCATGCCGTCCACGTAGTGCATCACCGCCATCGTCCTCGTGGAGGCGCGCTCCCGGCTGAACACGCCGTCCAGCAGCGTCCGGTCCAGGGCCCGGCTTTCCACGTCTTCGGCGGAGGCGATGCGCTCCAGGACCTCCTCGCCCGCGTTCAGGGGGCGCCTCCTCGACGAGCGCATCAGGTTCAGGCACACGTTGGTGGCCATGGTGTAGAGCATGCTCGAGGGGGCGGCATCCGTCAGTCTGTGCTGGTAGCGGATCAGCTTCACGAAGGTCTCCTGCGCGGCATCCAGGGCCTGCTCCTCGTCCCCGAGGAGGGCGCGGCACCGACGGATGACCATGGGGCCGTACTTCCTATAGAGGGCATCGACGTCCAGCGCCACCAGCTGCTCCCGCTCATCACAAACTATAACACGCGCGCCCCGTCGGGGTGACACCCCGATTTCCGGGAGGTGTTCCAAGGGCAAGTAAGGAGATTTCCGATGAAACTGAAGGCTATGGTACTCGCGCTGGCACTGGCGCCCTTTTCCAGCTCCCTCTTCGCGGGCGCCGTGCACCTGACGACCGATCTCTCCGCCGACTTTCTACCGGGAACCTCGGCCCGGCAGATTGTATCCACATTCGCCGTGGCGGACCAGCCGGTGCTGTGGGGATTCGGCTGGGAGGTCATCCCCGGCCGGCTGGGCTTCGGCGGGGACTACCTGGTGAGCTTCGCGCAGGAGAGCGCCACGGGATGGTGGCTGGACTGGTACGCGCCGGCGCTGTTCCTCGCCTGGCACCCGGTGGGCGGCAACCGGTTCGTGGACCCCTTCTTCCAGGCGGGCCTCGGGTGCGCGGGAAGCGTGCACCTCTCGGGCCTCCCCGGGACGGCCGTGGCGCCGAACCTTTCCCTGGCGCTGTTCCCCTTCGTGGCCGGCGGGCTCAACCTGAACCTGGACGGGCTCCTGGTAGGCGCGAAGGCGATCTACACGCCGTTCAAGTCCGCGGTCCCCGTGACCGCGATCCCCGTCTACCCCCTGGGCACGTTCCAGGTGACGTTGTCGGCGGGAGTCTCGATAGGCTGGTAACAAAGAACTCCTGCGGGCGATGCGGGCAGCCTGGTCCCTCTAGAGGCTGCTGGGCGTCCAGAACCCGCCAGGGATGTTCCGTGGATATCGCGCTCCGCGCGATACGGGCAAGGACTGGTGATTCACGCCGCGGACATGGTAGCGTCCCTATCATGTCCGCGACGTACGTAGGGTTCGGATTCGGCCCCATCCAGACCGGCCTGCTGCTCTTCGAGGCGGTGCTGTCCCGCAGCTTCGACCGTTTCGTCGTGGCGGAGGTGGACCAGGGCCTGGTGGACGCGGTCCGCGCCGCGGGCAGCGAGGTGGCGGTCAACATCGCCGCGCGGGACGGCGTCCATACCCGGAGGCTGCCGCGCGTCGAGCTCCTCAACCCGCGGGTGCCCGCGGAGCGGGAGGCGGTGATCGCCGCCATCTCGGAGGCTGACGAGCTGGGCACCGCGGTTCCCAGCGTGGACCTGTACTCCGCCGGTGGTGAGGCGTCCATCGCCGCGATGCTGGCAAAGGGATGCCTGGTGGCGGCCGGTCCTGTCCGGCGGCTCGGCCATCAGCGGGTCGTGTATACCGCGGAGAACAACAACTTCGCCGCGGAGATCCTGCTGCAGGAGATGAAGAAGGCCGCTCCCACGGCGAGCTTCCCCGGCCTGCAGCTCCTGAACACCGTCGTGGGGAAGATGAGCGGCGTGGTGTCATCGCCAGAGGAGATGACACGCCTCGGGCTTGCGCCGCTGGTGCCCGGCTACGGAAGATGCGTCCTGGTGGAAGAGTTCAACCGGATCCTCGTCACCAAGATCGCCCTACCGGGATTTCGGCGGAAGATCACGGTGTTCGAAGAGAAGGACGACCTGCTGCCCTTCGAGGAGGCCAAGCTCTACGGCCACAATGCCGTGCACGCGCTCCTGGGCTTCCTCGCACGCCTGCGCGGCTACGACGTGATGAGCCGGATCAAGGGCGATGAGAAGCTGATGGCCCTGGGACGGAAGGTGTTCCTGGAGGAATCCGGGGCCGCCCTCATCCGCCGCCACGCCGCGGCCGGCGATCCCCTGTTCACGCCGGCGGGCTGGGCCGCCTATGCCGATGACCTCCTGGAGCGCATGGTGAACCCCTGGCTGTTCGACCGGGTGGACCGGATCATCCGGGACCCCGCGCGGAAGCTGGCGTGGGACGACCGGCTGTTCGGCACCATGCGCCGAGCCCTGGAGGCGGGCATCACGCCGTCGGGCCTGGCCCTGGGGGCCGCGGCGGCGGTGCAGTACGCGCTTTCGGAGACGAACGAGGGCGGCGACCTTCGCGGGTTCCTCCGCAGGCTCTGGGGAGAGGAGGCGGCCGACCCGGAGCGCGAGTCGTGCCTCCGGCTGGTCGAGCAGGCCGTTGCCTTGCTCGAGGAGTGGCGCCCATGATGCGAAAGACCAAGATCGTGTGCACGCTCGGGCCTTCGACTGAAGAGGCGGGCGTGCTGGGCCGGCTCCTGGAAGCCGGCATGAACGTGGCCCGGTTCAACATGGCCCACGGGACGCACGAGTACCATGCCGCCATGATCCAGCGGGTGCGGGAGGCAAACCGCGCAACCGGCATCCCCGCCGCCCTTCTCATCGACATCAAGGGACCCGAGGTCCGCACGGGGGACGTGGCCGGCGGCGCAACGGTGGAGCTGCGCACGGCAAGCGAGGTCACGGTCACGGTGGACGACGCTCCCTGCACCTCGGAAGTCGTCAGCCTTTCCTACATGGACCTTCCCGAGCAGGCCGCGGCGGGCATGCACATCCTGATCGCCGACGGGCTCATCGACCTGGAGGTCCTGGAGGTTCGGGAGCGGCGTACCCGGTGCGTGGTCCGGACCGGCGGCGAGCTCGGGTCCCGCAAGAACGTGAACCTGATCGGGATACGCAGCCGGCTGCCGGCCGTCACCGAGAAGGACGTGGAGAACCTGAAGTTCGCGGTCCGAAACGGGATGGACTTCGTGGCGGCCAGCTTCGTGCGCAAGCCCGAGGACATCCTGGAGATCCGCCAGATCCTCCTCGCCGAGGGCTCGCACATGCACATCATCGCCAAGATAGAGGACGGGGAGGGCATGGAGAACATAGACGGGATCATGCGCGTGGCGGACGGGATCATGATCGCGCGGGGGGACCTCGGCGTACAGCTGCCCACCGAACAGATGCCGCTGGTGCAGAAGCGGATCATCCTCAAGTGCCACGACGCCAACAAGGCCGTCATCACCGCCACCCAGATGCTGGATTCCATGATCCACAACCCCCGGCCCACCCGGGCCGAGGCCACGGACGTGGCCAACGCGATCTTCGACGGTTCCGACGCGGTCATGCTTTCGGGCGAGACCGCGAGCGGCCGCTACCCCGTGGAAGCCGTCCAGGTCATGGACTCCATCGCGTGCACGGTGGAAACCTCCCCGGAGTACGAGTCGCGGGTGCGCCGGTTTTTCAAGCTGGACGAAAGCGGGGAGGACATCGCGCAATCCGTCACGCGCAGCGCGTTCCTCGTGGCCCGGGAGATCAACGCGGCGGCCATCGTCACTCCCACCCTCCGCGGGAACACGCCGCGGATGATCAGCAAGTACCGGCCGTCCCAGCCCATCATCGCCGTCACCCCGGACGAGGCGATCAACCGCCGGCTGCTCCTCTACTGGGGGGTCCACCCCCTGTTCTGCGAGCTGGCGGACAGCTCCGACGACATGGTGAACAATGCCCTGGCCGTCGCGCTGGAAAAGGGACTGCTGAAGAACTTCGACAAGGTGGTGATCGTCGCCGGCGTGCCCGTGCATTCCCCCATCATGCTCAACACCATCAAGGTCCACTTCATCGGGAACGTGCTGGGCAAGGGTGAGCGGGGGTTCGGCGGCTGGCGCTCGGGCAAGATCGTGAAGGTGCTGGACGCGCTGGACGCCGAGCTGCGCCTCAAGCACGACGACTCGGAGATCCTCCTCACGCGGTTTCTCACCCCGGACTTCCAGCCCCTGCTCACGGGCCTGCGCGGGATCATCCTGGAGGAGAACACCTACCTCAGCCACGAGCAGATCCGAAGCGGCACGCCGGACATAGCGTCCATCGGGTCCGTGCCGAACGCCATGTCGATCTTCGAGGACGGCCTCACCGTGACCCTGCACGGGGACGAGCGGGTGATCTACGAGGGGATCCTGCCTACACCGAGCCCAGCGCCTCCCTCACCGTGAGCCTCCGAAGCGTGGAAATCGGCAGGAGCGAGGACAGGACCGGCACGAGGGACGCGGCGACGGCGATCAGGGCGATGCGGCCCGGGAAGAAGCGCGCGGTGATCCCGTTGGCCATGTAGCTGGCCACGGACTCCAGCTCGGCGCCGAGGGCGAACCCGGCGCGCTCGAAGACAGCGGATGCCGCCCCGCCCACCAGCGCCCCCGCGGCCGCGCCGGCGAGCCCGAGGAGGAGGGACTCGAAGGCGATCATCGCGGAGACGCCTCCGCGCGACAGCGCAACGATCCGCAGCGCGCCCAGGTCACGGAAGCGGTCCTGCACGGAAAGAAGCACGGAGTTGGCCATGCCCACGGCGGCCACGACGGCAAACACCGCGTACAGAATCCCCATGTACAGGTCCATGAAGCCCGTCATGCTTGCATAGGAAGCGGAGATCTCGCTCCACCTCTGCGCCGCCAGGCCGCGTCCGTGCGCGGCCGAGATGGACCGCTCGAGGGCCGCCGACGGCTCGCGGGGATTGACCAGGGCCATGCCGCCGGCCCGGGATTCCGTCAACCAGAGGGTGACCTCGGTCGCCGCCCCCTCGAGGCCCGTGACCGACTGCATGGACCCGAGGTCCATGAGGCACTCCTCGTTCCCCATGGTCGCCCCGCGGGGCACGATGCCGAGGAGGGGAAGCTCGACCACGCCGAAGGAGCCGTAGCGGTCCGTGCAGAGGAACAGCAGGCGGTCACCCGGCCGGGCGCCGAGCCGGTCCGCGACACGGGGAGACACGAGGAGCCCCGGCCCGCCGCCAGGCTCGAAGAAGCGTCCCTGCACGCTCGCCGACACCTCGCCCAGGCAGGGAACCACGGAGCCTTCCCAGAACGGGTCGATGCCGAGACAGCTCACCGTGACCGAGCGCTCGCCGTCGGACACGAGGCCCGGGCTGATGATCGTCGACGTGAGAACCGGCGAGCGCCCCCCCGCGGTCGCCGTGCGCGCCACCTCGCTCTTCACCGACGCGCAGTCCGGAATGAACAGGTCCAGCGGGGCGAGCTCGCGCTGGTCCGCGTACCCGGGCGCGGTGATCGAGAGGTGGCCGCTGGTTCGAAGGACCTGGTCCATGATCTTCACGGAGAATCCCTGCATGAACGCGTCCACCAGGACGACCAGCGCCACCCCGATGCCGACCACCAGGAGCGTCTGCAGGCTCCTGCGGCCGTACGAGCGAATCCCCCGCGCCGCCAGGCGGGCTGCCAGGACGAGTTGGGACATGACAGACCTCCTCAGAAGAAGAACTCGGCCCCGAGCGCCACGGTGCACCGCCAGGGCAGGGGTCCGATCTCCGGTATCTCGCCCGGCTTCTCGTACAGGGTCGTGCCCAGCGAAAGCACCAGGTCGTCCGTGGCCGCGCAGGAGAAGCCCAGGTCTACCAGGCCGCATGGCTCCCGAACTGAAACCAGGGCGGAGATCGAGGCCCCGAGCTCCGCACGGCTCCAGGAAACCTGGCCGAAGAGCCACACACGGTCCCGGTCCGGGATCCACCTCGCCTCTCCCATCGCGGTGAAATCCCCCATTCGCCGGTTGACGTTCAGGAGGAACTCGGCGGCCTGCCTGCGCCACGCCCCTTCGGCGCCAAACACGAACCCGGCGATATCCACGGTGGCCCAGCCGCCGACGGAAACCGGCGGAGCCACATCCAGTTCCCCCACGGACCCCGCCGCGCCCAGCTCGATCCCTCCGAAGAACGCCGAAAGCTGTGCCGCAGCGCCAAGCTGGTCGAGCCGCGTCGGGTAGATCACGGCGCCGGGCTGAAGCGTTCCCTGGCCCCCGCGTATCACCAGGAGGCTCGCGCTTCCCGCGTCCCGGGGCGCGAAGATCTCGAGGGAGACCTGGACCTGCGCTCCGACCGCCGCAAGATCGGCGGCAAGCCGCAGCGCGTCCAGACCCGGCCGGGGGGAATGCGGATCAAAGGGCATGGGCTGGGGATCCAGGTCGTCCACCACGCTCCACGCCAGCCCGCAGCCGAACCCGATGCGCTGCCGTCCGAGGCGCAGGGCGAGCCCGGCTGCCGGCTTCCATGCCGCCCACGCCTCCTCCAGGACGACCGCGTCGGTTCGCAGCACGGCATCGTGCAGGTACTTCCCTTCGATCGCGAGCTCTGCGTTCGTGCCCGCGCCGGCGATCCGCGTGGAGGCGAGCGCACCACCGGACCATTCCGGGGCGGAGCCTTCCGGCACCCCGTCCGCGACCAGGGCGGGACCGGCCTCCACGAACAGGCTGCCTTCCGCGGTCAACGCATTCGCCTCCGCCCCAGCGGCGAGAAGCACGCCGACGAGCGGCAGCAGGCGCGCCCGCCGGCGGTGCCTCGGCAGCGGGAAGGGATGAGGTCGATCTCTCATGCGCCCCTCCCCGCCAGCTCCTCGACCCGGGTGATCCGCCCATCCTCCAGGTAGACCCGCCGGTCCAGCCAGGGCAGCACGCGCGGATCGTGCGTGGCCAGGAGAAACGTGCTGGCAAGCTCGTGGTTGATCGTGTGCATCATCTCCATGATCGCGCGGCCGTTCTCCCCGTCCAGGTTCGCCGTCGGCTCGTCCGCCAGAACGAGGCGCGGCGAGATGACGAGTGCCCGGGCCACCGCCACGCGCTGGCGCTGCCCGCCGGACAGCTCGTCGGGCCGCTGGCGCAGGCACGCCGAGAGGCCCACCCGCTCCAGCATCTCCGTGGCCATGCGCCGCCGATCCGCCCGGGGCACGCCGAGGGCCAGGAGGGGGAGCTCGACGTTCTCGAACGCGCTGAGCACCGGGACCAGGTTGAACGTCTGGAAGATGAAGCCGATGGAGCCGCGGCGCACGCGCGTGATCTGCGCGTCGGAGAGCGTGCCGAGGTCGATGCCGTCCAGGACCACCCGGCCGCTCGTGGGAGTGTCGATGCAGCCCACGATGTTGAGGAGCGTGCTCTTGCCCGATCCCGAGGGCCCGACAATGCCGACGATCTCGGCGGCGTCCACCGCGAGGTCCACGCCGCGCAGGGCGGTGACCACCGTGCGGCCGAGGGAATAGTCCTTCGTGATTCCTTCGATGCGGATGCTGCTCATGCTCGACCTCCCCGGATCACCGGCCGAACGACGCGGGCGACAACCGTGCCCGGTCCACCCGGCTCGCCTGCATCGACTCGAAGATGACGATGCTCCGATCTCCCCGTGCCATGAGATCGATCAGCGTCATCACCGACGGGCGCACCCGGTCCCCGAAGTCCTTGGGCGCGCTGTACTCGATGCGCCGCGACGCTGCCCCGCTGCGCGTGTACAGCACGGTCCAGACCGGCAGGGAGTCCGCGCCGACGAGCATCTCCATCCTCGGGTAGGGAAGCGACGTCCGCCGGGCCGTCAGGACGAGCCGGGTACCCCCGGCCTCCTGCCCGTCCACCTGGGCGTCGTAGTCGTCGGAGCGGTCCAGATTCATGACGTCGTCGTTGGTGAACGACGTGCCCATGAACGCGTCGCGGCCGGAGAGACGGATCGGCCGGGAGGTGCCGGGCACCGACATCCACATGGAGTCTCCCACGGTGAGAATCCGCTTGCCCCGGTCCCGGGGCGGGTCCACGAACTCGATCAGGGTCGCCGTCTTCAGGACATACAGGACTTCCGCGGCAAAGACCCGGGCCGTCCCGCCGGACTTGTGGTCCTCGATGCGGATGCGCATCCGGCCCTCCTCCAGGTTCATGGCACGGTCCATGGCGTCCAGGATCCGCCTTCCCTGCTCATCCGCTTGAACCGGTACTGCGAATGCCCCGAGGCAGAGAGCCAGGCAGGCCGTGATGATGAGGCGGCGTGGATTGAAGCTCATCGGTGTCCTCCTTCAAGAGCCCTGGCGATGACGATGTGGGCCGCGCGGCGCGCGGGGGCAATGCCGGCCACCGCGGCGGAGGCGATCCCGGCGCCCAGGGAGATCGCGACGTCCAGGCCGGTAAGACGGCAGGTCACTCGCAGGAAAGGGACGTCCAGTGCGGAGACGGCACCGCCCAGGTCCAGGGGAAACCAGGCGAGCCACGCGCAGGCCCCGCCGCCGAGGAGGGCGCCCAGCGCGGCGCCTCCGGTCCCGATCAGCGCCGCCTCGATGGCGAACAGCCGGAAGACCTCCCTGCGATCCCAGCCCGATGCCCGCAGCGTCCCGATCTCACGCGTGCGCTCGAAGACCGCCATGAACATGGTCCCCGCTACCGTGGATATCGCCATGGCGAGCAGGATGGAGAGGAAGACGACCATGAAGAGGCGGTCCGTGCGGCTGTGCCGCAGGATCCCGGCCGCGAAGTCGGCCCACGTCGTGGATACGAGGGATGCCGTCCCCTGGGCACCCCGGGCCTCTGCCAGCACGCGCACAATGGCCGCGTGGACCCGGTCCACCCGGTCCATGGAGGCCACCCGTATGTAGAAGCGGTTGACCCGGTCCCCGGCGCTCGCGAGCTCCTGCAGGTCGGCAAGCCCGACGAACGCGGTGCCCCGGTCGATCTGCGGGTAGCCCGTGGCGAAGAGCCCGGCAATCGTGAAAGCCTGGACGTTGGGGACATCGTCCACCGTGCGTACCTGCACCCGCAGCTCGTCCCCGGGTCCCAGTCCGAAACGCGCGGCCAGGGATGCGCCGATCAGGATCTGCCCCGGACCGGTGAGGCGGGTGCCGGAGTGCAGGCGATCGAGCGTTCGAAGCACGGCCCGATCCGCTGCTTCCTCCACGCCGGTGAGCAGGACCGCGCGTTTTCTCATGCCGTTGCCGACGAATCCCGGGACGAGCAGGCGCGCGGAGACCCCCTGCACGTCCGGCAGCGCCCGCAGCCTGCTGCGCAGTTCCGGCCAGCCGTCGATCATGCAGCGGGCGGAGGTGTACGTGTCCGGGTCTTCCTCCACGAATCCGCGGGCCTGCAGCTGAAGGTGTGCGCACTGGTGATCGATGATGGCGCCGAACATGAACTCCTCGTAGGAGCCCCGGTAGAAGGCCTGGAAGAACAGCAGCGCCGCCACGGTCACCGCGATCCCGAGGACGTTGACGGCGGACCGCCGGCGGTGGCGCGCCAGGTTGCGGATGGCGATGGCGGTGAGCGTGGGAAGGGTGAGGCGGCTGGAGAATCCGTGAATCGACGTCGGGCCGGTAGGGGCTGGATGCATCGGCAGCCTCCCGCCGTCCGGAGCATCCAGTTTCCCGCGCCATGGCGCGCGAGGACACGACCCCGCGTGCAGCGCTCCGGAAAAAGAAACGCCCACGGAACGGATACTGGTTAGAGTATGAGTCCCGCAGGCGTGCCTGCTGCCTCAAGCCTCCCCAACGGGGAAGTGTCGGCCCGGTATCCGCGCTGGGCGCGGACCTGTTCTATTCCTTCACCCAATTGGTAGCACGCCCACCGGCCGCTGTCAAGCTCGAAATCCGCGCGCGCCGGGCCCCCCGCGGGAACGGGCGGCGCGCCAGGCGATGGTGCGCGTCAGCCCTGCAGGGATCGGGCCAGCTCCTCCACGAGCTCCTTCTGCCGGGGACTCAGGTTGCGCGGGATCTCCACGTTCACCTTGACCAGCTCGTCTCCGACGTCCTTGCCACGAAGCTCGGGCACGCCCTTTCCCCTGAGGCGGAAGGTGGTGCCGCCCTGGGTCCCCGGGGGGATCTTCATGATCACGCTGCCCTCCAGCGTCGGCACGCTGAGCTCGGCGCCCAGGATGGCCTGTGGAAGAGTCGCGGAGACTTCCGTCACCAGGTCGTTGCCCTCGCGCCGGAACGTCGGGTGCGGCCACACCTCCACCACGAGGTAGAGGTCACCCCGCTCGCGGCTGCCGGCCTCCCCTTCGCCTTTCATCCTCAGCCGGGACCCGGTATTCACGCCGGGCGGAACGGTGACGGTCAGCGTGCGGGTGGACCGGATGCTGCCCCTGCCGCCGCAGGTCCCGCATACCGCCCCGCTCACCGAGCCGGTCCCTCCGCAGGTGCCGCAGGGCTCCTCGCGGGGAACGCTCACGCTCTTCTGGGTTCCGCGGCAGGCTTCTTCCAGCGTCACTGCCAGGGGGGAATCGACGTCCCTTCCCCGGCCGCCCTCGTCGCCTCGCGCTCGGGCACCGCCGGAAGAGGAGCCGCGCCGCCGACGGCGGCCGCGCGTTCCGAACAGGTCGAATCCCAGGTCGCCGAAGATGGTCTCGAAGATCCCCCCGCCGTCGAAGTCTCCGAAGCCCTCGAAGACGCTCCGGAAGTCCGTGCCCCGGAAGATGTCCTCCTGGCGGAACTTCTGGTCCACCCCCGCGTGGCCGTACTGGTCGTACAGGGAGCGCTTCTGCGGGTCGGAGAGAACGGCGTAGGCCTCGGAGATCTCCTTGAACTTGTCCTCCGCTTCCTTCTTCTTCTCCGCGGGGACGCGGTCGGGATGCGATTTCAGGGCGAGCTCGCGGTAGGCCTTCTTCAGCTCCTCCGGAGTAGCGCCCTTTCGGACGCCGAGAATCTCGTAGTAGTCACGCTTGGTCGACATCGCAGTTCCTTAGAACAAGGGCCCCTGGGAGGTCTGCCGAGGCCAGGGACGGCCGACCCGCAGACCCGCGGTCACCCGGGGGCCCTTCGTGCGTTGCTGAGCCGCTCTATTTCTTCTCTTCCCGGAACTCGGCGTCGATGACGTCGTCGTCCTTCTTGCGGCCTTCTCCGCCCTGCGCGCCCTGCCCGCCGCCTGGCTGCCCGGCCCCGGCCTCCGGACCTCCCTGCGGACCGCCGCCCTGCTTGCCCGCCTGCTGCTTGTACACTTCCTCGGCGAGCTTGTGACTGGCCTTGGTCAGCTCATCCGCGGACTTCTTGATCCGGTCCACGTTCTTGTCCTTGATGGCGGAACGCAGGTCATTGAGCTTGGCCTCGATCTCCGCGCGCTCGGCCTGGCTCACCTTGTCCCCGTAGTCCTTCAGGGACTTCTCCACGGAATAGGCCAGGGTGTCGGCCTGGTTGACCGCCTCCACCTCTTCCTTGCGCTTGGCATCCTCCGCGGCGAACTGCTCCGCCTGCCGGACCATCTTCTCGATCTCTTCCTTGGAAAGCTTCTTGGGCGCGGTGATCTTGATGGACTGCTGCTTTCCAGTCCCCAGGTCCTTGGCCGCGACGCTGACGATGCCGTTGGCGTCTATGTCGAAGGAGACCTCGACCTGCGGCACCCCGCGGGGCGCCGGGGGAATGCCCACGAGGTTGAACCGTCCCAGCTCCACGTTGTCGTTGGCCATGGGCCGTTCGCCCTGCAGGACCCGGATGGTGACCTCGGTCTGGTTGTCCGCCGCGGTGGAGAAGATCTCGCTCTTGCGCGTGGGGATGGTGGTGTTGCGCTCGATGAGCTTCGTGCTCACCCCGCCGAGAGTCTCGATGCCGAGGGACAGGGGGGTCACGTCCAGGAGGAGGACGTCCTTCACCTCGCCCTTGATGATGGCGGCCTGGATGGCCGCGCCCATGGCCACGCACTCCATGGGGTCCACGCCGCGCTCGATCTTCTTGCCGAAGAAGTCCTCCACGAACTTCTGCACGATGGGCATGCGGGTCGGACCGCCGACCATGATGATCTTGTCGATGTCCGCGCCGTTCTCGTTGAACTGAACCCCGTCCTTGGCGAACGCGCCCCTCGCGTCGCGCAGGGCGGTCTCCAGGGGACCGCGGCAGCGCTGCACGATCGGGCCGATGAGCTCCTCCAGCTTCGCCCGGTTCACCGTCATGGTGAGGTGCTTGGGACCGGTGGCGTCCGCGGTGATGAACGGCAGGTTGATGTCCGTGGACATGGTGCTGGACAGCTCCACCTTGGCCTTCTCCGCCGCCTCGCGCACGCGCTGGGTGGCCATGGTGTCCTTCTTGAGATCGATCCCGGTCTGGCGCTGGAACTCCTTCTCGATGTAGTCCACGAAGGCGTTGTCCATGTCCGTGCCGCCGAGCTGGGTGTCCCCGCTGGTGGCCACGACCTTGAACCCGCCCTCCTTCCACATCTCCATGATGGTGACGTCCAGGGTGCCGCCGCCGAAGTCGAAGACCAGGATCTTCAGCTCCTTGCCGGCCTTTTCCAGGCCGTAGGCGAGACACGCGGCGGTGGGCTCGTTGATGATGCGCAGCACCTTCAGGCCGGCGATCTCCCCCGCGTCCTTGGTCGCCGTGCGCTGGTTGTCGTCGAAATAGGCGGGGCAGGTAATGACCACTTCCTCCACCGTGTCCCCGAGGTAGGCTTCCGCGTCCTGCTTGATCTTTTGCAGTATGAACGCCGAGACCTGCTGGGGGCTGTATTCCTTGCCGAAAACCTTGAACTTGTGGTCGGTCCCCATCTTGCGTTTTGCCGCGTAAATGGTCCCGTCCGGGTTGATGGCTGCCTGGCGGCGGGCGGGCTCACCCACCAGCCGGTCGCCTTCCTTGGTGAAAGCGACGAAGGAGGGGAAGGCCTTTCCCGACGAGACGCCGGCGCCTTCCGCCGAGGGGATGATGACGGGCCGGCCGCCTTCCATGACCGCGGCCGCCGAGTTCGAGGTTCCGAGATCGATTCCGATGACTCGTCCCATGGTAGCACTCCTTTGTGAATGCACGCTCTCCCGCTGCCAGGCGCGCGGCTCTCCCGCTTGTGTGCCGCCTGGATCTCCATCACTTGGATATCATTGCATGGTGGATGCGAGAGACATTCAACTGTCGAAAATGTAAGTAGAGACCGCGGGGAAGTCAAGACGAGGGAGGGCGATGACGGCCAGAAGCGCCCGCGCCACAGGGCTTCGGGCCTTCGAGCGCCGCCGGGGGACGGTACGGGAGTACCCGTGCTGCGAGTACGCAGTCGCTTTGCGCCCTGTGGCGCGTTTCGCACGCCTTCGGCGTGCTCGACGTTGACGGCCGGCGATCCCCCCGGTACAGTAGCCTATGCACGTGCGCGTCCTGTCCTGGAGCTCTCTCGACGCGGAGCAGAAGCGGAAGATCCTCTCCCGCTCGGAACAGGACATCTCCGA
>Ga0153915_10003617_pt1 | contig 14174 bp, 10 predicted proteins | sample Opewatmetagenome_2_FD_107003 | JGI IMG/M metagenome (GOLD analysis project Ga0153915, IMG submission 107003) | Freshwater wetland microbial communities from Ohio, USA - Open water 3 Core 3 Depth 3 metaG | ecosystem: Environmental > Aquatic > Freshwater > Wetlands | place: USA: Ohio, Lake Erie... | reverse complement strand
GTTCACCGCAGCGCGGCGGGCGATGCGCTCGGTTCGGGCCCCGCCCTTTCCGTGGCTGGCGAACTCGGCGAGTGCGGCGGCGAGCAGGCGCTCCGGGGCCGGAGGAGAACGGTGGGTCATAACTGGAAGGCGGACGCGGGAAGACTCCTGGACACCGGCCCGCCGGAACCTATGCGGATCGGACGCGCATCTCTCGGGTGAACTCCACCCGGTCCCGCCCGCCAGCCTTGGCACGATACAGTGCCCCATCGGCCAGCAGGGCGAGATCGCTGGCGGTCGAGGCGTCGTCGGGGTACGCCGCGATGCCGATGCAGACTCGTACCGGGATCTCCTCTCCGGCCCCGACCACCGCCGGCTGTCCGGCCAGCGCGGTCCTCAGCTTGTTGGCCAGGATGCCGGCGCCCGCGCGATCGGTCCGCCGGAGGATCATGCCGAACTCCTCCCCCCCGTAGCGCCCGATCAGATCGCTGGCGCGGGCGGTGGTCTGGAACACCCGGGCCACGTGGAGCAGGACCTGGTCACCGGCGAGGTGTCCGTAGCGGTCGTTCACCCGCTTGAAGTGATCCACGTCGATCATCATGAAGGCGAATGATTCGCCGTGCCGCCTGGCGTACTCGACCGCGTGCTCCAGCTCGGCCATCAGGGTCGCGTGGTTAAGCAGTCCGGTCAGCCCGTCGCGGTGCACCATCTCCCGCAGCCGGCGGCCGCGTTCGGCGCGGGTGACCACCAGGTGGGTCAGCAACTCCCGGTCAACCGGCTCGGTGAGGTAGTGGTCGGCGCCGGCCGAGAGCGCTTCGATCTGGTCGGCCACACTGTCGTGATGGGTGAGGAAGACGATCGGCGTGAGTCCGAAGCGCGAATCCTGCCGGACCAGCCGCGCCAGGGAGAGGCCGTCGAGTCCGGGGAGGCGGGTGTCCATGAGCAGGATATCCGGCGTCTCACGAACCATTGCCTCGCGCGCGGAGTTGCCGTCGGTGCAGTGGGTGACCCGCGCGTTGGCCTGCTCGAGCCACTGGATGAGCGCCTCGGCCTGGGCGGGATCGTTCTCGACCAGCAGCACCCTGGGCGGCGGGCTCCCAATTCGCGCCAGGGTCTTGGCGTAGTTCGGCAGGTCCACCGCGACCCGATCGGCGGGGAGGATCGTGTCGATGCCGGCTGCCAGGGCCCGGACCCGGTCGGTCGTCTCCGACCTCGCCACGAGGGCGATCGACCGCGGCCGCACCGGACCAGCGCCGGACCAGGCGGTGGCGGTGGCGTAGGGGTCCGGACCGGCGGGCTCCTCCAGCACCACCACCAGGTCGGGACGCTCGCTCAGCTTGAGCTCGCGGGGTTCGCCCTCGCCGTTGTCGCTCCGGACCACGAACCCCGAGTTTGTCAGTGCCTCCGCTACGTCCTGCCGCAGCCGGTTCTCCAGACCGACCACCAGCGCCCGCCAGCCAAATTCGGTGACCGCCGGCCCGCGCGCCGGAAGACCGAGATCGCGGGCGGCGGCGTCGAAAGCGGCCACCAGGCGATCCACCAGGGACTCCAGTTGGGCCGCCAGGATGCCCTTGCCCGCGGGGGAGTCCGGGCTGAGGAGCTGCTCTCCCTCCCGGGCGAGTGCGCTGATGTCCGGGAAGCCGTAGGACCCGCCCGAGCCGGCCAGCCGGTGTAACCGGCGAAGCAGTGACGAAGCCGCATCCGCCTCTCCCGCGCGGTAGGCCGCCACGTCTTTCCGCAGCTCCGCCAGTCGCCCCGGCGCGTCGAACAGGTACTCCCGCCGCAACTCCGCCAGCGCGTCGTTCAGTGCATCGGTCATGGCGCCATCCGCAGGCGATCGAAGGTGACCCGCGCCGCCGCGACGAACGGCGGCGCGCTGCTCCAGTGACCCAGCACCTCCACTCCGTCCCGAGCGCCGATCACCGCGCTGGTCCCGTCGAGAATGGCCACCAGCGGCAGTCCCGGCCAGTCGAATCCACTGGGAATCGCCTCGATCCGGACGAAGGGCAGCTGCACCGGTACCTGGGCCGCCAGTCGGACATCGAGTCCGGCCGTGACCGCCCGGCGGAGCGCCGGCCCCAGGATCGGGTAGGCCTCCGCCGGAGCAATCAGGTGGACAGCCTCCCGAGCCCGACTGATCTCGTGGGTGAGCAGCTGCAGCAGGCCCTTCGGACTGGTGAGCTCCACTACGCTCGGCGTTACGGCGGCCCCGAAGCCATCGAGGGCCTTGCTCAGCCGCTCGAGAGCCTCACCTTGGGTGTTCGCTATCCGGGCAAGGACCCCGCCGGGCGGCTCGGCGCGGAAGAGTTTAGGCTGGCCGTTCTCAACCCGTGCGGCCCCCTTGCTGACCAGGCCCTCGAGGGCGCTGTAGGCGTTGGCCCGGGCCAGGCCGGCGTTTCGCGCGACGGCGTAGCCCGTCCCCGGACCGCCGGAGAGCAGGACTTCGTAGACGCGACTTTCAGTGGGAGTGAAGCCGAACGGTGTAAGATCGAGTCCGGGCATGCGTAGTAGTATGCGCTACTGTGCAGGCGCCGGCAAGGATGCGGGGGGATGGGCCAGGGTCAGTAGGGCAAGTAGACGAGTGGGCCAGTGGGCCAGTGGGCCAAGGGCCAAGTGGGCCAGTAGGCTGGACTCGGGCCACAATCCCTAGCCCACTCGCCCCACTAGCCTACTCGCCCACTTGGCGCCCCTGCCCACTCAAACGTACTCCAGACTCCACCCCATCAGCTTGCTGATCAGCGCCAGTCGGAAGGTGACGTCGACCTGACGCCACTCGGGTGCTTTCGACTCGAGATCAAGCGGGAAGGTGTGATAGCTCACCTTGCTCACTGCCTTCGGCGCCGACCGGAGGCCCTTGGGGTTCCAGACCCCGCTCTCATCGACGTCCTTGAGCACTCGGCTCAGGACCTTGGTGGCATTGGGGGACGCGCTGAGTCCGCCGATGCGGGCGAGCAGTTCGAGGAAGTGGAGCGCCAGCGGCAGATCCTTCGGCACTCCTTTGCTATCCGCCTCGATTGGATCGCCCAGCAGCAGATGGGTCGGCTTCACCTTCTTCTTCCCGAGGGCGAGGGTGAACTCTTTCTTCGGCGCCGGCTGGGCCAGATAGTGGCGCAGCCGCTCGGTGAACCCGGCACGCTCCCGCTGCAGGTTCGGCATCGCCGCGACCATGGAGATCGAGTGCCAGTCGGGCGGATTCGCCTCCGGGTGGAGCACCGTGGCACTCCCCGACCGCACCAGCGGCTTCTCCGCGATGGGACTCCTCAGGAACTCCGAGATCTCCGACGCGATCTTGTGCGCCGAGCCGCGAACCCGGGGGTCCTCCAGGTTGCCCGATTCTGCGAGGGCCGCGGTAGCGGCCTCCCGGATCAGGTTGCGGGCCCAGAGGGTGTAGCCCTCGTCTCCCTTGGCGCCCTTCTGGTACTCGAACAGGAGGGCGGGGTCCTCATCCCGGGAGAGCAGCCGGAACAGCAGCCTGTCCGCCAGCTTGAAGGGCCGTGTCGTGGTGGGCAGGCCCAGCTGGACCAGGCGACGGTACTGAGGGATGGTGCCTACATCCTTGATCCCCTGAGCGGCGGAGACGGCGATCCCCAGGAGGTTGCCGCCCCAGGTGCCGTTGTCCTTCTGCTTCTTGGTGATCGCCTGGACAGCCCTCGAGCCTTCCAGAGCGGCTCGGGCATGTTCGACGGTCTCCGGGGCGATGGAACCGGGCGGAGCCAGTTCAGCGAACGTACGATAGCGGACCGATTCGCCTCCATGGGCGAGCAGCCAGCCTACCGGAATTCGGTGATTGTTCGGGAGATCCAGGGTCGCCCCCCGGTATAGGATGGGTCACGCCGGGCAAATCGGGGGGTGAAAATAGTCCGGGTCGACAGGTTACGCCACGCCCGGACTTAAGATGTTTGTGCTGAAGGCGTTCGGGGCGTTCCCCCGGGCTCCCGCCGACCTGCGCCCCGGGGTGGGTCGCTTCTTCCGATCCACCCCAGTGGCTGGCCCTCCGCAGGGCTATCTGAGCCGTGCTTCCCCGGCCGCCTTGAACTCCGAGCCGGCACTCCAGGCGGGCTGCGACGGCGCGCTGGCGATGGCGAGTGCGGAGCGGAGGATGACTCTCAGTTGCTGCACGGTGCCGGCCATGGTGAACCAGGGCAGGATCTCGTCCTGCGGCTGGTGGTAGCGTTTCTCGGTGTACTCCCGCTGCTGCTCTTCGCCCCAACCAGCCGGGTGACCCTCGAAGTCCTGACCGCTCTCCAGGGACAGCGCGGGCACGCCGGCGAGCGCAAAGGGAAAGTGATCCGACCGGAAGAAGGAGCCCCGGATGAGCGAGCCGGAATCGACCGTTACTTTCAGCCCCTCCGCCGCGGCCGCCGCGGCGAACACCTGACCGAGGGTGGATTGATCCACCCCGAGCGCTGCGACGTCCCGTGTCCGGCCGTAGAGGTTCGTCACGTCCATGTTGAGCACCGCGGCGAGATTCCGCAGTGGGATAGTGGGCCGGGTGGCATACGCCTGGGAGCCGAGCAGACCGCTCTCCTCCGCACTGAAGGCCATGAACAGGATGGAGCGCTGCGGCTGGACCGCGCTCCGCACGAACGCCTCCGCCGCGGCGAGCACGGCCGCGGTGCCGGAGGCATTGTCCTCCGCGCCATTGTAGATCGAGTCCCCGTCGACCGGCGCCCGCACACCGAGGTGATCGTAGTGTCCGCCGATCAGGACCGCATCGGCGGCGAGCCGCCCGCGGCCCGGCAGTCGCGCCACCACGTTCGCGGTGGCGGAGCGCCGGACGGTACTGGTGATGGCGGCATCCAGGCCGAAGGGAAGGGCCACCCCCCGGAAGCCCTTCTTCCCCGCCTTCTCCATGAGCTCGGCGAGGTTGAGACCGCCCTGGGCGAAGAGCTGGGAAGCGACCTCGTCCCTCATCCATCCCGCCACAACGAGCGAGCCAGCCGGCCGCTCCAGGCGCACCTGTTCTCCGGTCCAGGACCCGGTGACGGTCGTCCAGGGATAGGTGGCGCTCTCGGTCGTGTGGATGAGGACCAGCCCGGCGGCGCCCTGCCGCTGGGCCTCCTCGATCTTGTAGGTCCACCTGCCGTAGTACGTCAGGATCTTCCCGCGGAAGATGCCGGGATCGTGCAGCCCGGGATCGTTCACCAGGCAGAACACGATCTTGCCCTTGACGTCGAGGCCGGCGTAGTCGTCCCAGCCCCACTCCGGCGCCACGATGCCATAGCCCGCGAACACCGCCGGCGCCGCCAGGTTGACCTGCTCCTCGTCGCGCATCGACCAGAGCACGTAGTCGTCCCGGTACCGGAGCGTCGCGGGTGCGGAACCGGTGACCTTGAGGACGGGCGACGGCGTCAGCGCGATGATCGGAACGCGGTGGAAGTAGGCCCCGCTGTCGCCGGCCGGCTCCAGTCCCAACCGGCGGAACTGGGCCGCGATGTACTTGGCGGCGAGGTCACCACCGCGGGTGCCCGGTGCCCGGCCCTCGAGTGCGTCATCGGCCAGGAACTCGAGGTGGGCGCGGTACACGTCCTGACTCACGGCTCGGGCCAGCCTCGTGGCTGCGGACGGGACCTGCGCGGAGACAGGGCGGGCTGCCGGAAGGACCAGCAGGGCCGTCAGAAGGAGCTGGGCTCGATTGAGGGGCATCGGGTTGTGGGCGCTGGGCTATGAGCTATGAGCTAGAGGTGTGTGGTGTGAGCGGGGAATCTACCCATTGGGGTTCCGGCCTCCAGTCCCCGCTCCGACCCACGGGCTCTTCGGGGCGCAGCCTTCACCCGCACTTGGGGTGATTCAGGAATGCCTTCATCTCCGCGGCCACCGTGTCGGGCAGGGTCTGATGCGGGCGGTGCAGGGTGAACAACTGGACGAATCGGCGGCAGGGAAGGTCGGCCGCGATGCGCTCGCCGATCGTGAGCGGGATCGTCGGGTCCTGGCGTCCCCAGATCAAGAGCACCGGCTGCCTCATCTCACGGAACCGGTGCTCGAGCGCAGCGAAGTCGAATCGCTGCAGGACCAGCACGGCGGCCTCCCGGTTCGCGGAATCGGCGGCCTGGTCGGACGCAAGCTCGGCGGGGTCCTCGCGGAGCCACGCTGTGTCGTGGGTCGGCATCACGAAGGAGAGCGCCGAGGCCACCCACCGCGCCGCGGGGGAAGCGATGCTTCCCGTATCGGAGAAGACCGGGTTGATACCGGCGCCAGCCGGCGCGAGCAGCACCGCGGCGACCACCTTGTCCGGGCGAGCCAGGGCGATCCCCGCTGCCAGCTCCCCTCCCATGGAGTGCCCCACGACCACCACCGGCCCGGTGGTGTAACGCGACAGGACGGAGTCGAGCCAGCGCTCGTAGCCGGAATAGTCGTAGGCGAACTCCGGACTGCGGGCCAGACCGAATCCCGGCAGGTCGACGGCAAGCACCCGATACCGCCGGGTAAACCGGTCCAGCAGGGCCCGCCAGGAGAGAAGCGACTCTCCGTATCCGTGCAGGAAGACCAGCGTGGTATCGCCTCGGCCGGCAATCAGGGCCCGGGTCCGCACCCCGCCAGCATCAATCCACTGGGCTTTGTGAGCCGGGCGGCCGCGGTATGGCTCCCCCAGGCCCACCCAGAGCAGGACGGCGGCGAGCAGCGCAAGGAGGACCGCGCGGCCCACCCGCCGGATGGTCGGGTGAGCGACGTCACCCACCGGATGTCACCAGGTGAATCGGCCCGCCCGCGGTACGGGCGGACCCGACGGTCAGGATAGCCCGGACTGGCGGGGGCGCAGCCGTGGTGGCCGGGGCGCCCTGCGGCGGGGAGACATGGCATGCGAGAGACCGGCGATGCATGCCGAAGTGTAGCGACAGCGGGGAATCGGGTCAGCGGGTGGCCGGGCGGCTTGTGGCCCGGCGGGAGAGCGAATTGGCAGTGGGCCGGCTGACGCCTCAGCGCGCCCAGCGGGGAGTTGCCTCCGCGGCCACAGACCGCACGCTGGCCACGTGGACCGGCTGGGCGGGGGCGCTCCGGAAGATGCGGGGATCGTAGTCCGACCGGGGATTCCACAAGACCCACCCGTTGATCCCCACGTCCGCCGCCGCGCGGATCTGCTCCCGCACCTGATCCGGCGTGTACCGGGGTCGGCCCAGGGTAAACGCCTGCAGATAGGGCCGGATCTCGGCCCGGTGGCCGTTTACTCGCGCGAGCCGGCGGATACCATCGGCGAGCGCATTCCGCACCACGCGGTACGGCTCGCTGTTGGGGTGGCTGACACCGTAGATGGCGTGGTAGTAGTGGCTGGGGTAGACCATCGGCAGCACCACGTCCGCGGTAGCGACGAGATCTTCCCACACCTGGCCGATCCCCATGTCCACGTCGACGTTCGTGGTCATCCCGAACACGTCGATCGTGTAGGGGACGCCGAGCGGCTTCACCCGGTCCCGCAGCAACTGAAGATTGCGGACCACCGCCGCGCGAACCGTTTCACCGCCACGGCGGCCGGGGAAGATCGCGTGGGCCAGGCGGGCGCGCGGCTCGTCGGGGAAACGCACGTAGTCGAACTGCACTTCGCTGAAGCCGAGCCGCACGGCCTCGGCCGCCAGCTGAGAGGCGTAGACCCAGACGGAATCGTTATAGGCATCCACCCAGGCGAAGTTGAGCCGGTCGCGCCACAGGCCGCCATTCTTGTCCTGCACCGACCACTGGGGCTTGTGGGCGGCCAGGAGCGGGTCCTTCGCCACCACGATACGGGCGATCGGGTGAATGCCGTGGGCGTGGAGCGTCCGGAGCCGGTCGGCGGCATCGCGGGCGCGCAATTGAGAGTTGGCGCCGATCTGAATGGCAGTCGGAACCTCGGACTTGTAGGTGAGGTAGCCGGTGTCATCCTTCACGTCGATCACAAAGCTGTTGACCTCGGTGCTATCGGCGAGGCGAACCAGGTCCCGGAACCGGCTGCCGCCGAAGGCCCAGGCATTGACGTACACCGCCCGGACTGCGGTGGGAGGCTGACGGAGCGGCGGAGCAGGCCAGTCGAGCGGCTCCGACTGCCTGGGTCCGATGGACAGAAGGCGGTCCGGCGCGGGTACCGGGGCAAGCTCGTCCCCCCAGCGGGTATGGTCCGCGGTTTGGGCGGCAAGGGGGGTGGCGATCAGGCCTAAAGCGGCAATGATTGCGTGTCGCATGGAGTGAAACCCGGCTAACCTGACCCTTGGGATAGACAACAGAGGCGGGTATCGCACCCGCCCCTGTTCTGAACGCAAGGACCATGCGCTTTGGTTCAGTCGGGTTTGCGTGTGATGCGGATCTCAACGCGGCGGTTGGTGATGCGGGCTTCCTCGGTGTTCGCACGGTCGAGCGGCGGTTCGGACCCTCTCCCGATTGCGGTGATGCGGCTCACATTCACGCCGCGGAAGACCAGATAGGCGCGCACTGCATCAGCGCGGAACTGGGAGAGGCGGGTATTGTCGGCCGGCACCAGGCGATCCAGGGCGTAGCCGTTTACCTCCACGACGGCCTTGGGGTCCGCAGCGAGGATCGCCGCGACCGAGTCGAGGACCGGAAATGCCTTGGGGCTGAGCACCGCCCCGCGGTAGGGCCAGACCGAGCCCGGCAGCATCATCCGCCGCTCCTCCGGGGCGGCCGGCGCCGGGGGCTTCGGCGCGGGGCAGCCGGTCGCATCCACCGGGGTGGCCGGCGGGGTGGAGGGGCAGCGGTCGATGCCATCGAAGACGCCGTCGCCATCCGTGTCACCGGGACAGCCACGCGCGTCCACGGCCGCCCCGTCCGGGGTATCCGGACAGCGGTCCAGGCCATCGGGAATCCCGTCGCGATCGGCATCGCTGGCGCAGCCCTTTTCGTCGACGGCGGCATCCTTGGGTGTGTCGCTGCACTGATCGAGCCCGTCGGGCACACCGTCGCCGTCGGAGTCCCGAGTGCAGCCCACATCATCGACCTGGGCTCCCGGCGGGGAACCGGGGCAGCGGTCGAGCCCATCGGGGACGCCATCACCATCACGATCGATCGGGCAGCCGCGGGCATCCACAAGGGCACCGTGGGGGGTGCTTGCGCAGCGGTCGCGCCGGTCGGGGACGCCGTCGCCGTCGGTATCGGCCTGCGGCTTGCTCCCAGGCATTACGCTGAGCCCCACCTGGAGGGTGACGTTGGAGAACTTGAGCGACGTTATGCTGCGATTGACCGTCGCGTCGTACCTCAGGAAGAGCTCGGGTCTGAGGGCGATGCGGGCACCCAGACCACCCTGCAGTACCCCGGCGGAGCCGCACGGCCCCGAACCCGGCACGGACACCGAAGGGCACGTCCCGTAGCTGAGACTGCCAAACCCTCCCTTGATGAACAGCTGGCTCGAGCCGACCCGCTGGTTGAGGAGCAGCCATCCGGCGGCCGTAGTAGTCGTCACCCGCTTCTTGAGAGGGGTATCGGTGCGCGGGAGTGCGTAGCTGGCCTCGACCTCCAGCGAGAAGGGCCCCGTGACCCAGTACCCGAGCCGGCCGGCGAATCCGGGGGTCGAGGCAAGTTCGAGATCGCTGTCGTAGAAGTGCCAGCCGCCTGCCAAGCCTGCTTCGAGCCGATAGACGCGTTGCGCCGCAAGGGGAGAGGCGGAGACGAGGAGTCCGGCGAACAGCAGGTAACGGGCTGGCCGGACCAGGGTGGGGGCAGCCGGTGTCACACGCATCCTGAGCATTCTGCCCCACTGCCACGGGGGCCGCAAGGGGACGAGCCTAGAGCAGACCGGGGGGAGCCGTTAGGTTCCACGGGCGGCGGGCGACAGGCTCACGCTTCTTCCCACTCTCCGGATCATGCTCATCGGCATCGAGTACTGCGTCGTCTGAAGCTATGAGCCGCGGGCGACCGGTCTGGCCGCCGAGCTCAAGCAAGCCTTTCCTGAGGCGCAGGTCGAACTCAGGAAGTCCTCCGGTGGCGTCTTCGAGGTGACCGTAGATGGAACGCTGGTCTTCTCGAAGCGGGCCCTCGGCCGGCATGCGAAGCCGGGCGAAGTGCTCGAACTTATCCGGGCCCGGTAGTTGACACTGGGCTGTGGGGTCTTGCCCCTGGTGAGGACCGTGATTCCACGCCCCACGAGCCTGCTGCCAGACCCCAGCCGTGTCTCAGGGCTCATAGCCCATAGCCCATAGCCCACAGCCCATAGCCTTCATGCGCATCGCCATTTCCACCGGCGGCGGAGACGCCCCGGGCCTCAACGCCGTGATCCGGGCGATCGTGCTCTCGGCCCACACCAGGGGCTGGCACGCCTACGGGATCCGCCGCGGGTATAACGGTCTCCTGGGCGACGATGGAATCATCACGCTCACCCCCGACAAGGTCCGCGGCATCACCCATCTCGGGGGCACCATTCTGGGTACCACCAATCGGGGAAATCCGTTCCGCTGGGTGGTGAAAGACGCCTCGGGCGCGGAGCGCGAAGTTGATCGGTCCGACGACCTGATCGCCGGATTCGCGGCCAGCGGCTTCGATGCTCTCATCTCCATCGGGGGGGACGGAAGTCTCAAGATCGCTCACGACCTGTGGCGCAAGGGACTCCCGGTGGTCGGGGTACCCAAGACGATCGACAATGATGTCGCCGGGACTCTGGGGACCTTCGGATTCGATACCGCAGTAAGCACGGCGAGCGAGGCGATCGACAAGCTGCATTCCACCGCCGAGAGCCATGAGCGGGTAATGGTGGTGGAGCTGATGGGACGGGATGCGGGATGGATCGCGCTCCACAGCGGCATCGCGGCCAGCGCCGACGTCATCCTGATCCCCGAGATCCCGTTCGACATCGAGCAGGTCTGCGCGAAGATCCGCGCCCGGGATGCCGCGGGTCGACGCTTCAGCATCGTGGTGGTGGCCGAGGGGGCCAAGCCGCGTGGCGGCGAAACCATGCTGATCGAGCGCCGATCCGCCGGCACCGTGGATCGGCTGGGGGGCATCGGCTCGCTGGTGGCCAAGGCGGTCGCCGAGCGAACCGGAAAGGAGACCCGGAGCCTGGTGCTGGGCCATATCCAGCGGGGAGGGTCTCCCACCACCTTCGACCGGCTGCTTGCCCTCCGGTTCGGCAGCGCCGCGGTGCGGGCTGTTGCGGACGGCTCCTTCGGCGTGATGGTCGGCTACGCACCGCCGGACATCGTGCGCGTGCCGCTTGCCGACGTGATCGGCCGGCTGAAAAGCGTGCCGCTCGATTGCGATACCGTGAGGACGGCGCGGGACCTGGGGATCAGTCTGGGCGACGATGGCAGCCCGAGGTGAGGAGGAGGGAGTCAGGAGTAAGGAGTGAGGAGTGAGGAGTAAGGAGTAAGGAGTTAGGAGTGAGAAATACTCGGTCATTCCTCACTCCTCACTTCTCACTCCTTACTCCTCACTTCTCACTCCTCACTTCTCACTCCTTACTCCTCACTCATAGATTGTCGCATGCCCAGACTCCGATATCCTGCCACCCGCACCGACCACATCGTCGACGAGCTGCATGGGGAGCGGATTCCCGACCCCTTCCGCTGGCTGGAGGATAGCGAGAGCCTCGAGACGCTCGCCTGGACCGAAGCTCAGAACGCGACCACCAGAAGCTACCTGGACGCGGTGCCGGCCCGGCCAGCGATCCAGCGGCGCCTGGAGCAGCTGCTGGCTATCGGCGCGGTCTCCGCGCCGACTCCCACGAAGGGCCGGTACTTCTATCAGCGGCGGGATGGCACCCAGAACCAGCCGGTGCTCTACGTCCGCGATGGAGTTGACGGGGAGGACCGGGCGCTGCTGGATCCCAATCTGCTCGATCCCGCCGGCACCACCGCGCTCGACTGGTACTTCCCCAGCGACGACGGAGCGCTCCTCGCCTACGGTCTCTCCGAAGGCGGCAGTGAGGAGAGCGTTCTCCGTGTGATGCAGGTGGGCACGGGTACCAACCTGACGGATCGGATCCCCGACACCCGCGCGTGCGACCTTGCCTGGCTTCCGGATGCCTCCGGCTTCTACTACACCCGCTATCCACGCCAGGGGGAGGTCGCCGAGGAGGAACGGCAGTACCACCGGGCGGTGTACTTCCACAAAATCGGGGCAGATTCTGACGGCGACGAACTCGTGTTCAAGCCGGCCCAGAAGGAGCACTGGCCGAGCGTGAGTCTCTCGCCCGACGGCCGATGGCTGCTGATCACCGCGGCGCGCACCTTCGACCAGACCGATCTCTATCTGCAGGACCGGGCCGCCGGCGGTCCGATCGAGTCGGTGGTGCGCGATCTCCCTTTCCAGTTCGAAGGCCAACTCACCCGTGACGCGCTCTACATTCGCAGCAACGTGGAGGGCAGCACATACGGTCTCTACCTGGCGGACCCCGCGCGACCGGCCCGCGCGGGATGGCGCACCCTGATAGCGCCGCGCCTCGACGCGGTGCTGGACGGGGTGCTGCTGACGCGACGCCACCTGGGGCTCTCCTACCTGGAACGAGCCAGCTCGCGGCTGTTCGTCGCCGACCTGGACGGAGCCAACCCGCGCAATGTGCAGCTGCCCACGATCGGAAGCCTGTTCGGCTGGGGAGCGGAGCCGGACGGAGAGGAACTGTTCTATGCGTTCTCCTCCTATACGGTGCCCCCGAGCGTGTACCATATCGATCTTGCCGCGGACCGCAAAACGCTGTGGCGCCGGGTGGAGGCCGACCTGGAGCCGGACCGCTTCCACCTCCGGCAGGTGACATACAAGTCGCGTGATGGCACGCCGATCACGATGTTCGTGGTGCATCCACGGGGATCGGTCCTGGACGGCAACAATCCGACCTATCTGACCGGCTACGGCGGCTTCAACATCAGCATGTCGCCGGGGTTCTCCCGATCGCTTCTCCTGTGGCTCGAGCACGGCGGGGTGGTGGCGGTTCCGAACCTGCGCGGAGGGGGCGAGTACGGCGAATCCTGGCACCAGGGGGGCATGCTGTCACAGAAGCAGAACACCTTCGATGACTTCATCGCCGCCGCGGAATACCTGATTCGGGAGGGATACACCTCGCCCCGCCGGCTGGCTATCGCGGGCGGATCCAACGGAGGTCTGCTGATGGGGGCGGTGCTCACCCAGCGGCCCGATCTCTTCCGCGCCGTGGTAATCCAGGTGCCACTGCTCGACATGCTGCGATACCATCTCTTCCGGATCGCCCGCCTGTGGATTCCCGAATACGGCTCGGCGGATGATCACGAGCAGTTCCGCTGGCTGCGCGCGTATTCCCCCTATCACCAGGTCCGGGACGGGACAGCCTATCCGGCGGTCCTGCTCGCCACCGCGGAGAGCGATACCCGAGTGGACCCGCTGCATGCCCGCAAGATGGCGGCGCGCCTGCAGGCGGCGAGCGTCTCAGGACATCCCGTCCTCCTCCGGCTGGAGTCGCGGGCGGGACACGGCGCTGGCAAACCGGTCTCCAAGGTGCTTGAAGAGCTGGTCGATACCTGGAGCTTCGTGTTTGCCGAGCTGGGCCTCGATGCGGGCTAGCCAGGTACGTCGGCCCCGCGGGTGGACCGGCTCGTCTATCGCGAGGATGCGGCGCGAGGTACCTTCCGCACGCTTGCAGACCTCCGGACCTGATCCAGGCCGGCCTTACTCCCTGCCCGATGGATTCCCGCCTCGCGTGCGGCGGGACTCCAACCGTGGAGCGTCCTGATGACTTCGCCGAATCCCGTGGCGCCGACCACGATCGATATGTCCCACCCCAGCCGATGGCTCGCGGTGTTGCGCATCCTCGTGGGGGTGTGGTTCGTGAAGGCGCTGTGGAGCAAGCTGGACATCGTGCTGCTCGGAGGGTTCTTCCCGTTCCTGGGCGTGGAGCAGCGCTGGATCGATACCATGCCCATGATCGTCGCGAAGCAGATTACGGACAATCCCTTCCCCTGGTACAAGGCGTTTCTGGAACAGACGGTGATCCCGCACAGCGTGCTCTTTGCCGAACTTACCGCCTGGGGCGAGATGCTGGCCGGTCTGTCGCTGACCTTCGGGTGCTTCGCCGGGCTGGGGGCCCTGGGCGCGTTGTTCCTCAGCATCAACTACGGCATCGCCTCGGCCCACCTCTCGGCGGCCTCACTCGGGTTCCACTACATGCTCGTGGTCACGCTGGGCGTACTGTTCCTTGCCCGGTCGGGCCGGGCCTGGGGGCTGGATGGCTGGATTGCCTGGCGCTGGCCCGGGTCGGTGGTGACGTGGAGGCCGTTCCAGTAGGGCCGTTGGCCATTGGCTATTGGCCTTTGGTC
>Ga0153915_10003616_pt1 | contig 14174 bp, 12 predicted proteins | sample Opewatmetagenome_2_FD_107003 | JGI IMG/M metagenome (GOLD analysis project Ga0153915, IMG submission 107003) | Freshwater wetland microbial communities from Ohio, USA - Open water 3 Core 3 Depth 3 metaG | ecosystem: Environmental > Aquatic > Freshwater > Wetlands | place: USA: Ohio, Lake Erie... | reverse complement strand
TCAATCTCGAAGCTTGAGGAAGGAACCCTGTAGAACTTCTCGAAGATATGAGGAAGCGCTTCCGGAGGTATCCCTCTTCCTTGGTCCTCCACAGAGCAACGCACCCAAGAGGGGCTGTTCACCAAAGTCAGTGTGATCTTCTTCCGCTTTGCCGAGTACTTGATCGCATTAGCGATGAGATTTGTCAGCGACTCGACAACTGAGTCATGATCCACGCAAACAGGATGCCGCCGACCGTGCGTAAGGCCGACAGTCTGGACCTTGAATCCTTCCTTTTTTAGCTGGTACGACATTGCATGGAGCACCTCCCGGACGATGTCCCCAAGATCCGAATCCACAAAATGGTACTTCTTGCCTCCTCGCTCTATCGTCGCGCCATCCAGAATCGTCGTAACCATTCGATCGAGACGGTCTGCTTCCCCTTCGATGACATGGAGAAATTCTCTGGATCTTGTGTCACGCCCCTTGACTCTGCTTCCCACCAACTCGGCGAACATCTTAATCGAGGTTAAGGGGGTTCGAAATTCGTGGGAAACGTAAGAGACGAATTCAGATTTCAGCTCATTGAGTTCCTTCTGCCTTTGTGCCTCGGCCTCTTTCCTGATTACTTCCTGCTGCAGGATGATCCGTTCGATCTCCAGGCCGGTGTATGTCGCAATGTTCACCAGGAGATCTACGTCCTCACTGCTGAAGCGGGCACCGGATTTCTTTCCTCCCACTGCAAGAACCCCCAGAAGTTGTCCCCCTGTTGCGAACATAGGAAATACCATGGACAGACCCCAGCGCTCAAACATCTTGGGATCAGCCGGTTGGAAAGGAACCCCCATTTCTATTTTCGTCGGGAGCATTAGAGGGCGTTTCGCACCCGCCCAGACCCCCGTTTGGCTCAGAAAATCCGGGAATCTGTCAAGACTCCTTTCGGGAAGTTCGGCCACGACCCGCAATCGGCCATCCTCCTGAACCGTACAACACGCAATCGTATCGACGGGCACCAACTTCTGGAACTCCCGGGTGACGAAAGTTGCCAACGCGTTGAGGTCATGCTGATGATTCATTTCCTCCGCAAACTTCCGTTGTGCCCGACGAAAATCATATCGAACCCGGAAAAACCTCCTGTCCACTGAGAGCTGAACCTTACGTCGTAACGGTTCAAAACCCAACGCAACGAGAATCGCCGCGACAGTCGATGCCTGGAGAGTGTATGAGCCAATCAGGTATGCCGCGAGCGCTACAAGAACAACGTAGAAGGCAACCAGAATGGCGATAACGATCCCATAAACCGTCGTGCGATTGATGACCACCTGAACATCCAGCAGGTGGTAGCGGACAAATGACACCGCGAAGGAGGTAGGGATGGCAAGAAAGAATACCAATGTATACTCTTCCGGCACAGGTGACAGCGGAATGAACAGTTCGGGGAGAATTTCCAGGAGCAGGAAGGGCGCCGGACCGATAGTGAGGCCCCAGAGTAGCCATTGAAGTTTCTTCTTCTCATCTGGCATTTCGGTCGCTCTGTAAGAGCGAATGAAATTCCAAATCCCAAGGGCACAGTAACATAACACCGTGATATGAAACAGATGGAAGAAAACACGGAAGATGCGGTAGCTTTCCATCGACGAGAACCATACGGCATGGTGATGGACGAGCATTGCCGCGATGGCAACCAAAATTCCCGGTGAATAGAGGAGACTTACCCTTCGCCACGTTACCGGCATAAGAGGACGCGGGAAGATTGTGGTAAAGAACAGGAAATGCGTCGCAGCCCCCATGTACATGATGAAGTACATGCTCCGGCCGACAAACACCCACGCATCGCCGCGCGGCGTCGCCCCCCACATGCACATGACACTGTACGCGAGACTGACGAGAGAGAGATGCAGAACTGCTGCCGTTCGATCGCGAGGTCGCGAGACTAGAACAAATATGGCAAGAATCCAGGTAACGACGCCGACCAGGAGGGAAACGATCGCATACCATGTCCGGAAGAAAGGAACCAAAATGATCCGCGCGGTCGTTGGCTGGCCCCCGCGCTTAACCGAGACCGCGACTGAGTCGCCAATTGAACGATAGTCTGAAAGGAAGTCTGCGTCGTACGGAGATTCAATCGAATGACCGTCAAACACCAGCACGGTGTCGCCCGCACGAAGAGGAGATGAGGCTTCCGCCTGAACAATGCGATCGACAACGATCACACTCCCTTGCTTGTCGAGGACAAAGGGGATTCCCGGGCGATCCAGAATATACTTCGCCTGGTACAGGCTTATAACGAGGAGGACAACGTCGATCGCGACGAAGAGGAGGGTGCGAAACGTGAGACGTTTCATCGAGCCTCCGGCTCATGGAGTCCGAAACTACTGGCCAACATACAAAACGACGTTCACAAAAAACAGGATCAACCTTGAATCTTCAGGCCGGAATTGATAGATTGGAGTGCGAAATATGGGAAGGTGCAGAGTGAACACTTTGACGGGTGTTGGGAGAACCGTTACCCGCACAATGGGAACGATTATCCTGGTCAGCATGACCGCAGCATGCGCGCTTGCTGCCTCGAACACGACGTACAGTTTTCTCCGGAACGACGTCGGCGCCAGGGCTGCCGCACTGGCGGGAAGTTTCGTTTCCGTGACCGGCGACCCGAATGCCATTTTCTATAATCCGGCCGGGCTAGCCACACTGGATGTCAGCCGCGGCTCCGCAGGGTTCTTCAAGAATGTGCTTGATATCAACTCCGGGCACCTCTCATACAGTCAGAAGTTTGAGGATCTCGGCTATTTCGGTGCCGGGGTGATCTACACAAACTACGGGACGTTTACCGAAACCGATGAGGCCGGGAACGAGCTGGGGTCGTTCAACGCAGGCGACCTTGCCCTGATCGCCGGATATTCAAACCAGCTCCAGGAAAACCTCTTCTGGGGCGCAAACCTGAAGTTCATTTACTCATCAATCGCCGGGTACCGCTCGACTGCCCTAGCCCTCGATGCCGGACTCCTCTACACGTTCCCTGAAAGTCACGCCAACGTTGGGATCAGCGTGCGTAACCTTGGGACGCAGCTCCAAAAATACCTTTCCACGCGTGAGCAGCTCCCCCTTGATGTGACGATCGGGGGTTCGATCGTCCCTCGAGGACTCCCCTTGCTGCTGAACCTCAATATTCATCGGCTGAATGATGACCAGCCATCCTTTATCGAGCATTTCCGGGCGTTCTCACTCGGCGGCGAGTTTACGCTGAGCAAGGTCATCCAGTTCCGGGTCGGACTTGATAATGCACTCAGAAAGGACCTGAAGCTGGGATCAACTTCTGGACTTGCCGGTTTCTCCTCGGGGCTCGGAATTACGGCCGGCGAATATAAAGTCGATTACGCAATTTCCCTTCTGGGGAAAATCGGAAATTTCCACCGCATTTCGATCGCCACCACGTTCTAGCATCCTTTCATCAGTGACCCACCAGGGGCTGTAGCAGAAGTGCTCCGCCGTAGAAGAGGAGCATCCCGCCGAATACAAGCAGCGGGATAACCCGATTCTTGGAATGATTGATTTCAGGGATAAGGTCACTCGCCCCAACGTATGTTGCAAGCCCCGCTGAAAATGCGAACGATAACCCAACCACTTCGTCACTGATGGTCCCAAGGAGGAACGCCGCGAGAATGCCCATCACCGTTGCCGCAGCAACGGCAGCCGATGCCAGGAAGGCAGTGCGCCGTTTGTGGTCTGCGACAATCATTACTGATGCAATGGTCAGTCCTTCCGGCACTTTGTGCAGCAACACCGCAACAAAGATCAATAGCCCGAGATAGAAGTTGAATTGCATCCCCACGCTGATCGCAAAGCCATCGAAGAATGCATGAACAAAAAGACCTGCAAAGGTTGACACGCTTGCAGCGATCGATACCATAACGTCAGCATGGGTCTCTTCACCAAAGTGAAGGTGTCCGACAACTGTGTGCTCGAAGAAGTGGAGAACCGAATACCCGAGGAGCATAGCAAGTGGAGCTTGGGCGCCGAGGACGCGGAAGCTCTCCGGAACGAGCTCGAGGAAAACCAGGGAAAGAAGGAACCCTGCACTTAACGCCAGGAGGTACTCCTGGATCCGTCGAGGCCACTGCTTTCGCAGAATTACCAGCGCGCCGCCGAGCAGCTCCGCACTGGCGGCGATAAGTCCGTACACGAAAATTGTGCCCCGCATACAATGTCCAGATTTAGCGTGAGTATCGCGTCTTGATGTACTGTCGAGCCAGGGAGACGGACTCCTTGTAATCCTTCATATTCAAGACCTTGTTGTACTGCATGACGGCAAGTTCGCGCTTTCTCTGCAAATCATACACGTTCCCGATCTTGAGATTCGCCATCACCATATAGCCCGAGACTTCGCTTTTGTCGAGCCCGCGTGATAACTCATCACACCTATAGAAGTGGGACAGAGCCTCGTCCAGACGAGCTGTCGTCATCACCGCAAGCCCAAGATAGTACTGCGCTTCGCGCTCGACTTGTCCCGTGAAACCACGGAGCTGTTTCCTGCATCTCGTGACAACCTCCGAAAACACCTCCTCGGTCATCGTCCAATTCGACATTGCAGCATAGCTCCGACCAAGATACCGCTGGAAGAGCATATTGTTGGGATACTTCCTGGTTAAGTCCAGCGCGAGCAAGAGTGATTTATCATATTCGCGTTCGTAGAAGTAGTAGATCTGCATGAGGAAATAAGCTGCTTCCGTCGACGCAAACTTCCCCTTCTCGGCAGCCTGCATCAGCTGATCGATCCCTTTCTTTTTATCCCCTGAGGGCACAAAAAGAAGGAGTGGCCTCACGAACGGATATTCAGAAGGAATCACATCAGCATAGTAATTGTAGATGCCAGTTCCGAGAAGGATGTCGTAGTTGTGCGGATCCACTGAGAATGCAGTCTGGACCAGAGGGAGCGCTTTGCGCCCCGCATTTGCTGCGGCGAGGTAATCGTTCCTGTGGAACTTCAATCGTCCCTGAAACCCCAGAGCTCCTCCCTTGAAGAACATCGCACTGACGTCATTCCCGTTCTTTTCAAGCATGGAATCACACATATCCACAACCCGATCAAGAGCGTCGAAGAATCGTTGATCACGGCTTTCGTCGTCGAGATCGATGAGGATTCTCCACCAATCAACCATTGCAAGAAAGAAATAGCCCGCAGGGTGCGCTGGCTGCATGCGTGTCAGCTCCGCAAAATCCCTCTCCGCATCTTCGAATTCAAGGTTGTAGACGTGGGCAATGCCGCGCTTCGCGGTGACCTCGAAAGTCGGATCATCCGGGCCTATTGAAGAGCGCACAGACGGTGCGAGGAGCATCAGCACTGTGAGCGGGATCCATCTATTCACTTCATCTGTCCCTTTCCATTCCCGCCTGGGAGTAGGTCCTCAATTGTATCAAGCGTCACAACAACTTCGCGCCGCCGAACCATTGATGACTTGAGAACATAGCCGGTGCACAGGACGATCGCCACCGTCGCTAGGACTCCACCCTCCGGGCCGAACTCGCCACCCGTCAGCCACACTGGCCCGCTTTGGGTCGTGACAAGGAGTTGCCTCCCGGACATTTCAAAACCACTCGTCGGGAAAGAGAACAGAACAGTCTGACAGTAGTTCCACGAGAAATGCAGGCCAAATGGAAGCCAGAGTGTCCGGGTTTTCAAATAAGCAAACGAGAGCCAGATGCCTGCCAAACCGATATTGACGAACGCCAATGTGGTGGTGTGGGGATTTGCATAATGGGCAGCCGCAAAGAGAGCAGAGAAAAGGAGCATGGCAGGTAGAAAAGTGATCCCGTACATCAACGTCTGAAATGCGTACCCGCGAAAGAGAAGTTCCTCGGCTAACGCGGCAATCGCAAAGAGTACGGCACCCCTCAAGAGAATCGTCACGCTCTCCAGCACCGTCAATCCGCGAGAAGCTATGGACGCGTATCCGAGTGCGTGTTCAACGATGAATATGCCTGCCATCATCAACAACCCAAGCAGACATCCTAGACCGAATTCCCTTCCTCCTCCACGGCTCCAATCCAGCCCGACTGCCTTGAACGGCTTTCTATTGACCACACGCACCATGCAAAACGTCGCCCCCACGAGAGCAAGCGCAAGAGCACTCGCTTCCGCTTCCGCATCATGCCAGGAAAGTGCCCAAGCAAGCACGTACAAGCAAAGTATTCCGACAGATACCAGTACAAGAAACACGACAAGGCGCCAGGCAACACGCAGTTCTGAATGTCGCGTAAGGAAGATTTGTCGAACTATGGCTACCATTCTCTTCGAGATAAAAAGGGGTGGACCATACCACCCCTTAAACTGTCAAACCCATCTTCCGCAAAATAAGGCAAATTGCATCAGCGAGGACCAAAGACCGGTATCGCAGCTGCAAGCGGTGACGGATGAGATATCATCTGAGCGGCGATTGGGAGTGCCGGAATCCTCTGCAATGAGATTCTCACGGCGATCGTTCTGTTTGGCGCCGTTCCACCCAGTACCTTCACATACACCCGTGCAAAAAACACCGCCCCATTTTCTCCAAGCACCCGCACGTAGTAAATAGTGTTGTCCTGAACGGCGATACTGGTCAGCGAGAATTCCTGGGGGAACTCTCCAAGAGGATAGTCGAGGGATGTCGCGGTGTGCGTCACTGGCGAAAAAAGTGTGGCATTGTACGCGCTGGTGAAGAGACTTGCGCTGCGGAGCTCCAGCGGAGAACTCGCCTGCCCCACCGAAGTTCCCTCGCCCCAGACGAACAGATCCACATACAGTCGAGCATTAGGAGAAGAGAAGGAAAGAATGCTGGGATCTTGAAAGGCGCTCCCAACGTCAAGACAACAATTGACGCCGAGGTCCGTCGTTTTAAATTCCTGCAGAACGAGAGCAGAGTCAAACCGTGCTGCGGGTGCCCATTGAAGAGAGGTGCCATCGCCCCGCCGTCCGTTGATCGTGCGGGCGTAAACGGTGAACTGAGTCTCCCCTGCTGGAAGAGATGACGCCACGTAGAATGGCGTTGCCTTTGGAACGGTATCATCGCGACCGAGGAAGCTGATCTGGTAGCTGCCCAACACCGAGTCCGGAGTACCGGCCGGGCGCGACCACTGCAATCTCACAGCGGATTCATTTACCGAGAAAGCTTTGAGATCCTGCGGGTTCCCCACAAATCCACTCGATGAATCCGAAATGTTGTCTCCGCACCCCACCCCCAACGCCGCAATCAACAGAACGCTCGCCGCAGCTCCTGGTATCGTCATGGCTCCCCCTTTCCGCCGAGACGGAATCTAGATTGTGTCAAACTGGTCTTTCAAATATCGGACAACTCTATCCGCACCGAGCCGCTCTTGCTGCATGGTGTCCCGTTCACGCACCGTCACCGTTTGATCCCCAAGAGTCTGCGAATCAACCGTGAAGCAGAATGGCGTTCCGATCTCATCCTGCCGCCGGTATCTTCGCCCCACCGCTCCACTGTCGTCGTAGAACACGCGGAAGTGTGGGCGGAGCGCGAGCTCGATCTTCTTTGCGATCTCCGGCATACCGTCACGATTCACGAGAGGGAAAACCGCTGCTTTGACCGGAGCAAGCTTCTTGTTGAACTTCATGACAGCACGGACTTCCATCTTCCCGTCAGCAGTCGGTGCCTCTTCTTCTCGATACGCATCTACGAGAAAAGCCATGAAGGCGCGGCTTGCCCCTGCAGAAGTCTCGATAATATACGGGGTAAATCTCTCCTTCGTTGCCTCATCGAAGTATTTCAACGACTTACCCGAGTATTCTTCATGTCGTGAGAGATCATAGTCGGTCCTGTTGTGGATCCCTTCGATTTCCCCCCAGCCGAAAGGGAATTGATACTCGATATCAAAGGCATCCTTAGCATAGTGCGCGAGTTTCTCAGACTCGTGCCTGTGCCATTGCAGTTTATCCTTAGTCATCCCCAAATCCACGAACCACCGCATTCGCTGGTCCTTCCAGTATTCGAACCAGCCCACGTCCGTCCCTGGTTTGACAAAGAATTGCATCTCCATCTGCTCGAATTCTCGTGTTCGGAAGAGGAAGTTCTTGGTGTTTATTTCATTTCGGAAGGCCTTGCCAATCTGCGCAATACCGAACGGGACCTTCTGCCTGGAGGCCGATTGAACGTTCAGAAAGTTGACATAAATTCCCTGAGCAGTCTCAGGGCGCAGATACACTACCGAGCCCTCATCCTCCAGAGGACCGATGAACGTTTTGAACATAAGGTTGAACTGCCGCGCTTCAGTGAACTTCCCCTCCGCCTGACATTTTGAAGCTTTTCGGCCTTTGTACGCAGGGTTCCCACATGGTGCATCCTCAATTTGGTCAGCCCGGAACCGTGCCTTGCATTCACGGCAATCGACCATCGGGTCAGTGAAATTCGCCACGTGCCCCGATGCTTCCCATACCCGTGGATGCATCAGGATGGAAGCGTCAATCCCTTCAATATCTTCGCGGAAGGTCATCGCCTTCCACCATTGATCCTTGACATTGTTAAGAAGCTCAACCCCGAGGGGTCCGTAGTCCCAGCACCCGTTGAGACCTCCATAGATTTCACTGGATTGAAACACAAAGCCGCGCCGCTTCGCGAGCGATACTAGCTTGTCCATAAGGGGTGTGTCAGGTGTTTTTGTCATGTGACTCCGCAATCGTACATTGACAACCGGGAAGAGCGGGTGATCTCACCCATCACTCCTCTTTCACCACACGAACAAACGCCATGCTCCGCACGGTCAACCCTCGGTGAATAACGTGCATCGTGACGATGTTGTCCTTTAGCCGCTCAGTTGCAAAGACCTGGGCGCCGAGGGGTTGAAGCATACGCTGCAATTCAAAGTTGAACACGAGCGAAGGGAATTCCTTCGTCACTGGAATACGTTGTTCCACTCTGACCGGCTTCTTGTCTGCAGAGAGGATGCGCCATGTCTTTATGCCGCTCCGTTCTATCCCATAGTGGTCCAAGAGCGTGTCGATGGCCGCTTGCACGCTTGCAGCCATTGATGGGGATAGGGGATAGCTCCTGGCGGAAGCCGGCGATTGAAGGAGGAGGTTGAGGAAAAGAAAGACGAGCGCCACGAGACCCAAAACCACGGCAATCAAAGCTCGCATCCGCGTGGGTGAGACATCGCTGGTTCGGCTCATCGGTTCCTGAACAACGGCCTACGCTTTTCCATGAATGCCACTGTTCCCTCTTTGAAGTCCTCCGTCCCACAACAGGCACCGAACAGTTCAGCCTCTCGTCGGAGTCCTTCCTCCAGCGTCGTCTCATCAATCTCGTTGACTGCCTGGAGGGCATAATGGATGGCGCGTTGACCCATTGAGGCAATGACCTCTGCCATGGCCTGAGCCCGCGTCATCAGTTCCCCTGGGGGGAAAACCCTGTTAACAAGTCCAATTCGAAGAGCCTCTTGCGCATCTACCTGTACGCCAGTCAAAATCATTTCCAGGGCCCGGCCTTTCCCGACCACACGTGCAAGCCGCTGCGTGCCTCCATACCCCGGAATGATCCCGAGATTTACTTCCGGCTGTCCGAAGCGGGCTTTCTCGGACGCAAGCCGGATATGACAGGCAAGCGCCAGTTCACAGCCCCCGCCCAGGGCGTATCCGTTGACCGCTGCAATGACTGGCTTTCCTAAGTGTTCAATGAGGCTGAAAACCGCCTGCCCCTGTTCCGCAAATTCTTTCCCGCTTTTCGGATCAAGCTCGGTGAGCTCTGCTATGTCAGTTCCTGCAACGAACGATTTCTCTCCGGCTCCGGTAATAATCACGACGAAAACGCCGTCGTCATCACGAATTGCTGACAGGAGAGTCCGAAGTTCGGTCTTCGCCTGTGCGTTCAATGCATTGAGCTTGTCGGGACGGTTGACCACGATCGTGGCAACTCGATTCTTGACATCATAGAGCAGAGTCTGGTATACCATTCATTCCCTCCCTCGGGGCCTTTTCGAACTCAGCTTTCAGATCTCTGAAATCGGACACCTGAATGTTTCACACCACCTCCACCCTGCTCTGATCCCCGATCATGAATCGATGGACCCGCGGCTTGCCAGTCCCCTCCACAACCTCTACTTCGTTCCCGAGGATACTTCCTTCCAAGCGGATGCCGACGTTGAGAACTCTGCAATCGCGCAGGATGATACTATACTCGACCTCGCTCCTACGAATAACGGTTCTGTCGCCAATGGAACTGAAGGGTCCAACGAATGCATCTTCAATGGTGCACTCTTCTCCGACGATCGCCGGGCCCCGAATCACGCTATTCAAAATTCGACTCCCCCGCCCGATCACCACTTTTCCGGCAACGACCGACTTCGCATCCACATCTCCGAGATTTTCCGGGGTGATATTGTCGAGTACTAGTCTGTTCGCTTCGAGAAGGTCAGTCGGTTTGCCTGTATCCTTCCACCATCCGGTTATCTCTGAGTAGCCGATAGTACAGCCTTTATCTATCAAATACTGATGGGCGTCGGAGATCTCGAGTTCGCCGCGAGGGCTTGGCCTGATCGCCTTTACCGCCTCGAAAATGTGGTGATCGTACAGATAGATGCCGGCAATCGCAAACATGCTCTTGGGTTGCTTCGGTTTCTCCTCCACCGCAACAATTTTGCCATCGCGCAGCTCAGGCACGCCGAAGCGCTCGGGATCTTTGACCTTTGCCAGAGTCAAGAAGCAGTTATAGCGGCTCCGTTCAAACTCATCAATGAAGCGCTTTACCCCCCCTACGACCATGTTGTCACCCAAGAAGAAGATGAAACGGTCTTTCCCCATGAACTGCTCAGCGAGCCCGACGACCTGTGCCAGCCCGCCGGGGGAATTTTGTGGAAGATAAGTGATCGACACTCCCCAGCGGTCGCCAGCGCCGATAGCGCGCTGGACCTCATCGCTATCTGCATTGACCACGATAGCGATCTCTTTGACCCCCGCCTGCGCAACAGCTTCAATGGCATAGTGGAGGATTGGCTTGTTGGCGATCGGTATGAGGTGTTTGTTCCGGGTGTGAGTGATGGGACGAAGCCGTGTCCCCCGGCCACCACTGGCAATCAGTGCTTTCAAGGGGTCTCCTGAGGAGTCGATGGTGATGGAGAATACGAAACAATCAGGTGACGCATGGCATCTGCGGTACCTCGATCCATCGAACGTTTTGTTTCTGCGATTCGAAGCGTCTCCAGAGACATTTCAACAAAATAGGGAAGGAGCTCCGGCATGAATTCACGGAGAGATTCAAAATGGCGTGCGACTGTTTCTACGCCGCCACGCGCGATCGGTCCGCTCAGCGCTTCCCCCGTAGAGGAAAGCGCGATGTTTGAGAGTGTTGCCTCCACAATTGGTTTGAATACCTCATAGACCTTTGCACGATCTCCGCGAACCCGTCTGAATATCTGCTCCACAATCCATAACACTGTGGTCAGATGGTTCGAGGCCACGACACAGGCTGCATGATACAAAACACGCTTCTCAGGTGGAATGATGATAACGTTACCACCAAGCTCCCTTGCCAGCAGCCTAGCCATCCGGACGCCCGACGGCGGACCATCGACCCCGTAGAAAATTCCGCGGGCATGCGGAACAATCCGCACCGGAGAAAAGCTCCTCGGGAACGTCTGAAGCGGGTGGAACGAAAACACCGTCGCGCCCTTTTCCCTCAGCGGATCTAGAACGGACGCGGAGTAAATACCAGAGGTATGACATGCCGCGAGGCTACGAAAATCGAGATGATCGAGTCGGGAAATCCCGCGCGCGACATCAGCAATTGCATCGTGCGGAGTCGCGATGAAAACGACAGCTGTCCCAGGTGGAATGTCTCGCAGGGCGGTAGACGCAATGGGGGAACGAAGAAATCTCCCCGCAGCCCGTGCCGAACCAACGGAACGGGATATCACCGCAGTGACGGTGTGCCCATGCTGGACGAAGATCTTTCCCAGCACTGAACCCACCTTGCCGGCCCCGACTATGGCGATCCGAAGTTTCTTGCTGCGCGCCATGCCTACTCGCTCAGGACCATGCCACGGCAGAGAGATATCCCACTACGGCGCTGGAATCTCCGGTGACATCTCCGGAGTTGCAGTGATGGATGACTTCCATGTGCGTGACGCCAAGGCCGTGCAGCGCTGCCATCATAGCAACCGTGGGACCTCCTCCACACGCTTCGGTTCTCCCGGCCTCCAGATCTGTCATCAATTGCTTGTAGTCGAACTTGCCCACGTCATTGATCGCCGTCGTGTCAATCGCGTCTGCAATCCGACCACTGTGATAGTGGGACAAGTCGGTGCTGGCGACGAGTAGCACCCTTTTCTCTCCAATCACACGACTTAGCGCTGCCCCCAGCTCGAGACACGTCTCCCGGCTCTGATCCCCCATAACAAGGGGAAGCAGCTTGAAGTCTCCCAGGACTTCTTGAAGAAAGGGAAGTTGCACCTCTATCGCATGCTCGTCACGGTGGCCGGCCTCCCCCACAACGATCCGTTTCGATACCTTCGTGAGCTCCTCCCTCATGGCCGCGTCAATCGGAATCTCTCCCAATGGGGTCATATACGAATGACCTGGATAAATCGAGACCCCTGGAAAATACTCCCGGTGACTGGGTGAAATCACAATCACGGTCCCGTAATTCTCCCCCTTCAACGTCGCGTACCCCGCCGCAGCTGTGAGGCCCGAATACATGTACCCGGCGTGGGGTGAGACGATCCCTCGCACTGTACCTCGGATGATTTTCCTAGGAGCATTATCCAGGAGCTGTTTTACCTGCTTTCTGAGTTCCTCCGAGTCACTGGGGTAAAACATACCTGCGACAGCAGGCCGGCGGGCAGAAAATCCGGTAGCCATAGGTACCTCCGTGAACTACTCCGGCTGTTCTTCTATGATTTCCGCACTGAATAGATACACCTTTGCGTCGGGCTCACGCCATGCCTTTGGCGGCAAACCTGCCTTCCGGGCTGTTTGATCGAGAAAGGTTTCCCGATCCCACCCGTACTCCGTTGCGACCTGCGGCAGGAGCAGCCCCCTGAGCCGCCCGAGCTCCACGATCAAACCGTGCCGGCCTACTTCAATCTCGGCAAAGTCTATCACCTGCCGCGGGGGGCTGAGAATTGAAATCTCGATCGTGGCCCGGGCAAGTTCAGATTGGGTCATCGGAACGAACCTAGGGTCCTCTGTCGCCGATTTCACAGCAACTTCGGCAACTACGTCCGCCAGAGGTTGATCTGAAACGATGAATCCGATGCACCCCCGGAGATCACGACCCAGCCGCAACGTGACAAAGGCACCAGATGGTAGAGCCAGCCTTCCCTCAATTTTTCGCAATTTCGGATATTTGTCATCCGTGGGTTTACCTCCCCCCACAAGGGCGTGCGCGATCGATTCCCTCGCAATTGACAGCAACTCGTGCTTTTCTTCTCTGGTTAACATTGATGATCAGGACAGAATTCTCTGGTAAACCTAACCAATTCAACAGAGAGTTTCAACCCGCCTGAAATCCACTGAATTGCTTGATTCTGGGTCGGTGCTTGCATACATTGCCACGGTTTTCATAGATCTTCTTCCGAGAGTCGGGGCGGGTATGCCATTGATGGTTAGTATATCTGGAGTCAGAGGCATCATCGGAGAGAGTCTGACCCCTGAGGTTGTTGTGAAGTACGCGGCTGCGTTCGGCCAGTACTGCAAGGCTCAGCCAGTTGGGAAACCAACAGTCATTGTCGGCCAAGACGGGCGCTTCACAGGTGCCATGTTGAGTGACTTGGTCTGTTCGACTCTGAATGCGATGGGCGTCGACGTGCGATATCTGGGTATCAGCCCCACCCCGACAGTTCAACTCGCAGTCGAACATGACCATGCAGCTGGAGGCATATCGGTAACTGCCAGCCACAACTCCATCGAATGGAACGGCATGAAATTCATTGCGTCGACCGGCATGTTTCTGGATGGTGCTGAGAACAACGCTCTTCGTGCTCTTGCCGATCGATCACCGGCTTACTCGCGATGGGACTCTATTGGCGCACTTCGTTCCGACAATTCGTGGATTCGGCGCCACATCGAGAAAGTCCTTCGTCTTCCCTTCCTTCAGCCTGAGGTGATACGGGCGAGGAAGTTCAAGATTGTCTTGGATTGTATCAATGCTGCCGGTGGCGTCATCGTCCCCGCGCTTCTGGAGAGTCTCGGATGCACTGTCATTCCAATA
>Ga0153915_10003615_pt1 | contig 14175 bp, 15 predicted proteins | sample Opewatmetagenome_2_FD_107003 | JGI IMG/M metagenome (GOLD analysis project Ga0153915, IMG submission 107003) | Freshwater wetland microbial communities from Ohio, USA - Open water 3 Core 3 Depth 3 metaG | ecosystem: Environmental > Aquatic > Freshwater > Wetlands | place: USA: Ohio, Lake Erie... | reverse complement strand
CGCGGCTCGTGTTGATTCGGGCCGGTGAAGCGTTTAGACAGAGAGAGGAATGGCGCTGCGGAAAATTCTGAAATATCCGGCTCCGGTCCTGAAGGAGAAGGCCCAGCCGGTGCCCAATATCGACGGTGGTGTGGACCAGCTCATCACCGACATGGTCGAGACCATGTACGCCGCCCCCGGCGTCGGTCTGGCGGCACCGCAGGTCGGGGACGGGCACCGCATCATCGTGGTCGATATCGATCATGAAGAGCCGGGGAAGCATCTGCTCAAGTTGATCAACCCCGTCATCGCCGAAGCCGAGGGCGAGGTGATCTGGGAAGAGGGCTGCCTGAGCGTGGTCGACTACAAGGCCGAAGTGCGCCGCGCCGCGCGCGTGCTGGTGAAGGCCTGGACGCTGGACCAGAAGCAGATCGAGATCGAAGCGGACGAACTGCTCGCCGTTGCCCTGCAACACGAGATCGATCACCTCGAAGGCAAGCTGTTCATCGACCGGATCAGTCGTCTCAAGCGCGATCTCTACAAGCGCAAGATCAACAAGATGATCCGCGAGGGCATCCCGCTCGAATCGAAGACTTCCGAAGGGGGCATCTAGAGGCCGACAATGACCATCGACTGGTACTATCACCGCAAGGGTTGAACGACCTGTGGTCGGGCGCAAGAGTTCCTTGCGCGCAAGAAGGTCGTCCCGAAGATCGTCGCCGACGCCAAGAAGGAGCGCTTCGGCGCCGAGCAGGCGCTGGCGATGGCGCGGGCGGCGGCCGAGGTCTACGTCGCCAAGGGTAAGAAGGTGGTCCACTTCGACATGAAGCGAGATCGCCCCGGCGATGACGAGCTGCTGGCCCTGCTGCTCGGACCGAGCGGCAACCTGAGGGCTCCGGCGATACGCGCCGGCAAGCTGCTCCTGATCGGCTTCGAGCCCGAGAGCTTCGGCAAGATTCTCGGCTGACACACGCGAGTAGGTGGCTGGGGATCCTCCTGCTCGCGCTCCGACCGGCTAGAGCCCTACGTCTGCGCCCACGGCCTGGCTGACATGCTCGTGACCGTCAGGGCGCAACAGCTGCTCCAGGCCGTGACAGAGATCGAGCGGTAAAGTCGGGCCTTGATAAATGAAGCCGGTGTATACCTGCACCAGCGAAGCGCCGGCCCGGATTTTCTCGTAGGCGTCTTCGGCGGTGAACACGCCGCCCACGCCGATGATCGGCAGGCGGCCGCCGCTGAGCTGGAACACGCGGCGAATGGTGTGTGTTGCCAGATCGCGCAGCGGCGCGCCGCTCAAGCCGCCGGCCTCGTCCGTGGGGCGTGTCAACAGATCGCGCCGGATCGTGGTGTTGGTGGCGACGATGCCGTCGGCGCGTAGTCGCTCGATGGTTTGCACCGCCGCTGCCAGGTCGTCGTCGGCCATGTCGGGAGACAGCTTCACCAGCAACGGCCGGCGTGCCGACAGCCGATCATTTTCCGCCTGCAACGCAGTGAGCAGCGCCGTCAGGTGCCTCTGTGCCTGCAGGTCGCGTAGCCCCGGGGTGTTGGGCGAGCTGACGTTGATGACCACGTAGTCGGCGAGCGGCGCGAGGAGGCGGAAGCTGGCTTCGTAGTCCTTCACCGCCTCGGCCAGCGGCGTCACGCGCGACTTGCCGAGATTGATCCCGAGAGGAACGCGACGCTGGCCGCGATCGAGCCGGCTCAGCCGCCCGGCGGCATCCGCGGCGCCGGCGTTGTTGAAGCCGAGACGATTGATCAGCGCTTGCTGCTCGACGAGACGGAAGATCCGCGGGCGCGGGTTGCCCGGTTGCGCCTGAGCGGTGATGGTCCCCAACTCGGCGAAGCCGAAGCCGAGGCCTGACCACGCCAGAGGGGCGCGCGCGTCCTTGTCGAACCCCGCCGCGAGTCCTATCGGGTTGGGGAAGCCCAGCCCCCACAGTTGTTGGCTCAAAGCGGCTGAGGTGTACACCGCTCGACGGGTCAAGACCCGTTGCGCTGCCGTCAGGAAACGAAACACGAGGTGATGTGTCGTCTCGGCATCGAGACGGAACAGCAGCGGCCGAATGAGGTGATACAGGAGCCGTACGGGGCTGCTGAGGTCGTGGTTGAAATCGGGCAAGGGTGCCTCACCTTGGTGGGCACGGCTATAGCGGGCTTGTCCGCAAGGGTGAAGCGGTCCGCCTACGATTCAACCGGTGACGGCTCGGGGGCGCCGGCGGCACGTGACGCCAAGACCGAGCGCGCCGCTTCCTCGCCGGCAATCTTCCCCCAGCCGAGCGCGCACAGCAGGCCCATGCCGGGCAGGTATCCCTCGCCGCCGGGTCCGGAGAGACCGACGGCCGCACCGCCGCCGGCATAGAGATTGGCGATGGGCTTGCCATCGGCGCGCAGAACGCGCGCACTGGTGTCGATCCGCAGCCCGCCCTGGGTGGCGAGCAACGCGCCGGTGATGCGCGCGCCGTAGAACGGGGGGGTCATCGGCTCGCCCTCGCTCAAGCGACCAAACGCGTCGGGTGCCCGGCCGGCGATGGCGTTGTACTCTTCGATCGTCGCCAGCAGGGCCTGAGCGTCGAGTTGGAACTGCTTGGCCAGGTCGGCGATGTCGGCCGCCCGCCGCAGAGCACGCGGTACGATTTCATTCTCAAAGCGCGGATCGTGTAGCTGCGCAATCTTGAGGATGCGGGCGTCGAAGACCTCGTACGCCAAATGGCCAGGCTGCCTTCTGACGTGCTCGGCCACCGCGGCCAGATCACCCGCCTCGTTCACGAAACGCTTGCCGTGCTGATTGACGATGATGGCGCCCAAGCCGATGAGCGTGCTGGGCAATACGTAGTTCGACCCCAACGCGACGGTGGGGTGGGCGTGAAACGAATCGAGCTGGTCACACGCCGCGTTGAGCGCCGTACCCCAGCGCAGCGCGTCTCCCATCTGGGTGGCCACCCCGGCATAGGCGGCGCCGGCGATTGCGGGGCAATGCTGCTTGACCAGTTCGCTGTTGGCCCCGAAGCCGTCGCAGGCCAGAATCAGCGCCTGACAGTGCACATTGGTCGGGCTCTTCTTCGGAAGCTTGATCTGCAAGCCCACGACGGACCCGTCGGGTTGCTGCCACAGGTCGAGCACCGGCGTTCCAAGACGTAGGGTGACGCTGCGTTGCTTGCCGATGCGCGAAACCAGGTGATCGACCAGTGACGAGCCGGTGTGGCTCTCGACCGCGTGCATGCGATACTGGCGATGACCCGTTCGCCGCATGAAGCGCTCGAGCTCGAAGCCAACCCCGATCTGATCCGCCAGCCATTCGACCACGGCGGCCGAGGCCCCGCAGATGCGGTGCGTCAGGGCCGAGTCGCTTTGCCCACCGTTGCGACTGAACACGTCCTGCGCGAAGTCCTCCGCCGTGTCGACGAGTCCGCTGTCGCGTTGGAAACGCGTCCCCGCGGCCGGGATGGCGCCATCGGTCAAAGCCGTGTTGCCCCCCGGGACCTTGGCGCGCTCCCACACGGCGATCTTGACGTCGGGCTGCGCGGCTGCCAGAGCGGCCGCCAGACCGCAGCCCCCGGCGCCGACGATGCCGATGTCGACGTGGTCGTGCCAGCGTGGTTCAGGCGACGCGATGGGCATAAGGACCAAAAAGATAGCAGATCCGAGTCGGGCAGCGCTACTACGGTCTTAGCCCCGAGGGGCTTTGCCCAAAAGTCGATCTGGGTCGTTCTGCGGACGCGACGCGCTGTGGAATGTGGTGGTGGTTGCCGCCAGTTTTTGTCCGATGCGTCACCGCCGCGGCAGACGGAGCGCGAGCGGGAGCAAGCTCCCGCACCCCAAAGTGCCATAGCATCTCGACGGTAATGCCGTCCTAAGGAAGGAAGGCCGGGCACGGATGGCGAAAGATAAATGTGGACGCGAACGCCAGCCCGCGCTACGATTTCCTTCGTGCTGGTCCGAGCACACAGGCTCCACGGCCGGTCGCGACCCACAGGGGGTTGGGGCCGGTGGGCCAGGTCGGGTGGCGGCAATCGGCGGTCGTTGCCCGACAGGCGAGGCATGGGCTCGCTCGGTGTACTGGCGCGCCGAGAAAGGAGGTGGTCCAGCAATGTATTCCCCTATGGTGAGCTGTGAGGTGGTGGCCCCCTAGGCCAACCCGTTAGGTGAGGAGCGGCTGTCCGCCGGCACGGCGGGCGCGTGGCGGCTGGGAATACCAGCCCGGGTCAACACGCGCTGCGGCCGGCCCCCGGACGGTGCTCGGCACGAACCGTGTTCGTGCACACCTAGTGGCGTTTGCCTGGAGGACCCAGGCGCCACAACCCCGGTAGCCCCCGCGCGACTCACCCGCGGGGCGGCTCTGCCGCAGCAGCTACCGGGGATTTGATTCTGGGCGGTGAATCGCAAGCCCCCGTTGACGACTCCCGAGGTGGCACGCGGTCAGAACTGATAGGCGGTTACCTCGATTTTCTTGTCGGGCGAGAGTCGCTCGACGACCAGTGCAATTTTTCCGTTCAGCTCCGAGAAGCGTGGTGCCGCCGTGCGAATGATGCCGGCGGTGCGAATCTCCATGCCGCCGCCGTCACGAGAAAGGGCGTAGCCGCGCAACTCGACCGCCAGGTGCTCTTTGTCGGCGGTCATCAACTCGTGGACGGCGTTGGTCTCACCGGGACCGAGAGGTCCCAGCAGCACCCAGTCGTTGCCGTGCGCCTTGCCGGCGATCAGCGAACCCGGCGTCGTGCTGCCGCGGTACTCGATCTTGAGGCGTTCACCGCCCTGGACTTTGCCGAGCTGCTCGGTGTCCGCCGTGCCGCTCAGGGTGAACAGAGGTTGCAGTTGCATGCTCAAGAGCCTCCTGGCGGTCCGCCGAGGGTTCAGTAGCGCTCCAGGCGCTCGACGTAGATGTACTCGATCCGCCCACTGTCGCTGACGAACACGTTGAGAGCAAAACTGATGAGGCTGAGCAGAAAAGCCCCGATGACGGCGGACCAGAAGCCGTGGACGGCGAAGCCGCGCACCACCTCCGACGTGAGCCAGAGCATGAAGCCGTTGATCAAGAAGGTGAACAGCCCCAGGCTGAGCAGGTTGATCGGAAAGGTGAGAAACAGAACCAGCGGGCGTAGAAACGCGTTGAGGATACCGAGCACCAGGGCGGCGATGAATACCGAGCCGAGCCCGTGCAGCTCGATCCCGCTGATCACCTGGCTGGTCAGCCAGAGGGCGAAGGCCGTGACGACCCAACGCAAAACCAGGCCGCGCATCACTTAGCTCTTGGCACGGACTGCAGCGCGGCTCAAGTGCTGACCGGCGGGCGATCGGTTCGAGCTGGGCGCAGAGGCCTTCTTCCCGTAGGTGATTTGGAAGATGGGCCTCTCCCACCCGACACCGGTACCCATCCGTCCGGTGCGATTGTCGTGGAGCAGATGACTCGCTATCGTGCGGGCATGCGGCCTGGCGGAAGCGATTTGCGGCGGAGCGGCTTTCCCCGCCACGCCGGCGACGTGCTGACCTCGCTTCGCCTCGGTCTCACCCCGGTGTTCGTGCTACTGGTGATGTGGAGCGGGCCGCGCGACGCCGCGGCGGGTTGGATGGCCGTCGCCGTGTTCGCTTCGGTCGCCGCCAGCGACTTCTTCGACGGAAGGCTCGCGCGCCGGGTCGGCAATCCGGGACTCGGCGGCCGAGTGCTCGACCATGGCGCGGACATCTTGTTCGTGGTGAGCGCGCTGCTGAGCTACGTTGCTCGCGGTCTGGCTCCGTGGTGGGTTCCGGCGTCGATAGCGGCCGCTTTCGCTACCTACGCGCTGGGCTCGTGGAGCGACGGCGATCACCCGCTGCGCCCGAGCCGAATCGGGCACACGGGAGGCGTCCTCAACTACGGCCTGATCGGTGTGCTGGTCTGCAACGACACCGCTGGGCTCTGGCTGTTACCGCGCGAGCTGCTGACCGGTCTCTTCCTGCTCGTGCCGCTGTACTCGGGCGCGGCAATCGTCGAGCGTCTGTGGCCGCGCGCGTTGGTTGCGCCGCCGCAGGTCGTCGGCAACCGGCGCGACTGAGGTCGCGTCTGCGGCGTTCTGCGCGGGTGGCGGTACCAGAGCTCGGCGTGGTGCTCCGTTCGCGCGGCGACGCTTGCTCGACGAAGTGGGCAAGCTTGACTCCGCAACGACTGCCGAGTAGAAGCGCAACACGATCAGGTCCCCGAGATTTTTCGGGGCGAGAAAGGGAAGGGGGTGAGAAGCCCCCGCTGCCCCGCAACTGTAAGGGGGGACGAGTGCTGCACGAGCCACTGTCCGGAGAGTAGGACGGGAAGGCGCAGCACGAGGACGATCCCCGAGCCAGGAGACCTGCCTGATCGAAATGAGCCGATGGCGCTCGTGCCAGAGTGCACGGGCGATGCTCCCGAGGGGGAGGTGGCGGCTGGGACCAATCCTCACGCGATCCCGTTTCGCCTCGATTCCTCCCCGGGAGTCGGGGCTTTTTTATGCGGCGCCGGGACGCGACGGACCACAGACTTCACCTCGATACATCAGCAGGGCGGCCGGCGCTGGCGTCCCTTCTCGTGTCGTGCGTCTTGCATGCTGCGCTGCTGGGTCTGGCGGGACGCTGGCTTCTGATGCGGGCCGCGCCGCCCCCGCTCATCCCGGTTTCGTTGCTGCTCGCTGCCGGAGGGCAGGCGGCCGCGGGCGGAGAAGCAAAGGCGGCCGCGGCATCGGCGCAGCCGGTGCCAAAGTCCGCGGTGACGAAGGTCGCGGCCCGCCCGCGCCGGCGCCAGAGCAGGTCGGCCCGCCCGCGCATCTTGTCTGCGCCCAGAGGTAGTTCGCCGGCTCTCTCTGCCGAAGGGGCGCCGAGGAAGCAGTTCACGGACGTGAGCGCGGCTGAAATGACGGGTGACCCCGCGGCTTCCGGTTCAAGCACCCGAATCGGCGGAGCCGATGCCAACGGTCACGGAGGTCACGGCGGTGACGGCGCGGGGGCGGGCGGCGCCGGCCCGGGTGTTGGACTCGGCAACGGCAACGCCGCCGACCAGCGTGGCTATTGCCTCTACTGTCCCGAGCCGCGCTATCCCTTGATTGCTCGGGCGCGCGGCTGGCAGGGCACGGTGCACGTCGCGCTGTCGGTGTCGGCGGACGGCAGCGTGGCCGAGGCGAATCTGCGGGAGTCGTCGGGCTACGGCGTCCTCGATCGCGCGGCCATCGACGTGGCACGCCACAGCCGGTTCGAGCCGCCGGCGACGCGCGGCCTAACGACGCCGCTCCACGGCCGCATCGAGTACCGTTTCCAACTGTCCGACGCGATGAGCGGGGGGATGCGATGAGAAGGATGGTTCTGGGCGCCGCGGCGCTGCTGCTCCTGCCGAGCCTGATGCTTGCCGCCGAGGAGGAGGATAAGTCTCTCGGAACCGTCGTGGTCACGGCCACCCGCACCGAGCAGCCCATCGAGCAGGCCACGACCTCGATCTCGGTGATCACGGCCGATCAGATCGAAAGCCGGCACGCGGACAGCATGATCGACATGCTACGCGAGGTGCCCGGCCTCGACATCAACCAGCTCGGTTCGACCGGCACCAGCGCCAGCGTGCTCATCCGGGGCGCCGATGCCGATCAGACTCTGATGCTGATCGACGGCGTCGAGGCCAACAGCCCGACCCTCGGCGAGTTCAACTTCGGCACGCTCGGCACGGACAACACCGATCGAGTCGAGGTGCTGCGCGGTGCCGGCGGCACGCTCTACGGCTCGCAAGCGGTCGGCGGGGTGATCAGTCTGGTCAGCCGTCGCGGCGAGGGGCCGCCGCGGTTTTCGCTGCTGAGCGAAGGCGGCAACGGTGACACCCAGCGACATCGAGCGAGCTTCTCCGGCGCCCAGGGGTTGCTGGGATTCAGCGGCGCCGTTTCCTACGAGAGCACCGGCGGGTTTCGGCCGATCAACGACGACTACACCAACCTGGCCAGCTCTCTGCGTCTGGACGCGGACTTGACCGACAACGGCACCCTGCGCGGATTCTTTCGCTACCACGACGCCAACCTGGGCCTCTACAACAACCTCAACTTCCTCTCGCCGCCGGTGCCGGATCCCAACGCTCGCTTCAGTGAGGAGCGTTATCTCTTCAAGGGCGAGTGGGAGCATCGGCCTGCGGACAGCTTCACCTATCGGGTGGCGGGCTGGGTGGTGCACGACACCGAGGACTTCAGCGACCCGGACGCGGAGCCCTTCTTCACCCGTTACTCGCGGACCCCGACCCAGATCACCGCGGGCGAAACGCAGGCGACTTACTATGCGGGCAGTGTCGGGATCACCACCGGCGGCTTCGAGTTCAAAGAGAAGGAGGCGCGACCCAAGTCGCTCAACGTGGACGCGACGGGGACCGGACTGGACGAGCAGGTCTTTACCGTCAGCCGCAGTGTCTACGCCGGTTACCTGCAGCAGCAGTTGCTCTTGCTCGACGATCGCCTGATCGGCGTCGGCGGCTTCCGCGTCGACTCCGACCAGGACTTCGGCCGCGAGGTGAGCGCGTCGTGGTCGGTGGGCTATCTCCAGGACTGGGACGGTACCGGCCGCTGGGCCACGCGCGTCAAGGGCGGTTACTCGGAGGGATTCAAGGCGCCCACGTTCAATGAGCTGTTCTTCCCCGGTTTCGGCAATCCGAACCTCGGTGCCGAGACCAGCAGCGAGTACGACGGTGGTGTGGTGCAGCGGGTGTGGGACGATCTTGTCGCCGTCGAGGGCACCTACTTCAACCGTCGCACCGCCAACCTGATCCAGGGGATCTTCGATCCGGCCACGGGCCTGTTCACGGCGGAGAACGTCGGGCGGGTGGATGTTCAAGGGGTGGAGACCGGCGTGACCCTGCGGCCGCTCGCCGATCTGAGCTTGCGCGGCAGCTACACCTATCTCGATTGGAACGTGGTGGGTGGGCAGGGGACTCTGCTGCGGCGCCCTCACAATCGGATGGCGGCCACGGCCCGCTACCGGCGCGCCACGGTCCTGCGTGCCGATGACGAGATCGACCTGACGACCAACGTCAACTTCGTCGGCGATCGGGCCGATTTCGAGCCAACCACCTTCCAAACCGCCAACAACCCCAGCTACACCGTGACCAACGCCGCGGTGACGTACAGCTTCGCCCTGCCCGGCACCTGGGTGCAACGCATGTCGGTTTATACCCGCGTCGGCAACCTGTTCGACCGCAACTACCAAGAGGTCCTGGGGTTCAAGTCGAAGCCGATCAATTTCGTCGCCGGAGCCAAGGTGACCTTCTGAAGGGGACGAGGTGACGCGATCCGTGACGCGTGAGGCACACCGGCTCGCTGGGGGGGTGATCGCGATCGCGATGTTTGCGGCAAGCGCCTCCTCCGCGGCCGAGCCGATGCGCATCGTCTCGCTGGCGCCGTCGGTGACCGAAACCGTCTTCGCGCTCGGACTCGGCGATCGCCTGGTGGGCGTGTCGACCTACTGCGACTATCCGCCTGCCGCAGAGCACATCGACCGGGTCGGCACCTTTCTCACTCCCAACGTCGAAGCGATCGTTGCGAAGCGGCCCGATCTGGTGATCGCGGTGCCGAGCCCGGGGAATCAAGACGGGGTCGAGTCGCTGCGGCGCGTCGGGCTGAAGGTGGTGACCGTCGATCCGAATACGATCGACGAGATCAAGCAATCGCTGATCACCATCGCGCGCCTTCTCGGCCACGAAGATCGGGGCAGGGGGCTGGTTGCGGCCATCAATCGGCAGATGGAGACGGTACGGGCGCGGCTGGCGGGCGTGCCGCCTCGCAAGGTGCTGATGATCGTCGGGCAAACCCCGCTCATTGCCGTGGGTCCGGGGACGTTTCAGGACGAGCTGATTCGCCTGGCGCGCGGAACCAACTTGGCGGCGCAGGCGGGAAGTGCCTGGCCGCACCTCAGCCTCGAGTTCGTCATCGCGGCGGCCCCGGAGGCGATCATCGATACGACGATGGGGAACGAAGAGCGGGCGGGAGCCGAGGCCGCGCTGGCGTTCTGGAATGCCTTCCCGAGCATTCCTGCCGTGCGCGAGCGACGCGTCGCCGGCTACAAGGCGTATGAGCTGCTGCGGCCCGGGCCGCGCATCGCCGAGGCGTTCGAAATGATAGCGCGCTTCATCCATCCGGAGCGTTTTGCAGCAGCGCCGGCGACCGCGCGGCCGTCTGATGAGATGCCCGCGGTGCAGCCATGAGCAGCACCGCAAGCCGAGGAGACTGAGCGGTGGCGCAGGCCTATCTCACGCGGCGTCGCTTCGTGACCGTGACCGTGACGCTGGGCGTTGCGCTGCTGGCCAGCGTGGTTTGCGCGTCACTGGTCGGTAGCGTGCACGTCGATCTGGCGCGAGCGTTGCACGCGGGTCTGCCGGCCAATACCGACCGCGTGATTCTCTTCGACACGCGGTTGCCGCGCGTCTTGCTGGCGGCGGTCGTTGGCGGAGCGCTGGCCGTGGCGGGCGCGGCGTTGCAAGGGTTGTTGCGCAATCCGCTGGCAGAGCCCCACCTCATCGGCGTGTCCGGCGGCGCTGCCCTCGGCGCCGTGGTGGCGGCGATCCTGGCGGGCCGGACGGCATTCAGCGAGGCGTCGATCCTGCCGATGGGGGCGGCGGTCGGCGCCCTGGTGTCGATGGCTGTGATCTATCGGCTGGGCATGGTGCACGGCCGGCTGCAGCCCTACGTGCTGCTGCTGGCGGGAGTGGTTTACAATGCCTTTGCCGGCGCCTTGATCATGTGTGTCAACGCGCTTGCCGACTTCTATCAGGCGCAAGGTATTCTCTACTGGCTGATGGGCAATCTGTCGACCCAGAGCTATCGCCTGGTCGCGATCATCGCGGTTTACACGGCGGCGGCATGCACGTGGCTGTTGCTGCAGACACGGCAGTTGAACCTGCTGGCGTTGGGAGACGAGGGTGCGGCTCAGCTCGGGGTGGAGGTCGAGCGCGTGCGCCGGAGCACCTTTGTGGCCTCCTCCTTTCTGGTCGGTGCCGTCGTGTCGGTGAGCGGCATGGTCGGCTTCGTCGGTCTGATCGTGCCTCACGTTCTGCGCCTGGTCTTGGGCGCCGATCACCGCCTGTTGCTCCCCGCGTCGCTGTTGGCCGGGGCGATCTTCTTGATCTGGGCCGACACGCTGGCGCGCACCGCCCTCGGCGTGGTGGAGATCCCGGTGGGAGTGATCACGGCGCTCTGCGGCGGGCCGTTCTTCGTGTACTTGCTCAAGCGTGAAGGGAGGAGGGCCTTTGGCTGAGCCGGTGATCGAGGCGCGCGAGCTGCGTTTCCGTTACGGTGCCGACTGGACGATCGACGAGGTCTCGCTCGACATCGAGGCGGGCGAGATGCTGGGCATCATCGGGCCGAACGGCGCGGGAAAGTCGACGCTGCTGCGTCTGCTCAGCGGCGTTCTGTCGCCTGCGGTTGGCGAGATCCGGGTCCGTGGGCGGCCGCTGTCGGCCTACTCTCGTCGCGAGATCGGCCAAACCATCGCGGTCGTACCGCAGCAGACCGCCATCGAGTTTCCGTTCTCCGTCTTGGAGGTGGTGCTCATGGGGCGCTCGCCGCACCTCGGCGGCTTCGCTTTCGAAGGCGATCGCGATCTGGAGGTGGCGCGAACGGCCCTGGAACGCGGCGGTGTGCGGGAGTTCGAGCACCGTTCCATTCATGAACTGAGCGGTGGCGAGCGCCAACGCGTCGTTCTGGCCCGCGCCTTGGCGCAGGAGACCGGTATCCTGCTGCTCGACGAGCCAGCGGCGTTTCTCGACATCCGGCACGCCGTCGAGATCTACGATCTCCTCAAGGATCTGGCACGCGAGGGGCGGAGCGTCGTCACGGTGCTGCACGATCTCAACTTGGCGGCGCTGTACTGTGACCGGGTGGCGTTGCTGAAGGCCGGACGCCTGGTGCAGGTGGGCGCGCCCGCCGCGGTCATCACCTACGCGACGGTGACCGAGGTATACGGAACGGAGGTCTACGTCGACATCAACGACGTCACCGGAGCCGTCAACGTGTTGCCGCTCAGCCGCCCCTATCGTGAGGCGGTGCAGGCGAAGTTCGGCAAGCCGCGTTGAGCGGACCCTACGTTGACAGACCCTACGTTGACTCTAGCCTGACCCCTGTGTTACCCGAGAGTGTAGGAAGGCCGTATACTTCCCATGCTGTTCGATTTCGCCAACGTACTGATTTTCTTCATCCTTGCCGTGATATTCGTGGCTGGCATGCTGCTCCTGGCGAGCCTGCTGCGACCGAACAATCCGGAACCACTCAAGCTCACCACCTACGAGTGCGGCGAGCCCCCGATCGGGAACGCCTGGATCAATTTCAACATCCGCTTCTACCTGGTGGCGCTGATCTTCGTCATCTTCGACGTCGAGATCGCGTTCATCTACCCGGTCACCGTGGTCTTTCGCGACTGGGTGCTGAAAGGGAACGGGCTTTTCGCCCTGGCGGAGATTCTGGTTTTTCTCGGCATTCTGTTCGTCGGCTTGATCTATGTGTGGGCGAAGGGTGACCTGGAGTGGCTGAAGCGGGTTCCGTCCAAGACCGAGGCGGAGACCGCGCGGGAGGCCGCCTGACGGCGCGGCGGGGGAAAGGGGAAGGCCATGTCCTTGATCAACACCTTGCCCGAGATGGTGATCACCACCAAGGCGGACCAGTTTCTGAACTGGACGCGCAAGTCCTCCGTGTGGTGGATGCTGTTCGGCCTGGCGTGCTGTGCCATCGAGATGATGCAGACGCAAGGCCCGCGCGCCGACGTCGACCGCTTCGGGACCGCTCCGCGCGCGGCTCCGCGCCAGTCGGACCTGATGATCGTGGCGGGCACGCTGACGCTGAAGATGGCGCTGCGGACCAAGCTGCTCTACGAGCAGATGCCCGAGCCGCGTTATGTCATCTCCATGGGTAGCTGTGCCAACTGCGGCGGGCTGTTCCAACTCGCCTACTCCGTCTGCGACGGCGTCGACAAGGTCATTCCGGTCGATGTCTACATCCCCGGCTGTCCACCACGGCCGGAAGCCCTCACGGAGGGCATTCTGAAGCTGCAAGAGAAGATGATGCACGAAAAGTGGCTCGTGCGGCGCCGCGCGGAATCAGCCGCCGCCTGACAGCCAGCCCTCCCATGGACGCCGCGGCGATTCATCAGCGCCTCAAAGCGCGCTTTGAGGACCACGTGGGCGACTGCGACACGGCGGCGAAGGACCCGTCGATCATGGTGTCGCCCGCTGCGATCGTCCTGGTGTGCCAATTCCTCAAGGATGAACCCGACCTGGCGTTCGACGCGCTGTCGAACGAATCGGGTGTCGACTACAAGGCGAAGAACGTGATCGAGGTCGTCTATCACCTCTACTCGTACGGTCATCGGCACTCGATCGTCCTCAAAGTGGATGCCCCGCGCGACAACCCCGTCATCCCCACCGTGGAGCATGTGTGGAAGGCGGCGAACTGGCTCGAGCGCGAGATCTACGACCTGCTCGGTGTGACCTTCGAGGGCCACACCGATCTGCGGCGCTTGCTGCTCCCTGAGGACTGGGTGGGGCATCCGCTGCGCAAGGATTATGTCGAGCCGGAGGAATACCACGGCATCAGCACGCGGAGGGAGAGCTTGTTGAAGTAAGGCCGACGTCGGCGAGAGCAAGAGGACGCAGCGATGAGCCTGACGGGCTATGAGGTCGAGGTCGAGCGGAGAGGAAGCGCGGGCCTGACGACCGAGGAAATGACCCTCAACATGGGTCCGCAGCACCCGAGCACACACGGAGTGCTACGGTTCGTCGTCAAGGCCGACGGCGAGGTCATGATCGAGGCGATTCCCGACGTCGGGTATCTCCACCGTTCGATCGAGAAGATTGCGGAGAAGGTCGGCTACCACGGCTTCATGCCGTACACCGACCGGGTCGACTATATCGCCGCCATGTTCTGCAACCAGGGCTGGGGGATGGTGTGCGAGCGGCTGGCGGGCATCGAGGTGCCCAAACGCGGCGAGTACTGCCGCGTGATCGCGGCCGAGTTCAACCGCATCGCCAGCCACTTGCTCTCGGTCGGGACCATGGTGCTCGACATCGGCGCGGCCACGCCCTTCTTCCACGCTTTTCGGGAGCGCGAGCGCATCAACGATCTGTTGGAGGAGTTGTGCGGCGCGCGCCTCACCTACAACTACATGCGCATCGGCGGGGTGGCGTGGGATCTGCCGCCGGGCTTCGCGGAGAAATCGCTCGCCTTTCTCGATCAGTTCGAGCCGCTGCTG
>Ga0153915_10003614_pt1 | contig 14175 bp, 10 predicted proteins | sample Opewatmetagenome_2_FD_107003 | JGI IMG/M metagenome (GOLD analysis project Ga0153915, IMG submission 107003) | Freshwater wetland microbial communities from Ohio, USA - Open water 3 Core 3 Depth 3 metaG | ecosystem: Environmental > Aquatic > Freshwater > Wetlands | place: USA: Ohio, Lake Erie... | reverse complement strand
GAGCCGCTGGAGCGCCTCCTTCCAGAGATTCCGGAAGATGAGGTCGTTCCACTCCGGGATTAGGTTGTGGATCGGACAGCCGGCGGCCATGCCGCTGATCAGCTTGCCGGTATGGCAGAAGGGAACGCCGCAGTCCATACAGCGGGCCCCTTGGTTGCGGAGCTTCTTCTGCTCCATGTGCGGATGGAATTCGTTCCAGTCGCGCACGCGCTCCAGGGCGGGGCGATCCACAGGAAGTTCCCTGAGGTATTCGATGAATCCAGTTGGCTTGCCCATCGTAAAGGTCCGGTGTCGGAGTTGAGTTTCGACGCAGGGTTCAGTTGCCGCCGACGCGCGAGAGGTCGCGGGCGTTCTCCTCGAATGCGGCCATGATGGCCTCGTCGCCTGAGAGGCCCTGGCCGTGGGCCCGCTCGATGCAGGCGAGCATGCGCTTGTAGTCCTTGGGCAGGACCTTGACGAACCGGGGAACCAGCGCGTCCCAGGCCTCGAGCACCTTGCGCGCACGGTCGCTGCCGGTGAGGGCGAGATGCCGCTCGATCATCCCGCGCACCTCGGCGATCTCCGCGGGGGTTTCCAGCTTTTCCAGGCCGACCATCTGCTGGTTCACCTGGCGCTTGAAGTCTCCGCGTTCGTCGAGCACGTAGGCGATGCCGCCCGACATGCCCGCGGCGAAGTTGCGACCGACCGAGCCGAGGACGACGACGCGGCCGCCCGTCATGTACTCGCACCCGTGGTCGCCCACCCCTTCGACGACGGCGTTGACGCCGGAGTTGCGGACGCAGAAACGTTCGCCGGCCATGCCCCGGATGTAGGCCTCGCCGCTCGTGGCGCCGTAGAAGGCCACGTTGCCGACGATGATGTTCTCCTCGGGCACGAAGGTCGATCCGGCCGGCGGAAAGACGGCGATCCGGCCGCCCGAGAGCCCCTTGCCGATGTAGTCGTTGGCGTCGCCCTCGAGGGTGAATGTCATCCCCTTGGGCATGAACGCACCGAAGCTCTGGCCTGCGGAGCCCTTGAAGCGGATCTGCACCGTATCGTCGGGCAGGCCGCGGGCGCCCCACTTTCTCGTGATCTCGCTTCCGGTGATCGTGCCGACCACGCGGTGCACGTTGCGGATCGGGATCTCGGCCTTGACCGGCTCGCCGCGCTCGATCGCGGGCCGACAGAGCTCGAGGATCTGCTTCAGATCCAGCGAGTTCTCCAGCCCGTGGTCCTGGGCGATCTGGCAGAAGCGCCCGACTTCGGATCCCACGTCGGGGGCGTAGAGGATGTTCGAGAAGTCGAGGCCCTTCGCCTTCCAATGCTCGATGGCTTTGCGAGCCTCGAGGCGGTCGACGCGGCCGATCATCTCCTCGATCGTCCGGAACCCAAGCCGCGCCATGATCTCGCGCAGTTCCTGGGCGACGAAGCGCATGAAGTTGATCACATGCTCCGGCTTGCCCGCAAATTTCGCGCGCAGCTTCGGATCCTGGGTGGCCACCCCCGCGGGGCAGGTGTTGAGATGGCACACGCGCATCATGATGCACCCGGAGGCGACGAGCGGTCCCGTCGCGAAGCCGAACTCCTCGGCGCCGAGCAGGGCGGCGATCGCGACGTCGCGGCCCGTCTTGAGCTGGCCGTCGGTTTCGACCGCGATGCGGCTGCGCAGGTTGTTCAGCACGAGGGTCTGGTGGGTCTCGGCGAGTCCGAGCTCCCACGGCAGGCCGGCGTGCTTGATCGAAGTCTGCGGCGAGGCGCCGGTGCCGCCGTCGTGACCCGAAATAAGGACCACGTCGGCATGCGCCTTGGCGACGCCCGCGGCAATCGTGCCGACGCCGACCTCGGCGACGAGCTTGACGCTCACGCGTGCGTGGCGGTTTGCGTTCTTCAGGTCGTGGATCAGCTCGGCGAGATCCTCGATCGAGTAGATGTCGTGGTGCGGCGGGGGCGAGATGAGGCCGACGCCGGCGGTTGTGAGACGGGTCTTCGCGATCCACGGGTAGACCTTGGCTCCCGGAAGCTGGCCGCCTTCGCCGGGCTTCGCACCCTGGGCCATCTTGATCTGAAGCTCACGCGCGTTCACCAGGTACTCGCTCGTCACGCCGAAGCGGCCGGAGGCGACCTGCTTGATCGCGGAGTTCTTCGAGTCGCCGTTCGGCAGAGCCTCGTAGCGGGAGGGATCCTCGCCGCCCTCGCCCGTGTTGGACTTGCCGCCCAGCCGGTTCATGGCGATCGCCAGGTTCTCGTGGGCCTCGCGGCTGATCGATCCGTAGGACATCGCGCCCGTCTTGAAGCGGCGCACGATCGCCTCGACCGGCTCGACCTCCTCGATCGGGATCGGGTCGGCGGGCTTGAAGTCGAGAAGGCTGCGGAGTGTGCACAGGTTCCTCGACTGGTCGTCGATCAGCCGGGCATACTCCCTGAACGTCGCGTAGCTGCCGGTGCGCACCGCCTTCTGCAGGCGGTAGATCGACTCGGGGTTGAATAGGTGGAATTCGCCGTCGTCCCTCCACTTGTACTGCCCGCCAGACGGGAGCACGTGGCCGCTGACCTGGCGCTCCGGATAGGCGGCGTGGTGGCGCGCGAGGACATCCTGGGCAATCACGTCGAGGCCGATGCCCCCGACGCGCGAGGGCGTCCAGGTGAAGTACTGGTCGACGACGTCCTGGCGCAGGCCGACCGCCTCGAACACCTGGGCTCCGCGGTAGCTCTGGATCGCCGAGATGCCCATCTTCGACATGACCTTGATCACGCCCTTCGAGGCGGCCTTCACGAAATTCTTGCAGGCCGTCTTGTGATCGATGTTCGGAAGGAGGTCCTCCCGGATCATGTCGTCGATCGTCTCGAACGCGACGTACGGGTTGATTGCGCTGCAGCCGTAGCCGATGAGCAGGGCGAAATGGTGGACCTCGCGGGCCTCGCCCGTCTCGAGCACAAGGCTCACCCGCGTGCGCAGGCCCTCGCGGATGAGGTAGTGGTGCAGGCCGGCGATCGCCAGCAGCGCCGGGATGGGGGCGAACTCGTGCGTCACGCCTCGGTCGCTGAGGACGATCACGTTGACCTCGTCCTCCTCGATCATGTGGCGGGCCATGACGTTGAGCTCCTCGACCGACTTGGCGAGCCCGCGCTCGCCGCGGGTCACGCGGAAGAGGATCGGAAGCACGCCGACTTTGAGCCCCGGCAGCTCGGTGCGGCGGATCTTGGCGAACTCCTCGTTCGTGAGCACCGGCCATTTCAGCTCGACGCGGCGGCAGGCGACCGGCTGGGGATGCAGGAGGTTGCCCTCCGAACCGAGGCGCGTCTCAGCCGAGGTGACGATCTCCTCGCGGATGCAGTCGATCGGCGGGTTGGTGACCTGCGCGAAAAGCTGCTTGAAGTAGTCGTAAAGGAGGCGCGGCTTGTTGGAGAGCACCGCGAGCGACGCGTCGTTGCCCATCGAGCCGACGGCCTCGACGCCGTCGCGGGCCATCGGGGTGATGATGATCCGCTCATCCTCGTGGGTGTATCCGAACGCGATCTGGCGCTGCAGCAGCGTCTCGTGGTCCGGCGGCGGCACCTGCGGAGCCTCGGGGAGGTCGCTCAGGTGAACAAGGTGCTCGTTGATCCACTCGCGATACGGGCGCTCGGTGCAGATCTTGGCCTTGATCTCGGTATCGTCGATGATCCGGCCCTGTTCGGTGTCGACCAGGAACATGCGGCCCGGCTGGAGGCGGCCCTTGACCTCCACGTTCTCCGGCGGGATCTCAAGGACACCCGCCTCCGACGCCATGATCACGAGGTCGTCCTTCGTGACGTAGTAGCGCGAGGGCCTGAGCCCGTTGCGGTCGAGCACGGCGCCGATCTGGATGCCGTCGGTGAACGCGATCGACGCAGGCCCGTCCCACGGTTCAAGCAGGCAGGAATGATACTGGTAGAACGCCCGCCGGTCGTCGTCCATGGTCTCGTGGTTCGACCACGGCTCGGGGATCATCATCATCATCGCGTGCGACAGCGGCCGCCCCGCGAGCACGAGCAGTTCGAGCGTGTTGTCGAACATCGCCGAGTCGCTTCCGTTCGGATCGATGATCGGAAGCACCTTCTTGATGTCCTCGCCGAAGGCGTCGGAGACGAAGAGCGCCTCGCGGGCGTGCATCCAATTGATGTTTCCGCGGAGCGTGTTGATCTCGCCGTTATGCGCGAGGTAGCGGTAGGGGTGCGCGCGGGTCCAACTCGGGAACGTGTTGGTGCTGAAGCGCGAGTGAACGAGCGCGAGCGCCGTCTCCATGCCCGGCTCGCGCAGGTCGGGAAAGTAATCCTCGAGCTGAGTCGTCAGGAGCATCCCCTTGTATACGAAGGTCTTGTAAGATAGACTGCAGAGGTACCAGTACTCGGCGCCATCCATCGTCGACGTGCGGATCTCGTTGTAGGCGCGCTTCCGGATGACGTAGAGCTTGCGCTCGAAGGCCATCGGGTCGGTGAGGTTCTGGTTGCGGCCGATGAACACCTGCCGGATCGAAGGCTCGCACGACTTCGCGGTCTCGCCGAGCGAGCCGTTGTTCGTGGGCACCGTGCGCCAGCCGAGGACCGTCTGCCCCTCGGAATGGATGATCTGCTCAAACTTCTCCTCGAGACGGCGGCGCTTCGTGAGGTTGCGCGGCAGGAAGACAAGCCCGCTTCCGTATTCCCCGGGCGCAGGAAGGTCGATCCGCGCCGTCTTGCACACGGCGCTGAAAAAACCGTGGGGCATCTGCATCAGCACGCCCGCACCATCGCCCGTGTTGGGCTCGCTGCCGCTCGCGCCGCGATGGTCCAGGTTCATCAGCACCTGGAGCGCCTGCTGGAGGATCCGGTGTGATTTCCGCCCTTTGATGTCGACGACAAAGCCGACGCCGCACGCGTCATGCTCAAACCACGGATCGTAAAGACCCTGCTTACGCGGAAGCCCGGGCCCCGGGCGGCTCGGATCGTGCGCGTTTCTTGTGCTGTTGTTCATAGGTGCAGAAAAAAGGCCGGTATCTCAATGCGAGAGCCGGCCCGGTGATGTGGTGAGAAGTTTCGCCTGGGTGGGCTCGCTAGAAAAACCGCGTCGTTTTGGTGACCATCTTGGCGTCTTCGCTGTCGGCGCAGCCGGCGTTCGTTGGCGCCTCCGCGGATTTGTCATTGGGCTCGACCAAGCCGTTGGCGAGAAGGTAGTTCTCGACCTCCTCACCCGAGACGTCGGCCAGCATGACCCCGTCGATCTCGACGCAGGGAGAAAGGGATTGCCCGGACTTGCGGACCATCTCCTCGTAGTTGGCCCTGTTTCCGAGGATGTCGACGGCCTGATATTCGAGGTCATACTTCCGCATGATGGCCCGCACACCGCGGGACCACCCACACTCCGGCTTCAAATATGCCTTGATCTTCATGCGTCGAAAGATTGCCCGAAGGCAAAAACGGCGCAACTTATAGGATGCGTTTCCAGGCAATCAAGAGAAAGCTTGGATATTTTTCACAGGCGGTCTCCCGCGCCCCACCTTGGGTTTGCTGTCTGCGGATGCCTCTTTTCGTTTGCTCATCGCGCCGCTTTCCGGGCATAAGGCGGATCAAAGGTACGGCTTGCTCCCGCGTGCCCTCACCATTGTCATTTCCGAATCCATAGGCGTTTGAAAATTATCTAAATCCCATGTCCAAAGCCGCTCCCGCGAAAACGTCTACCTCCCCTGCGGAAACAGCCGAAAAGGCCGCCGATTCCGCGCGGTCCAAGAACATCGAGCTCGCTGTCTCGGCCATCACGAAACAGTTCGGCGAGGGCTCGATCATGCGCCTCGGCAGCGCCACCCGCATGATCGTCGACACCCTCTCAACAGGCTCGCTCGCCATCGACCTCGCCCTCGGCGTCGGGGGCCTGCCGCGCGGTCGCATCATCGAGATATTCGGCCCCGAGTCGTCCGGCAAGACCACCTTCTGCCTGAGCATCATCGCCGAGGCGCAGCGCCGGGGCGGCTTGGCCGCGTTCATCGACGTCGAGCACGCCCTCGATCCCAAGTATGCCCGCATCGTCGGCGTCAAGCTCGACGACCTGCTCGTCTCCCAGCCCGACAGCGGCGAGGACGCGCTCAACATCGCCGAGACCCTCATCCGCTCGAATTCCATCGATGTCATCGTCATCGACTCCGTCGCCGCGCTCGTCTCGCGCGCCGAGCTCGACGGCCAGATGGGCGACGCCACGGTGGGCTCCCAGGCCCGCCTGATGAGCCAGGCCATGCGCCGCCTCACCTCGGTCGTCAGCAAGACACAGTGCATCTGCATCTTCACCAACCAGATCCGCGAGAAGATCGGCGTCATGTTCGGCAATCCCGAGACGACCCCGGGCGGCCGCGCGCTCAAATTCTTCTCCTCGCTGCGTCTCGACATCCGCCGCAAGGACCAGCTCAAGACCCCCGACGGCCGCGTCGTCGGCAACCGCACGAAGATCAAGGTCGTGAAAAACAAGGTCGCCCCGCCGTTCACCGAGTGCGAGTTCGACATCATGTACAACGAGGGCATCTCGCAGACGGGCTCGCTCCTCGACCTCGGCATCGAGCACAAGGTCCTCGAGAAGAAGGGAGCCTGGATCGCCTACAACGGCGAACTCGTGGGCCAGGGCCGCGAAGCCGCCAAGGATGCGCTCGCCAAGAATCCGGAGCTGGCCGCCAAGATTCGCGGCGATATCCTCGCCCGCGTGACCGTCACCGGTGGCACCACCGTGGCCGAGGGAGCCGCCGCCGAATAACCGGCCGACCTGTTCCTCCCCGGCACTCTCGCGTTTCGTTTTGCCTTCGGCGGCCGTGTCGCCATGCGTGGCAGCATGGCGCCCATCGCCGATACCATCGTCGCTCCTGCCACTCCGGCCGGCACCTCGGCACTGGCGATCGTGCGTGCGAGCGGCCCGCTGGCAGGCGTCTTGGCGTCGAGCTTGTCCTCCACCCCACCCCAGCCGCGCCAGGCATTCCACGCCGGCTACCAGAGCCTGGCCGGAACCCTCGTCGATGACGTCGTCGCCGTGTTCTTCCAGGGGCCGCGTTCCTACACCGGGGAGGATTTGCTCGAAATTTACTGCCACGGCAATACTTTGATAATAAATGCTTTATTAAAAGATATCTGCTCCCGCGGGTGCCGCCTGGCCGAGCCGGGCGAATTCACCCGCCGGGCCTTTCTCAATGGAAATCTCGACCTGAGTCAGGCAGAGGCCGTCGCCGATCTCATCCATGCTCACAGCGAGCGGGCTCTCGCAGCCGCCCACCGGCAGCTCAGGGGCGCCCTCGGCCAGAAGATCCACTCCTTCACCGACAGGCTCGTCGATGTCCTCGCCCACCTTGAAGCCTGCATCGATTTTCCGGAGGAGGACATCCCGCCCGCCGACCGCGACCGCTGGGCGCAGGCTGTCGGAGAGATCCGATCCGAGGTCGACCGGCTCGTCGCCACCCGGCCTTACGGCGACATCCTGCGCGGCGGCGTGCGCACCGTTCTCCTCGGCGAGCCCAACGCCGGCAAGAGCAGCCTGCTCAACCGACTCCTCGGCCGCGAACGCGCCCTCGTGAGCCCCGAGCCCGGCACCACTCGCGACTACCTCGAGGAGCCCGTGTCGCTCGGGCCCCATTGTATCAGACTTATTGATACTGCGGGGCTCCACGCCTCCCCCTCCCCGCTCGACAAGCTCGGAGTCGCACGCTCCCTCGAGCGGGCCGCCGACGCCGATCTGATCCTCTGGGTGGTCGACGCCACCCGCCCCCTGCCCTCCCTGCCCGGCGAGGTCCGCGCCCGGCTCCTCCCGGCCACCACCCTCGTCGTGGTGAACAAGATCGACTTAGCCCCCGACGGCCCCCGCGACGCCCTGCCCTCAGGACTGTCCTGCGTGCGCGTGTCGGCCCTCACCGGCGCCGGATGCCCCGACCTCGAGGCGGCGATCGTCCGGCACGCCGACTCTTTCAGGACCGGCCCGGATGAGGACCTTGTCGCGATCAATGTCCGACACCAGCAATCCCTTCAGGAAGCCGCGAGACTGCTCGACGCAGCCCGCCAATCGCTGGCGTCGATGGCCCCCGCTGAACTCCTCGCAAGCGACATCAGGGGCGCCATCCATTCGTTCGGTGAAGTTGTCGGCCGCGTCGACAATGAACAGATCCTCGACCGGATCTTTGCCAAGTTCTGTATCGGAAAGTGATGGCATATTTACGCAATAATATGACCATCAATAAGAAAGAATTTGACGTCATTGTCTGTGGGGCCGGCCATGCCGGCATCGAGGCCGCCTTGGCTGCATCCAGAATGGGTGCCGCTACCCTGCTCCTGACGGGCAATCTGGACACGATCGGCCAGATGAGCTGCAACCCCGCCATCGGAGGACAGGCCAAGGGACAGATGGTGCGGGAGATCGACGCCTTGGGCGGCGAGATGGCTATCAATACCGACGTGACGGCGATCCAGTTTCGTCTTCTCAACGAATCAAAAGGCCCGGCAGTCCAGTCGCCCCGAGCTCAATGCGATAAGAAGACCTACCAGTTCAGGATGAAGCATACCCTGGAGCTTCAGCCCAACCTGCTTCTTTTCCAGGCGACCGCCACCGAACTCCTCTTCTCCGCCGGCAAGGTCATCGGATGCAGGACAAGCTTGGATATCGATCTCCTCGGCAAGAGCGTCATCCTCACCACCGGGACATTTCTTCGCGGCCTGATGCATATCGGCCAGAATCGGACGGAAGGCGGGCGATTAGGTGATTTCTGCGCCAAGACATTGTCCGGGAGCTTGGCGTCGGCAGGGATCGAATTGGAGAGGTTGAAAACAGGTACTCCGCCGAGGATTCTCGGATCAACCATCGATTTCTCGAAGCTCGACGAACAAAAGGGCGACGATCCACCGACGTTGTTCGCATTTCACGACACCCGGGAGGATGGCGATTTGTTCCACGTGGAACATTCCGCCGAGCGCCGCCCCGGATGGCTCCCGGGGTCGGTCAAGGCATCCTGCTGGATCACCTACACATCCGAACAGACCGCCGATATCGTCAGGAAGAACCTGCACCAATCGGCAATGTACAGCGGAAGCATCAGGGGAGTGGGGCCTCGCTATTGCCCAAGCATTGAGGATAAATTCGTCCGGTTCGCCGACAAACCGCGCCACATACTCTTCCTCGAACCCGAAGGGAAGGGTACCTCCGAGTACTACATCAACGGACTCTCGACGAGCCTGCCGTTCGATATCCAGTACGAACTCGTCCACTCGATCCACGGACTCGAGCATGTCCACATCCTGCGTCCGGCTTACGCCGTCGAATACGATTTCGCACCACCGACTCAACTGCAACCGTCTCTGGAGTCAAAGAAGGTCGAGAACCTTTTCTTTGCAGGCCAGATCAACGGCACCTCGGGTTATGAGGAAGCCGCAGGGCAGGGGATCGTCGCCGGCGTGAACGCCGTCCAGAAAATCCGCGGAGCCCCCCCGCTGATCATCGGCCGCCATGAAGCCTACATAGGAGTCTTGATTGACGATCTCGTCACAAAAGGGACCCACGAACCCTACCGCATGTTCACGAGCAGAGCGGAATATCGACTTCTGTTTAACCATGGCAGCGCCGAACTGCGTTTGTTTGAACATGCTAGATTATTTAACCTATTATCCATTAATAGGTTGAATAATATATCAAGCAAAAGGAACTCCATCCTTAGCTGGATCAGCCGTTTGGAATCCACCTCGGGCAGGGGCATCTCCCAAGCCGATCTCCTGCGGAAGGGCAGGGTTGAAGGCGACCTTCCGGAGACTTTCCTTGCCGAGCCAAAAGCGATCCGCGACGAGGTGCTCTACCGCATCTTCTATCGCGGATATCTTGAGCGGGAGCTCCGCCAGATCGAAAAACTCGCTGAGGTGGAGAAGATCCGCGTGCCCGCCGATATAGACTACCTGGCGATTTCCGGGCTTCGACGCGAGTGCGCCCTGAAGCTTCAGAAGATCCGTCCGGTCAATCTCGGACAGGCAAGCCGGATCAGCGGCGTGAATCCGGCCGACATCAGCATCCTCATGGTGCGCCTCCACGACAGCGAGGGGATTTCGAGAATCAAGACCGGGTGATTCCGTCGGGCGGGGGGATCGCCGCACCCACCGGAATGTAACAACGCGGTGACAGTCGGGGAATTCTCTAGCAAAGTTACACTCGAATCCTATCCTTTTCGGCATGTCCGCCGAAGGACCGAAAAGGGTCATGGTCGTCGACGACGAACCTGATGTCACGGAACTTGTTTCTTACCATCTCAAAGCCAAGGGATTTGAGGTTCAGACGACCGCTGACCCCACCGCGAGCATCTCTGCCATCCGGTCGTTCTGCCCCGACCTGCTGGTTCTCGATATAATGATGCCCGACCTGAACGGGATTCAGATCTGTCGCATCATCAGGGCCGATCCGAAATTCCAGCGGCTGCCGATCATCTTTCTCACCGCGAAGGCCGACGAGAACGATCGCATCGCCGGATTCGAAACCGGGTGCGATGACTATATTTGTAAGCCATTCAGTGTTAAAGAATTAGTGCTCCGAGTTCAATCCGTGCTCCGCCGTGCCCACGAAGAGGCTTCGCAGCCGACCAGCCGCCTTGTCATCGGCCAGATTCATGTCGATACCGAACGCCACGAGGTCACGGTCTGCGGCAAATCGGTCGAGCTCACAGCCACCGAGTTCAAGCTCCTCCGGATTCTCATGGAGCGGCGGGGCAGGGTGCAGACGCGCGAGCATCTTCTGACCAACGTCTGGAACTATGAAACAGAGATCGAGACACGGACGGTCGATACGCACGTCCGCCGCCTCAGGGAGAAGCTCGGCACTGAAGCCGACTGGATCGAGACGATCCGGGGAGTGGGTTACCGCATGGCCGACCGCAAGCCGAATTCATGATCTACCTGATCATCGCCGCGCTCGCAGTCACCCTGGCTATCGCGCTCAAACGGCTGCGCGATCTGAATGCGGTGATCCATCAGGTCCGGCAGTCGGTCATCGAGCGCAAGACATTGGTCCAGGGCGAATCGTTCTCTGCGGCCAACGCCGGATCCGGAGACGAACTCCGCAAAGCGGCCAACGACCTGATCGCCGATTTCGTCAGACTCCAGCAGGCGCGTTCTGGGCAACTCACCCAGCTCGAAGCCGCGCTGGGCAATCTGCAGGAGGCGGTCCTTATTGTTGGATCAGATAACCGCATCTTATTCGCCAATAATGCCTTGGATAATATGTTCCCGCGCGTTGGCAACGCCTTGGGCCAGCGCTTGGAAATCGTTCTCCACAGCGTCGACTTCCTTGGGTACGTCCAGGCCGTTCGCGAACGGCGGGCATTGCCGCAGCAGGAAGTTGAGTTCCTTGAGAAGGACTCCGCTGCATGGCTCGAAGTGACCGGCGCTCTGATCGAGCAGGCCGCCGGCGATGGGGAGACTTGGGTGCTGTTTGTCCTGCACGACATCACCAAGCAAAAGCGCCTGGAGAATATCCGGAAGGATTTCGTCGCAAACGTCTCCCATGAACTCAGAACCCCCTTGAGCATCATCAAGGGCTACGTGGAAACCCTGGTCGATGGACATCGGAACCTCCCGGTCGAAGACCGCGACCGTTTCCTGCAGACGATCCTCAAACACACCAACCGTCTCAACTCACTGCTGCAGGATCTGCTCGCGCTTTCCCGGCTTGAGTCCGGCAATCCCGGCCTGCGGTGCGAACCCTCCGATCTGCCCGCGCTTATCGAGAGCCTGATGGAGGATTTCCAGAGGCGCGCCGCGTCGACAGGCCATCAGGTCGCCGTCGCGATTGATCCCGGGATCACGCGCATCATGATCGATCCGCTAAAGATCTCGCAGGTGTGGGAAAACCTCGTCGACAACGCCTTCAAATACACCCCAAAGGGGAGTCGCATCGAGATGGCAGCCCGGCCGCGCGACGGCGGCATCGAGTGCTCGGTGAGCGACAACGGGCCGGGCATTCCGAAGGACGATGTCCCCCATCTGTTCGAAAGATTTTACCGCGTCGACAAAGGGCGCTCCCGCGAGACTGGTGGCACAGGCCTGGGGCTCAGCATCGTGAAGCACATCGTGCATCTCCACGGGGGGCGTGTCTGGGTCGAGAGCGAGCAGGGCAGGGGATCGTCCTTCTTTTTCTTCCTCCCTGGCGCCAGCGGCGCATCGCCGGCCGCCGGGCCGGAGCCAGGCCCGGGCGAGGGCTGAGTCCCTTCCTTGATCCGCCCCCTCCGACCAAAATCTTGCGCGGCCGGCGGCGCTCGCCTACGCCTTGGCCATCGATGCCAATAGAGCTATTTGAAGCCATTCGCGACAGCAGGCGCGCCGACCTGAGGGCCTCCATCGCCCGGATCCTGCCATCGCGGGATGCCGCGTTCGTCCTCGAGATCGGCTGCGGCAACGGACACTTTCTCACCGCCTACGCCGCAGCCCATTCCGAACGCCTCTGCATCGGCATCGACCTGCGCCTCATGCGCGTCGACAAGGCCCTCCGCAAGCGCGGCAGTGCGAGCCTTTCCAACGTCCACTTCCTCCGCGGCGACGTGGAGAACTTCTTCCACGAGCTTCCGCGCGAGGCGCGCCTCACCGAGATCTACATGCTTTTCCCCGATCCGTGGCCCAAGAAGCGCCACCACAAGAACCGGCTCTTTCGCCCCGATTTTCTCAAAGAGCTCGCGAGCCGGGGAGGGGAGGGGACGCGGCTTTTCTTCCGCACCGACTTCAAGCCGTACTACGACGAGGCCGTATCCATCGCCTCCAGCCATCCCTGCTGGACTCTCCTTTCCGACGGCCCGTTCCCGTTCGAGCACATGACCATTTTCCAGTCGCGCGCGCCCGTCTTCCATTCCCTCACGGCCGGCTGGAAAGCCGCCCCGGCACCGGTTGATTAACCCCCTGCACCGTGATGCAAAAAGGTAATCATGCGCAAAATATGCATATCAAATTCAAGTTTCGGGGGTTGACGCCGAGTTTAGGTATTGGGTAAGTACTAAGCCTTTTCCTTCCATTCGCTCACGATGCTTTCGGTGCGTAAAGTGGTAATGTTCGTCTCCTTTCTGGCGACCGGTGCTGCTGCATTTGCCGGCGAGGAGGGCGTCTCCCAAAAGGCCCTGCCCTTATTCAACATCGGCCCGCTGCCCATCACGAACTCGATGGCCACGAGCTGGGCTGTCACCCTGATCCTGATACTTTTGCTGCGGTGGATGATCGGGCGCCCGACCGTCATCCCCAGCCGCGGCCAGGCTGTCATGGAGGGCCTGATCGAGAGCCTGCGCGGGATTTTCGAGCCGATCGTCGGCAAGAAGGCGATGCCCGCCGCGTTCCCGCTTCTCGTCTGCTTCTTTGTCTTCATTCTCATCCACAACTGGAGCGGACTCTTCCCCCTCGTCGGCACCATCGGCTGGGCGGAGATCGACCCTTCCACTCATGAGCACGTCGGCTTCATCCCGTGGATACGGCCCCACACCGCCGACCTCAACGGGACGATCGCCCTCGCGCTGACTTCCTTCGGCGGGTGGTTCATCCTGGTGATGAAGTATGCCGGGCCGCGCCACCTCCTTTTCGAGGTCTTCGGCAACAAGGCCGACCGCAAGGAGCTCCCCGGCGCGATGTACTGGGGCCTTTCGCTCGTCTTCTTCGTCGTCGGCTTCATCGAGATCATCTCGATCCTCATCCGCCCGATCACGCTTTCCGTCCGCCTTTTCGGCAACGTGTTCGGCGGCGAGAACCTTCTCCACAACACCTCGTTCATCCCGGTCTTCTACTTCCTCGAAATCCTGATCGGCCTCGTGCAGGCCTTCGTCTTCACCCTCCTGACCTCGGTCTACATCGGCTTGGTGTGCAACCACGGCGACGAGCATGAGTCCGGCGAACACGGGCATGCCGATGCCGGGGAGGCCACGCACTGACGCCCCGGGCGAACCCTTTCTCGGCCGGGAGCATGTGCCACCAAAACGTGCACGGCCGCGATCACCAGTAACGACAGAAACAAATCCAACTCATCCCATGACAGGCAATATTGCACAAGGTATGGCCCTCTTCGCGGCGGCGCTCGGCGTCGGTCTCATCGGCTTCCGCGCCGTCGAGGCCGTCGGCCGCAATCCCGGCGCGTCCGGCAAGGTTCTCGTCCAGTCCATCCTCGCGATGGCCCTCGCCGAAGGTATCGGCATTCTCGCGCTGCTCTTCCTCAAGTAGGCCGGCGCCCGCCTGCCTCCG
>Ga0153915_10003612_pt1 | contig 14180 bp, 13 predicted proteins | sample Opewatmetagenome_2_FD_107003 | JGI IMG/M metagenome (GOLD analysis project Ga0153915, IMG submission 107003) | Freshwater wetland microbial communities from Ohio, USA - Open water 3 Core 3 Depth 3 metaG | ecosystem: Environmental > Aquatic > Freshwater > Wetlands | place: USA: Ohio, Lake Erie... | reverse complement strand
TGCCTGAGCGTCGTGCCGGGGGCCGGGCACATGTTCCTGGGTCTCATCGGCAAGGGATTCATCCTCATGGGGCTGCTGGTGGTGACGATCTTCCTCGTCATCCTGTACTCCGACTCCACCGGCATGTACTGGATCACCGCCTACCTCGTGCCCACCCTCTCGGTGCTGTTCCTGAGCTACGCGGTCTTCGACGCAATGGCGGTCGCGGATGCGCAACGCAGCGGCCGGGAAGCGGCCCAGGCGGAGGACGAGACCATGAAGTCGGTCTGGGAGCGCGTCCTCCTGAACCCGCGCACCCTCGGGTGGGTCGTCTTCCTGGCAGGCGTCGTGGGCATCCTGCGCCTGTTCTCAGACGCCTTCGGCCGCTGGACCCTGGACCTGCTGGCCGTGAGCTTCCCCCTGAATGCGTTGGTCATCCCCATCCTGCTGGTCATATTCGGTGTCCTGCTGCTGAAAAGGAGCCGAAAAGGAAGGTAGGAACCAAGAGAGGGGAGATGGACAGAACCGGCATTTCCGTCTGGGAGGCCGTCGACATTCCGCAACGGAAGTGCCTGCAGTGGCGCTTCCCGTCCCGCAGCATCTGGGTGGAGCGGGTGGAGACGGAGTGGCACGTTCTCTCACTTCCCGAGGCGGCCCGCCAGCACATGGCCACCCGGATGGCGGTGGCCCGTTCCATGAAACCGCGCTCCACGGAGTGGCGGCATTACCTGCACCGGGCGGGGGGCCAGATGCGGCCTTCCCCCGTTCTTCCCGACCGGCCCGTCGTCATCCGGCCCGACCGGGAGCTCACCCTCCTCCCCGGGCAGAGCACGATCTTCTACCTCGGGATCCCGGTCTGGTTCCGTCTCAGCACCAAGGGACCGCCGCCGGCCCGCATCTTTGACGAGCCCCTGGAGGGGCTCACGCGTACGTGGTTCGGGGACCCGGTAACCGGGGAGCTGTGCTGGGGCCTTGCCACGCGGCTGCACCATTCGCTGGACTCCGTGGACACCGCGGCAGACCACGCGGTCTGTCCCCTGGAGATCGAGAACGACTCGGAAACCGACCTGGAGTTCCAGAAGATCTGCATCCACGTGGAGAACCTGAGCGTCTTCCGCGGCCGGCAGCGGCTGTGGACCAACAGCCTCCACGTGGTGTTCAAAGGACCGGACCAGGTCACGCAGATCGAGATCGCCCGCGAGCCGCCCGGCCTCGAGCAAAACCTGGAGCTGGCGGCCCAGGCCCGGCAGCCCGCGGCGGGCTGGAACATTCGAAAGACCTTCGGGATGCTGAAGTCCTTCACCGATTTCTGAAGCAGGGGGCGCATCCGCATGTTTCAGCAGTTCGTGAACTGGTTCCACTCCCTCTCAGCGGAAGTGCTGACCAAGGGCCTGCGCGTGGCCATCACCGTGGTCCTCGGCCTGGTGTTGTTCCGCCTGCTCGCCGCCGTGACCCAGCGCTACCTCATGAGGAAGTCCACCCTGCAGCGCAGGATGGTGGCGCGCAAGGCCATCACGTACTCGGGGTTCGTCCTCGTGTTGCTCGCGGTGCTGGGGGAGCTGGGGGTGAAGCTCACCGCGCTCCTGGGCGCCGCGGGAATCGTCGGGATCGCGGTCGGCTTCGCCTCCCAGACCAGCGTGTCCAACATCATCAGCGGCCTGTTCCTGATCTCGGAAAAGCCGTTCGCGATCGGGGACGTCATCCGCATCGGGGGCACGACGGGTATCATCCAGTCCATCGACCTGCTGTCCATCAAGATCCGCACCTTCGATAACATGTTCGTGCGCATTCCCAACGAGAAGATCCTCAGCTCCGAGGTCACCAACGTCACGCGCTTCCCCATCCGGCGGATGGACCTCGTCTTCCAGGTGGACTATGGCCAGGACCTCGCGCGCGTGCTGGCGGTCCTCGGGGAGATCGCCCGGGTCAACCCCTGGAGCCTGGACGAGCCGGAGCCGGTCATCCTGTTCACCGAGTTCAAGGAATCCGGCATTGAGATCCAGTTCGGCCTGTGGTTCGCAAAGACGGATTTCATGCCGCTGAAGAACTCGATCATGCAGGACGTCACGTCGAGATTCGCCGTGGAAGGGATCCGATTCGCCCACCCGCGCCGCACTATCAGGCCCGACGCGCCGGCTCGCCGTGCGCCGCCCAGGAAGCGCGCCGCTACCTCTTGATGATCTGGTCCCGGTGGGGCCCGACGGACACCCAGGTGATGCGCGTGCGGATGTGCTTCTCTATGAACAGGACGTAATCCCGCGCCAGCTGCGGGAGGTCCTGGAAGCGCCGCGCGCCGCTGATGTCCGTCTTCCAGCCCGCCAGCTCCGCGTAGACCGGCTTTGCCTTGTCCAGCAGGCGCGACACCGGGAAGATCGTCGTGGCCGCCCCGTCCACGGTGTAGGCCGTGCACACCGGTATGGCATCCTTGTAGGCCAGCACGTCGAGGTTCGTGATGGCCGCCTCTGTCGCGCCCTGCACCCGGCAGCCGTAGGAAGTGGCCACGCAGTCGAACCACCCGACCCGCCGCGGCCTTCCCGTGGTGGCCCCGTACTCTCCCGCCGAGCCTCCGCGCTTTCGAAGCTCCTCCGCCTCTGCCCCCTGGAGCTCCGTGACGAAAGGACCGGCGCCCACGCAGCTGGAGTACGCCTTGGTGACCGCTACCACCCGGCGGATGGACCAGGGCGGGACTCCGGCGCCCACCGCGCCGAACCCCGCCAGGGGCGAGGAGGAAGTGGGATAGGGGTAGATGCCGTGGTCGGGGTCGCGAAGCGTGCCCAGCTGCCCTTCCAGCAGAATGGTCTTGCCCGCCTCCACCGCGTCCAGCAGGAGCGTGGTCGTGTCCGAGAGGTAGGGGGCGATCCGGTCTCGAAGCGGGGCCAGCCCGGCGACGATCTCTTCCACGGAGAGCGGCTTCTTCCCGTAGAGCTTCTCCAGCAGGACGTTCTTCTGCGCGATGGCCTTGGACAGGCGGGCGCGCATGAGGGGCTCGTCGAACATCTCGTTCAGCTGCAGGCCGATCTTCAGGTACTTGTCCGCGTAGAACGGCGCGATGCCCGACCGGGTGGAGCCGAAGCTCTCCTTGCCCAGGCGCTCCTCTTCCAGGGAATCGAAGAGCACGTGGTGGGGCAGCAGCGCCTGGGCGCGCTCGCTGACGCGGAGGTTCGGTTTGGGCACGCCCTGCTCGACGAGCTTGTCCACCTCGGAAAGGAAAGCGGCCACGTTCACCGCGACGCCTGGCCCCAGCACGTTCACCACGTGAGGATAGAAGACGCCGGAAGGCAGCAGGTGCAGCGCGAACTTCCCGAACTCGTTGATGATCGTGTGGCCGGCGTTGTTCCCGCCCTGGTAGCGCACGACGAAGTCGGCTTCGTGGGCGAGATAGTCGGTGATCTTTCCCTTGCCCTCGTCTCCCCAGTTCGCACCGACCACGGCGATGACTGCCATGCGCTCTCCTTTTCCCCGAGGCGCCATCCTATCCCATCGGGCACCGCCTGCAAAGGCGCTGCCCCGGCGAGGTGCTCGCCGCGCCTACTGCGACGAGCCGGAAGCGGGCGCAGCAGCAGGCGCTGCGGGCGCCGCGGGAGCTGACGGGGCTGCCGGGGCGGGCGCCGGCGCGGGAGCCGGGGCCGGCGGCGGTGCGGTCAGGGCATCCAGGGCAGACTGCAGGTCCGGCAGGAAGATCGAGTCGGGGTAGTCCTTGATCGCCGAGGTAAGAAACGCATTCTGCTGCTTGGGGCTCCTGGAAGCCTGGGCGAGCTGCAGCAGGATGGCTGCCTGCACGTCGGACGGCTTGGCAGACACCCCTTCGTTCCTCAAGGCCACGTTCCTCAGCATGATCTTCGCCGCCGGGTCGTAGCAGGTCACCCGGATGAACGGCATCCCCCCGGTTTCCGAGTGGATGGCCACGATGGTCATCCGCGGGATGCTTTCCGCGGTGGCCGCGCTGTTGGCCTCCGCGGAATAGATCACGGAGTTGTCCGTGGCGATGACGGCAAGGATCGCCCGTGAAACGACCTGGTCCGCCCGGACCCATCCGTCCGAACCGGAGTCCCGCTTCACGTGCAGGAACTCCCGCTCCTTGCCGCCCTGGGTGATCTTCTGCGAGGGGCCGACGATCGCCACCTTCTCCCCGATGGGAATGGTCTCCTTGGTGGCCGTCAGGGTTGCGCCCGCGAGGTTGTACAGGAGAAGGTCCCCGACGATGACGATGGCGCTCTTGGCATCCGCCACGATGGCCTGTGGCCCGGTATGTTCTTGTTTCTGCTGGCAGGAGAGGAGGGTGAGGACGGTACACAGAGCGGCGGCCGGCAGCCGGTGGCGCATACGCACCTCCTGGTACGTTCCCGTGCCCATGAAGGGTAGGACGGCCCGGGAGGAGGTGTCAATTGGCGCGTGGCGAGGGGCGGTCAATGGAGCCGGGCCAGCGCCATGCGCCGGCCCGGCTTCTTCAAGGTCAGAACTTGATGATCAGGATGGTCCGGAACCTCCAGTAGGCCCTCGTGTCAGCGGGGGTGCGCAGTCCGTATTGCTCACGGTCATCGACGTACCAGTAGTACGTCGTATTCATTCTGAGCGGAGTCGTCACCGTGTGGGAGGGATCGCCGCTTGCAGGTGGCACGAGCCGGGCGCCATATTCCTCTGTGAAGACACCGCCCGACAGGGTGCCGACGTGGAGGTAGTAGTACCGGGGGAGCGTACCCTTGAAGCTCATTATCCACCACTGCAGGGTGGGCGTGGTGGAAACGTAGGTGGCGCCGTTGATCGGCAATACCGAGGTCACCTCGCTCGTCGCGGTGGCCGGGCCCGCCAGGTTGCCTGCCGCATCGCGCTCCCACAGGTTCACGGTGTAGGTCCCAGGCTGCAATCCCTTTGAATAGTCCGGCCAGATCGTTTTCCTGTAGAACGTGGTTGCCGTCGTGGAAGAGGAGGTGTACGAGTACCCGTTCGAGCCGGCTACTTCCAGTCTGTAGGTGTGAGTGGGTTCGGTGGAGTTGGGGCTCCAGGTCCACGTGGGCATTTGTGCAAAAGCGGGACTCGCGGGAGGGGTCAGGGTCGGTGCGGCATTCGGTGCAACGGTGTCCCGGTACACAGTTACCGTTGAAGCCGGGTTCGAGAGGTTTCCGGCCTTGTCCTTGGCCCTGACCGTGACGCTGTAGGGTCCGCCGTCACCAGCAGGGACGGTTATTGTTGGAGCCTGCACCGTTGTGGAGCTGAAGGTCGTGCTGGCGTTTGGAGTCCACTGCCAGCCCGTGGAATCCACGCCGCTGCGGTCATCCGTTGCAGACACAGTCGGAACGACGCCCGTGAGGTAGTTGGATGCGTTGAGATATACGGTTTGCGTGGAGGGCGTGACCGTTGGCAGCACCCGGTCCAGGGTGATGCCGTCCGCGCTGACCGCGGACCACTTGTCTGGGTTGGTCTCCCCGATCACCTTGAACTGAATGTAGACGCTCTGCGTTCCGTCGGCCGCAGCCGCCACGACGTGGGTGTTGTCCGTGAAGGCTGTCCCTCCGGCGTTGTACCACGCGACGCTTGCGAGGCACTCCGCTTCCGTGCTTCCAAGGCGGTACCCATAACCGAGGTCCGAGCAGGTGATTGCCAGGTTCAGCGGCTGGCCGGTCGTCGTGTTTATGGCTGCCTTGTCATTCTCGATCTTTACGTTTCCCTTGGGGTAGATGCCGGTGCGGAAAGACCAGGAGTAGTCGTTTTCCATCTCGCTGCCGTCCGCGCCCTTCACGCCTCGAGTGACGGTCAACGTGTAGTCCTTCGTGTCACCTAGCCAGGGATCGGGGTCGATGTAGAGGGTCCGGGTATCGCCGACGGAGGAGAATTTCAGGTGGAAATCGGGTGATGCGGGAGGTTCCTGCGGCACCGGGCTGATCGTGACCGTGGACTCGCTGACCGTGCCCATGTCGATCTCCCGGTCGAAGATCACCGTCATGCGGATCCCGGGCTTCACATCGGTGGAAGTGTGGGCCGGGGTCACCGAGCTTACCGCGAGCATCTTCCCCGTGGCCTTCTTTACCTCGGTGGTCAGCAGGGCCAGGATGTTCGTGGGGTCGCACGCCGCGAGGGTCAGCGCCACGGAGGCCAGGGCGGCCAGCAGGGGCAGGCCGCGAAGGGCCGTTCTCATTCTTCGCTCCATGTGTTGACCTCCTTGTCGGCGGACGCGGCCCGAGCCTGGGACTCCACTGTCGTGCCCGAGCCGAGTGCGGCAAGCTTGTTCGCGGATTCCGGGTCCGCGGTCTTCAGCCTCTCCAGGGCGGAATCGACCGATTTCGTGTCACCGGACTCGTAGCTGGCCAGGGCGAGCCCTCGAAGGGCTCCCGCTGCGTTCGGCGCCTTGTTGAGAGCTTTGTTGTAGTAGGAAACCGCATCCTCGTATTTCCCGCTGAGGTAGCTTACGTTGCCCAGGTTGACGAGGACCGCGGTGGAGGCTTCCTTGCCTCCCGCGCGCACCGCCGCCTCGAACTGGATGCGGGCATCCGTGAGCAGCCCGTAGCGCGCGTACAGCACCCCGAGCTTGTTCATCAGCTTGGCGTTGGTCCGGTCCGCCTTCAGCTGGTTCTGCAGCTCGGCGACCCTCGGCTTCAGGTCGATCCCGAGGAAGCGGTTCAGCTCCGCGGTGTAAGCCTTGAACGTCGATTCGGGGTCCGGAAGTCGCACGGATTCTTTCATCACCCGGGAGGCGCTCACGGGGCGATACTCCTGCCAGGCATCGCGCACGATCATGAACGTGGCAGCCCCCTTGGCGTTGTTCGTCTGCCAGTCCACGGAACCGGATCTCCAGGCCTCGGTGAAACCCTTGCGGACGAGCGTGATCTCCACCGGGAGCCAGGTCTCGTTGTCCCGGATGATCAGGCTCTGGGGGTTGGTGAACGTGGCCTTCGCATCCTCGGGCCGCATACCCAGGTCGAACGCCATGTAGATGTGCCCGGGAACCGTGATGAAGGCGGTGCGCACGCCCGCGGATTCCAGCATCGCGCTGTAGAGGATGGAAAGGTCGTCGCAGTCCCCCGCGCGGTAGGCGAGGGTCTGCATGGGGAACTGCAGGTAGTCGATTGCCGTTTCCTTGCCCAGGGCGCTGCCGTAGGGAGTGGTGGGATCCGTGACGTAGCCCACGCCGTGCAGTCCCATCGCCTGGAACAGGGCCATGGCGATGCGGAAGTTCGCGTTGATGGCCGGCGGCACGGACCGGGAGCCCGCGTCCGAGGCGATGCTCTTGGCGAAGAGCATGACGTCGGGATCCGTGGCGGTGACGAACGCGGCGGCCTTGCGGTCATCGTCCCACGTCATCGCATTGCGGTTGTTGATGGTGACCGTCACCGGCTTGCGCTCCGTGGTCTCGGCGCCGAGGTACTTGTACGTGACGATGATTTCTCCCGCTACCTTGGTCTCCGTGGTGACCTCGAAGATGCTCCTCTCGAACAAGGCCTGCACGGGCACCGTCACCGCCTGCTCTCGGTCCAGGGCCGGCGCGCGGTAGAAGACCTTGGGCTGTTCCATGTATTCCTTGACGTAGAAACTGGCGCTCACGTCCTGGATTGCGCTCGGGCTGCCGTTCTTCAGGTCCACGCTTCCCACGGGGTGCTCGTCGTAGTAGCTGTAGAACAAGGGGAAGACCGGGCGCAGGGCAGGCTCGATACGCAGGTTGGCTTTGCCGCCGCCTGCCCCTACGTGATAGCTCGCCCCGAGGTGGATGCCGATGCCCTGGTAGACGTTGCCGTACATGGAAAAGGCGTTCTTGAACGATGCGCCGGCGCCGAGGCTGAGGGACGGGCTGAGGAGGTACTGCACGTCTACGATGCCTCCGGCAAAGGGGTTGTACGTCATCGTACTCAGGCCGAACCCGAGGTACATCCCGCCATAGCCGGCGAGCTTGAGCTGCAGGCGCGGGATCGGGAAGAAGGTGAATCCCACCTGCGGCCCGAACGCCAGGAGGGCAAGGCCCTTCTGGGACGAGTTCAGGGGCGCGTAGTCGAAGTCCAGGCCGACGCCGGTATAGAGGAACCTCGCGAACGGAAAGACGTACTCTCCCTTGATGGACGCACCCCCGCCGATGGAGTAGTACGGCGTCCCGTCCGGCAGCGACGGCCCGAGCGGGATGTTTACGGAGGGGTCGATTGTGAAGGAGAAATCGCTGGTGACCTGCGCCCAGGCGGAAGCGCTCAGCAACACCGCGAACGTGAAGAGGACCAACTTGCGGACCATACCTTGCACCTCTTCTTACTGGACTTAATGATTGCCTGATAGTCGATTGTAAGACGAGTATACACCAGCCTCACGGATCCCGCAATTCTTAATCCGGACTATTTCAGTCAGAGAAGGCATAGACAGCCTATGCTATGGTCGAAACATGCTGTCATCGCCAGAGACAAGGTCAGAAAAAAACCCCGGCTTTCGCCGGGGCTCCAGGTCTCGGTTCGACTCCAGGCGGGCTACTTCGTCTTGGCCATCTTCATCAGGAGGTCCACGGTGCGGCAGGAGTATCCCCACTCGTTGTCGTACCAGGAGACGACCTTGAAGAACCTCTTCTCGCCCTTCAGGTTGTTCTGCAAGGTCGCGAGGCTGTCGTAGATCGAGGAGCGGTCGTCGTGAATGAAGTCCGGGGAGACGACCTCCTCGTTGCAGTAGCCGAGGATCCCCTTGAGGTAGGTCTCGGAAGCCTTCTTCAACAGGCCGTCGATCTCCTCGATGGAGGTGTCCCGCGTCGAACGGAAGGTGAGGTCCACCACGGAGACGTCAGGGGTGGCCACGCGGAAGGACATGCCCGTGAGCTTGCCCTTGACCGCGGGCAGAACCTCTCCGACGGCCTTGGCTGCGCCCGTGGTCGACGGGATGGTGTTGATGGCCGCCGCCCTGCCGCCGCGCCAGTCCTTCTTGGACGGGCCGTCCACCGTTTTCTGGGTGGCGGTGTAGGAATGGATGGTGGTCATGAGGCCGGCCTCGATGCCGATGCCTTCCTTCAGGATCACGTGGACCAGAGGCGCGAGGCAGTTCGTGGTGCACGAGGCGTTGGACACCACGTGGTGCTTCGCCGGGTCGTATTCGTTGTCGTTCACGCCCATGAGCAGCGTCTTGAGATCCCCCTTGCCCGGGGCGGAGATGATGACCTTCTTGGCACCCGCCGCGAGATGGCCCTTGGCCTTCTCCACGTCGGTGAACAGCCCGGTGGATTCGATGACGAAGTCCACGCCCAGGTCCTTCCACGGGAGCTGCGCGGGCTCCTTGGTGGCCAGGATGCACTTCGTCTTGTGGCCGTTGACGATGAGCATGTCGTCCTCTGCTGCGCCGGGGGACTTCTCCGTGGCCAGCGTGCCGCTGAAGCGGCCGTGCACCGAGTCGTACTTCAGCTGGTAGGCGAAGTACTTCGCCTCCGTGCTGATGTCCACCACCGCCACGACGTCGATTTCCTTGCCCAGCAGGCCCTTGTCCACCATGGCCAGGAACACCTGGCGCCCGATGCGGCCGAACCCGTTGATCCCTACCTTGATCGCCATACCATCTCCTTCGTATCGATCACTCGTTCGATCTGAATGTCGTCGGCCCTTACGGCCGCTGTTGCCTGTGTGCGTTCAGTTTGAGCCGCGCCTGGTGGGCGCGCTCAAGAATCTTCCAGCAGCTTGAAGACCTGGTCCGGCGTGTCCGCGTGGATGATCGCTTTGCGCTTTTCCTTGTTGCGGATGATGAGCGTGAGCTTCGCCAGGATGCGCAGGTAGTTCTCGTGCTCCTCGGGGCCCGCGATAAGGAAGGCGAGGTGCACGGGCTTCTCGTCCAGGGACTGCCACTCCACGCCGTCTCGGAAGACCCCGATGGTGATGAAGAAGTCCTTCACCCACCGGCTCTTGATGTGCGGGATGGCCACGTTCTGCCCGATGCCCGTGGTGACGATATACTCGCGGTCCAGGACCGCGTTCTGGAACTGGTCGAAATCGATGACATGACGTGGATCGTCCGAAAGCGAGATGAGCTTTGCCAGGGCATCCTGCTTGTCGCGCGCCTGCAGGAACGCGATCCGATCGCGGGCGATGTAGTCTTTTAAATTGATCATGACTGAGTGGAATTTAGCGAACTTTGGCGATTGGTGCAAGGGAGGCGGACCCGCACGTGCGCTCGCGCACGCCTACAGCAGGTCCGCCCACTCGATTCCTTCGCCGTCGGGGATGCCGCGGCGCGCGGTCGCGCCGACCACGATCCGAAGGAACTCGGGGCCGATGCCCGGCCGCAGCACCTTCTCCGTGCGCAGTACCGCCACGTCCTCCGCGGCGATGCGCGCGCCGGCCGCGATCTCCCGTGCCGCGTGCAGCGAGCGGTTGGTCCTCTGGTAGTTCGCCTTTTCGGAGGCGGCAAGCGCCTTCACGCCGGTGCCGGCCGCCGTGGCAAGCCGCCGGGCGCCGTACTCCTTGCTCAACCTTTTCAGTGCCTTGACCGGGCCGTCATCCTCCGCCCGCCGCACGGCATCCACCATGCGTCGAAAATCGGCCGGCTCCAGGGCGATGGGGTCGTCCAGGCCGGGATCCGTTCGCGAGCGGGTGAAGTGCTTCTCCACCACGCACGCGCCGTGGATCACCGCCAGCGCGGGGATCAGCGCCGGATCCAGCGAATGATCAGACAGGCCGACCGGCACCCCGAAAACCCGTCGGAGGCTTTCCAGCACGGCCACGTTGTACTCCTCCTCCGGCGCGGGATAGGAGGTGATGCAGTGCAAGAGCACCACGTGATCCCTGCCGGTCACGGCAAGGGCACGCTCGATGTCCCCCAGGAGGGAGACGCCGCTGGAGAGGAACAGCGGCAGGCGGTAGGAGGAGACTTCTTCCAGCAGGGGAAAGTGGTTCAGCTCGGGCGAGGCGATCTTCAAGGCCTTGCACCCGAGGCTTTTCAACTCGCGGGCGCTTCGGACCCCGAAAGGCGAGCAGAGGAACAGCGCGCCGGCGGATTCAGTGTGCTGTTTCAAGGCGGCGTAGAACTCCATGCCGCGTTCGAGGGCCTTGAACTGGTCGAACAAGGCCACGTTCCCGGACGGAAGCGGGACGGACCCCGCGCGGGGATGGAGGATTTCCTCCGCGTGAACGAGCTGGAACTTGATGCACTCCGCGCCCGCGCCCACAGCCGCGTCGATGAGCCGGCGGGCCCGGTCCAGGTCACCCTGGTGCGAGGTGCCGAGCTCCGCCACGAGGAGGCAGGGCGCGCCGCTGCCAACCGGTCGTTTGTCGAACGTGATCATCCCTTCTAGAATCGTTCGAAAGCGCCGTGCACAACAGCCCTTTTTCATTGTGTGGAGGTGCGCGGAATGCAGGGAGTGACAAATACGATATTAGATCGTATAATAGATCGTATGAAGGTGACAGCGATCATCCCGGATGCCCTGGTCAGTGAGGTCCAGCAGCTTGCAGGTAGGAAGAACCTGACCGAGTCCATCACCCTGGCCCTCAGGGAATGGGCTGACCTGCAGCGAATACGGGAGCTGAACGACCGCGTGGAGAAACGCCCGCTGGTGTTCCGCAAGGGGTTCAGCGCAGCGGCAGTCCGTGAGCTGAACCGGCGCGCGCCATGATCATCGCGGACACCTCAGTGTGGATCGAGTTTCTCCGAAACCGGGAGCCGGTTCACGCCCGGCTGAAGGCGCTGCTGGAGCGCGGGATCATCCTTGCCGCCGAATGCATTTTCGGGGAGTTGTTGAGCGGCGCAAAGGGCCGGCAGGAGGGCGACCTGCTGGAGTCCTACTGGAAGAGCGTGCCGAAGATCGACGAGGCGGGGATCTGGATCGAGGCCGGCAGGCTCAGCGCCTCCCGAGGGCCGCATGCGCGCGGGGTCGGCCTGGTGGATGCAGCTATCCTGGCCCTGGCGGTCCGTACAGGCGCGGATATCTGGACCCTGGATCGGAAACTGCAGGATGCGGCGGGGCGTTCAGCCTCCGGGTGAACGGTCGGCGTCCCGAAAGACCTGGCTGCCCACGGTTCCACGCTGACCCTGGTACTTCCCCGCGTACGGCCGGCGGGTGGCCTGGTCCATCTGGGCAAAGACGATCTGGCAAATCCGACGGCCGCTGGTCAGGCGCAGGGGCAGGCGGTTGGCATTGAACAGCTCCAGGGTGATGTTTCCCTCGAAGCCCGGGTCCACCCACCCCGCGTTCTGGATGAACAGGCCGATCCTTCCGATCGAGCTGCGCCCCTCCACGAACGCGGTCACGTTGGCGGGCAGCCGGATGAACTCCACCGTCGTGGCCAGGAGAAAGGAGTGGGGCGGGATGACGATCTCGTCTTTCTCGATCGTCACGTAGGGAAGCTCGCTGTCCAGCGTGAGGCTTTCCAGCGTGTTCTCGTCGATCTTGAGAAACTGCCTCCCCAGGCGCAGATCGATGGAGGCCGGCTGCACCTGGTAGGGCTCGATCGGCTCCACCGTGATGCGCTTGTCTGCGAGCATGCTCCGCAGGGTCTCGTCGGACAGGATCATCCGTGCGCTCCTCGAGCCAGGGTATCCTGGATCAGCCGGGCCTTCAGGTCCGCGAGCCCCGTGGACAGGGAGACCTTGTAGACGTGCGGGTTGATCAGGCGCTTGTAGGTGTCATCCAGGCCGTCGAGCTCCGCGATGGCCCGCGACCGGGCCGCCGGCAGGTCGGCGCCGTCCAGGATCTCCCCGCCCTTCACGCACAGCGTGAGCAGCGGCGTGATGCCCGCGTACTCTTCCAGCACGAGAGACCGGTAATCTCCCGACGGGTGGTGCAGCTGGTGCGGGACGCCGGGCCGGGGAGCATCGTCGGCAAGGCCGATGAGATCCGCCAGGGGGCTGCCGGCCGCGTTGGTGAAGCGCCAGACCTGCTTGATGCCGGGGTTGGTCACCTTCTCGGGGTTGTTGGAAACCTTGATCGTGGGGACCCATCGTCCGCTATCCTGCCGGGCGCAGATCTTGTAGACGCCGGTGAGCGCCGGGTCGTTGCCGCCGGTCACAAGGTGCGTGCCGACTCCCCAGGAGTCGATGGGCGCGCCGCGGGTCACCAGCTGCTCGATGATTTCTTCTTCCAGCTCGTTGGAGGCCATGATGCGGGCATCCGTGAGCCCCGCGGAATCCAGCCGTGCCCTCACCGCCTTGCTCAGGTACTCGAGATCTCCGCTGTCCAGCCGGACGCCGAACCCCGTGTGCCCGTCCGCCTTCAGCTTCCTGCCCACCGCAATGGCGTTCTCGATCCCGCTTCCCAGGGTGTCGTAGGTGTCGATGAGGAGCACGGTCCCGTCGGGGTAGGTCTGCGCGTACTTCTCGAAGGCCTCGAGCTCGTTGTGGAACGCCATGACCCACGAGTGCGCCATGGTCCCCCGCACGGGGATGCCGTATAACTTGCCTGCCAGCGTGTTGGAAGTGGCGGAGGCTCCCCCGATGAAGGCCGCGCGGGAGGCCGAGAGAGCGCCGTCCAATCCCTGTGCGCGGCGCAGCCCGAACTCCACGACCGAGCCGCCGCGCGCGGCCAGCCGGATCCTCGCCGACTTGGTGGCGATGAGCGTCTGGAAGTTGAGGATGGAGAGGAGTGCGCTCTCTATGAGCTGTGCCTCGATGAGGGATGCGTGCACGCGGACCAGGGGCTCTCCCGGGAACGCCAGGGAACCTTCCGTCATCGCCCAGATATCGCCTTTGAACTTCAGGCGCCCGAGGAAGTCCAGGAAGCTCTTCTGAAACGTCCCCAGGCTGTCGAGCCAGGCGAGGTCTTCCTGGGAGAAAGAGAGGGAGGCGATATGGGAGAGGGCGGTGTCCAGCCCCGCGAAGACCGAGAACCCGCCGCCGAAGGGCTGGCGTCGGAAGAACATGTCGAAGACCACGGCAGGGTTCTCCTGGCGGAGAAAGTACCCCTGCATCATCGAAAGCTCGTAGAAATCAGTCAGGAGGCTGAGATTCATGGAGGGTGTGGAGGATGGGGGATTCGAACCCCCGACCTACAGATTGCGAACCTGCCGCTCTACCAACTGAGCTAATCCCCCAATGGTGTTCCATCAAATCGACGGCGCAACTATAGGAAGCGGAAGGGTTTGAAGTCAATACCCTGTGGTTCCTCGACGCCGAACGCTTCATCCGGTATCGACAGGGTACGTTTTCACCGGCGGAGGTGCCGGGGCTCATCACCTTCCTTCACGGCCTTCCCAGGATCGACGTGTCCGCGCTGCAGCCGGCCGAACGGCTGGCACTGGCCGAGCTGATCCGCGAGGCGGTGCAGG
>Ga0153915_10003611_pt1 | contig 14180 bp, 10 predicted proteins | sample Opewatmetagenome_2_FD_107003 | JGI IMG/M metagenome (GOLD analysis project Ga0153915, IMG submission 107003) | Freshwater wetland microbial communities from Ohio, USA - Open water 3 Core 3 Depth 3 metaG | ecosystem: Environmental > Aquatic > Freshwater > Wetlands | place: USA: Ohio, Lake Erie... | reverse complement strand
GAGGTAGATCGTCCCGAAGACCTTGCCGCGCGACGTGATCGGCATGCCGAGGAACGATGTCATGGGCGGGTGCTGCGGGGGGAATCCGACCGAGCGGGGATCGGCCGCGATGTCGGCTGTTCGGAGTGACCTCGCCTCCGTGATCAGGGCTCCGAGGATGCCACGGCCGGCAGGGGGGGTGCCGATCGCCTCCCGCTGTTCGGCAGTCATGCCCGTGGTCAGGAACTCGCTCAACCGCTCGTCCGGTCCGATCACGCCGAGCGCGCCGAAGCGGGCTTGGGTGATCTCGACCCCGAGCTCGACGATCTGCTGAAGCACGGCGGGCAGCGTCAGCTCCGACGAGAGGGTGAGCCCCGACTCGATGAGCTTGTCGCGGCGGTCCATCGCACCCCGAGCGTACCGTGTCCGTGGGCCTGGAGAAGGTCGACAAGGACACGGGCGCCGACCGGCGGGTCTTCCCGGGTCTGCCGGCCCCGGGCGCTCCCGGTGCCGCCGGACGTTCCGCGACCGGCGGCGGGAAGGGCCCCTCCTCAGCCGTTCGTTCGACCCGAATCGGGCTGGGTCCAGGGACTCGCCGATGGGGGCCGTCCGGCCCTTGGGGCGGCAGGCACGGGGACGTAGCTTGTAGGCAGGCTAAGCGGACGGGAGGAGCAGGAACCGTGAGATTGACGGTCAAGGACGTGATGACGCGGACGGTCGTCGCTGTATACGACTCAGCGCCATTCAAGGAGATCGTCCGCCGGATGCAGGAGTACCGGGTGAGCGCGGTTCCCGTCGTCGACGAGCGCGGGCACATCGTGGGCGTCGTTTCGGAGGGCGATCTCATCCTCAAGGAGGACTCCCATCTCGAAGGCGATGGGCACCTCTTCGAGAGCCGCCACCGCAAGGTCGACCGGGGGAAGCACGCCGGCTTTGTGGCGGCCGAGCTCATGACCTCGCCCGCCATCACGATCGGGCCGAACGCGCCTCTCGGGGACGCGGCCACGCTCATGCATCGCCACGCGATCAAGCGGCTGCCGGTCGTCGGGGACGCCGGCGAGGTTCTGGGGATCGTCTCGCGTGCCGACCTGCTGAAGGTGTTCCTCCGCGACGACGCGGAGATCGCCGCCGAGGTCCGGGAGGACATCATCCGCCGCACGCTCTGGATCGATCCGAGTACGATTCGCGTCGTGGTGCACGACGGTGTTGTCGAGTTGGAGGGTCAGATCGAGCGGAGGAGCCTGATCCCGGTCCTCGTCGGACTCGTGCAGTCGGCGGAGGGCGTCGTTGGGGTCGAGGACCGGCTGTCGTTCTTGGTGGACGACACGGCCCCGCCGAGCGAGCTTCCGCTCCCGTGGACGGCGATCACCCCAGGGCCCGGTCGTTGAGCAAAGAGGAGCCACCTTTTCTACGGGTGCTTGCCGGCGCGGACGGGTCGGCGCGCGCTCTCGAGGCCGTGCGTCGCGGGGGGCGTCTCGCGGCAGCGTTCGGCGCGAGTTTCGAGGCGGCGTTCGTCATCGACACGCGCCACGCTCACGACGCCGACATCGAGCGCATGGCGGAGGTCGCGCTGGCCGCGGCGGGCGAGGCGGCAGCCCGTGAGGGCGTCGAGGCGGTCGCGCGCGTGCTCGCCGGCGACCCGGCTGAGGCGCTCCTCTCGGAAGCCGGCGAGCACGGCGCGGACCTCGTGTGCGTGGGCCCCGACGCGGGGCTGCTAGGCGGCGCGGTGCGGATCGGGCAGGTGGCCGCCCACGTCCTTCGCCACGCGACATGTTCCGTCCTGATCGGCCGCGAGGCAGAGCCCGGTTTTCCTCGCAGGATTCAGTGTGGGGTCGACGGCTCGGACAGCTCGATCGACACCGCCCGCTTGGCGGCGGGTATCGCGGCCGTGACCGGTGCCGAGCTCAGGCTCCAGCACGTCGTTCCCGTCTTCCGCGGCGACAACGCCGAATGGACCCTCGACGAGGAGGAACCCAGCCCTCCCGAGCTCGAACCGGCCGTGTCGGCCGCTCGGGAGCTTGGGGTGGAGCCCGTCCGGGACATGGCCATGGGTCGGCCGGAGCACGCGCTCGTCGAAACTTCCAGGCGCGGGGGCGTCGATCTGATCGTCGTGGGGCATCGTGGGCTGTCCGGCGTGGCCCGCGTGCTGCTCGGCAGCGTGAGCGAGCACGTCGCCGTGCACGCCCCCTGCTCGGTGCTGGTTGCCCGCCCCGGCGCCCGCGGCGACTAGCCCGCCGCGGCCCTCGCCGCAAGCGGTTTGAGCTGCGGGCTCTCCGCCACCCGGACCCGCGCGTCGACGACGAGTGCACCGTGCGGCAAGACCATCACCGGGTTGCAGTCCATCTCGGCGACCTCCGGATGCGCCTCGACGAGGGCGGAAACGCGCAGAATGACGTCCTCCAGTGCCGCGACGTCCGTCTTCGGGGCGCCGCGGAAACCGTCGAGCAGCGGGAAGGTCTTGAGCGAACGGACCATGTCCACCGCGTCGAGATCGGTGATCGGCGAGACACGAACCGAGACGTCCCGCACGAGCTCGACGGCGGTCCCGCCCGCGCTGCACGCGACGACGGGCCCGAACAGCGGGTCGTGGGCGACGCCCACGAGCATCTCGACGCCCTCGTCCACCATCTCCTGGATGACGAATCCTTCGAGTCCGAGACCAGCGGCGCGGATGCGCTCGGACATCTCCTGAGCTGCGGTCGTCACCGCCGATCCCCCGGTGAGTGCGAGCTGCACGGCCCCGATGTCGCTCTTGTGAACGATGTCTGGGCCGAACGCCTTGAGGGCGACCGGTCCGCCGAATCCCGCCGCCACCCGACCGGCCTCCTCGGGGGAGAGGGCGCGCGTCGAGCGCACGACCGGGAGGCCGTAGCATCCGAGGAGTTGCTCGACCTCGCCTGCCGAGAGCCAACCCGCCTCGCCTCGCTGCAGTCCGGCCGCGATGACCGCCGCCGCCTCGTCCGGTCGAACGTCGTGGAAGCGGGGCACCGACCCGGTCGGCCGCTCACGCCATCGCCCGTATGCGCACGCGTGCGCCATCGCGATCGCCGCCTGCTCCGGGAAGGCGAAGGACGGGATCCGCATGCCGTCTCCCTGGAGATCCTCGGGCAGGCCCTTCGTCGACATGTACGTCGTTACGATCGGTATGCGGCCGCCGACTTCCTGGATTCCCATCACGATGCTGCGGGCGATCTCCGCGGCCTTCGTTGCCTGCGGCGGGATGTAGATCACGATCATCGCGTCGACATCCGCGTCCTCGGCCACCGTCCGTATCGTTCGCTCGTAGTCCGCTGCCGTGGCGGAGGCGATCATGTCGACCGGGTTGCCGACGGACGCCTCGGCCGGAAGGAACTCGCGGAGCCTGGCCTTCGTGCCGTCGGACAGCGGAGGGACGCGCAGTCCGTTCGCCTCGCAGGTGTCCACGCAGAGGATGCCCAGGCCTCCCGCGTTCGTGACGATGGCCACACGGTCGCCCTTGGGCGGCGGCTGGTTCGCGAGGATCGTCGCCACGTCGAACATCTCTTCCAGCGTGTCCGTTCGGATGATGCCGGCCTGGCGGAACAGGGCATCGACCGTGACGTCGGATGCCGCGAGCAGTGCCCCGGTGTGGGATGCAGCCGCCCGCGCGCCGGCCGTGCTTCGCCCCGACTTCACCGCCACGACCGGTTTGCGCCGCCCTGCCTCACGAGCCAGGCGCGCGAACCGGCGCGCGTCCCCCACCGACTCGATGTACAGCAGGATCACGTCGGTGCCGACGTCCTCGTTCCAGTAGCCCAGCAGGTCGCTCGTGGAGATGTCGGCCTTGTTCCCGATCGAGACGAACGTCGAGAGCCCGAGTCCGAGCTCCGTTGCGTACTGCATGACCGCCAGGCCGAGGGCACCGCTTTGCGACAGGAACCCGACGCGCCCTTGCGGCGGGTACACGGTCGCGAATGTCCCGTTCAGCTTGATCTCGGGGTCAGTGTTCACGATGCCCATGCAGTTCGGGCCGATGATCCGCATCCCGTGGGCGCGAGCGATGTCGATCAGCTCGTCCTGCCGTGCGGGCCCCTCGCCGCCGACCTCCCCGAAGCCGGAGGAGATGACCACGAGCCCACGCACGCCCTTCTGGCCGCACTCCCGGGCGACGCTTGCCACGAGCCCGGCAGGCACGACGATGAAGGCGACGTCCACAGGTCCCGGGACCTGAAGGATCGAGTGGTACGCGGGCACGCCGTGAACCACGTCGGCCTTCGGGTTCACCGGGTAGACGGGCCCGTGGAACTCCGTCGTGAGGAGGTTGTGGAAGAGCTGCCCGCCTATGGTCGACGAATCGCGCGACGCGCCGATCACGGCGACCGATGCGGGCGCCAGGAACGTGCGCATCGCGGCCACCGCCGCTTGGGTGTCTCGCTGCTCGAAGTGAGCCGCGGCCTCATCGGTGAGCGAGATCGGGAACTCGACCTCGATGCTGCCGGGCGTTGCCCGGATCGAGACCGGGAAGCCGAGTCCGCGGAAGACGTTGATCATGGTGTGGTTCTCGGGAAGGACCTCGGCCACGAACGTCGTGACGCCCTGCTCGGCCGCCGCCTGCGCGAGCTGCCCGAGCAGGATGGAGCCGATCCCTCGACCCTGCCACTCGTCGGTGACCGAGAGGCCGACCTCGGCACGGCCTCCGTCGACCCGTACGTACTGCGCGCCGCCGATCATGCGGCCCTCGTCCCCCCCGTGGAGGACGAGCAGCGTGAGGTGGTCCTTGTAGTCGACGTCGACGACCTTGGCGGCCACGACCCGGACGTCGATCGCCGCACCCCAGAACCGCAGGCGCCGGGTCTCGGGCGACAGGCCGATCAGGTAGTCCTCGACGCGGGTGGCGTCCTCGGGCCGCGCCGGTCGGATTCGCACCGTCGAGCCGTCCCGCAGGACGACGTCCGAAGCGAGGTACACGGGATACCTGCTCACGTCTGCATCCTATCTTCGCCCGTGGAAGCCACGGCGCGATCGGGCAGCAGGAGGAGCATCGTGGCGACGGGTGCGATCCCGCCTGCCGCGACGAGCGCCCATTCCCGCAGCGAGAGCGGGGCGGTCCCGAAGAGGGAATGAGCTGCCGGCACCGTGAGCACCAGGAGCTGAAGAGCGATCCCCATGCCCACCGCGGCGAGCAGCCAGCGGTTGGAGAACGTGGCCGCGCCCCGGCGGACGGCGAATGCGTAGAGGAGGTGCGCAACGACGAGCACTGTGAACATCACCGTCCGCGCGTGGCCCCACGGCTGGTGCCAGGCAAAGTGCGCGATTGCCAGGCTGCCGACCGACGCTGTGGCGATGCACACACCCCTCGCGAACAGGAACCCGATCCTCCTCACGTCGAGCAAGCGCTCCCTGCGCATCCTGGGAGCGCGGGTCATGAGGCGCGGGTCCGCCGGGTCCACCCCGAGCGCGACGGCCGGCAGGCCGTCGGTGAGCAGGTTGATCCACAGCAGCTGGAGGGGCAGGAGGGGCACCTCGAGGTCGGCGAACAGGAGCAGGCTGGCCACGACGACGGAGATCTCGGAGAGGTTGCCGCCGACGAGGTAGTCGACGACCTTGCGGATGTTGTCGTAGATGCCCCGGCCCTCACGGACGGCCGTGACGATCGTCGCAAGGTTGTCGTCGGTGACGACCATGTCCGAGGCCTCTCGCGCGACGTCGCTGCCGGCGCGACCCATCGCGACCCCGATGTCCGCGCGTCGAAGCGCCGGCGCGTCGTTCACGCCGTCGCCCGTAACGGCGACGACCTCGCCCTTTGCCTGGAAGGCTTCGACGAGCGCGAGCTTCTCGTCCGGATCCACGCGCGCGTACACGGGAACGCTCCCGGGATCTGGTGGGATCCCCGCCTCGCGGAGCGCGGCGCCGGTCATGACACGCGGCTCGGACCCCGCGAGTCCCACCTCCGTCGCGATCGAGCGGGCAGTCGCGGCGTGGTCTCCGGTCACCATCGTGAGTCGGATGCCCGCCGCGCGAGTCTCCGCGACGGCACCGGCCGCCTCCGGCCGCACCGGATCGCGGAGCGCGATGAGGCCGACCAGGGTGAGATCTCGTTCCTCCTGCACTAGGTCGGAGGGGATCGAGAGAAGCTCGCGCCGAGCCAGGGCCAGCGTGCGCATGCCCCGGCCGGCGAGCGTCTCCACCTCGGCGAGGATCGCCGTCCGCTCGGCCTCGTCGAGGGCCGCCCCCCGGCCGTCGACGGCCACCGAGTCGCAGCGCGCGAGCACCGACTCCGGCGCGCCCTTCACGAAGAGGGTGGCGCGGCCCTCGACGCGATGAAGAGCTGACATCCGCTTGCGCTCGGAGTCGAAGGGTGCCACGGCCACCCGCGGTCCGGCCGAGCGCCGGAGGGAGTCGATCTCGGCGACGAAGGCTTCCAGCAGGGCGAGCTCCAACGGGTCCCCGCTCGGCGGATCCAGGACGGCGTCGTTGCAGAGCACCGCCACGTCGGCGACACCTCTTCGAAGCGACGGATCGATCTCTTCGAGCGGCGCGGGCCTCCTGCCGGGGACGAGAACCGTGTCCAGGCGCATCCGGTTCTCGGTGAGGGTGCCGGTCTTGTCGGTCAGGATGACCGTCGTCGACCCCAGCGTCTCCACGGCGGGAAGCCGACGGACGATCGCCCCGTGCTCGGCCATTCGCCGGACGCCGAGCGCAAGACCGACGGTCACGACGGTGGCGAGCCCTTCGGGCACCGCGGCCACGGCGAGGGCTACGGCCGGCAGGAACGCGCGCTGGAGCGCGTCGCCCGTGAACCCCATCCGCACGAAGGTGAGCACGAACACGCCCCCGGCGATCGCCACGGCGATCGTCCCCAGCCGGGCGGTGAGCCTCGCGAGATCGGTCTGGAGCGGCGTTGACTGCTCCGGTCCCCGGAGACCCTCGGCGATCGCGCCGAGCTCCGTTCCCGCGCCGGTTGCGACGACCAGCCCGAGTCCGGTGCCGCGAGTGACGAGGGTGCCCGCGTACGACATCCCGATGCGATCGGACAGCACGTCGTGCTCCCGGGAGATCGCTCGCGCGTCCTTGGCAACCGGCAGCGATTCTCCCGTCAGCATGGACTCGTCGATCTCGACCGATGAGGTCTCGGCCAGTCGCAGGTCCGCCGGAACGCGATCGCCGGCGGTAAGGAGTACGAGGTCGCCCGGCACGATCTCGCGCGAGGGAACGACGCGGGGGCGGCCTGCGCGCAGGACGCGCGCCGTCGGCGTCTCCATCGTGCGCAGTGCCTCCAGGTCCCTGGCGGCCTTGCCCTCCTGGACGAGGGCGATGACCGCGTTCAGGACGACGATCGCCAGGATCGCGGCAGCGTCGACTCGCTCACGCAGCCCGATCCCGTCGACGGCCGCGGCGGCGATCAGCAGCAGCGCCATGGGTTCGCGGAGCTGACGCGCGAGCCGGCCGAGCAGATGCTCGCGGCGCGGAGCGGGCAGCTCGTTCGGGCCGGCCTCGCCCAAGCGGTAGGCGGCGACCTCAGGGTCGAGACCGCGGTCGAGCTCGACCCCCAGCCGCCCCGCCGCCTCCTCCGGCGGCAGGAGGTCGAACCGGCCGCCGCGGTCGTGGTTCGTCCTCACGGCCTCTTATCCTGGCGGACGCGGGACCCGAACGCCCGACCCCAAAGGTCCCGGAACTCCGCTCCAAGGGTCCCGACCTCGGGCGCTACCGGGGCGAAGACGCCGACGCGCTCACCCTCCGGCGGGTTCCACTGCGGTCCCCTGAAGTTCCTGCATCTCGAGCCGCTCGAGTTCCCGGTCGAGATCCGGATCCACTTCGGCCCTGCGAGCCGGCCGGGTTGCCCGCTCGGGACGCGGTGGGCGCTCGGGACGGTATCCGACCGTCAGCCCGCGCACAACCACGAGGAAGAACGTGACCACACCGGTGACCAGGTAGACCGGCCACATCCACGGCCTGGCCGAGTCCGTGCCCGTGAAGACGCCGTGGACCAGGGAGGTCGAGAACAACGGCACGGCCAGGAGGTGGGACCGCCGCCACCACTTCATGCCGATCTGCCTCCGCAGCCACGACAGCACGACCACGAACACCATCGCGTACATCGCCACGATGCCGAACGCAACCGGGATGGGCTTGTAGCTCGCGTGCCCGGGGACCAGGAGGTCGGCCGGCGCGAACGGCAGGAACCGGTCGATCAACAGGCCGCCGATGTGGACCCCGAGCAGGACCAGGCCGCACGTGGACATGAACTGGTGAACCGTGGTCGCAGAGGCCTTCGACACGCGCTTGCCCAGCGCGCCGGTCGTGCCCACCAGGCCCCAGGACACCGCGAGGAACAGCATGAGGTAGGCGCCGATACCGGCGGCACGCAGGATGATCCAGTTGGTCACGCTCCCACCTCCACGAGCGGGCGGGGCTCCAGGTTCATCACGATCCGCCCGTCCTCCATGACGAGGACGGCGCTCATCCGTTCCAGCGCGGGCAGCCCCTCGAGCAGTGCCCACTTGGACCTGATCTCGGCCTCCGCGCACGTCTCGGCCCAGACGCTCGCCTGGAGCACGCCCGTGGCAGCCGGCAGCCCGCTCCGCGGGTCGATGACGTGGTGCAGCCCCGGTCCCCACGATCTCGTCGTGATGGAGGAGGTCGCCAGAGCGCCCGAGACGAGCGTGAGGCGAGTCGCCTCCTCGTCGGGTGACTCGGGGTCCTCGATGCCGACCTCGACGCCCGCCGCCGGTGGGCGTCCCGCGATTCGCAGATCGCCGCCCGCGTTCACGACGGCCCACGCCAGGCCTTCCGCGACCGCGGCTTGCGCCGCGAGATCAACGGCCCATCCCTTCGCCACGCCCCCGAAGTCCAGGCCGACCCCGTGAGGGAGCCGCAGCAGATCGCCGTCGAGCTCGATCTCCGGCCAGCGGGCGCACGGCTGCGGCGGATGCAGGGCGCCTCGCGCCCCGGCGATCACCTCGTCGAAGTCGCGGTCGTACCCGACGGCCACGAGCGCCGGCAGGACCGTCGGATCGAAGAGCCCACCGGAATGGCCGGCGGCCTCGAGCGAGTACCCGAGGAGGGTCGCGAACTCCGTCGAGACCTTCGTCCACCGGCCGGCTCGGGCGTTCACGTACGAAAGCTCGCTGTCCGCGCGAAACCGGGAGAAGCATCGCTCTTCGCGGGCGAACACGAGCTCCACCGAGCGTGAGGCTCGCTCGAACGCCGGGGCGGTGGTCCGCCGGTCCGCGATCAGGGTCACCGTCGTGCCCATCGCGCGAAAGGCGTAGCGGAGGGTTTCCTCGGGTCTCATGGGGGCGGCGCCGATCCTCCGCTGGACGTGACCGGGGCCGGTGCCGACCCTCCGGACGAGCTCGACCCGCCCCCCACGTACACGTATCGGACCGGCTGGGCCTTCGCTGCGTCCTGGACGATCACCCGCCGAGTGATCTTGCGGACGATGATCACCCGCCGGGCCTGCCCCGCGGGAGCCGCGCTCGCCGTCGGTCTGGGGGAGACGCCGAGCACGGCCCACGGCGTGAAGAACGCCACCGCTCCTGCGATCCAAGCCCAAGCCCGCAGCACCCGCTTCGGGAGCCTACGCGGCTTGGCGGCGCGTTCAGTCATCGCCGCCGCCAGAGCCCCCTCCGGAACCGCCGGAGCTCCCCTCGTACGAGTCGTCCGAGCCGTCGTTCTCGTACTGGTCGTCCCCGTACGAACCCGACGAGAGGGTCGTGGAGCTCGAGGACGTCGAGCTGGGCAGGCGCACCACCTGGACCTGGCCGCCCGCGCTCTGCGACTTCGCCTTCTTGTGGATCGTGATCGTGTGCTTGACCGTGCGCACGATCGGCTTCTGCTGCTTGGTGGAAGCGGCGACCGCCGTGGCCCCGCCTCCTCCGAGCGTGAGCGACAGAGCCGCCGCTCCCGCGAGCAGTGCCGCGACGAGGCCCGCCGCGATCGCCATTGCGGATCTCTTGTTCATCCTGGGACCTCCTTCCGTCTCGTTGGTCCCGCACTCACGGTAGGCCGAGGCGGTTCAGGCCCCCTCCAACGCACGGTTAAGAGCGGGGAAACACTCCGGCCGTCGCTGGGCCTGGAACAGACTGCGAGCCAGGGGTCTTGGTGCAGCCGAGGCCGACGATCACGTCGTTCCCGGACGCGCCGACGAGCGTGTCGTTCCCGGCCCCGACGATCGTCGCCGCCGCACAGCGGCCTTCCGCACCTCCTCGGCGGCGAGCAAGAGCCAGGGGGCGACGATCACCGGCAGCCACTCGGTGCCCGAGAGCCCGTGCTGGCCGAGGACGTGTTGCACGACCGGCACGTAGACGAAGACGAGCAGCATGAGGAACTCGACGGCGACGGCGCCGTCGAGCAGCCGGTTCGTGAAGGGTCCGATGGATCGGAGCGAGGCCGGGGTGCTGCGGCATTCGAACGCGTTGGCCATCTGCATGAGCACGATCGAGGCAAACACCATGGTCGAAACCGTTTCCAGCGGAGCGCCGTGGTGGGGAAGACGGTCCCACGGCCGCCAGGCGAAGAACAGGGCGGCGCCGATCGGAAGGAGAGACAGCGAGACCACCGCCTCGACCGGGCCAAGGAAGCCGAAGGCCCGGCCGAGCACGAGCCGGTCGAGCAGGCGTGCCGTCCGAGGGCGCGGCGGACGGTCCATGGTGCCCGGCATCGGTCGCTCGGCCCCAAGCGCCAGGGCCGGAAGAAGATCCGTGCCGATGTCGAGGGCGAGGACCTGCATGACGGTTATCACGAGCGGGATCCGCCCACCCGACAGCGCCCACACCGCGAAGGGCATGAGCTCGGCGACGTTGTCGGTCAGGTGGTAGGTCAGGAACCGTTTGATGTTGTCGAACGCCGCGCGGCCCTCCTCGACGGCCTCCACGATGTGGGCGAAGTTGTCGTCCAGCAGCACCAGGTCGGCGGCCTCGCGTGCGACGTCGGTGCCGGCGATGCCCATCGCCACGCCGATGTCGGCCCGACGGAGCGCTGGGGCGTCGTTGACGCCGTCGCCGGTCATCGCAACGACATGCCCACGCGCCTGCAGCGCGCCCGCGATCCGCAGCTTCTGCTCGGGCGAGATTCGCGCGAGGATCGTGACCGAGAGATCATCCATGAGCTCGGCGAGCTCCTCCTCGTCGTCGGGCAGCTCGGAGCCCAGCACGACCCGGCCCTCGGCCAGGCCGACCTTCCTCGCGACCGACCTCGCGGTCGCCGGGTGGTCGCCGGTGACCATGATCACGCGGATGCCGGCGTGACGGCAGTCGGCGACCGCGTCGGGCACCTCGGGCCGAACCGGGTCTTCCAGCCCCGCGAGGCCGAGGAACTCGAGGTCTCGTTCCGCCTCATCCGCCGTCCGCGGAACCTGGTCGCCTCGCACCCGTCGCCTCGCGAAGGCGAGCACGCGGAGGCCGTCCTCCGCCAAGGACTCCACGTCGGCCAGTGCTCGGGCTTCCCTCTCCGGGTCGAGAGGCCACGACGCCGTCCCGTCGCGCATCGTCACGCTCCGCTCGAGGATCGTCTCGGGCGATCCCTTCACGAGGATCTCTGCTTCGCCCGAGGGCAGCGCGTGTGCGGTGCTCATCCGCCGTCTCGCCGACTCGAAGGGGAACTCCCGGACCCGCGGGGTCCGTCTCTCGGCCGTCTCGCGTTCGACGCCGCCCTTCGCGGCGAGCACCACGAGCGCGCCCTCGGTCGGGTCTCCGATGCAGCGGCGGCGGGCGTCCCTCGTCTCGAAACGGACGTCCCCGCACAGGGCGGCGGCGCGCAGGAGGGGTTCGAGGGCGGCCAGCTCGCGAGGGGAAACGGGGCGCCCGTCGAGGAGCAGGGCGCCGGCGGGATCCCAGCCGGAGCCCGTTGCGCGGTAACGCTCTCCGGCGACCGCGATGGCCCGCGCCGTCATCTGGTTCGTCGTCATCGTGCCGGTCTTGTCGGAGCAGATCACGGTCGTGCAGCCCAGGGTCTCGACGGCCTCGAGATGCCGGACGAGCGCGCCGCGATGGGCCATGCGGGTCGCGCTCATCGCCAGGGAAAGCGTGAGGGTCGGCAGCAGCCCCTCTGGCACGAGCGCGACGATCACACCGATCGAGAACAGAAACCCGTCGCGGGCCGGCGTCCCGAGCGACATCGAGGCGCCGAAGAACACCGCTCCGGACACCAGGGCCAGAACGGCGATGATGCGAACGGCTCGGTCCAGATCGAGCCGAAGTGGCGACGGACGGCGGACGACCTCCCCGGTCAGCCGCGAGATCGCTCCGAGGCGCGTGGTCCCCCCCGTCGAGACGATCGCCACCTGCGCCGACCCCGACGTCACGTACGTCCCCGCGAACACGAGGTTCGTCGCGTCCGCCACGTCGTGTGGAGGGACGTCCAATCGCTGCTCGTCTCGCGCGAGCGGCATCGACTCGCCGGTCAGCGTCGCGTTGTCCACCCTCAGCCCGTCGGAGTGGATCACACGGGCGTCGGCGGAGATCCGGTCACCCTCGCGAAGGAACGCGACGTCGCCGGGCACGAGCTCCTCGGCGGGGACCCGATGCTTGCGGCCGTCCCGGATCACGGTCGCCTGGTCTGGAAGCAGCTTCGAAAGGGCCCTGGTCGCCCGCACGGCTCGTTCCTCCTGCGCGAGGCTGAAGCCTCCGTTGATGAGGACCACGAGGGCGATCGCGACGCCGAGCTGGGGCATCTCGCCGACGAACGCAAGGATCGCGGCGGCCCACAGCATGAGCGCGAAGAAATGGACCAGCTGGCCGGCCATCCTGCGAGCGAGCCCCGGTCCGCGCTCCTGGGGGAGGACGTTGCGCCCCACGCGCCGCAGGCGGGCGGTCGCTTCGTCCGCGGACAGGCCCTCCGCGTTCGTTCGAAGCTCCTCGAGGACCGCCGGCACGGTGAACATGGCCAGGCGCGCCAGGGAAGTGGCACCGTGATCCTCGCCCGGCCGCGGTGCGCCGTCCGGCGTGCTCGGGCGCCTCTTCGCGCTCACGCCCTCCACGCTAGTCGCGGACGGGGCTCTCGCACGGATCGATCGGCCTGGCGGTCTCGGGCCGATCAGGCCGGGGGCCGAGGCGCCTGGCGTTTCTGCCCGGCTACGTGGCGTTCTTCCTGGCGGTTGCCTGCATTCGGCCGTCGGCCTCGCGCATCAGGTCGGCCAGGTCGCCCGGATGGGCGGGGTCGTACTCGGCGGCTCCCACCGAAAGTGAGAGGGTGCGCGGGCGGTCGCTCCGCGCGTTGTGGGTCGCGATCTCCTCGACCAGCCGCGAGAGCACGAGCGTCTCCACGCCGATCGCGCTGCCGGTGAGCAGGGGGCAGAACGCGTCGGTTCCGACCCGAGCCAGGATGTCCGAGCGCCGGACGGTCTTTCGAAGGACCTGCGCGGTGGTCGTGATCAGCCGGATCTCCTCGTCGGTCCCGTAGCGCTCGCGAACGCTCCGGAGATCCTCGATCCGGACGAACACGAGGACCACCGGCTCCTTCGTCCGGTCGGCGAGCCGAAGGTGGTGGACGGCGAGCTGCTCGAAGCCGCGCGCGTTGGGCAGACCCGTCAGCTCGTCCACGACCGCCCGCCGGTGGAGCTCGCCGAGCATCCGGCTTCGCTCGAGCGCGAAGCGAACGGCCCGCCCGAGGGTAGGACCCTCGAGGTCGATGGCGTCGACGACGTCCTGTGCGCCGGCGGCCTCGAGGGCGGCAATGGTCTCGGGATCCCCGCGCGCAAGGATCGCGACCACCGGAACATCCGGAGCTCGTTCGCACGCACGCGCGACGGCCGCGGCGCCGCCTTCGGCCGTGTCGAGGGCGAGCAGCACCGCGTCGATACCGCCGGCGGCCAGACGCTCGATCCCGGCCGCCTCGCTCGAGGCGATCTCCATCAGGAAGGGCCGCTCACCGCCCCCGCCAAGCCCCGACCGGATCCGCTCGGCCTCGTCGAGGTCGTGGTCGACGAGCAGGAGAACGATGGGTGACTCGCTCATCGCCGACAGCTTATGGGGTGGAAGCGCGCGGCAGCGTCGGCGCGGCTCCGAGTTGCCCGTGCGTGTCGTGCTCTCGACCCGTCGGTCGTTGTCGGGTGGCTCGGGCGGGATTCCGAACTTCGGACGGGGCCTATCCGACCGAGTCCCGGATCGCCTGGATGGCGGACGGGTTCTCCAGGCTGGAGAGGTCGCCGGGGTCCTCCCCGGCCACCGTCGCCCGGATCGCCCGGCGAAGGATCTTGGCCGAGCGGGTCCGGGGGAGCTCGGGCACGAACACCACCCGCGATG
>Ga0153915_10003610_pt1 | contig 14185 bp, 9 predicted proteins | sample Opewatmetagenome_2_FD_107003 | JGI IMG/M metagenome (GOLD analysis project Ga0153915, IMG submission 107003) | Freshwater wetland microbial communities from Ohio, USA - Open water 3 Core 3 Depth 3 metaG | ecosystem: Environmental > Aquatic > Freshwater > Wetlands | place: USA: Ohio, Lake Erie... | reverse complement strand
GGTCAAGGAGCGCATCCTTCAGGTCGGCTTCCTGATGATCCTCGCCCTGATCTCGGTCATCCTCTACAACGACCTCGCCAAGAACCTCCCCACGAAGTGGTGGCCCTTCTAACGTCGCTACGCCCGCTCCGCTTGGATTTCGCCCTTCGGGCTCATCGGCTCCGGGGCTCCGCTCCCGCGGCGCGAGGCTCCTCCTCTTTAGGAGACTCCTCGCGCCGCGAGCGAAACTGAGAGAGTGAACTGAAGAGGGCAGCTTCCTCCTAGACGCAACGTCGCTCCGCGCTGCGAGCGAAACCGAGAGAGTTGGATTGAAAGCTCATCGCGGCTGACGTGCTCCTCGTGCCGTAGGGGCGGGCCTCGCGCCCGCCCGCCTCTCGTAGGGCTCCCCCTCCCGCAGCCCAGGTACTCGATTCTCGTTCGATATCTTTCCGGCAATGCGCACTCCCGGCTCCATTCACGAGCGCATCTATGCCGTCGTCTCCAGGATCCCGCGCGGGCGAGTCGCGACCTACGGGCAGGTCGCGCGGTTGGCCGGAATCCCCGGCCAGGCCCGTCTCGTCGGGTACGCCTTGAGCGACCTTCCGGAGGGGAGCGGTGTCCCGTGGCACCGCGTCGTCAACGCCCGCGGCCTGATCAGCCCCCGGCGCGGCGGCGGCCCCGAGGCCGCCATCCAACGCCATCTCCTCAAAAGAGAAAAAGTGTTCTTCGACTCCCGAGATTCCATCCGCCTCGACCGCTTCCGCTGGAGGCCGCGGACAAACTGACTCAGAGATCCCGCGGAAAGAGCTTGGGGTCCCCTTTGATTCGGATCGGGCCGAAGTCGCGTAGATCTTCAATCGGGCTGTCAAGCGCCGATTAGAATCCGAAGAGGTTGAGCTTCCTTCATTTTGAGGTCGTCGAGCTCTGGTTGATCTACGCGGCGTCGTGCGCCGCGGCTGTCTGGCTCGCGCGGCGGCTCGTCGGGTCCTTTCCGACGCGCATCGGTGTCTTCCTCGCCCTGGCGCCGCTGGTCTTCACAGGAAAGGCGATGCTGCTGGGTCAGATGTACGGGCCGGCAGACCTCTACTACGGCCACGAGCCGTGGAAGCGCGTCGCGGCGGAACACGGCATCGCGCGGATGAAAAACCCGATCCTCTCCGACCTCGCGTTCGCAAACCTCCCCTGGAGGGCCGCGGTGCGCGAGGCGCTCGTCAACGGCCGCTTCCCCTTCTGGAACCGGTTCGTGCTGGCGGGTAATCCGCTGGTGGCCACGGCCCAGGCCGGGGTCTTCCATCCCGCGACGTGGCTCGGAATCGTCCTGCCGGTCTCGCTCTCCTGGACGTTCTCCTGCGCGTTCACGATCTTTCTCGCGCTCCTCTGCGGCTTCCTCTTCTTTCTCGACTTCCGGTTGCGCCCTCTGCCGGCGCTCGTCGGAGCTGTCGCATGGGGCTTCTCGACATACGTTCTCTTCTGGGACGGATGGAGCGTCGGCCCCTCCGTAGCTGGCTTCCCGTTCCTCCTCCTCGGCCTGCGGCGAATCGCGTCGGGCGGCGGGAGCGGCATCGGCATCACCGTGGTCGCCCTCCTGCTCTCCTTCACGGGTGGCCATCCGGAGACCTTCTTCCACTGCGTGGCGGCGGGAGGCGTCTATTTCCTGTGGGAGCTCGCCGGAAGGCGTCGCAACATTCCGCGCGCCGCCGGGTCGGCGCTCGCCGCGGGTTTCCTTGCGCTCCTTCTGGCAGGACCGCAACTCTTTCCGCTGCTCGAGGCGATCCGGAATTCGGCCGAGTATCGGGCGAGAAAGAGCGCGTCCGTTGATCAGGCGCAGTCGGTGAGCGTTCGAGAGGCCGCAGCGCGCCTCCTGCCCGCGGTGCTTCCGTTCGCGCACGGCATTTTCGGGAAGAGTCCGGTTCAGGGGGAGCGCAACGACGGATCGGGGATGCCGCTCGCCTACGCAGGCGCGGTGCTGTTCCCGCTGGCGGCCTGGGGGTTGCTCGGGCGCCGGCGGCCTCCCGCCTCCGCTGAGGCTTCGGCGGGCAAGCCCGAGCTTTCGTCCGCCGTAGCCCTGGCGAAGGCGGAGCGCGGAAGATCCATCTTCCTCGCCTTCCTCGCCGCGGGGCTGCTTCTCGGGGCGAGCGCGCCGGGGTTGATTGATGTCCTCTCGCGGCTGCCCTTCTTTTCGCTCGCGTTGAACTACCGGCTGGTGGTTCTGGCGGCGCTGGGACTGGCGGGCCTCGCCGCGTTCGGGACGCAGAGAATCTGCGATGAAGAGTCGTGGAGAGGCCTGGCGGCCGCGTCGGTCGGCGTGCTCGTCCTTCTCCTCGCGGTCTTCCTCGGATCGCGCGGAGTCTTTCGGGAAAGAGCCCTGCCGGAGTCCTTCGTCCGCGCGAGCTTCTTCTGGGAGGTCCTTCCGGTCGGTCTGCTCGCCGCGGCGGCTCTTCTCTTTCCCCGCGGCCGGCGGATCGTTCTCCTGGCGGCCCCGCTCCTCCTCGTCGCCCAGCGGGCAGTCGAAATGCACGGCATCTACCCGACTCTCCGAGCCGACACACTCGCGCCGTCCCTGCCGGCGCTGGCGACGCTTCCGGCGGAGGGTCCTTACCGGATCGTCGCGGCGGGAGACGTATTTCGCCCCAACGGAGCGACGCTCTACGGCCTCGAGGACGCGCGCGGCTACGAGTCGCTCATCCTCGACCGCTTCGCCGACACCTTTGCGCTCTGGTCGAAGCCGCAGTTTGCCTCGTTCAACCGAGTGGACGACCTCGCGAGCCCCTTTCTCTCTTTCCTCAATGTGCGCTTTGCCATCGCGCCGCCGGACATCCCCGCGCCGGCCCTCTGGCGAGAGCGCGAGCGCGGGCGTGAAATGTCGGTCCTCGAGAATCCCCGCGTCCTGCCGCGGGCCTTCGCGCCGAAGACGATCCGCTTCGAGAACGATCGAGCCAGGATGCTCGCCGCGATGGGGGCAGCCTCCGACTTCTCCGAAACGGCCTGGGTGCGCTCGCGGGAAACCGGCGAGCGCGGCAACGGCCCCGCGGAAATCTCGATCCGGGAGATCGGCCCCGACCTGCGCATCACCGTGTCCGCGCCGGCGCGCGTCTTCGTCGCGACGTCTCTTCCGGACTGGCCCGGCTGGTCCGCCGAAGGCATGAATGGCTCCATCGCGCTCGCCACGGTGAATCACGCCTTCGTCGGCTTCTGGGCGGGGCCCGGTCGCGAGACGGCGCGGTTCCACTACCGACCGGCCTCCTTCCTCTACGGTCTGATTACCTTCGCGATCGGGCTCGCCGCCGCGGCGGCGTTCGGATTCCGCGCGCGCCGGTCTTCCGGATAGACTCAGCCCGAGTGTTTTTGCTCGTCCTGCGCCTGCTCGCCGTGTACTTCGTGACGGCCGCGGCGGCCCTCTTCCTCGCCCATCGCTTCGTTTCGCCGATCCGCGCCCGGGTCGGCTTGTTGCTCGCGTTCGGTCCCTTCCTTCTGGTGGGCAAGGCGCTCCTGACCGCGGGCGTCCACGCGCCGATCGACATCGCCTATCAGGCACCCCCGCTCTCGGCCCTCGCGGCGCAGATGGGGACCGAGAAGACCAGGACGCCGATCCTGAGCGACGTCGCGTTGCAGGAGATTCCGTGGCGCAAGGCCGTGCGGGAAGCGGTCAAGAACGGAAGGCTGCCACTGTGGAATCGGTTCGTGCTGGCTGGAGAGCCTCTGCTGGCCGTCCAGCAGCACGCGTTCTTTCACCCGGCGACCTGGATCGGGTTTCTCCTGCCGCTGGCGCAGGCGTGGACCTTCGAGATGGCCCTGCGCTACTTCCTGGCGCTCCTCTCGATGTACCTCTTCCTGCGCGACCTCTCCTGCGGCGAGATCGGAGCGCTCCTCGGCGCCGTCGGATGGGCCTTCTGCGATTACCTGGTCTTTTTCGTCGGATACCCGTTGACGCCCGCGGCGGCCCCGTTTCCGCTCCTGCTTCTCGGCCTGAGGCGACTCGTTTCGAACGGAGACCGCCGCGCGGTCGGACTGACCGTCGTGGCCCTGCTTCTCATCGAGACCTCCGGGCATCCCGAGACGCTTCTTCACTCGGTGGCGGGCGGCGGCATCTATTTCCTCTTCGAGATCGCCTTCGCCGGGAAGGGCCGCCGGCTGCGCCCCGTGCTTCTGTCGCTCGCGGCGGGGATCCTGACGCTGGGGCTTTCCGCCGTCCTCCTCCTGCCTCTGGCCGAAGCATTGCCGCACACCGAGGAACAGTTCATCAGGTCCGCCGTGTATGCCCACTCTCGAAAGTCCTTTCCGCTGTGGGAAAGCCTCCGGCACGCCTCGCTCAACGTGACCCCCTACGGCTACGGCGTCTCCGGTTACGGGGAGGCAATCGACGGCTTCGCCGAGCCCTCCTCTTACGGAGGCTCGCTTCTCTGGCCCCTCGCTCTTCTGGGTCTCTTCTCCGGCCGGCGCGAGAAGCGGGCCTTGCTCGTTCTCGGCATCCTCGGGGTCGGCGTCGGCGCGGCCTTCCCGGGGATTACCGATGCCCTGTCCGCGCTTCCCCTCTTCGACATCGCGATCAACTCCCGGATGATCTTCCTCGGCTCCTTCGCCCTCGCCGCGCTGTCGGCGCTCGGACTTCAGCGTCTGCTCGAAATGGGAGGCTCCCGCCTCTTCGCCGCCGCGGCGCTCGTCTCGGCACTCGCGATCGGCAGCCTCTGTCTTCAGGCGCGCCATCGGCTGGCCGGGCACCCGATGACGCCGGGCTACTTCGGCAGCCGGATTCTGCTCCAGGTCGTTCCGCTCGCTCTTGCGGCGGCGGTCGCCCTCGCCGCTTCCCGCCGCGGGCGCGGGTTCGGACCTCTCGGAGCCGGCGCGCTTCTGCTTCTTCTCGTCGCCCAGCGCGGTCTCGAGGAGCGCGATTACTACCCGACATATCCGTCGCGCGCCTTCTACCCGCCGCTCTCCGTCCTGGATGCCATTCCGCGGAGCGAGCCGTTTCGGATGACGGCGGTGGGTTTCACTTTCATTCCGAACATCGCCGCTCTCTACGAGATCGAGGACGTGCGGGGGTACGAGGCGATGACGTTCAGGCCCCTCTTCGAGACCTTCGGCCTGTGGTGCGTCGCCCAACCCGTCTGGTACAACCGCGTGGACGACCCGACGAAGCCGTTCCTGTCCTTCCTGAACGTCCGTTACGTCGTGGCGCCCCCTGGCCATTCACCTCCGGAGGGCTGGAAAAGGCTCCACGAGAGCGATGAGGGCCAGTTGCTCGAGAATCCAGGGGTTCTTCCGCGGGCATTCGTGCCGCGGCGTCTGCACTACGAGCCTGACGGCGCGCGGCAGGTCGCGCTTCTCGAAGGGATTCGCAGCTTCGCGGAGGAAGGGGTCATCGGCGGGGAACGTCCTGCAGGGGCGTCCGGAAACGAGGCCCTGGCCAACGGCGATGCCTCCGTGAGGGTTGCGTCCTACGAGCCGCAGCGAATGACGCTCGACGTCGATGCGCGGCAGCCGGCGCTCGTCGCCACTTCGATGACCGCCTGGCCCGGGTGGAAACTGACGGTGGACGGAGCGCGGACTCCTCTCGTCCCCTACAACCACGCGTTCCTCGCTTTCCGCGTCCCACCCGGCCGCCACACCGCGGTCCTTCGCTATATGCCAGACGGTTTCATAGCGGGCTCCGTAATCAGCCTCGTGAGCCTGGCCGGCGCTCTGTATCTCCTCTTGCGCGCCCGGCGCCGGGCCGCGCGGCGCGCTTTCGGTTGATGCTTGCCCTGCTGGCCGTCTACCTGCTGATCGGGGTAGCGGCCGTAGCCGCAGTCCGCTGGCTCCGGCGGCCGGCGCCGCTCGGCTACGCGCTCGTGTTCTGGCTGCTGCCGATCGTCTTCGCGCACCCGGGTTTCTTCGCCGGCCGCACGATTCTCCCGGTGGACCATGCGATGGCAGTTCCTCCGTGGGCCACCCTGCGTCCGGTCGAGCGTCGCAACCCCAACTTGAACGATGCGGCGATGCAGATAGCGCCGTGGGCCAAGGCGGTGCGGATCGCCTGGAAGGAAGGCTCGGTGCCGCTGCGAGACCGCTGGAACGGCTGCGGGACGCCGCTGGCCGCCAATGGGCAGTCGGCGGCGTTCTCCCCGCTGACGTTTCTGATGTTTACCCTTCCCCTGGCGAACGCCTTCACGCTGGCGGGCTCCGCCAAGCTCTTTCTCGCTCTGTTCGGAACCTGGCTGTGGCTCGCCGAGCTTGGCGTCTCTCGCGCGGGCGCGCTCTTCGGCGCTGTCTCTTTCGGGCTGTCCTTCACCATGACCCCCTGGGTCCTCTTTCCGAATACCGCGGTGATCTGTCTCTGGCCGTGGGCCCTCTTCGCTGTCGAGCTGCTGGCTGTGGAGAGAGCGGGAGGACGAGCTTTCTGGGCGCTGACGGCCGTGTTCTGGTGTTGGGCCGTTGGCGGCCATCCCGAGAGCGCGGCTCTGGGAGCGGGCTTCCTCGCGCTGTGGCTTCTGGGTCGGATGGCCTGGCGGGATCTTCCGCGCCCGGGAGCGCTCCTGGGGCGCGTCGCGCTCTCTGGAAGCGTCGCGCTCGGGCTCGCGGCTTTCCTTCTCCTTCCGCAGGCCCTGGCAATCGCAGCCTCCAACCGGCTCTCCTTCGCCGAGGACTTCACCGGGCGTTTGCCCTTTCGCCTGACCCCTCACGGCCCCTTCTGGCCGAACGGGCTCGTGACGCCGTTCTTGCCCCGCGCCCTGGGAGACGCAATCGATTCACCCATGATCGAGGGATCCGCGGGCTCGTTTCCGGAAATGGCGCTGGCCTACTTCGGGATCGCGGGGTGGGCCGTCGCGCTCGGCGTTTTGCGTCCCGGCTCGAAACGAAGGCGAACTGAGATGGCGCTCCTTCTGCCGGGACTCATCGGCCTCGCGGCCTCGATCGGTCAATGGCCGGTCTTCGAGGCCGCCCGCGTCCTGCCGGTGCTGCGGCTGATGCTTCCGCTGCGCTACTTCGCCTGGGTTTCGCTCGCCGGACCGGCGGTGGCCGCCTTCGAGCTCGATCGGCTCCGGACGGACGTCTCGTCTCGCAGAACGAGCGCTCTGGCGCACCTGGCCATTCCTCTCGCCCTCGCCGCGTATGCGCTCTCCGAGTTCCGTCGCCTTCGCCCGTTGCATCGCGCGGCGGGAGGACAGGCCTCCCAGGAGGAGGCGATCACGGTCGCATTGCTTTGCCTCGGGCTGGTGGCGGCTCTCCTATTAGTCGTATTCCTGTGGCCGCGGCAGAGGGTCGCGGCGGTCTCGGTCTTCTGCCTGTCGGCGCTCACCGCGGCGGAACTGCTCTATCAGGGGATGCGGTTATACGGGTTCGGATTGCCGGCGCAACTGTACCCCGACACGCCAGTGCTCGCGTTCCTCCGCTCCCGGCCGGGCCCGTTTCGCGTGGTCGGGGAGGGGAGCGTCCTGTTTCCCAACTCCAACGTCTTTGCCGGGGTCGAGGACATCCGAACGCACGACGCGGTGGAGAGGCGCGACTACGTCGAGTTCCTGAACGCGACCTGCGGTTATCCGCCGGGGGACTACTTCAAACAGATCCGCGATACGAACGCGCCCGTTCTGGATTTCCTGAACGTCCGTTACCTCGTCTCGGCCCCGGCGAGAGCGTCTCCCGCCCCGAAGTGGCGCGCGGTATACAGCGGGGCCGACGGCACCGTCTTCGAGAACCGCGACGCGCTGCCGAGGGTCTTCGCGCCAGAGACGGTCTCGTTCGTGCGACCGCCCGAGGGGGCGGCCGCCGTCACGAACGCCATGATCCGATTCGGCGCCGCGGCTTCCACCGTCGCGGGTACCAGCGACTGGCGGCGCCACGCGTACGTTCTTGGCGGCGCCGCGGGAGAGGCTCGCAACGGGGCGGCCGACATCACCGGTTACCGGGAGACGGCGAACACCATCTCCTTCCAGGCAAAGTCGTCGGGCGCCGTCACGACTCTGGTGGCGAGCGTGGTGCAGGACAGAGGCTGGTCGGCGAGAGACGATTCGGGGCGGCGGATCGAGACCTCGTTCGCCAATGGCCCCTTCCTTGCGCTTCACTTGCCCGAGGGAAACCGCCGGATCCTCCTGACATACCAGCCGCCGGGGTTTGCGGCGGGCTGCTGGATCTCCTTGGTGGCGCTCTCGGGGGCGCTGATGCTCGCGGCGGCCGGCCGGCTTCGGCGAAGTGCTGTGACGCCCGGGAGGTGGGGCGCGTAAAACTTCCGGAGGCGCGACAGGTTGAGCGAGCCGGTCCGGGAGACGAAAGGAGGTGGCGCGGCGCTTCGGGCCTGGATCTGGAACCTCGGCGCCGTCGCGGTGCTCGTCGCGGGTTTGCACTGCTCGCGCCTCCCGACTCTCGCATCGGCTTTTCGAGTGCCGGCGACCCCTCTCGATCTGACTTCCGGTCAGGCGGGCCGGTTGTGGGCCTTCCTGATGGAGGCCCGGGACGCTGTACCGCGCGGAGCCTCCTACACGGTCGAGGCGCAGGACCGCGACGACGAAATGACTCTCTACATGCTCTCGCTCGGGATCCTCTTCGAGCAGGAGGCCCTGCCAAGCTCCTATTTCGGCGTCGCGACACCGGACTCCGGCGACCGCGCCCGCTTCGTTCTCGTGTACGGCGCCGCGCGGCCCCGGCTCGCCCAGGCGCGCCTCGTCCGCGCCGTTGGATCGGGGGCGATCTACGAACGCTGGGCGGCGTGATCCTGTCTGCCGCGCAATTCCTTCTCGGCCAGCTCTCGCTGGTGGCTCTCGGCGCGGGCGCGGCCTTTCATCCCTCCGTCCGATCCCTGGGCTTCGCGGCGCGGGCCGCGGCGGCGGCGGGTGCCGGAGCCGTCGCCCTGACTCTCGAGGCGACGCTCTTCTCGATAGCGGGCATCCCATGGACGATTCCGGGGCTCGCCCTTCCGCTTCTGCTCCTTTCCATCTTCTGCGCCTCGAGGTGGCTCCGACGGCCGGCTCCGGCGCGCGCCCCGATCCGGCTTTCCCGAGGCATCGCCGTCGGTTCCGCGACGGTCTGCGCGCTCTCTTTGTCGTACCTCGCGCTGTCCTTCACGTCGAGCTCGGCGACTTCGGTGGATTTCCTCTTCTTCTGGGGTGTCAAGGCTGTGCGGTTCGCCGAGGTCCGAGGATTCGATGCCGGCCTGCTACGCAATCCCTTCTTCATCCATGCGGTTCCCGACTACCCTCCTCTGGTCCCGGTCGTCGAGGCATGGGGATGCCTCGCCGCGGGGAAAATGCCGTGGCGCGCCGTTCCCGCGGCTTCGGCGTTGTGGGCCGCGGCAGCCGTTCCGCTCCTCTTCGAGCGCTTCCGGCGCCGCCTGGGCGACGGCGCGGCCGCGGGCCTGGCAGCCTTCTGGACTGCCGCGTTGTCGGTTTCTCTCGCTCACTCCTATTCGGGCGGAAACGCGGAGGCGCCGCTTCTCTTCTTCGAGTCGACGGGTCTCGCCTGGCTCCTCACGGAAGAGGACCCGCGCGAATCGCGGTTTTTTCCGTCGCTCGTCCTCTGCGGCGCCGCGCTGGCGAAGGTCGAGGGGTTCGTTGCGGTGGTCCTGCTGGCGGCGGGCTCGCTTCTCAAGGAGCGCGGGCCGCTGGCCGTCCGCGCTCGGAGAAGCCTGGCACTCGTCGCCTGGCCCGGTGTCTGCGTCGGTCTCTGGTTCTCCTACCAGGCGTCGCGGTCGCTTGCCGTCGGGTACCGTCCCCATGGACAGCTCTTCGGCCTCTTCCCGCAACATCTCGGGCGGATTCTTCCCGCCGTGCTGCAAAACCTGAACGCCGGCAGTCTCTGGCTGCCGTGGCTCTTCGCGATCCTCTGGCTCGCCGCGCGTCTCCCGGCGTGGAGGGATGCCGCTCCGGCCCTCGTCCTCTCGGTCGGCCTCCTGGCATTTCTGGTCTTCGACTACATGCACGACACGGGCGATCCGACGGAACGGATCGGCTGGACGGCGCCTCGCGTGACGCAGCCGGCTCTCTCGGCCGCCGTGCTCGCGGCCGCGGCAACGAGCTCGCGACGAAAGAGGAAAGTGGAGCCGGCCGTCACTGCGAGCAAGGCGGTTGCATAGAACCCCGAGGCGGATAGAATGCCGCGGCTCGATGAGAGCTACGAAGGAGCAACAAGATGCGCGGTTTCGTTCTTGCGGGTCTGATCGTGACGGTTGCGGCGAGCGGCGCCTGCGGGAAATCCGAAAAACCCGGGCCCGCGCCCGTGACGGAGGTGACGTCCTCGGCGCCGGCCGCCACGCCCGACCCTCATCCCCCGATCGCGATGATGGACACCCCTGGCGACGGAGCCTCGGTATCCAACAAGTCCTGGGGAACGGGATGGGCGCTGGACGACTCGGGGATCGCACAAGTCACGGCGACCACGGACACGGGCGCCGTCGCGCAGGCGAGGATCGGCCAGCCCTTTCCGGGGGTCAAAGAGGCGTATCCGAACATGCCGGACAACGACAAGGCCGGCTTCATCTTCGGGGTTCCGGATCTTCCTCCCGGGTTCCATACGATGAAGATCGAGGTCGTCGCGAAGGACGGAGGCAAGGTCGTCCTGACGCGCCGGTTCGTCGTTCAGTAGCCGGCCCCGTCCGTCAGGCCTTCCGGCGTCCGACGAAGATACTGAAGTCGGGCTCGATGACGCCCGAGCGGGTGAGCCGGTCCTCAGCGTCGCAGAGGACCTGCAAGAGCCCGCTGTCGTAAGGTTTCTGTTCGTCGAAGTTGCCGACGATTTCACCCAGGAGGGGGTTCAAGAGCCCCCCGCCGTACGGGTACTCGGCCTCGACCTCGAAGTACTCTCTCGCCAGCGGGAGAACGTCCTCGCTTCGGACGGCTTCGGTGGGGTCCTCGGTGGAGATTTTGGCCGGATCGGCCCGGAAACGGCTCCAAGAGACTCCGCCCCAGTAGGGGTTGAATCTCAGATGGTCCGGCAGGAGCCGAAAGTAGCGATTGATGATCTCCATTCGGGCATCGCTGTACTGAAACCGATTCGGTCCGACGTACTCGTTAAAGAGGAGCTTTCCCCCGGGCGCCAGGGCTTCGTGGATCCTCCCATAAAGGCCTTCGAGGTCGGTGATGTGATGGAGAACGTCGTTGGCGAAGACGGCATCAAAGGGGCCTTCCGGGAGCGGTTCAGCTTCCAGGTTGCAGACCAGATACCGGATCTGATCCAGCCCTTCCTCGCGGGCCGCGCGCTCCGCCGCCGCGACGGTTTCGGCGGCGAAGTCGCAGGCGGCGATCGCTCCGATTCCGTCTTTCTTCGCCAGGGCCCGCTCGAGCCAGCCCGACCCGGCTCCGAGAACCAGCAGACGGCCCACGCTCGTCGGGAGATGGTGCGCGCGAACCCACGTCACCCAGTCGCATTCGGGGCTCCCGGAGACGAGAAAATGCAAATACCGGCGAACGGTTGCCGACGCGGTCCATACCATGCCGCCGAGGTTCTCCGTGAAGCGTCCATCATTCCAGCGGGTCTGCACCGCGCGGATTATCCTCGACTTCCGCTGAAGCGGCATGCCTGACTTCTTCCCGGCGGAATGCGCGTCCGGGACCGCCGCGGCTGCGAGAGGCTGTGATACACCTTTCAAAAGCATGAGTTTGTTTCAACGGCGCAGGCGAGAAAAGGACGCGCCGCTGCGGCTCCACATCGGGTGCGGGCAGCAGGCTATCCAGGGTTGGATCAACATCGACAATCAGGCGCTGCCGGGCGTGGACCGGGTGCTCGATGTCCGGCGGGGGCTGCCGTTTCGCGGAGCGTCCGCCATCTTCGCCGAGCATTTTCTGGAGCACATCGGCATCGAAGAAGGTCTCGCGTTCCTCAAGGACTGCCGGCGCGCGCTCGCGGACTTCGGCGTTCTGCGGATCTCGACGCCGAATCTCGACTGGGTTTATGCGACGCATTACCCTTCGTGGCCGTCCGGTTCTTCGGAAGAGAGGCTCCGGGACTGCTTCCAATTGAACCAGGCCTTTCATGGCTGGGGACACCAGTTCCTGTACAACCGCTCGACGCTCGAGGTTCTCTTGAAGGCGGCCGGGTTCGCCGACGTCGTCTTCCATAGCTACGGCCAGAGTGATATCCCCGATCTCAACAACATCGAGAGGCACGAGACCTACCTGGACACTCAGGAGTTGCCGCACGTGCTGATCGCCGAAGCTTCCGGCGAAGCCCGCGAAGTCCCTTTTCCCGCCGAGATCCTCCAGAACTATCGAGTCAACATCGGCACGCGGTGAGACGTTTTGAGCAGCGTGGAGTCACATAGCAGCGAAAGGCTCGGAAGACGGCTCGCCGCTCTCCTGGTAGGGAGACCCATATGCGAACCGGTCCCCTGATGACGCGGAGTCAATAGGAGCAAGAGCCGACGACGAATTCCGAAGCTGCTCCGGTCGCGGGCGCGGCCCCTGCCGTGCGAGGTCTTCCGAGGGGACTGCTCGGCGGACTCTTCGGCGGGCTTGGGATCCTCCCCCTTCTTCCGATCGCAAGCGGGCTCGCGATTCGCTTCTCTTCCCCCTCGCCTTTGCCCGGTCTGGAGCGCCGGTTGGGCGACATCAAGCAGGCGACCTATGCGGAGGCGGCGGTCCTGCTCGTCGCCGTCCCGCTGGCTGCGCTCTTCTTTGGATTCGCGCTTCCGCGCTTTCTCGAGACACTGGCCGCGCCGGGCCGCCTCTCCTTCGAGTGGGCGGCGGTCGGGTTCTCCCTCTCCTTTTTCCTGGCTCAGAGAGGGGTCAGGCCGAAGCACGCGCTGCTCGCCGGAGCGGCCGGCGCTTTCCTGGTCGCTGCCGGCGCGCTGATCTTCCGGAAGTCCTTCGGGTTTCGCCGGTTCTTCGCTCGCGGAAGCCTCGGTGCCGGAGTCTCTCTCGCCCTCGCGGGGGCCGGCTTCGATCTGGCGCGCCGGGCGGGTCCCCGCCCGGTCCAAAGCCCTATCGGTGACCTCACGATCGAGCTGGCGGCGGCGGCCCTTGGCTTGCCGGTCATCGCCCTTGTCGCGAGCGTCCTCCTCTCGAAACGGCCGGCAGCGCTGTTTCTCAGGCTCGGCCGCGCGGCGCCGGGCGCGATCCTTCTTTCAACGGCCGCGCTCGCCTTTCCGCCGGCTTCAACGATTCTGCTGGCCGCGGCGTTCGCTCTTCCTCTGTTCCTCGCGATCCGAGGGAAGCCGGGCGATCGAGCGCGGATGACTCTCCCCGTTGCCCTCCTGCTCTTTACGGTCGTCTGCGGCTGGAGGATCCTGCGAATCCCATCTTCGCCGATCGAGCTCTTCGAGGACGGCCACAGCCTTGCGCTGGCACAGTCCTACTTGCACGGCGCGCGCCCCTTCCTGGATACATCGCCGATCCACGGATGGGGAGCGGATGGCGGTGTGGACACCTTCCTGTTCCGCCTCTTCGGTCCGTCAATCGGGGTCTTTCAGCTGCGGCAGGCCCTGTGGGGGACGGCCGCCTTCGGGCTGATGGCGCTTTTCTGCGTCGCGGCTGTTGGAATTCCGTGGGGCGCCGTGGCCATCGTTCTCTCCCTGAGTCTCTGCATTCCGTTCGAGAGGCACATGCTCGCTTTTGCCGGACTTCTCTTCCTGGTCTGGAGCGCGCGGGAGTCGAGCTCTCGTTTGGCGTTCGTGGCGGGGGTTTTCGCGGCCTGGGGGATCCTGTACAGCCTCGAGTTCGGCCTGTTCGTTTTCTTCGGCGGCGCAGTCGGGCTCCTCCTGCTGCCCCTCCTCGAATCGGGGTTCCGCCGCTCCGGCCCTGCCCTGCGCTCCGGGCTGCGGAGGGCGCTGCCCTTCGGCGCCGGAGCCGTTCTGGGCGGACTGCCCTTTCTCGTCCGGCTCCTGTTGCAGGGGGGGCTCGGGAGCTTTATCCGGCTGTCTTTTCGGGAAACGCCGCGTTGGGTCGACGCCGCCTGGGGACGGCCGGCGGGCTCGGCCTGGGACCTGCTCCTCCTGGCGAAGACCCCGGTGTACTGGATGCGGCTGCTGGCAGGCGAGGGGATGCACGCGTTCCCCTTGCTGGCATTGCTCGCGGTTGCCCTGGCCGTGACCTTACTGAGGAGCGCGGCAGGGCGGTTTGACCGGCTGGACCGCGCGGTCTGGATTGGACTGGCCGTGGCGGTTTTCGCGATGCGCTCCGTACTCGGGCGCGCCGACGATCCCCACCTGACGCGCTACGGCGTTTTCGTGGGATTGCCGGCCGCCTGGCTTGTGCTCCGCGCGGCACGGGCCCAAAGGGGTCGCGTCCTTCTGGTGCCCGCGGCG
>Ga0153915_10003609_pt1 | contig 14185 bp, 13 predicted proteins | sample Opewatmetagenome_2_FD_107003 | JGI IMG/M metagenome (GOLD analysis project Ga0153915, IMG submission 107003) | Freshwater wetland microbial communities from Ohio, USA - Open water 3 Core 3 Depth 3 metaG | ecosystem: Environmental > Aquatic > Freshwater > Wetlands | place: USA: Ohio, Lake Erie... | reverse complement strand
GGCCCGGCGCAGCCGGTTCTTGAGCTTGATCCGGTACTTCTCCCCGGCCCGGTCGCCGGGCTCCAGCTTCTGGTAGCAGGACACGATCCAGCCGCGACTGTCGCCCACGGCGAGCAGCTCGCGGAGGACGGCGTCGAGCCTGGTACCGTCCTGTTCGCGGGGGCGGGCGTCCGGCCGCGCCGGGAGCGCCGCCGCTCTAGAAGAAGATGGGCTCGCGATACGAGCCATACACGCGCTCCAAGGCCTCTCGGATTTCGTACAGGGTCGCGTAGGCACGCGACGCATCGAGCATCGCCGGGATCACGTTCGATCCGCGGCGCGCAGCTTCCGTCAGCGCGTCGAGCCGGCGTCGCACCTGGTCGCCGTCGCGCGTGGTCCGCACCCGCTTGAGCCGGGCGGCCTGGGCCGCTTCGGCCTCCGCGCCGATCTTCAGCAGCGGGATCGGGACTTCCGGTTCGTCCACCACGAAGTCGTTCACACCGACGATGACGCGGCGCTGGTCCTCGACCTCGCGCTGGTACCGCGCAGCCGACTGCGCGATCTGGCGCTGGAACCACCCGGTCTCGATCCCCCGCACCACCCCGCCGACCCGCTCGATCTCCGCGAATGTGGCTTCCGCCTCGTCCTCGAGCTGCCGCGTCAGTGCCTCCACATAGTACGACCCGCCCAGCGGGTCGCTCACGTTCGCCACGCCGCTCTCGTGCGCCAGCACCTGCTGGGTCCGCAGCGCCAGCTGCACCGACTCCTGCGTCGGCAGCGCCAGCGTCTCGTCCATGGAGTTGGTGTGCAGCGACTGCGTCCCCCCCAGCACGGCGGCCAGCGCCTGATAGGCCACCCGCACCACGTTGTTCAGCGGCTGCTGCGCGGTGAGCGTGACCCCGGCTGTCTGGGAATGGAACCGCATCATCCACGAGCGTGGCGACTTGGCACCATAGCGCTCGCGCATGTGGCGTGCCCAGATGCGGCGCGCGGCGCGCAGCTTCGCGATCTCCTCGAAGAAGTCGTTATGGATGTCCCAGAAGAAGCTGAGCCGGGGCGCGAAGGCCTCCACGTCCATCCCTCGCGCGACGCCGCGCTCGACATAGGTGAAGCCGTTGGCCAGGGTGAACGCCAGCTCCTGCGCGGCGGTGGCCCCCGCCTCGCGAATGTGGTAGCCGGAGATCGAGATCGTGTTCCACTGCGGCGCGTGCACCGCCCCCCACTCGAACAGGTCCACGATGATCTTCAGGGCCGGCTCGACCCCGTAGATCCAGGCGTGCTGCGCCATGTACTCCTTGAGAATGTCGTTCTGGACGGTGCCGCGGAGCTGTTCGCTCTTCACTCCCTGTCGCTCCGCCGCCGCGACGTAGAAGCAGAACAGCATCGCTGCCGGCCCGTTGATCGTCATGGACGTCGAGACCTGCTCCAGCGGTATGCCCTCGAACAGCGTCTCCATGTCCGCCAGGCTCGAGATCGCCACGCCGCACTTCCCCACTTCGCCGAGTGACCGCGGGTGGTCGGAGTCGTAGCCCATCAGCGTCGGGAAGTCGAAGGCGACGGAGAGACCTGTCTGGCCGCGGCCGAGCAGGAACTTGTAGCGCGCGTTGGTCTCGGCCGCCGTCCCGAAGCCCGAGAACTGCCGCATCGTCCATAGCCGGCCACGATAGCCGGTGGAGTGAATGCCGCGCGTAAACGGGTACTCGCCCGGCAGGCCGAGCTCGGAGGAGTAGTCGAGGTCTGCGACGTCGAGCGGCGTGTACACGGGCTCGACCGGGCGGGCGGAGGCGCCGGTGAACCCCGCCGCCCGCTTCTCCGCGCGCTCGTAGCGCTCGCGCCACTCCGCCAGCTCCCGCTGCAGCATCTCCAGGTCGCGCTGCCGCTTCTCGAGCTGATCCGTGAGTCGTTTGACCACCAGGTCCGTCTCGAACACGCTCATGTGCCGGTGCTCCCCCGAATGCGTGCGACGATCGCTGCGGCCGCCTCGTACGGGCTGCGCTTGCCTGCTGCCACCTCCCCCAGCGCGGCTTCCAGTGCCGCCTTCGGTCCGGAGTCCGACCACACCCAGCGCTGGAGGGCCCGATCCACGACGTCACGGGTGCGCTGCGCGAGACGGTGCGAGCGCCGGTCCGCCAGGGCGCCCGACTGCTCGAGGAAGGTGAAGTGGCGGTCCAGCGACTCGGCCAGCTCCCCGACCCCCTCGCTCCTGACGGCAGCCGTCACGATCACCGGCGGCTCCCACCGGCCATCCGCGCCGCGGGCGGGAGGACGTGTCGTCGCGACCCCTGCCCGAGCCGTCCCCGTGAGCGAGGCCAACTCCACCCCGTGATGCGCCGGCACGTGGCGGAACGTCTCGCCGCGCCGCAGCCCAAGGGCCACCTCGAGCTCCTGCCGGAGGAGGTCGGCCCCGGGCCGATCCGCCTTGTTGACCACGAAGACGTCCGCGATCTCCATCAGCCCGGACTTCATCACCTGGATGCCGTCACCGGATTCGGGGACGAGCACCACGACTGTGGTGTCCGCGGCCGACGCGACATCGAGCTCCGACTGCCCGACCCCGACCGTCTCGATCAGGATCCGCTGGAATCCGAAGGCGTCCATCACGTCGGCGACCTCGCCCGTCGTCGTCGCCATGCCGCCGAGGGATCCCCGGGAGGCCATCGAGCGAATGAACACCCCCGGGTCGCTCGACGCCCCCTCCATCCGGATCCGGTCGCCGAGGAGGGCACCGCCGGTGAACGGGCTGGACGGATCCACGGCGATGACACCCACCGTGAAGTCCGCCCTCCGATAGTGCGCCGCCAGCCGCTCGATCAGGGTACTCTTGCCGCCGCCCGGTGGGCCCGTGACGCCGATCCGCCGCGCCTCTCCCAGGCGGCCGTGCAGCGCCGTCAGGATCTCCTCGAAGCCGGCTGCCCCGTTCTCCACGAGGGAGATGGCGCGAGCCAGGGCTCCCGTCCTGCGCTGACGGAGCCCGTCGAGGATCGCGGTCGCGCTCACGACCTAAATTGAGTCAGGACATGCACCTAGGTCAAGCCTGATACACTTGTTCCTTAACGTCGGGTCAGGCATGACGATTCCCGCTTCCATCAGCCGATCGGAGGGGATCCAGGAGGGCCTCCTGTCCCCGGCGTCGCGGAGGTTCGGACCACCAGCTTGACCAGCCGGGCCGGCGTCGCTTCCAGCACGTCGAACTCGAGCCCACCGGCGGTGAGCCTCTCACCCGCCTGAGGAATGCGACCCGCCGCCCACGCAAGATAGCCCCCAGCCGTCTCGATTCGCGCGGGCGCGTCGATTGAAATGCCGAAGTGATCGTTCAGCTTCGCCAGCGACAAGGATGCGTCGGCGACCAGAACGCCGTGGCCGCCCCGCGGCACGGCAGGCCGCGCCTCATCGAGCTCGTCGAAGATTTCGCCGACGAGCTGCTCGAGCAGGTCCTCCATGGTCACGATGCCGGCAGTGCCGCCGAACTCGTCGAGCACGACGGCCAGGTGGTGCCCTTCGCGCCTCAGATCGAGCAGCGCGTCGGCGCAGCGCCGGGCCGCGGGCATGTGCGCCACGGGGCGGACGCGGACGGCGCCCTGGGGCGCGGCCTTGATCACGTCGAAGGCGTGGACCATCCCGACGATGTCGTCCAGGGTGCCCCGGAACACGGGCAGGCGCGTGTAGCCAGACGTGGTGAGGAGCCCGGCGAGCTCGGTGGTCGCCGCGCCCTCGGCCGCCGCCACGATCCGGGTGCGAGGCGTCATCACCTCGTGCACCATCCTGTCGGCGAACGCCATGACGCCGGTGACGATCTCGAGCTCGTCTTCCCTGGCCAGGCCGGCGCTGCTGCTGTCCCGGAGGAGCGCGGCCAGCTCCGCCCGCTCGGTCGCGGCCCGGCCCCGGACGATCCGGCCCACCAGTGCGCCGGCGGGCCGCACCCGCGGCACCACCGCGCGGACCAGCGTCTCGGGCCAGCGTTGGCCGATGGCACGCGGCAGGAAGTACGCGGCCAGGGCCAGGAGCGGCACGCCGACGAGGATCTCCAGTGCCAGGGTCGCGCCCACGTCGGCGCCACGGAGCGCCCAGGGGGCCGACACGCCGGCCATCGCGATGCCGACCGCCGTCAGGGCGTCGGCGGCCGCGGCGATGTCGCCGGGACGCGAGAGCAGGGTGACCGCCGCTTCCGCGCCCTCGAGGCGCCGCGCGACCCACCGGGTGAGCTCCAAGCGGCTGACGGCACGCACGGCGACAGATGTGGTGGCGCCGAGCGCGGCGAGCAGCAGGCCGAGGGCGACGAAGAGCACGCTCATGGCGCCAGCCGCTCGAACCGGAGACGGCGGATGCGCCGACGTACCACCTGCTCGACCGTGATCCGGAAGCCGCCCAGCTCGATCTGTTCTCCGGCGACGGGCACGCGGCCCAGCGCCGAGTAGACGAGTCCACCGATGGTGCTCACGCCTTCCTGGTCGAGCGGAGCGCGGAGCACCTCCGCCACGGACTCCAGCGGCGCCCGGCCCGAGACGGCGAATACGCCGGGCTGCACGGTGGCGATCGCCGGCTCTTCGGCGGTGTCGTACTCGTCGCGGATCTCGCCGACGATTTCCTCGAGCACATCCTCGAGGGTGACGATGCCGGCAGTGCCGCCGAACTCGTCCACCACCACCGCGAGGTGGTTCGGGCCGCGCTGGAAGTCGCGCAGCTGGGCATCGAGGGTCTTGGTCTCGGGCACGAAGTCCACGGGCCGCACCAGCGACCGCCAGGGATGCGCGGGCGCCGCATCGCCGGCGAAGAGGGCGGGCAGCAGGTCCTTGGCGTAGAGGACGCCTACGATGTGGTCCAGGTCCCCGTCATAGGCGGGCACACGGGCGTGCTCGGCCGCCGCGACCGCGCGTACGGTGTCGTCGAAGGGGCCGGCGCAGTCGACGCCGACCACGTCCACGCGCGGCGTCATCACCTCGCTGACCATGGTGTCGGCCAGCGCGAACACGCCCAGCAGCATGTCGCGCTGCGCGGGGTCGGGAACCTGGGCGCGCGGCGCCGGCACGCCGAACAGCCGGGCCAGCGCCCGGTCGAGGATGCCCGCCGCCACGATGACGGGGAGCAGGAACGTCAGCGACGCGGCCGCGGCGCGCACCGCCCGGCGCCCGACGCGCGCGCCCCTCCAGAGGCCGAGCGTACGTGGCGCCAGGTCTCCGACCGCGGCCACCGCGACCACGACCAGCACGAGCGCGATGGCCGCGAGGGGAACGTCGGCGTGCCACCACGTCAGCGCGCCTGCGGCCCCGACCGCGGCCAGAGCCAGGAACGTGATGCGGCCGAGGGCGAGCGCGCGCCGGAAGCGCTCCGGCTTCTCCGCCAGCGCCCCGGTGAGGCAGGTTTCCGCCAGCGTCGGGTCGGCCGCGAGGGCGCCCTCGGCCAGGGCGAGGAGCGCCGCCCACGCCGTCGCGAGGCCCGCGCCGGCCAGTGCGACCGCCAGGGCGCGGCTCACCGCTTTCGGGTCAGCCGCGCGAGCAGCCGCTCCTGCCGGCGCCACATCGGGCTGGCCGACCGGTCAGCACCATCGGGGTGCTGGTAGCCCAGCACGTGCAGGACGCCGTGGACGACCAGGCGGCGTAGCTCGTCCCTTGGCGTGGTGTCGTAGCGCCGGGCCTGCGCGGCCGCGGCCGGCACGCACACGTACACGTCTCCCACCACGGTGCTTCGGGGCGAGCGACCCTTCGCTCCCATCCCGAGAGAGAACGCGATCACGTCGGTGTCCCGGTCGCGCCCGAGGTGGCGACGGTTGAGGCTGCGGATGCGGCGCCGTCCGACCAGGGCGATGGAGACCATTGCGCGGCGCACGCCCTCGGCCCGGAGCACCGCGCGTGCGACGCGCCCGGCTTCCGCCCCGGACACGGGGCTTCTGGCCCGCATCGAAACGCGCACCTCAAGCGTGGTGATCGCTCTCCCAGTCCGCGGTGATGCCGCCGGCGTCCTCGGGGTACTCGACGCGGCTGTGGTACATCGCGGTGTACGCCCGCACGAATTCGCGCTTGACAATCTCGATCTGTGCGAGCGTCAGGGGAGCCTCGCGCAGCTGGCCGCCCTCGACCCGACTTTCGATCAAGTGATCGATCGCGTCGGCGATGGTTTCCGGCGTCGGATCGTCCAGCACGCGCAAGGCGGCCTCCACCGCGTCGCCGAGCAGCGCGACGGCCGTCTCCACGGAGCGCGGGCGCGGGCCCGGATAGCGGAACAACTCCTCGCGCGCGAGCGCCGCCGGCTCCTCGTCCCTCGCCCGCTCGATGAAGTACGAGATCGGCGCGGTCCCATGGTGCTCGGGGATGAAGGCTGTGACGGCGTCCGGGAGCCGGTGCTCAGAGGCCAGCGTCATCCCGTCCTCGACGTGCCGGCGGATGACGGCGGCCGAGAGGCTGGGCTTGAGCTGATCGTGAGGGCTCCTGCCCCTGCCCTGGTTCTCGGCGAAGTACTGCGGATGCTTGAGCTTGCCGACGTCGTGATAGTAGCACCCGACCCGCGCCAGCAACCCGTTCGCGCCGATGGCGTTGCAGGCCGCCTCGCAGAGGTTGGCCATGGCGACCGAATGCGCGTAGGTGCCCGGCGCCTCCGTGGCGAGCCGCCGCAACAGCGGGCGCCCAGGATCCGAGAGCTCGAGCAGGGTCAGATCGGTGGTGCTGCGGGTGAATCGCTCGCCGAGCGGCAGCACCAGCATCGCGAGCGCGGCGGAGACGAGCGTGTTGATGGCCCCCAGCGCGGCCGAGCGCCCCATCCCGGCCGCTGACTCGCCCGCCGCCGCCCCGGAGACCACGGCCGTCACCGCGTAGACCGCGGCGACGATAGCGATCGAGTAGTACGCCTGCGAGCGGCGGCGGACGCGCTGCACCGAAAGGGCGGCCGCCGTACCGCCGACCAGCGTGAGGAACAGCGCCTCGGGGCCGGCGAACGCCCGTTGCAGGCCGATCAGGACGGCCAGCAGCATCGCGGCCACGGCCGCGATCCGGCCGTCGAAGAGCACCGAGAGCAGGATCGCGGCGAAGGCCACCGGGATCAGCTCCGGCCGCGCGCCGGCGAAACGCGCGACCAGCCCCGCGGCGACGGCGACGATCGCGAACACGGTAGCGAAGAAGCCCAACGCGCGGGCCGAGCCGTAGAGCAGCGGACGGAAGTAGAGGCAGATCACGCCGAACAGGGCGATGATCACGGTGTTGACGCCGAGCACGCCTGCCGCCGGCACGGCCCCGCGCAGCCGGCCAGCGGCTCCCCGCTCCATCGCCGCCCGGTAGGCGGCCAGCTTGGCGGCCGCGAACTCGTCTACCACCTCGTGCGCGCCGATGATCTTCTCGCCCGGCTGCACCACCGCCTGCACAGAGTCCACGGAGCGCCGCAATGCATCGCGGCGCCGCTCCGTCTCCGCGCGCTCGTAGACGAGTGTGGGCCGGAAGAAGGCCCCGAGCAGCCTCACGTACAGCTGCTCGGCCGCCGGGGACCGCTGCTCCGGACGCTGCCCGGCCGCCGCCTCCAGGAAGTCGGAGAAGCTGCGGAGGCTGTCGCTTGCCACCATCCGCTCGTCCGCCCCACGGCGCAGCACCACTTGCCGCCCGAGCTCCGCGGCCGAGGCACCGGGTGCGAGGTACCCCTGCGCCGAGAGCGTCAACGCCTCGAGCACGGCGCGCCGCATGGCCGCCCGCCGACCCGCGCCCGCCAGCACGGCAACGTCCTCTCGTCCCAGGGACACGCCCAGGACGCGGGCAGCTTCGTTCAGCGCGCCACCGCCCGCGGCCGTCGAGTCCAGGACGGCGAAGAAATGGGCCGCCGCCGCCACCGCGGAGTCGGCCCACTCGTATTGCGCCGTGATGAGGGACCGCACGGTAGCGGCGAGGGCTTCTGCCTCGCGCATCCGTTGCTCGTCGGACTTCAGCACCAGGAAGCCCACCGGCGCGATCACGTCGGAGCTCGCCACGCTGCCGACCTCGAGCCGCTCGGGCAGCACCGACGCGGCCTTGGGAAAGGCCAGGTAGGCGACGCCGGCCACAGCGGGCGCGAGGAGGAATCGCGCCGCGTGAAATCGCACGGCGCCGAAAGTGCCCATCAGGCCCCCTGGTCCTCCCCGTAGGCCCGGATGATCTGGCGGACCAGCCGGTGCCGGATGACGTCGCTGTCGTCGAGATAGCAGAACGCGATCCCGTCGATCCCGGGCAGGATACGCTCGATCTGGATGATGCCCGACTCCTCGTGCGAGGGCAGGTCGATCTGCGTCTTGTCGGCAGTGACAACGGCGCGGGAATTCACGCCCAGGCGCGTGAGCAGCATCTTCATCTGCATCCCCGTGGCGTTCTGCGCCTCGTCGAGGATGACGAACGCGTCGGCCAGCGTGCGCCCGCGCATGTAGGCCAGCGGGGCGATCTCGATGACCCGCGACTCGAGGGCGCGCTGGACCTTGTCGTGCGGCATCATGTCCTCGAGGGCGTCGTACAGCGGCCGGAGGTAGGGATCCACCTTCGCCTGCATGTCGCCGGGGAGGAAGCCGAGCCGCTCGCCGGCCTCGACCGCCGGCCGCGCCAGAGTGATGCGCTTGACCCGCTTCTTGTGCAGCATGTCCACCGCGAGGGCGACGGCGAGATACGTCTTGCCGGTACCCGCCGGGCCGATCGACACCACGATGTCGTTGTCGTACATCGCCTGGACGTAGGCACGCTGCCCCGCAGTTTTTGGGGCCACGATCCGACGCAGCCCGGGGAGCACGATCTTCAGATCGCCGTTGCGCGCTGCCTCCCCGCGACCCCCGCCCTCCTCGGCGATCCGCCGCACGTCCTCCGGCCCGAACGGCTCGCCCATGCGCGCCAGCTCCACCATCGTCTGCGCGAGCGGGGTCGCGCGCTCCACCGCCTGCAGCTCACCGGCGAGAGACAGATGATCGCCGCGGAGCGACACACGCACGCCGCCCAGGCGGGCCAGCTCGTGGAGATTCGCGTCGTTGACCCCGGACAGGGCCAGCAGATCCGCGCCCTCGACGTTGAGGCGGTGGACGACGTCGTCCGGCGCCGTCATTCCGTGATCCGGAGGTGCAGCACGTCGAGGTCCTCGGGCTGGACGGAAGTCGGCGCCCCTTCGAACAGGGCGCGCGCGGCCGCCGTCTTCGGGAAGGCGATCACTTCCCGGAGCGACTCGGCGCCGGCCAGCAGCATGGCGATCCGGTCGAACCCCAGCGCGATGCCGCCGTGGGGTGGGGCGCCGCTGCGCAGCCCCTCGAGCAGGAAGCCGAAACGGTGCTCCGCTTCCTCGCGGGCGAGACCGAGGCGCTCGAAGATGACGGACTGCAGCGCGGGATCCGTGATGCGGATGGACCCGCTGCCCAGCTCGACGCCGTTGTACACCGGGTCGTAGTGGAGTGCGCGCGCCCGCTCCGGCGCCGTGTCGAGCAGCGCGACGTCGTCCGGGTGTGGCGCCGTGAAGGGATGGTGCATGAACACCAGGGCGCCCGTGCTCTCGTCCCGCTCGAACAGCGGGAACTGCTCGATCCAGACGAACGCGTGAGCGCGCGCGGGCACGAGCTTCAGCCGGCGGATCACCTCGAGACGGACCCTGCCGAGGGCCGGCAACGCGATCGGGTCGGACCCGGCGCAGGCCAGCACCGCATCGCCGTCCCGCAGGCCGAGGGCGTCGAGCAGCGGCGCGCCCAGCGCCTTGGCGCCCGGTCCGGTCATCCCTTCCGCCGCGCGCTTCGCCCAGACCAGGCCCGTGGCGCGCATCGCCTTCGCGTCCGCGGCGAGCGCGTCCACGTCCTTGCGCGACAGCGCACCGCCTCCCGGCACAACCAGAGCCCGGACCCGCTCACCCCGCCCAACTGCAGCGCGGAGGAACTCGCCGCTCGTCTCGCCGATCAGGTCGCTTACGTCGCAGATCTCGAGCTCGAACCGAAGATCCGGCTTGTCGGTGCCGAAGCGGGCCATCGCGTCGCGGTATGCCATGCGCGGGAACGGCGCCTCGACCCGCTGCCCGGCCTCCTCCCACAGGGCCACCAGCACCGCCTCCGTCACCGCATAGATGTCCTCCGGGCCGATGAACGAGCACTCGATGTCGATCTGCGTGAACTCGAGCTGCCGGTCGGCCCGCTGGTCCTCGTCGCGGAAGCAGCGCGCGAGCTGGAAGTAGCGGTCGAAGCCCGAGACCATGAGCAGCTGCTTGTAGATCTGCGGAGACTGGGGGAGAGCGTAGAACTGCCCCGGGTAGATCCGGGAGGGCACGACGAAGTCCCGCGCCCCCTCCGGGGTGGGCTTGGTGAGGATCGGCGTCTCGACCTCGAGAAAGCCACGGTCCGACAACTCGCGCCGCGCGCGCTGCAGCAGGCGATGCCGGAGCTCGAAGTTCCGATACAGCTCGGGCCGCCGCAGATCCAGGTAGCGGTATCGCAGCCGCAGCTCCTCGGCGGCCAGCTCCTCGCCCCGCACGCGTGCCACCGGAATTGCCGGCGTGACCGTCGGGCCCGCCACCGCCACCGCTGTCGCGTGGACCTCCACCGCGCCGGTGGGCATGTCGGGGTTCGCCTGGCCCGCGGGGCGCGCGGCGACCACCCCTCGCACCAGAACGACGGTCTCGGCCGCGAGGCCACCGGCGCGCTCGAGCACGTCCGGAGGTGACCAGCCGGGACCGAACGCCACCTGGACCAGCCCTTCGCGGTCGCGAAGGTCCACGAAGACCAGCCCGCCCAGATCCCGGCGCCGGTGCACCCAGCCTCCAAGGCGCACCTCGCGCCCCACGTGCTCGGCTCGGAGCTCCCCGCACCAGTGGGTGCGCAGCGACGTCGTCGCTAGCGGAGCCAAGTGGCCAACCTCGACGCCATCAGGCGCGTTCCGACGACGAGTCCCGCCGTCGCCCCAATGGTATCCGCGAGCCAGTCGGAGACCGCGGCGCCCCGGCCGGGGATGAGCAGCTGGTGCAGCTCGTCCAGCGCGGCGAGGAGAGAGAGCACCACGCCGATCCACACGAGCGATCGCGGGGACCAGCCATGGAGCCGGGCGGCTCGCGCGATCAGGAAGCCGAGGGCTCCGTACATGCACAGATGCCCGAGCCAGTCCACGGGGTGAGGGAGATCGACGGGTACCACCGTGCCGGGAAGCGATGTCAGCGTGAGCTGAATCGCCACCCACACTGCCACGGCGACCCACTGCCGGCCGATCGTATTGGCCATCCCGCTACTCACCCTCCGCCTCGCGCACCACCTGGCAGAACGCCTCCGGCGTCGTCGCACCCAGCAGCCGCTCGCGCACGTACTCCTGCCGCACCAGACGCGCAATTCGCGCCAGGGCGCGCACCTGGGACCCGGCCGTCACCTCCGGGCCGGCGAGGAGGAAGAACAGCCTGACCGGCCTGCCGTCCAGGGCGCCGTAGTCGATCGGCTCGGCGGCCTGTCCGGCCACGAGCGTCAGGCCCGTCAAGGATGGGCTGCGAGCATGCGGGATGGCGACGCCGTACCCGAACCCGGTCGACTGGCACTCCTCCCGCTCCCGCACCGCGTGCAGGATGTCGTCCCGCGCGCCGCCGGTGGTGCGCACCAGGAGCTCCACCAACTCGCGGAGGACGCTCGACTTGTCCCGTGATGTGAGGGGGACTCGGACGCGATCTGGGGCCAGCAGGTGGCTCAGAAGCACTGGGGCGTGAGACGCCTCATGACGCACGGAAGTTAATGGTGCACCACAACTTGAGCAAGCTGAACGCTCGCTTGACATCGTCCGACCGGAGCGCGAACCTTCGCCGATGCACGCGAGGGTCGGTGCCGTATTCGGCCTGCTCATGGGGGTGTCCGCAGGCGTAGGCAGCGTGGCCGCCCAGCCCCCCGTCGTGTCCGACCTGTGGCGGGTCGCCGCCGGTACGCTGGTGGTCCCTGCGGCACTCGCGCGGGACGGCTCCGACGCGCTCTGGACGCCTGCAGCGACTGTGCCAGCAGGGGCCGCCGTCCGCGTGGCCATCGAAGCGGTGCACGCGCCCTCGGAAATCGGCATCAGCGGCGGGATCGCCACGCTCGGGGTCCGCGCCGGGCGCCTCGGGACGCTGAACGTGGTCTATGGACGTTTGGGCGTAGACGGCCTGGTGAGGACCGAGACCAGCCCCGAGGCCATCGGCGGAGACATCGCCGTCTACGCGGAGGTCCTCTCGCTCGGCGTCGCCCGCGAGGTCGCTCCTGGACTGGTCGCCGGCATCGCTGCGCGCGAGCTCTCGGGCCGCCTCGACGCGGACACCCGATCGCAGGTGGGCGTGGACGTGGGCCTGCGCTACACCGATCCGTCGCGGGTCACGCTCGCCTTCGCCACGCGGTTCTTCGATCCCACGTTCAGGGCCGCGGAGGCGGCAACCAGCTACAACGCCGCCGCGTCGTACCGGACGTCCGACGGACCCCTCTGGGGCACGACCGGCACGTTGACCTTCATGTACGGTTTGACCTGGGCCCATGGAGAAGGCGCTCAACACCTGTTGTCCGCAGATCTGAACCTGGGGGGTGTCCTCGCGGTCGATGCCGGTGCGGCTCGTGAGGAGCTGGCGGGCACGGCCGTGTGGCGGGGCCGGTTCGGGATCTCGCTCGACGTCGGCCGTTATCGGGTGTATCTGGGCCGCGACGGCGGCGTGAACGACTTCGGGGCCACCTATCGGTTCGGCCTCGCGGCCAGGTTGATGTGAGCACCATCCTCGATCTCCCGCCGGAACGCGCGTCGGCGGCTCTGGCCGGATGGCTCGCCGGCCATGGCGAGCCGCCCTATCGGCTCACCCAACTGCTGCCGCGGCTGTGGCAGCGGCCGGCGGGTCGTTGGGCCGAGGCGACCGAGCTGCCGCGTGCGCTCCGCGACCTGCTCGACGCGGAGTGGCCGCTGCCGCGGCTGGTATCCGAGACACGGCAACGCTCGGCCGACGGCACGGAAAAGATCCTGTGGCGCCTGCCGGATGGCGACGCCATCGAATCGGTCCTGATTCCCGAAGGCGCACGGCGCACGCTCTGCATCTCTTCGCAGGCAGGCTGCCCCCTCAAATGCGCGTTCTGTGCGACCGGCACGATGGGCCTCCACCGCAACCTCGAGCCGTGGGAGATCGCCGGCCAGGTCCGGGAGCTGCTGCTGGCCGAGTCTCCGACCAAACCCACGAACGTGGTCTTCATGGGGATGGGGGAGCCGCTGTTGAACTGGCCTGCGGTGGACACGGCGCTCACGCTGCTCAACCATCCGGAGGCACTGGGGATCGGCGCGCGCCACATCACGGTCTCGACGGTGGGCATTCTTCCCGCGCTGAGCGCGCTGGCCCGCCGACCCGAGCAGTTTCGTCTTGCACTCTCGCTGCATGCGCCGTCCAGTGCCCTGCGGCTCACCCTGATGCCGATCGAGAAGCGTTACCGACTTCCCCAGGTGCTCGAAGCGATCAAGGCGTTCAAGCGGCGAGTCACGTTCGAGTACGTACTCATCGAGGGGATCAACGACCGGGACGAGGATCTGGTGGCGCTGGCCCGCATCGCGAGGGAGGCCGGGGCGCTGGTCAACCTGCTGCCCTTGCACCCGGGCGGGGCTGCAGCTCTCGTGCCGGCGCCGCCACGGCGACTGGCCGGATTCGCCGCTGCCCTGAGGCGCCGTGGGGTGGAGGCGGTTGCCCGGCGCAGCCGCGGGCTCGACATCGCGGCCGCCTGCGGCCAGCTACGGATTGAGCGCCGGGAGACGGGAGGTGAAGTCTCGTCCGAGCCGCACGGTGACGTCCACCAGCCGGCCGGGGTCGGGATGCGGCCCCACGACGCCGACGCCTAGGGCGCGCACGACGCGGGCCGCAGCCTCCGGACTCCCGCGGCGGAGCAGAACCTGCGTGGAATCCAGGGCGGCGCCGGTGTCGGACCCGAAATAGACCACGTCAATCCCCGCGTCGCGCAGCACGCGCGTGGCGACTCGCGCCAGTCCCACGGCCCGGGTCGAGGTCAGCACCTCGACCACGATGTGGCCCTGCTCGCCCGGTACTTGCCGGGTGGCGGCAGCAGCGGGCGCGGCGTGCCGGGCACGCCACCAGGTGGCGAAGCCGCCGCCCGCCAGTCCGAGACCGATCAGGGCGAGGACGAGGATCCGGCCGCGACGAGTCCGTTCCAGAATTCCCACGTTTCCTTCGCGATGGGGCCGCCTTCCTTCAGACGCCAGCCGATGCGCAGGGCGGCGACCGCGCGCAGTACGGCTTGAGCCTCCGCTGGAACGCGCCGCGCCAGCGT
>Ga0153915_10003606_pt1 | contig 14189 bp, 20 predicted proteins | sample Opewatmetagenome_2_FD_107003 | JGI IMG/M metagenome (GOLD analysis project Ga0153915, IMG submission 107003) | Freshwater wetland microbial communities from Ohio, USA - Open water 3 Core 3 Depth 3 metaG | ecosystem: Environmental > Aquatic > Freshwater > Wetlands | place: USA: Ohio, Lake Erie... | reverse complement strand
GCAGAGGCCCGTAAGATGTGGGTTTATGGTAATGCTTTTATGGGGTCACTAAGTTGGGGTCCCAGCCTTCTGAGGTAGGCAATCCGCCTAGTCCGGGTGCGGTAGCCGTTTCCCAGATTGATGTGGTGACAGACTCATGCCCACTGTGTACGATATACCCGCGAACATCCTGATCCGTCGTCTTGCACAGGAACTCAGGTCTCGAAAGGACATCCAACCCCCTGATTGGGCCCCATTTGTGAAGACGGGGGTACACAAGGACAGGGCACCTGATGATCCAGACTGGTGGTATGTCAGATGCGCAAGTGTCCTCAGGAAGATCTACATGAAAGGGCCGATTGGAACTGAGAGACTGAGAATCGACTATGGTGGAAGAATAGGACGCGGTGACAAGCCCCCCAGGGAGAGAAGAGGAGGAGGAGCGATAGTCAGACTCTCACTTCAGCAGCTCGAGCGGGCAGGTTTCATCAGGAAACGCGGCAACAAGGGCAGAGAAATGACAGACATCGGCAGGTCGTACATGGATAAGCTCTCAGGTTCTCTGAAGGGTGAACTGACAAAAGCGATTCCAGGTCTTGAGAAGTACTAGTCAAGGACTGATATCGATGAGTGATGATGAGGAACTCGATGCAATCCGCCAGAAGAAACTCGCCGCTATGAGAGATCAGGCGGTCCAAGAGCGGATTCAAGAGCAGCAGATGGAAGAGGCTGAGGCCAGAAAGGAAGCCATCCTGCGCCAGATTCTCACTCCGGAGGCTCGATCACGACTGGCCAATATCAAGATGGTCAAGCCCCAGTTCGCGCAACAGATTGAGATGCAGCTGATTCAGCTTGCAGGTTCTGGAAAACTCAAAGGACAGGTGACAGATGAACAGCTCAGGATGCTGCTTCAGCAGATTCAAGGGCGTGAAAGAGAGAGAAAGGTCACGTTCAGGTAGAACTGCTGCATGAGGTGAAATGCATGGCAAGAAACAAGCCACTCGGAAAGAAGCTCAGGCTGGCAAAGGAATTGAGTAGCAACAGCAGTGTGCCAACTTGGGTAGTGATGAAAACAGGCGGGAAGGTCAGAAGGACACCAGCGCAGCGACACTGGCGTGATGCAAAGATCAAGGCCTAGTCAGGTGAGTATTGATGACTGAACAAGAGAAGACAGAGCAGAAAGCCTCAGAGGAAGTCGTGGAGGCCAAGACGGGCGAAGCGGCTCCATCCGTTGAGAAGGAAGCCGCAGCACCGGCTGAGGCAGCGCCCGAGGAGGAGATTGTTGATGAGAGGATCTATACCGTTCCGCTTCGAAGAGTCTTCTGGACTGGCAACCGCCGCAAGAGAGCAAACAGAGCTGTCAGAACTCTCAGGGAATTCGTAAGCAGACACATGAAGCCAGAGCAGCTGCTGATACAGCCCGAGGTCAATGAACGCCTATGGGCCCATGGCATTCAGAACCCCCCAAGGAAGCTGAGGATCAGGGCGACAAAGAACTCTGAGAATCTAGTGCGAGTGTATCTTGCGGAGGGATAGCCCTCTGTGATCGCCCGTACAGACTTTGAGGGCGATTCGAACGTCGGGGCCTTTGGAATCGCCACTGACAGGTTCGTGTTCGTTTCCATGAACATGTCAGAGAAGTCACTTCAGACAATCGAACGCACATTCGATTTGCCGTTGGTACAGTCGACGGTGGCAACACTTGATGCTGTGGGAATAATGTCGATTGCAAACTCAAATGGACTCTTAGTACCATACACCGTGAATGATGATGAGCTACTCCGACTCAAACGGTTCGAGGATATCAGAGTTGACTGGGTTGATAGCAAGATGACCGCCTTGGGCAACATAGTCATCGCAAACGACAGCGGGGCGATCTGTCATCCGGACTTTGATGCTAAGGCGCGGCAGAAGATATCTGACACCTTGGGAGTGGAGGTCGTACCGGGAACGGTTGCACGACTACCTATCGTTGGAGCAAATACGGTTGCCACCAGCAGAGGCGCCGTCGTCCATCCTCTGTCTACGAGTGAGGAAATCCAGCAGATAGCGCAGCTGTTAAAAGTGGAAGTGGAAGTCGGCACTGTCAACAGAGGAAGCCCATATACTAGACTCGGAGTATTGGCCAACCGAAACGGGATGATAGCTGGAACTGACACCACGGGTGTCGAACTGGCGCACATCAGCCAGGTACTTGGATTTGTGTAGTGAGGTGTTCGTCGATGGACACAAAGGTCTGGTTAGTCACTGGAGCGTACAAGAAGAATAGACGAGTAGTCAGCTTCCACAAGGAGCTGATAGCTCTGAAGGAGTCCCATGTTAGGGAGAGGATCTTGTCGGACCTCGGAAGTCGGCATAATCTCAAGAGAAGAGACATACAGATATCTGAAATCAAGGAGATCAGACCCAACGAGGTTGTGAGTCTAGACCTGAGAAGACGCCTTGGTGTGGAGAGCGGTCAGTGATGACTGAGGACCAGCAGAAACTCTTGCAGAAACTGTATGCCCAACAGAAAGCCACCGAGTCTGGCATAGAGATCGTTCAGGAACGCATGGAACTGGTCCAAGCGAGCCTGAACAGCCATAGGAGAGGTCTGGGAGTCCTCCAGGAATTTGAGGGAAAGAAGGAGGGCGAAAAGATGCTGATTAATGTGGGCGGAAATCTATTCATTGATGTACAGCTCGCAAGCCCAGACAGAGTCACGAGAGACATCGGCAGTGGCGTGAGAGTAGTACAGAAGCTTGAAGACGCCAAGAAGAGCGTCGAGGAAACCATTGCATCCCTCGAACAACACTATGCACAGCTCGCTCAGCAGAACGAAACCATATCCAATCAGGCGGCAGATATTGGCAGGCGCCTCAACGATCTAGTGAAGCAGATGCAGGGTTAGGGGGAGCAGACGATTGTTTGAGAGGCTCCGTGGGGCCCTAGATGCTGCATTGACCAAGACAGTGACAAAGGAGTTGAGTGAGAAAAACCTCTCTGAAGCGGTATGGCAACTCCAGCTTGTACTGATTCAAAATGATGTCGCAGTAGAGGCGGCTGAACACATCTGCGAGCTCACCAAGAAGAGACTGATTGGAACAAGAGCAGGTCGCCTCGAGAGCGTTAGCAAACGATTCAGGAATGCTATCTACGAGTCAATCCTTGAGATTCTCACTCCAGAACACCCATTGGATCCTCTTCAGTTCGCCTCAGAGAGAAGGAGTAAGGGCGAACTGACGACAATCATGTTTGTCGGAGTGAACGGAACAGGAAAGACTACGACGCTGGCAAAGGTGGCACACCTCTTCAAGAAGAACGGGTTCTCCATTGTGATAGCTGCCAGCGACACATTTCGTGCAGGCAGTATAGAACAGATAGAGCTGCACGCACAAAAACTTGGTGTGAAAATCATTAAACAGGATTATGGTGCTGATGCTGCGGCCATCGCGTTTGATGCAGTAGCCCACGCGAAGGCCAAGCACATTGATATTGTACTTGTAGACACAGCTGGGAGGATGCAGAGCAACAAGAACTTGCTCGCAGAGATGGCCAAGATTGCTAGGGTCGCAGAGCCAGACCTCAAGCTGTTTGTCGGCGATGCTCTTGCAGGCAATGATGCCCTATCACAGGCCAGAGAGTTCAATGACGCCATCGGAATTGATGGAGCGATACTCACCAAAATCGATGCCGATCCATCAGGTGGAGCAGCCCTGTCCATTGCATACGTGACGGGCCGACCAGTGGTCTACGTGGGCACAGGACAAGGCTATGACGACCTGCAACGATTCGACCCCCAGTGGTTTGCCCGAAGGCTTTTGGGAGAATCGTGACCAGTGGACAGTTTTATTACATGGTGCCTACGAAGCCGCCCTTGACATCTTTCTCAAAGGTGATGAGGATGAGTCTGAAAGGCCGGGACTTCATTGACCTTGCTGATTTCGAGAGGCAGGAACTCAGGACAATACTGGATACGGCGTATGATCTCAAGCGGAAGCAGAAACGTGGAGAGCCACATGAGTTGCTCAAGGGAAAATCGCTTGCTATGATATTCATGAAGTCATCCACACGCACGAGAGTCTCCTTCGAGGTGGGAATGACACAACTGGGGGGTCATGCACTCTACCTCGAACAGACCGGAATGCAACTCGCCCGTGGAGAAACGATTGCTGATACAGCGAAAGTTCTGTGCAGATACTGTGATGTAATCATGGCGCGGGTGTTCGCACACAGCGACCTCACTGACTTGGCAAAGTACTCCTCAGTGCCTGTGGTCAACGGTCTCTCCGACACATCGCATCCCTGTCAGATCATGGCTGACATGATGACTATCGAAGAGCACAAGGGAGAGCTCAAGGGACTCAAGATAGCCTACGTCGGCGACTCGAACAACGTGAGCAACTCCATCATGGATGGGTGCACCATAATGGGAATGGATGTCACCATTGGCTCGCCGAAAGGATACATTCCGACTGCAGAGGTCTTGAAGAGGACATCTGAGCTGAGCCAGAGGTATGGAACGACAATTGAGGTCAAGAACAACCCCCTCAAAGCGGTTGAAGGGGCCGATGTGATATACACTGACACTTTCTTTAGCATGGGACAGGAGAGAACGAAGGAGAAAGAAGCCGCTCTCATGCCCTTTCAGGTGAACAAGACACTTGTCGATGCAGCCAAACGCGATGTGATTGTCATGCACTGCTTGCCAGCACATCGCGACGAGGAGATTGTCAGCGAAATCATGGACGGGCCACATTCAGTGGTGTATGACCAAGCTGAGAACCGTCTACACGCACAGAAGGCCATACTTGCTCTCATAGTCTGAGAGGCGTGGAAATTGTCCCTCGAGGTAGTTGCCATAGGTGGCGCCAATATCGATCTGATACTCAGGGTGGATAAGATCCCAGCTCAGGGCGAACACGTCATCTGTCAGCATGGCCATCTGTCGTTTGGAGGCTCTGCTGCGAACTTTGCCACGCAGTCGGCACGGCTAGGGGTCAAGACAGGTCTGATTAGCTGCATAGGCAATGACATTCACGGTCAGACATACCTGAGAGAGCTCTCTCGAGTTGGGGTCGATACTCATTCGGTAGCTGTCCTTGAGAACCAACCAACAGGCATCTTTGTTATCGTGACAGATTCTCAAGACCAAAGAATTGTCATGGTGGAGCCGGGTGCGAACAGGTTCTTGGAGAAACACTTGCTTGATGAAGAATATGTCAGTCGAGCTAGGACAGTGCATGTGGCTGGCGGCTTTCCGATGGCTACGGATAGAGCCATAGAGATAGCCACTACCGAGGGAATGATACTCTCCATAGACCCCGGTAAGGCAGCCGACTCGCTCAACTATCCTGCAATCCTGCGTTCTGTCGACTTGCTGTTTGTGAATGAACAAGAACTTCAGCACTACTTCAGAGTGGAGCCCTCAGAGAGTGCCCTGAAAGGGTTTGCAAAGTCGATACCTGGCATCATCATTGTGAAGAGAGGAAAGGAAGGGGCTGTCGCCACGGACGGGTTCGAGTTCTGTTCGTCACAGTCTTTTGATGTCCCTGTTGTGGACACAACTGGCGCAGGCGACGCATTTGCAGCAGGTTTTGTGACAGCATGGACTAGATCTGAGAAGATAGAGCAGGCGCTTCACATGGCCAATGCGACAGCAGCGCTGAAAATCACGAAACAGGGAGCGCAGAGTGGGCAGCCGACCCTCGATGAGGCGTTTAGGCTGCTCAACAAGACTGGGATATCCATTGACCCCGTGCTTAGGACCTTCAGGACGGACAGGCAGAAAACAGGCAGACAGAAGCGGTAGCACCCGAGTAATACCGGGGGAGTATTCCACTTTTTGTTTACACGATATCTGCGTATGAGCAGAAGACAGAAGGTGTTTGAGAGTTGCATCCATTGCTAGAGGAAGCACTAAGCGGAACTACTTCAAGACGCGAAGCACAGCCGAAGACATCCAAGCGGGTCACAAAGGGGGCCATTACAGATGATGAATTGGCCGCCATTCTAGAGTCTGTAACGGCTAAGATACTCGTTGTGGGCATTGGGGGAGCAGGCAACAATGCTGTTACACGCCTAATGGAAGTCGGCGTCGAAGGGGCAGAAACCCTCGCCATCAACACAGATGCCCAAGACCTGTACTACTGCAATTCACATCACAAGCTATTGCTTGGCAGAGAAACGTGTGGAGGCCTTGGGGCAGGGAATAATCCGGATATTGGTGAGAAGGCAGCTCTCGAAACCTATGACCAGATCAAGGATTCTGTCAAAGCGGACCTCGTGTTCATAGCAGCCGGCATGGGTGGTGGAACCGGCACCGGTGCCGCCGCCCATGTTGCGAGAGCCGCTAAAGAGAACGGAGCACTGACGGTTGCGATAGTCTGCCTGCCCTTCGAAGTGGAGGGAGCGACCAGAAAGAAGAACGCCATGAGGGGCCTCAGGGCGCTGATGGAGCATGTGGACACTCTGATAGCGATTCCAAATGAAAAGCTTCTAGAGATTGCACCAGACCTCTCTCTACCTGAAGCCTTCATGGTCGCTGACGAAGTGCTAGTACGTGCGGTCAAAGGCATTGCGGAACTCATATCGCGGCCGGGTCTCGTCAACTTAGACTTCGCCGATGTACGTACCACCATGAAGAACGGTGGTGTGTCGATTATCGCCTTGGGCGAGGGCCAAGGCGAGAACAGAGCAGAAGAAGCTGTCAACAACGCGCTTCGAAACCCGCTCATCGACATCTCAATAGAGAATGCACACAACCTGCTCATCAACGTAAGCGGGAGCACTGATCTCCAGCTTAGAGAGGCAAAGCGCGTTGTGGAGCTCGTGACTGAACAGGTAAACCCCGGCGCCGAGATCATCTATGGAGCAATTATCATGCCAGAGCTTGAAGACCGACTCCGGGTGACAATAATCGCCTCGGGCGTAAACTCGCCGTACATATTCGACTCCGACTCAGCCCGAGGCACGTCCCTCGCGGATGACCTGAAGAGAGACCTCGGACTCTCGCGACTTGGCTAGTGTGTGGTTGGGCACTCAGCAAGGGTTAAAAGACCACCGCCCGTGAGTCCCACTGTTTCCGGTGAACACTGAACACCCCAGGATGTGTGACAGGAATGGGTGTCGGAGAATTCCTCAGAGAGAGCAAGCGTATCTTGAAACTTGCCACAAAACCAACACGAGGCGAGATGTGGTCAAGCACAAAGATCAGTCTGCTCGCAATGGTACTTGTCGGACTGCTCAGCTTCATAATTCAGGTCCTGATGGTAGCCCTGACAGCAGGATGGACTGGAACTTAAAGGGCCGTCCCTGCCAAGACCAGCAAAGGAGGGTTCCACTTGCAGGCGAAGACCAGCATCTATGCCATAAGAACAACAATAAGTCAAGAGAGGTCAGTTGCAGACCTGATTACGACTGCAGTTACGGGAGAAACTGATCTGTGGGAATGCCCTTTCTGCGGCGAGCAGTTCTCATCCCAAGAGAGCACGATCAAGCACATGAGAGATTGCCAGAAGGCGGGTAAGAAGAAGGGCGAGCCCAAGCTGGTATCTAAGAACCAACTTCTGGGTCGGGTCATGGCAATACTCGTTCCAGAAACACTCCGAGGTTATGTGTTTCTCGAAACCACTGAATTCAGGGATGTCGAGATTGCGATTTCTGGTGTGCCACATGTGCGGGGCCGTGTTAGCGGAAAAGTGAGCCTAGAAGAAATCGACAAATTCCTTGCTCCACCCCCTGCGGCCGAAGGTATATCGACAGGTGATGTTGTCGAGATCATATCGGGTCCATTCAAGGGCGAGAGAGCCAGAGTGTCAAGAGTGGACACTTCCAAAGAGGAACTCATACTCGAACTGCTCGACAGCCCGCACACCATCCCCTTGCGAGTACATGCCGATTTTGCCAAGATTGTTGAGAAAGGGAAGGCAGCCGAGAAGAAAGAAGAAGAGAAGAGAGAAGAGGCTGAAAGTCAGGGTCCCGAGGAGGAAGAGGACTCATTCTGGTCTCATTGAACGCCCCGCTATCATCGACTACTAATCCGTTCACTTGGCTACTTTGACTTGCGGCTTGGTCGCAAGCCTTAAAAACGGACTATCAGGTCGGGAGCCTTACTCCTTAATCGGACACAGGCGCATTGACGTCGTGTCAGGGGTGATAACAGATGGCTAAGAATGCAGTAGACCTTGCTGGATATCCTTCTTCTTGTGTCTGGCGGGTCGACCTTGCTGACGCGTCGTTGACGCATCAGTTGCACTGCATCAGGAGTTGTGATTCATTTGAGTGAACAGAAGACCAAAGTGTCCACCATGGTCGAGGGCGGCAAGGCCTCGGGAGGACCACCAATCGGACCAGCCCTAGGACCGACCGGTGTGAACGTGTTTCAGGTAGTACAGAAGATCAATGAAGTCACACAGCCCTTTGCAGGACTGAAGGTTCCTGTGACAATAATCGTTGACACAGTCACCAAATCATTTGAGGTGCAGGTGGGTGTCCCACCAACTAGCGCACTGATCCTCAAGGAAATAGGCGCCCCAAAGGGGTCTGCGACACCGAAGACTCAGATTGTGGGCAATCTTTCGATTGACCAGATCAAGTCCATTGCCAAGGCAAAGGCCGCAGACTTGACTGCGTTGACAATGAAGTCGGCTGCAATGATAATCACGGGCACGTGCGTATCGATGGGTGTGACCATCGAGGGCAAACCCGCCAAGGAGTTCCAACAAGAAATCAGAGATGGCAAGTGGGACAACCAGCTCAACGTCCCCTTCAGGGAGGCGTGAGAGATGCCATTCAGCACTGAAAGAATCGAAGCAGCCGTAGCTGAGGCTAGAGCTAAGGGCATGGAGAAGGGTGTCAAGTTCGAGCAAAGCTTTGACATTGCAGTGAACTTCAGGAGAAAGGAGATGGACACCTCAAAGCCCGAGAACAGGTTGAATCAGGAGGTAACGATACCTTATGCTCTGTATCCCCCTGCCAAGGTCTGTGCATTTGGCGATGGCGAGTTTGCAGAAAAGGCCAACGCTGCAGGTGCCGAGCGAGTAGTCCCAAAGGATGAAATCCCAAAGATGGGTGAGGCAAAGGCCACTAAGAGATCCTTGGCCAAGACATATGATTTCTTCATCGCATCGACTGACACGATGCCGCTAGTGGGCCGCTATCTCGGTCAAGCCTTGGGTACAAGGGGTAAGATGCCGAAACCATACCCTCCTCAGGCAGACCTCAAGGCGGTAGTCGGCCAGTATCGTCGGACTGTGCGAGTGAGGATGAAGAACACCCCCACCTTCCACGTGAAGGTCGGTCACGTCAAGATGGGTGATAAAGAGATAGCAGAAAACATAGCCGCTGTGCTCCGCTTCGTCGAGAGCAAAGGGCATGCGGGCAAGGTGAGCAGCGTGATTGTCAAAACAACAATGGGCCCACCCGTCCAGATAGGCGAGTAAGGAGTTGAAGCCGATGGCAGCATCCGAGCATGTCGTACCGCAATGGAAGAGGGACGAGGTTGATCATCTGATTTCGATGATCAAGAAGAGCAAGATGGTAGGTCTTGTTGACGTAGGTGGTGTTGGAGCCAAGCAGTTACAAGGTATCAGGGACAGCCTGCGAGGCTCTGCCGTCTTGCGGATGGCTCGCAACACTCTTATGATCAGGGCAATAGAGAACTCAAAGGTCAAGGGCATTGATGATCTTTCAGGACATGTCATTGGACCTGTTGCGCTGATTTTCAGCGACCAGGACCCATTCTCACTCAGCAAGTTCCTACGCGAGAACAAGACAAAGGCCCCGGCCAAGGGAGGGCAGGTGGCACCAAATGACATCGTAGTTCCCGCAATGAATACTGGCGTGGCACCGGGACCCTTCATCAGCGAGCTAGCGGCATTGAAGATCCCTGCCCGTGTGAAGACAGGTGTTATACACATTACGGATGACACGGTCGTAGCTAAGACAGGAGAGGTCATATCAAATGCATTAGCGCAGATGCTTGGGAGACTTGGTATTGAGCCAATGGAACTCCAGCTGAAGCTCGTGGCGGTATACACGGACGGCGCAGTGTTCACTTCCGACGCGTTTGAGGTCGATTTGAAGGGACTGCTTGAGGAAGTCGTCCTAGGGCATCAGCTCGCCGTGAACCTGTCAGTCAATATCTGCTATCCGACAGCAGACACGATTGCGATGATAATCACGAGGGCGGACCTGGACGCCAAGACCTTGGCCATCAATGTCGGGTTTTTTGTGCCAGAGATGGTGAGACAGTTCTTGGTAAAGGCAGACTCAGAGGCTCTTGCTCTGGCTGCTGTGCTCTCAGGAAGGAACCCGGAAGCGGTGTCACCAGAGATTCTGGCTAGATTCCGGACTCCTGTGGCAGTTGCAGCGACCGCACCTGCTGTCAGCGCCTCCAAGAAGAAGAAACCTGAGAAGGAGGAGGAGAAGAAGGAGGAAGGAGCACCGAGCATTGGAAGTCTGTTTGGATGAGTGAAAAACCGAGGTAATGAAACATGGAATATGTATACTCTGCACTACTGCTCCACAAAGCAGGCCAAGCAATCAATGAGAAAAACATGGATGCTGTTCTCACCGCCGCAGGTGTGAAGGCCGACAAGAACAGAGTCAAGGCTCTGCTTGCAGCTCTTGAGGGTGTGAACATTGATGAGGCTCTGAAGAGCGTCGCCATGCCTGTGGCAGCCGCAAGTGCCGCTGCACCAGCAGCCGCTGCGGGAGCTCCTGCTGCTGCGGAGAAGAAGGAAGAGAAGAAAGAAGAGAAGAAAGAGGAAGAGTTCACTGCAGGCCTGGGGAGTCTCTTTGGCTAAGAGTGATCTCCGTATCCTCGCATTCCCTCTAGTGTCATCTGGGACAGGCAGGTCGCGAGCCTGTCTGTCCAAGTCTGTCTTTTACGTTTCTCACATTGGTGTGTTCAGACACAAACGACCGTCAGGGCTGAGCATCTCACGCACCATGAAGACTACCTAGACGCATAGGTTCCAGATGTATTCAGGAGATGGCAATCCATGAAGATAGTGTTCCATCCTCGCATGAGAGAGTCTTACGATAGTACGCCTGCTGGAGCACCTGGACGACTCAACACGGCAATCGCGTCATTCCAGAACAACCCTGACTACCAACTGATTATGCCAGACTATGCGCCTGAGGAGGATCTCCTTCGTGCACATGAACAATGCGTATTGGAGAGAGCGAAGGCGGAGGATTCCTCATCGACCACCAAACACGTCTACGAGATGGCTGCACTAGCGGTGGGAGGCGCCATTCTCACGGCCAAACTCGCTGCAATGGGGGAACCGGCGTTTGGGTTGATTCGACCGCCAGGACACCATGCCTCTGCCAGAAGCTACTGGGGATTCTGCTATTTCAATAACATGGCTGTAGCCCTTCTGCATCTCCGCTCGAAACACCTCATCAAGTCCGCATTCATACTGGACTTCGACCTACATGTGGGAGATGGCACCATCGATATACTTGGTCGCGATAAGGACTTCCATATCTACAATCCACATGCACATGGAGATAGTAGCTACTTAGCAGACGTCAAGAATGCACTGGACGGCTGCCCCAGTGTGGACATGATAGCCGCATCGGCGGGATTCGACGAGTACGAACATTGTTGGGGACATAACCTCTCCACGGAGGCATTCCGAAAGATAGGCCAGCTGATGAACGATTTCGCACAGAGTCAGTGTGATGGACGACGTTTCGGACTGCTTGAAGGAGGATACAACCATCAGGACCTAGGAAAGAATGTGTTGGCTTTCTGTGAGGGGCTACAGGGCAGGTAGGCGGCGATTCGCCATTCAGGAGTTTATATTGAATGCAGACGACAGGCTGCTGGGATGACCGATGCGATTCCTCCAGATTCTTAGTCCACTGACCAACTTCATACAGATGATTGCAGTCTATCTTGCTGAGATCTGGGATTTCCTGATCTTCATCGGCACAGCCTCGTCTGCGATTGTCGTGCTCGCAGGGGCGATACTCTGGCACACTGATGTGAATCAGACCAAAGGGAAGGCTCTCGTGCTCAGCGGCATAGTCCTCGCAGTCGTCATAGAGTACTTTGTCATCTTCCCACCGGACTTTGTTCTGAGCTAGGTGCTCGGCCGAATCAGTCCAAGTGAGAGACTCCTTTGTTTCCCGCTTTGCACCGAAGTGTCTATAAGACGAGCCTCTCGCGAGTGTTTTTGCACCCTTCTTGTAAGAGGGGTCATGAGTGGGCCCGTTGCCCAGCCAGGACAGGGCGCTAGCCCTCTAGAGGTCATGCCAAATCGCAGGCCTGATAAAAGCTAGATGTCGCGCGTTCAAATCGCGCCGGGCCCGCCAAAGCCTTCTCAATGCTCCATTTGCCGTTCGCTGCCCCAAGAATTGACTGATGTCGAAAGAAACGGTCCTATTCGAAAGACACGCATCTCTTGAGCCAGTCTGGCAGCACCATAGAGAGACGTTCCTCGACTTGGCTCGTATTGTTCCATGGACCTGCACTCTTCATCCTTGCGGCTCTCTTGGCCCCAATTCCTGGAATGACTCTCCACTGCGATAGGCTGGCGTGGTTGGCCAAGAATGGAAAAGGAAGAACGGTCAGTGATCTTGGGCCGTGATCCACAACGAACACGTTGCACGGAGATGGAATGTTCTGACCCATAGGCATATGGCAAAGCAGAGGGTATGTACCGAGTTGACGCATCAGGTACAGGTTTCCTTCGCGCCCCTCGACGTATGTTGAACGGACCACCGTTCCGTATGGGGCTACCCTCTTGATCATCACTTGGTCGATCTGTTGCCTGATTTCTTCCTTGTGTTGGATGAACTCGTTATGTTTCAGTCTGCCTTTTTCATCCGTGACTATCCGGGTATCCGGGAACCTGATGACCTGTCTTATGTTGATTCGCCTGACAATCAGTCCTTGGTCCAGCACTTCCTTCAGGAAGTCCATGTTGTACTGCATGGTCCTTTGGCTTTCGCCCGGCAGGCCATACAGAAGATTGATTCCCGGGAGCAGGTGTGGCAACTCCCATGGCGGCCTCTGACCTCCCACTTCGTTTAGGATTCTTATTGCTATCATGGCCTCTTCCGCGGTCACCTTGAGGTTGTTGCGTTTCTTTACCTCGGGATCTAGTGACTCTAGTCCAAATGCGGCCACATCGCCCAGAGTGTGGTGCTTCATGATTGCACGGGTGACATCTTTGCTCTCTTCTGGATGCCTTGCAATTGTGCCCGGGTTGACATTGTCTATGTGAAGAACCTCAAGGTCTGGCGCAGCCATACGTATCTTGGAGAAGAGTAACTCGATGACATGTGGGGCAGGTGTGGGAAACTCGGTTTCCCCCATCTCCTTTGATCCATAAGTGAATAAGTCGGCCTGTCGTCCAATGCGGAAGGCCCTGACTCCGTGCTCATAGAGCGCCCCGACTTCTTTCGCTATGCCATCGGGCTCCCGTTGTGCAGGAGGACCATAGAGGGGTTCAACACAGAAGGAACAACCACCAGTGACGTATCGAGGACAGCCTCGATAGGTTTCGATTTCACATATCATGTGCTTTTCTGAATGACCAGGGTGCTGATTGACTATGGCACTCCCTCTGAGCGCATACTCTTCGACTTCCTGAGGCCCTGTCCTGACCTGATTGAGATCAACGGACGAGAAGTCCCAGCCGTCTTGGGCGAGACCTGCAATCACTACTTCTGCATCCCCCCGAACGATGTAGTCGAAAGGTGGGGAGAGAACGTCCGAACTCAGTGCAAGCCTGCCCCCCGCAAGCCCACATCCGAAACGTGCCCATGGACCGACTAGGAGCTTTGGTGTGTCAACAAGAGCTTTGGTCGAGAAGAACTGCTTGGCCTCCCTAACAGAGATTGGGGTGCCGCCCAGATACTTACCTGGCACGATCATGCCCGCAATGAGGATCAGTACCTGCGCACGCATCCAGACAGACCGGAGAGCTTCAACGTCGGCTCTGACTTGGTCGATAGTTTCGTAGATTACATCGGCGTGAGAATCGTGTGTCCAAATGGCTCCAGCGATGTATCGAGGATATGGGCTGACATAAGGCGGGACCCCGAGGCAAGTCGGTTCATCGACATATCCATCTACAATGACAACACGAGTCAGCTAACTCCACTCCCTGAAGTCATCATAGCCTACAGGGGGTATGACGACAGGTCCCTCAGGACTCTCCCACAGGACGCCATTGCCATCATGTGTGTGGCCAATGGGAATCAGCTCG
>Ga0153915_10003605_pt1 | contig 14190 bp, 17 predicted proteins | sample Opewatmetagenome_2_FD_107003 | JGI IMG/M metagenome (GOLD analysis project Ga0153915, IMG submission 107003) | Freshwater wetland microbial communities from Ohio, USA - Open water 3 Core 3 Depth 3 metaG | ecosystem: Environmental > Aquatic > Freshwater > Wetlands | place: USA: Ohio, Lake Erie... | reverse complement strand
GCGAAGATCTGCACGCGGCTGACGACGACGTCCGCGTCCGCGCCGACGCGCGCCTTCACGGCGTCGGCAATGGCCGTGCGGACCGCGGAGTCGCTGTTCTCGCAGGAGACAACGACGGGAGTGACAGAGAGAAGAACGAGACCGAGCGCAGCGAAGTAACGCATCACCGCACCAGCGTGTTGACCTGCGACAGCATCTCGTCGGCGGCCTTGATGACGCGCGAGTTGGCTTCGTACGCCCGCTGGCCGAGGATCATGTTGACCATTTCCTCGACGACGCTGACGTTGCTGTCTTCGAGCATGCCCTGCGCGACGGTCCCTCGCGAATCGGTGCCGGGCACGCCGACCTGGGGATCGCCCGACGCCGACGTCACGGAAAAGAGATTGCTGCCGAGCGGGTTGAGCCCGGCGGGATTCTGAAACGTCGCGAGCTCGATCGTGCCGAGCTGCTGCGTGGAGGTCTGCCCCGCAATCGACGCCGAGACGATGCCGTCCTTCGACACGGTGACCGTCGTGGCGTTGGCGGGAATCGTGATCTGCGGCTCGAGCGGATAGCCCTCGGCGGTGACGACGAGCCCCTGTCCGTCGCGATGGAGCGAGCCGGCGCGGGTGTACGCCGTCGTGCCGTTCGGCATCGCAATCTGGAAGAAGCCGTCGCCCTCGATCGCGAGATCGAGCGGGGCGCTCGTCGAACGCAGGTTGCCGGAGCTGAAGTCGCGCGACGTGGCGACGACGCGCGTGCCGAGGCCCATTTCCAGACCGACGGGCGCTTCACCCGTCGCCGAGGTCGCGGCGCCGGGAACCTTCGTCTGCTGGTAGACGAGATCTTCGAACTGCAGGTGCGCCTTCTTGAATCCGGCCGTGTTCACGTTGGCGAGGTTGTGCGCGACGTTGTCGATGTTGGCCTGCTGCGCGTTCATGCCGCTGGCCGCCGTGTAGAGAGCGCGAATCATGAAGTCCCTACCTTCTGCCGAGATGGTCGATGGCCTTGCCGTCGACGTCGTTCATGAGAATCGAGACCGCGCGCTGCAGCGCATCGAACCCGCGCGCGACGTCCGTGAGCTCCGCGATGCGGACGACCACCGAGACGTTCGACTGCTCGAGCGCCCCGGATCTGACGTCGACGCGATCGGCTTCATTCGGCGTCTGCGTCCCCGCGCTCAGCATCGCACCGCCCGCGCGCACGAGCTGGCCAGGGTCGTCGAACTCCGTAATCTGCAGCCGGCCGACCACAGCGCCGGCGCTGTGCACGGTGCCGTCGGCATCGATCGTGACCTTGCTCGTGCCGACTTTGATCGGGTTGTCGCCGAGCGCCATCACCGGTGATCCGTTTGAGGCATTGAGTGTCCCGTCGGTGCCGCGTATGAAGTGGCCGTCGCGCGTGTAACGCATGCCGGCCGGCGTCTGTACGGTGAAGAAGCCGGGGCCTTCGATCGCGACGTCGAGGTCGCGGCCCGTCGGCGTGATCGCGCCGGTGGACGTGTCCATGCGGCGGCCGTCCTGCGCGACGTCGATCGCCGTCTGGAGCGAGTCGTCGAAGCTCGGGCGCCCGACGTGCTCGCGCGCCGTGCGCTCCGCCTTGTAGCCGGTCGTGTTCGCGTTGGCGATGTCCTCCGCCAAACGATCGAGATCGTCCATGCGGGTGCGCATGCCGCTCAGTGCAATGTAATGACCGCCGGGCATTCCGCCTCCTCTTCGTCGTTGTTCACGATGACGTCGCGCACGAGGCCTTCGCCGCGCACGCGGACCCACGTGAACGGTCCGCACACGGCTTCGGTCAGGCTGACGGCACGGCGCCGCGAGGCCGCCGATGCGATCCGCGCGGCTGCGTCGGACAGACTGCTTGCCGTGATGAACTCGGCGACATCCTCGCCGTCGCTCGCGCCGACGACCGACTCGCCGTACGCGTGCGCGAGCGCCGCAAAGTGATCGTCGGCGACCAGATACGGCTCGACGGTCCAGCCCGTCAGCCGGCGCAGCACGCCGCACGACACGCGCGGCACTGGCGCGGTGCACGCAACCTTCACCGTGTTGTTTTCAGGATGGCGAATCGGCACGAGGCCAAGCGCGCGCACGGCGCCCGGCGACAGGCGTCCAGGCGCGTCGCGCACGATCGACGGCTCGACCGACGTCAGGCAGCTGACGCCCGCCTGTTCGGCGAGCAGCTTCACGAGCGTCGTCCGGTCGACGAGCCCCATCGACTGCAGCTGCGCGCCGAGCCTCAGGCCGCTCTCGCGCTGCGCGCCGAGCGCGCGATCGAGATCGGCCGATGAGACGGCGCCGCAGTGCCGCAGCAGCACGCCAAGCCGCACCGGCGGCATCGCCGGAATTCCCGCCGCCATCGGACGGGCCGCCAGCAGCCGGCGCCGCGTCGTGCGCTCCACGCAGCCTTCAGAACAGAACCAGCGCTCGTCGATCTTCGTGCCGGCGCCGCCGCGCACCAGCAGATCGGGATACCACCGCTGGCATCCCTCAGCTGAACAACGCGCCATCGTCCTCTCCTTTCAGGTCGGCCATATGGAGGTGGAGGCGGATTTCGCTCTCGGACAGCGACTCGAAGGCCGCGATCTCTTCGACGGACTTTCCGCGGACGGCCGCCGTCGAAATGCGCCGCGCCGTTGAGGCGCGCGACGCCGCGCGTGATGCGCGCCGGCGTCCCGCCTGCTCGAGCTCGTTGGCGACGTTGGCGAGCCCTGCTTCGGTGGTGTCGGTGAGCAGCGCGAGCGCCTCGGCAAAGTACGAAAGCCGATCGCCGAGCCTCGCGACGCCTTTCATGCCGCGCGAGACGCGCCACAGGGCCACGGTCTGCGCGAACACAACCACGGTCAACATCGCCACTGCGTACGTCACGTCTATGCCTCCATCGCCCGCACGCGATCGGCGGGGCTGACCAGATCGGTAATGCGAATGCCGTAGTTGCCGCCGACGATGACGACCTCGCCGCGCGCGATGACGCGATCGCTGACGAGCATCTCGACCGGTTCGTCCGGCGAGCGGCCCATGTCGACGATCGAGCCCGGCCCGAGTCCGGAAAGCGCTTTCATCGTCATCACCGTGCGGCCGAAGCGGACGATGAGCGGCAGGTCGATGTCGAGGACGAGTTCGAGCTTCGGATTCGAGAGGGCGGTCGTCTGCGGCTGCGGCGCGCGCTCTTCTTTCACGGCAGCGACGTCGCCTGTGCCGGCAATGTGTCCCGCGACGCCGTCGGCCAGCTGCAGCTCGAAGCTGACGGCGGCCGACGACAGCTCCGCGGCCGCCGGCATCGCGACGGCCAGCGCCATTCCCGCGAAGTCCTCTTTGAGCGACACGGCGCCGGCGGCCTGCGACCACAGCTCGCGCAGCATGTCGGCCACGGTGGCGGCATCAGGCTCATCGTCGAGTCCAAGGATTTTCTTCGCGAGCGTCGCCGCGGCGGTCTCACTCACCCACAACGAGATCGAGCCGGTCGCGCCGCCGCTCAGCGAGACGATCGTCGACCAGCCGGCGCCGCGCGCGCCCGGCGCCGGCGGCGCGGACACGGCTTCGCCGACCACGGCTTCGATCGCGACGGCCAATTCGGCCGCGAGCGCCTCAATCAGATTGCGAGCCATCACGTCCACTCTCTATGCCCCCGCGCCCACCGGCGCGCCGGTCACGTCGCAGCGATAATCGACGCGGACGCCGCCGCGTCCGGCTTCGGCGGCCAGCCGTCCCTTGAACTTCATGGTGCCGCCGACACACAGGTCGATCGGCTTGTAGATCGGCATGCCGAGCGACAGCACGTCGCCCGGCTCCAGCGACAGAATGTCGCGCGCGGTCAGCGTCGTCTGCAGGCTCGCCGTCGTGTCCGCGGGAACTCTCGCGAGGTTTTCATGCAGCCAGGCGCGCTCGGTCGGGGTGGGCTCGCGCCGCTGGCGGTGCCAGGCCTGGACAAAGTGCGCGCCCGTCGTCTCGACGATGCTCGCGGGGATGCAGAGGTTGATCATCCCGCGCGACTCGCCGATCTTCACGTCGAAGACAATCATGATGACGATCTCATTCGGCGCGGCGACCTGGAGCATCTGCGGCCGCGTTTCGCGGCCGCGGATGCCGAAAGCGAGGTCGACAATCGGCCTCCACGTTTCCGTCAGCCCGTCGAGCAGCAGCTTCACCACGGAGTCGATGACGTGCTGTTCGATTTCGGTGAGCGCGCGCTTCAGCGTGATTGCGTTGCCCGTGCCGCCGAGCATCCGGTCGACCATCGCGAACGCCACGGTCGGGTTGATTTCGAGCGCCGCCAGCTCGTCGAACGGCGGAATCGCGAGCGCGTAGAACGCGGTCGGATCCGTCAGCGACATCAGGAATTCCGAGTACGAGAACTGCTCGACCGAGACGACGGAGAGCTCCGTGATGGCGCGCAGATACGCCGAAAGCGACGTCGCGACGTTTCTGGCAAAGCGATCGTGCAGGAAGTGGAGCGAGTGAATCTGCTCCTTCGACACGCGGTCGGGCCGCCGGAAGTTGTAGCGGATGACCGATCCGACCGGCGTGGCTGCTTCGGCGACCGGGTCCAGCTTCGGCGCCGGCGCCACGGTTGACGCCGAGAGCAGCGCGTCGATTTCGTCCTGCGACAGGATCTTGCTCATGACTGGTGCGTGGTGACTGTTGGCTGGTGACCGGCGGCTAGTGAGTCCGCCTCTTGTTCAGCGAGACGTTCATGGCTGAACGGAGCCGCGCGACTGCCTGCGTCCGCAGCTGCGACACGCGCGATTCGCCGACGCCGATCACCTCGCCGATTTCGGCGAGCGTCAGCTCTTCTTCGTAATAGAGCGCGAGAATCTGGCGCTCGCGGTCGGGCAGTTCCTTGATGGCCTCCGCGAGCTGCTCGCGCAGCTCCATCCGCTCGAGGTGGACGTGCGGACCTTCGGCCGGATCGATCGTCACCTCGAGCAGGTTGCGGCCTTCGGCCGCGCCGCCCGCCTGGCGGATCGTCGCGAGGTCCACGCTGCGGAGCTGATCGAGCATCTGCTCGTACTCCTTTTCCGAGACATTCAGCGCCGCGGCGATCTCCGAGCCTTCCGGCTCGCGCTTCAGCTCGTGACGCAGCTGCGCGACGGCGTTGTCCACGGTGCGCTGCATCCGGCGCAGCGATCGCGGCGCCCAGTCCAGATCGCGCAGCGAGTCGAGCATGGCGCCGTGAATCCGCCGGCGCGCGAACGCATCGAAGGGCACGCCGAGCGACGGCTTGTAGCGGCCCGCCGCGTCGATCAGCCCGAGCACGCCGACGCTCACCAGCTCGGAGAGCTCCACCTGCGACGGCAGCCGGTGGGCCAGACGGCTCGCCATCGTCTTGACGAGGGCGATGTGATCCATCACGAGCCGGTCGCGTGTTTCGAGATCCTGTTCGTTCATGCGCATCGGGGCGCCTCCATCCGTTCAAATTCCGCCCGGGCAATCGGGCCGTCGGGCCGCCATCCGGCGACGCTCAGCGCGAGCCGCCGGAATCCAAGACTGGCCGGCGACGCCGGCTTCGCGTTCAGCACGGGACGCTGCGCGAGCACGGCGTCGGCCATGTGCGGGTCGTGCACGATGCAGCCGCAGTACTTCAGATCGCGGCGCAGGAACCGGCGCGCGGCCGCGTCGATCTGGCGGAACACCGCCTGCGCGTCGCTGGTGTTTCGCGCGCCGTTCACGACGATGCCGAGATCGCGCGTGCGGTGGTCCGCCACGAGCAGCTTCGTCATCGCGTATGCGTCGACCACCGCGGTCGGCTCGTACGACGTGACGACCAGAACGCGATCCGCGAGCCGCACGAGCTCGAGCACGTTGTCGCCGACGCCAGGCGCAGTGTCGATGAGCAGAAAGTCGAAGACGGACGCCGCCGACACGATGACATCGGTGATGCGGCTCCAGTGCGCGGGCGTGAGCGACGTCAGGCCGCGGATGCCGCTGCCGGCCGGAATGATCTGCACGCCGCCAGGGCCGGGCACCAGGACGTCGCGCCACGACTTGTCGCCGGCGAGCACGTCGCCGACGTGCGCGCCAGGCGTGAGGCCGAGCATCACGTCGACGTTGCCGAGGCCGAAGTCGGCATCGAGCACGCCGACGGTGTGTCCAAGGCCGGCAAGCGCCAGGGCGAGATTCACGGTGACGCTGGTTTTCCCCACGCCGCCCTTGCCGCTGGTGACCGCCACGGCGAGACCTGATTTCTTCGACAGGCTCGCCATCGCTACTGCACCCTCGCGTAAATGGACTGGCGGTCGCGGAGAATCGCGCTCGCGAGCAGCGCCGGCGTCGCGCGATCGAGGTCTTCGGGGACGCGCTGGCCGGCCGTGAAATACGAAATCGGGAGCGCGCGTTCGCGCAAGAGCGTGATGAGCGGCGACAGCGTCTCGGCTTCGTCGAGCTTCGTGATCACGAGGCGTTCGGGCCGCGCGTCCTGATACGTGTCGAGAATGCGGCGCGCCGACGCGGGGCTGGTGTCGGCGGCGAGCACGAGATGCGTGCGGATGCCCTTGCGCCGGCCGATGAGGCGCAGCACTTCGCGCACGTTCGGATCCGACGCCGAGCGGCCCGCCGTGTCGACGAGCAGCGTCTGACGCCCGCCTTCGAGCGCCTTATCGAGCTCTTCCGCCGTCCGCGCGATGCGGAACGGCGCGCCGATCACATCCGCGTAGACGCGCAGCTGTTCGACGGCACCGGCCCGGAACGCATCGGCGGCCACCATCGTCAGCGTCTGGCCGCGGCGTGCGCGCTCCTGCGCGGCGATCTTGGCGATCGTCGTGGTCTTGCCGACGCCGGGAGGGCCGACGAACACTTCGACTCGCGCGTACTTGTCGTCAGCCGCCGTCAGGTCGCCAATCTGCGCGGCGACGCCGCGGCGAAGCGTGCTGAGCGACGCGCCGCGGCATTCGCCCGGGGCCAGCGAGCCGGCCACTGCATCGGCGAGACTCTCGGAGAGACCGCAGGCCACGAGCCGCGCGGCGACGCCGTCGCGGGAGGCGTCGGTGTCGGTGCGCCGACGTTCGGTGACGGCGGGACGGCTCGCCGGCGCTTCTCGTTCGGCCCCCGCAGTCACCTGCACTTCGCGGGCACCAAGCCATCCGCGCCAGCCGCCGGCCGCCACGAGTTCGGTGGCGAGCACCAGGGCGTCCGGACCCAGCTCGGCCCGGGCGGCCTGAAGCGCTTCTCTCACCGTAGGTTTGCAGAATTTCTTGAGATACATGTCAGTCCAGCGTTGCGATGGCTGCGACCTGAATCTGCGGCGGCACCTCGTTGTGCGACAGCACGCCGAGGTGCGGCAGCACGCGGGCGAACAGTCGCCAGACGTGCGGTCTCAGCGTCGGTGAGCACAACAGCACAGGCTGTGCCACCGCCGCGGCGACGACTTCGGCGATGCGCGTCGCCAGCCGCTGCGCCTGCGTCGGCTCGAGCGCGAGCACCGCGCCCTGCTCGGTCTTGACGATGGACGAGAGCATCCGCTCTTCGAGCGCCGGCGACAGCGCGATGACAGGCAGATCGCCCTTGTCGGTCTGATACGGCCGGCAGATCGCGCGGCCGATCGACGACCGCACCGATTCGGCAACGGCGTCGAGGTCCTTCGTCACCGACGCGGCGTCGGCAATCGACTCGAGAATCGTCGTGAGATCACGAATCGGCACGCGCTCGCGCAGCAGCTGCCGCAGCACGCGCTGGATGTCGCCAATCGACGCGAGCTTCGGGACCAGTTCCTCGACGAGCTTCGGCGACTGCTGGCCGACGCGATCGACGAGCTCTTTCGTCTGCTGGCGCGTGAGGAGGTCCGGCAGGAACTGGCGGATCGTCTCCGACAGATGCGTCGACAGCGCCGTCGTCGCGTCGACGACGGTGAAGCCGGCGGCGGCTGCGCGCTCGCGCTGGTCGTGGCCGATCCAGATCGCCGGCAGACCGAACGCGGGCTCGCGTGTCTGAGTGCCCTCAAGGGCGGCGTCCGCCGTGCCGGGGTTGATGGCGAGGAGTCGATCGGCGAAGAGCTCGCCGCGCGCCACGCCGACGCCCTTGACGAGAATCGCGTAGGCCCGCGGCGGCAGCTGCAGGTTGTCGGCGACGTGCACCGGCGGCACGACGACCCCGGTTTCGGTCGCAATCTGCCGGCGGATCGATCGCACGCGGTTCAGCAGCGTGCCGCTCTGCTTCTCGTCGACGAGCGAGACGAGCGCGTAGCCGACCTCGACGCTCAACGCGTCGACGGTCACAGCCGTCTCGATGACGTCAGGCGACTTCGTCTCTTCTGCCGCCTGCGCGTCAACGGTCTTCACGGCGGCGGCGTTGCGATTCGCATACGCCGCCGCGCCCAGCAGCATCGCGACGGCAATGAACGAGAACTTCGGCAGCCCGGGAATGACGGCGAGCGCGACGAGCACGCCCGCGGCCACGGCGAGCGGTTTCGGACGGGCGAGCAGCTGCTCGGCGACTTCCTCGCCGAGGTGGGATTCCGACGCGGCGCGCGTGGTGATGAGGCCGCCCGACATCGACACGAGCAGCGCCGGGATCGCGGTGACCAGGCCTTCACCGATCGTGAGGATCGTGTAGGTCTGCACCGCGGTCCCGAGATCGAGGCCGTGCTGAAACACGCCGATGACGAGACCGGCGACGATGTTGACGCCGGTGATAAGGACGGCCGCGAGCGCGTCTCGCTGCGTGAACCTGATCGCGCCGTCCATGGCGCCGTAGAAGTCCGCCTCACGGCGCACGCGGTCGCGGCGGATGCGCGCCTCCTTGTCGTCGATGATGCCGGCGTTGAGGTCCGCGTCGATGGCCATCTGCCGGCCGGGCATCGCATCGAGGGTGAACCGCGCCGTGACTTCCGAGATGCGCACCGCGCCGTGGTTGATGACGAGGAACTGGATCGCGATGAGGACGAGGAACACGACAACGCCGACGACGAAGTTGCCGCCGACGACGAACTGGCCGAACGCCATGATGACGTGGCCGGCCGACTCCACGCCGTCGGCGCCGTGCATGAGAATCAGCCGCGTCGACGCGACGTTGAGCGACAGCCTGACGAGTGTGAGCAGCAGCAGCAGCGACGGAAAGACCGAAAACTCCACCGGCTGCCTGACATAGATGACCGTCAGCAGCAGCACGACCGAGAGGCCGATGTCGATCGACAGCAGGAGATCGAGCACGAGCGGCGGCAGCGGGACGATCATCAGCAGCACGACCGCCATCACGGCGGCCGGCGCGAGGAGATGCGAACCTTTCAGCGATTTCGTGTCTGGGCTCATAACATCAACTGTCTGATGCGGACGAGATACGCGAGGACTTCGGCGACCGCGCCGAACAGCTGCGCGGGAATGGCGTCGCCGACCTCAGCGCCCTTGAAGAGCGCCTGCGCGAGCGAGACGTTCTCCACGGTCGGCACGCCGTGCTCGCGCGCGATCTTCTTGATGCGCTGCGCGAACAGGTCTTTGCCCTTGGCGACAACGACCGGCGCGGCCATCGCGCCGCGGCGATATTCGAGCGCGACGGCGTAGTGCGTCGGGTTGGTGACGACGACGGTCGCCGTCTTGACGGCGGAGAGCATGCGGCGCTTCGCCATCTCGCGCTGCACCTTGCGGACGCGCGCCTTGATCAGCGGACTGCCTTCGTTGTGCTTCGCTTCGTCCTTGAGCTCCTGCTTCGACATCTTCAGGCCCGACCTCAGCCGCCAGACCTGGAGACCGTAATCGGCACCTGCGACCGCGAGCATCGCGAAGCCGCAGCGCCACAGCAGCCGCAGCACGTGCTCCCACGCCGCACGCGCCGCGTCGGCGGGCCGGAGCATCGCCAGGCGCGGGCTGTCGTCGAGCACGTCGCGCCCGACGGCCCACGCGAGCGCGACGACGGCCGTCACGGTGAGGATCGTCTTCACGAGGTCGAGCCCCGACTGCGACGGCGCCAGCCGCTTCAATCCGTTCGCAGGATTCAGCCTGTCGAAGCTGAGCTGCAGGGATTCGGTCGAGAACACCCAGCCGGACTGCGCGACGTTCGCGCCGACGGCCACGGCCGCAGCCGTGACGAGCAGCGGACCGGCGATCAACGTCACGAACAGCAGGTCGCCGGTGACGAGCGTGCCGACATCCGCGGCTGTCAGCGTCGCGAGCGGATGATCGCCGATGCGCGACAGGCCGGACATCAGCCGCTGCGCGACGCGCGCAAGCGCCAGTCCGCCCATGCGCGCGAGCAACAGCGTCGTGCCGAGCAGAATCGCCGTCCCGACCAGATCGCGGCTGCGTGCGACCTGCCCTCTCCTGCGCGCGTCCTTCAGCCGCTGCGCGGAGGGCTTTTCTGTCTTTTCTCCGGTGGATTCGTCGCTCATGACTTCACCATCACGTCACCGGAACGCCCTCGCCGCGGCCATGCCGAGTTCCGCGACGGTGGAAATGAAGCGCGTCACGAGACCGGGCACGACAGGAATGACGGCCGCGACGACGAGGAGACCAACCAGAAGACGAACGGGCGTGCCGATGGCCATGACGTTCAGCGCCGGCGCGGCGCGCGAGACGAGGCCGAGCGCGACTTCCACCACCAGCAGCACGACGATGACGGGCGCCGCCAGCCGCACACCGAGCACGAAGACAACGCCGAGCATCTGCGTCACCGCCGGCACGAGCGCGGCGACATTGCCCCCGGGACGGACGGCGCCGATCGGCAGCGCGACGTAGGACTGCGCCAGCGTCCGGAGAAACGCGTGATGGCCGTTGACGGCGAAAAACGTGAGCAGCGCGAGATTCGCGTAGAGCGCCGCGATGAGGTTGTTGCGGACGCCGCTCTGCGGGTCGATGATCGCGCCCATCGACAGGCCGAGCTGGTTGCCGGTGAGGTGCCCGGCGAGCTCCGCGCCGGCGACAAGGGCGCGAATGGCAAGCGCGAGCGCCAGACCGATGGCGAGCTCGTGCGCGACGACCACGCCGAGCCCGACCGGCGTCGACAGCACCGGCACCGCGACGACAGGCGCCAGCATCAGCGCCAGCAGGACCGTCAGTCCAAGACGCGCTCTCGCGGGCGAGTACGGCGCGCCAAATGCCGGCGCGGCCATGATGAGCATGCCCGGCCGCACGACCAGCAGGCCGAAGCGCGCGATGGACGCGAAGTCCACTATCGCACCAGCTCGGGCAGCCGCTGGATCAGCGACACGGAGAATCCGGTGACAACGCGGAGGATCCAGGGAAACGTCAGCGCGAACGCGACGAAGATCGCGGCGGCGCGCGGGATGAACGCGAGCACGTTGTCCTGAATCGACGTGACCGTCTGAAAGACGCTGACGAGCACGCCGGCCACGATGCCGGCGATGAGCATCGGCGCCGTGACGAGGACGGCCATTTCGATGGCCTGCCGGACGATGCCGACGACAAGCGCTTCAGACATCAGACGAAGCTCCGCACGAGCGACGCGACGAGGAGGTTCCAGCCGTCGATCATCACGAACAGCAGGATCTTGAACGGCAGCGAAATCATCATCGGCGGCAGCTGCAGCATGCCCATCGACAGGAGCGTCGTCGAGACGATGAGGTCGATGAGAAGAAACGGGACGAAGAGAAAGAAGCCCATCTGAAATCCGGTCTTCAGCTCGGAGATCGCGAAGGCCGGAATGACGACGCGCATGGGCAGGTCCGACGGAGTGTTCGGACGCGGCAGCCTGCCGAGGTCGACGAACAGCGCGAGGTCGGCCTGGCGCGTCTGCTTGAGCATGAACTCGCGCAGCGGCGGCGCGCCGCGCTCGAGCGCCTGCTGCACGTCGATCTTTCCGGCGAGCGCGGGCTCGATCGCCAGCGTGTTGATGCGCTCCCCAACGGGCGCCATCACGAAAATCGTCAGGAACAGCGTGAGGCCGACGAGCATCTGGTTCGACGGCATCTCCTGCGTGCCCAGCGCCTGCCGCAGAAAATGAAAAACGATGGCGATGCGCGTGAACGACGTCATCATCACGAGCGCCGCCGGAACGAAGGTCAGCAGCGTGAGGAAGAGGACGATCTGCAGCGGCGCCGACACGGCGCCGACGCCGTTGATCTGCATGCTGAGATTCGTCACGGCCGTTCTCCCGTCAACCGCGCATCGAGCGCGTCGGGAAACCCGGGAGCCAGTTCCGCGACGAGCGAGACCTGCATCGGCGTCAGCCCGAGCAGCAGGCGTTTCCCCTCCACCGAAACGATGACAAGCGAACGGCGCTCGCCGAGCGAGACGGCCGTTTCAACGGACACCGATTTGGCCGAGCGGCGGAACGGCGCCGACCGGCGCAGCGCCCACGCCGCGCCGAGCAGCAGCACGATCACGATGCCGAGCGCGGCGAAGCTCACGCCGCCTCCACGCCAAGCGGCGGCGACACGCGGCTGATGCGCAGAGCGGTGTTGTCGTCGAGGATCACGACCTCCCCCGTCGCGACGGTCACGCCGTTGACGCGCACTTCGAGATCGGAGCCGGCCGACTGATGCAGGCGCACGATGCTCTGGCGCTCGAGGCGCAGGCAGTCGCGCATCCTGAGCGACGCAGTGCCGAGCACGACTTCGACGCCGCACCTGACATCGAACATCGGCGCGAGCGCCTCGGCCATCTCAGAACTGGACGACGAAGTCGGAGAAGAGGACATCAATCACCTTCACATCGTCGAGCACCGTGCCGGCGCGTTCGGCGATGGCTTTCTTCAGTTGAGTCTTGCCGGCCTGCGTGACGAGCGTGTCGGACGTCTGCGTCGTGAGGACCTCGAGAATCGCCGAGCGCGTGCTCATGAGCAGCGCGGGCCTCTTCTGAATCTCCTCGGCTTCCTCGCCGTTCCTGACGACGAGCTGGATGGAGATGCGGAGGAACCGCGACGCATTCGGGTCGGCGAGGTTCACGACGAACGGCTCGAAGGTGACGACGCCGCGATCGCTCGCGTGATCTCTCTTCTCGACGACGGGCGCGCTGCGGCGGCCGTACCAGAACGCGCCGGCGCCGGCGCCGCCGCCGACAACGAGGGCGACGACGGCGATCAGCATTGCGGGGGTCTTCTTGCCCCTGGCCTGGGCGGCGGAGGAACCTGTTTCGCTCATGTTGGATGCTCAACTCGCGGCGGTTATCGCCGCGACGACCGGTTGAGCAACCGGAGTGCCGGAGGGAACCGGTCGGTTTTGGCTGGCTTTTCGAGGCTCAGTCGGTGGCTGGGGGTCGTTCCGCCGGATCGGGTGACGGTCCGGCGACATGTGCGGGCGTCTGGTCGAGCGCAAAGGCCCTCGAGGTCACGCGACGACCTCGAAGATGGCGCCGCTGTCGGGCCGGCGGCGGGCGGACTGCTGCCGCTCTCGCGCCTCGCGGTTCTGGCGCTGATCCTGGTGCGGCTGGTCGTCAGCGGACGACCGGCGATCTTCTTTGACCACGAACTCGTCGAGCTGCAGGCCGCGATCCGAGAGCATCTGCCTCAGCATCGCCCCATGACCTTCGATCCACTGCCGCACTTCCGGCTGCGAGGCCTGCAGCGTCGCGGTCACGTCGCCGCGTTCGACGCGAATCGAGATGGTGACGTCGCCGAGGTATTCGGGTTGGAGCGTGATGCGCGCGTTGCCCACGCCGTTGTTCCACTGCAGCCGCATCGCCTGAACGATCTGCTGCGGGATCTCGGACGTGTCGCGGACGCTGAGCGTGCCGCCCGGCGGCGACGTCAGCGACGGCGATGCGACCGTCACCGTACCTGTGCCGGTCTGGAGGATCGATCGCACGTCGGAGGCAATTTGAAACACCGGCGCGGCGCTCTGCACAGGCGCGGGTGTACGTGAAGCAACCACGTCGAGATTCTGACGATCGCGCGATCCGGAATTCGCGTCCCGCTTCTGCGCGCCGGCGCCGTCGGACGCATCCTGCGGCGACGCCGGCGCCACCGCGACGGGCATCGTCGCGATGTCGCGCGCAGCGGCGACGGTGGGCGTTGGCTTCGCGACGATCGACTGAATCGCGTCGTCTGCGGCGGCGATCGGAGCCGCATGTGCGGATGGTGCTGACGGCGGGGCTGTCGCGGGCACATCGACGGTGTCCGCGTCGTTGTCGCTGCCAGCCGCAGCCTGCTGCCCTTCGTGTGCGACGGCGAACTTCGGCGCGGGCTGTGGACAGGCATTCGGCGTGGCGACATTCTTCACCGGAGGCTCCGCGTCGTCGTCGTGCGCGTCGCCGATCTTCGTCGCATTCGAATCGAGCGGCGCCGGCAGCGAGGGCGAGCTGGCTTTCGGAGCCGGAACGCCGGCGGC
>Ga0153915_10003604_pt1 | contig 14197 bp, 13 predicted proteins | sample Opewatmetagenome_2_FD_107003 | JGI IMG/M metagenome (GOLD analysis project Ga0153915, IMG submission 107003) | Freshwater wetland microbial communities from Ohio, USA - Open water 3 Core 3 Depth 3 metaG | ecosystem: Environmental > Aquatic > Freshwater > Wetlands | place: USA: Ohio, Lake Erie... | reverse complement strand
CGCAAAGGCATGTAACCAGAGCTGTCAGTTTGCGTATGTCCACCTTCAACATCATAGTGTAAGACAGGGAAAACAGAAACCTGAAAAGGGCAAAGGAGACTACTGCGACCAGCCCGACATGCAGGCCCGATACGGAAAGCACATGCCCCAGACCCGTCACGTTAAAGGATTCCCTGAGATTGTTGTCGATGCCTTGCATCTCGCCAAGGATAAGCGCCCTGTAAACCGAGGCATTCCCCGGTGACAGGTTATTGACCATGAATTTTCTTATCGGCCCTCTGACAAACTCCATGGCCTCCATCATAAGTCCGGGGGCTCCTTTTCCCATAGGAACAATATACCTTCCGTCTGATACGGATGCCCTGCAGGAAAATCCCCTTAAACTCATATTTTCTTCGTAGTCATATCGCCCGGGATTATTGAAGTTTTTAAAAGGACTCAGTGAGGCAGGAAAACGGATTCGTTGGCCAGGGTCAAGATCGACGATGTTGTCATATACTGTCACAGCCACCTTTTCTCGTAACGGGATATTCTCCTGATCGATAAAAACATCCTCGACTAAAAAATCAAATCTGGATCTTTCTCCGGCAATGCCTTCAGGGCTCAGTATCGTCCCCTCTAGAATAATGTTTTTCTTTCCTTTTGCGAGTTCCAATAATCTGGGAGGTTGAATTGCCGTGTTAAATATAAAGGAGACGCCGATCAGAAAAAATATTAAAAGAAAACATATTAACCTGAAAAATATTCTGCGTGAGATAAGGGAAACAAGAAGGATGAATATGATCAGCATTATGATTGGGGAATACAGGCGTTGAATATAGGGCAGGATAATCCGCCCTGTTATTATTCCCGAGATAAAAAATATGAGGACCGGAATCAACGGACGTTTAATTATCTCAAGCGTCTTCTCTCCTGATATTTGCCCCAAGGGCACGGAATTTTTCCTCCAATGCCTCATATCCCCGGTCAAGATGATAGATGCGATTTACTTCGGTCTTGCCGTCAACCGCTACCAGACCAGCAAGGATAAGAGACGCGCTTGCGCGAAGATCAGTGGCCATAACGGGCGCAGCCAAGAGCTTTTCTCTGCCGCGGACAAGGGCCTGATTAACGTTGATTGTTATATCCGCCCCCATTCTTTCCAATTCACTTACATGAATAAATCTGTTTTCGAATATGGTCTCTTCTATTATGCTTGAGCCGTTTGCGATGCACATAAGGGTCATAAACTGCGCTTGAAGATCGGTGGGGAATCCGGGAAAAGGCATCGTCGTAATATCTGCGCTGTTAATAATCTTGGGACCTTTAATATGGATGATATCCTCGGTGTGTTCTATTTCAGCCCCTACGGAACGCAGCTTTTCAATGACCGCATAAAGATGATCAGGACGACAATCCTGTATGGTTATATCACCCTGTGTCATTGCAGAAGCTATCATGAATGTGCCGGCTTCAATCCTGTCGGGTATAATAGCATGTTCGGCAGGTCTTAATTCTTTCACTCCTTCAACAATGATCGTATCTGTTCCATCCCCCTTGATCTCCGCGCCCATCTTCCGCAGCATATCCGCCAGGTCGATGATCTCCGGCTCCTTTGCCGCATTGTTAAGAACAGTCCTGCCCTCCGCTGTAACCGCTGCCATCATGATATTTTCCGTGCCTGTTACAGTCGGCGTATCAAAAAAGACGTTTGCGCCCTTAAGTCGTTTCACTTCCGCATTTATATATCCATGTTCAAGGTGCATATCTACGCCCATTGCGGATAACGCCTTGAGATGCAGGTTAACCGGCCTTGCACCTATCGCACATCCGCCGGGGAGTGATATCCTGGCCTTTCCCAAACGGGCAAGGAGCGGGCCGAGCAAAAGGATTGACGCCCTCATCGTCTTTACAAGATCATAGGATGCTTCATGTTCAAAAATATTTTCAGTATTGACGGAGAGTGAATTATCATTATTATCCTGAAAAACCGCGCCCATGCTGGACATTATTGCTTTAATTGTCATGATATCCCTCAGAGATGGGATCCTATGTATCTTTTGCCGCCCGCCTGTCAGGATACAGGCTGCGATTGCCGGCAATGCTGCATTTTTAGCGCCGCTTATCTTGACGATTCCTCTAAGGGATTTCCCGCCTTCAATAACTATCTTCTTCATTCTTATGACTCGGTTTTAATCTTCAGGATTTATTAAAATCAACTTGTAAATATTGAAATATTCGTATCAGTACTGTGGACGGTATTTAATTCAGCACCCAATAACTTAAACAGTTAACACTTGAACTTTAATTTCCAATAATTAATGTGACTCTATATTATATGATATATCGTGAGTCAACTGATTTGAATCTAGGGAGATCGTTTGATGATGGTTCCTTCTGAAACAAGATTCGTCGCTGATGTGATGTTAGGACGACTTTCAAAATGGCTGAGGGTAATGGGCTGTGACACCCATTACCAGCCGTTTTATGGATCTGGGATGATTGATGTATTTATCCGCGATGGCCGTCTGCTATTATCAAGAAACAGACGGCTGATTGAAAAATACAACCCTTCCCTGTTTATAGGAACGGATCACATCCGCACGCAATTACAGGAAATAATAAAAAAAGGTTATCTCTCCCCGGATAGTTCACAATGGTTCACCAGATGCCTGATCTGCAACATTCCATTGAAAAAAATTTCCATGGAAGACGCCGAAGCACAGATACCGGAATATATATTTTCCCAGAATAATTCCGGCATACACTTCTGCCCTTCATGCGGACGATATTTCTGGCCCGGCAGTCATAAAATCAGGATGATGACTCAGTTGTCAGCATGGCAATTGAACAACTGCTGACCCAACTCATAAATCTTTTTTGAGGTGTCGATTGCCATTTTTAAAAAAGATAATCACACCCCTCTCCTGAAATCATCAGGATCGCCATTATTTCAACATTTGATGAAAAAGCTTATTTCGCCTTCTTTGCTGCTCTTTTTGCTTTCTTGGGTGCGGCTTTTTTCTTAGCAGCAGCTTTCTTTTTAGGTTTAGACTTTTCAGCAACCTTAGCCTTCTTAACATCTGATTCTAATTTTTTAATGTTGGCTTTGGTTGATGCGAGGTCTTTGTTAAGTTTTGCTAATTTTTTCTTCGCCTGTCCCATCCTGTATTTAATTTGATTAGCAGTAGCCATAGTATCTCCTTTCGGTTGAGTTAATATTAAAAGCTTATGTATTTGGAAATATATAAGATAAATAATAAAAAGTCAAGAGAATATAATCGTTCCTTGAAAGAGTAATTGAAAACGATAATGAGTATTCTACTATGGATAACCGAAACAAGTATCATCTATAAAATGATATAACAGGGCTAGAAGAATAAACATGAGGCGCTTTTCATACATATTAGCCCTTTATGGAATATATTGCGGGCATCATGGAGTTCTATTGAAAAAGACAGATAGTATTGATATAATTTAGCATATATGATTCCCATAAGATATGGTAACGAATAATTATAAGTCTGAATCAAAAGTAAGGTTAAAAAATTTTCAACAAACAAGGATAGTCATAAAAAAGATAAACCATTTCCGCAACCACAAATTCAAACTATCATATTATTATTCAAACCTTCTCATGCAGTATTTTTATATTGTAGACATTTAATCTCTTAGAATCTAATTTCCCGTTGCTTGCGGCATTACTATCGATACCCTCGTTTCCCTGCTTCAGGGTAGTTCATTCGGATTTAGAAATTTTCCGGGAAAATCAATACTAATGAAAGGAGGTGAATCAACCCTTGGTATCGTCATTATCAACCTTTTATTAACAAGGAGGTACGACATGGCAGGAAGCACTTACAAAATAATTGAGTTAGTAGGTACAAGCGATAAATCATGGGAAGAGGCTGCATCAATCGCAATAGAAACAGCCGGAGAGAGCCTTAAAGATCTCCGGATCGCCGAGGTCACAAAACTTGATGTGACGGTTGAAAACGGGAAGGTAAAGAGTTACAGGACAAGATTAAATCTTTCATTCAAATATCAAAAATAACATTACCCAATTTGAGAGGGTCTTGTGGCAACAACACGAAATCATCAAGACCCTCTTCTATTTTAACATTTCCTTTTTTAATATAACAATGTTCCGGTTATCCCTCATCCCTGCCAGATGATAAGGAATCAAATCAGCAATGGTCAGGTTGTGATCCTTCATCAGATATTCACAGTTTCTTAAATTCTCGTCAACCCTGCTGCCTGAAAAGTATAAAAGCCGCCCTTCGTCCGCAAGAAAGGGGGCGCACCAGCTGATTATCTGGTTGAGGTTTGCCAGCGCCCGAGAAGAAATAATATCATATCCTTCAGGATATAGCGTATCTTTCATTGTTTCTATTCTCCCATTAATAACCTCAACTTCATTCAGTTTTAATAAACGAATGACCTGTTTCAAGAAACTCACTTTTTTGGAATTGGCCTCGACCATATATAACTTTAAATCCGGTAAAAAGATTTTAATTACAATGGCCGGGAATCCGGCGCCTGATCCGGCGTCAAGCATCCTGCCCTTTGAAGGAATGTATGGCACAGGCATAAGCGAATCGAGGAAAAGCTCCAATATCATCCTTCCGCGTTCCACGATTCCGGTCAGATTCATCCGGGAATTCCATTCGATCAATTCATTAAGATAAGCGTCAAAAAGATCAAGGTGCTTTCGGGATAATTGTATACCGTAATCAATTGCCTGTTCATGCAAATAAGAAATATCGATATTAGCGGACCTCAGATTACTATACTCCTTTTTATTATTTTCACTGCCTCTTCAGGGTCATCAACCAGTTGAAATATATCCATGTCTGATTTCGCGATGGTCTTCTCTTTAACCAAAGTATCCTTTATCCAGTCTATAAGACCTTTCCAATACTTTGAATCCATCATAACAACCGGAAATTTTCTTATCCTATCAGTCTGTATCAATGTCATTGCTTCAAAAAATTCGTCAAGAGTTCCGAATCCTCCAGGCATAATAACATATGCCACGGAATATTTTACAAACATCACTTTTCTAATAAAAAAATATTTAAAGTTGAGCTTTACATTGGCATAATTGTTGGATTTCTGTTCATACGGAAGCTGAATATTAAGGCCTACCGATTTGCCGCCTGCCCCTGCGGCCCCTTTATTGGCAGCCTCCATGATGCCTGGGCCGCCTCCTGAAATAATATTAAAACCATTCTTCACCAATGATGCGGCTATTTTTTCAGTCATTTTATACGCCGGGCTCTTCGGTTGAGTTCGTGCTGATCCAAAGATCGAAACAGCGGGATATACCTTCGGCAAAGTCTCGAAGCCGTCTACAAATTCTGAAAGTATATGAAACAGCCTCCATGAATCCTGCACCTTGAAATCATCTATCAAATATTGATTTTCGTTCATTCCATGCCACCTCATTATTTGCCTAAAAAAATTGATTTTTAAAAGTTTTTTGTTTAGCTTGAGAAACAGATGATAAGGGATAATAGATATAAGAAACTTTACTGTCAAGACATAGACGAAATTCCGAACATCAAGGAAAATTTATCTGCGGTGAAAAATGACAATAGCCCTTAAGCTAATTACCAAAAATTCTGGAAGGACATAACGGGAAATACGGACTTTAAACAGATGTTGAGTGATAATTCTTCTTTACACGCTATGGATTTAGATTAAAGTTTCTGTTGGTTTTATCACGAAGTCCATAGATTTTTTGTAAGATCATATCGGCCCTCAGTTGATATATATGGACAACTTATTAATAAATCTGTTAATATTATTAACATATTCAAACAATGCCCATATTGAAATTGTTTAATATGGAATTGTTTAATATCGGCCATAACTATAACTAATAACTGATCAGATGATTCTGAATTTTTTAAACAGGGATTGATAAAAGATGATTGCTTTTGATCTACAATGTTCCAAAGGGCATATATTTGAAGGATGGTTTGACAACCTGGAGTCCTATGAAAAACAGAACTCCAGAAAGATGGTGAGTTGCCCCCATTGCAATGATACAAAAATCAGAAAGGTTCTTTCTCCGGTGACATCAATTAAGTCAGATCCCGGTCCTGCTGCTGACTCAAATGGGAAAAATATTGATTATAAAAAATTGGCAAAAGAGATGGTCAATTATATCAACAGAGAATTTGAGGATTTGGGCACGGACTTTGCAAAGGAGGCTCTCAAAATCCATTATGGAGCGGCAACAGGGAGGAACATCAGGGGATCGGCAACAGAGAGCGAAGAGAATATTCTTAAGCACGAAGGAGTACAGTTTTTTAAGATTCCACTTGTTAAGACAAATGATGATAAAAAGAACTAGCATATTCCACAGGACAGGGATATTAGAATTTATTTCTTAAATAATTGACTTATATCTTTTTATTGTGTAGACAATGTCCAATTAAAGACACTATTCTTTCTTACGCATAAAATCCTTCTACTGTGCAGATGGAAAGAAATTCAAGATAGATTCAGATGTCATTTTCGCACTTAATATTTATAGACTTTACTTGATTTTCCTGCAGACGTCGGACTATTAGACACAAATTATGGCTTGCAGGTATAATAGATATCATTAATGATATGGGCTTCCAGGTTATTTCCTGAAATCCCACGGTCGATGCAAACTTGAATTAGGTCTCCTTCTACCTGTTGATAGGGGCTGTATAAATGAGTAAGAAATGGAAGATAATTACTGTCATATCGATCAGCCTAATTATCGTTTTGTTGTTTATCAGCATTTATATAACCGTTGAAGAAACGATACCAGGCAACGCACTGGTTATAGTCACACTTGAAGATAAAAAATATCATTCCATCCATTTAGATTATGTCTGCGTCGCAGGGAAGACATCCAAGTCGATGAGTCTCTCGGAGGCCATCACCGAAGGTTATGAACCTCATGAATATGATACTGAACTTGGTTATTTTAACGGAAACAGGCGATTTCTTTTCCATCATATTCTTTCCAAACTGGGCATGAACGTCAACAGTCGATGGAATAAGTATGGCGATTGGTTATGGTAGCAGTTTATTGATAAGTATGCTTTGTCCTCATCTTTTCTTTTTTCGCCCACTACTTTACTTTTTGCAATAATCATCCGATTGATATTCTACGGAAGGATAATTTTCCGGCGCTCTTTAACGGATCCGGATTTGATAATGTTTTTTAATATAATACAGTTTTTCAGCAGGTTGGAATTTATGGATTTTAAATCATTCGGTTTTTCTGATCCGGGCAAGATAAACAAGAATAATGAAGATATTTTTCTTTGCAATAACAATGAAGGCCTTTTCCTTGTAGCCGACGGCATGGGAGGTCATGCATCAGGTGAAACCGCCAGTAAAATAGCCGTGGAGACAATTAACGAGTTTGTTATTGCGTCTCGCGCCAATGATACGGCATGGCCGATATCATACAGGAAAGACCTAAGCAAAGAGGCCAACAGGCTATTGGCTGGAGTCTATTTAGGTAATTTAGGGATTAAAGAGGCCGGGGAAAAAGATCCTTCGATGAAAGGGATGGGCACAACAATTTCAGGAGCTATCATTGACGGAGAGAATCTTGCTGCAATCAATGTCGGTGACAGCCGTTTATATAGGATTAGGGATAAAGTTATCAAACAGGTAACAATAGATCATAGCCTGGCGATGGAGCATGCCAGAAACGGTATTATCTCCGAGGAAGAGGTCGGGGAACATCCGCTCAGACATATCCTTACAAGGGCGTTGGGGCATATTAATGCCAGTTCAAAAATCGATATCTTCAAATCTGAAATAATTAAAAACGATATGTATCTGATATGCTCTGACGGCCTATACAATATGGTCAAAGAGGACAAGATGCTTAAGATTATCGAATCTGTTCAGGATAAGTCCCTTTACAAGATAGGCCTTTCATTGGTCCTGGAGGCTAATCTTGCAGGAGGCACGGATAATATTACGGTTGTATTGTTATTTTTTCCCTGAATCATACAGCTTATATAATTCGGTCGTTACAGACATATTATAAACATCACAGATCAGAGGTAATTTACCATGCCAAACATCCATGTAATTGCAAAAGATGGGAGGATTTATGATTACCCTATCCTTAAAGAAGAGATCACCATCGGTCGAGGAAAAGATAATGACATTATTCTAAAAGACAGCACGATCTCACGCAATCATGCCAAGATAATAAAGTCCGGTAAAGATTATTTCCTTGTTGATTTAGGAAGTTTTAACGGCACATGGGTCAACGGCAAATCCATACAAAATAAATTATTAAATCATGAAGATCAGATAAAGATCGGATTAGCCAAACTTATATTTATTACTAAAAAGGGGCCTGCAGAAAAATATGCCGGTTCTGAAGTCCTTATATGTGACACTGATGAACAAGATGATCAAAGGATCATTAAAAGCAATCCATTGGCCGGTTCCAGACAATTAGAAGAGCTTCTTATTGAAGATTTAGGCAAAAAGAGCGCTTCGATCTTACCTGCGGATAAAAAAGAGAAGGCCATCACAAAAGAAGGTGTCTCTAAACTTGAGAGAAGCAACAAGGTTCTTTTCGTGCTCTATGAAATCAGCAGACAACTTAACTCCATAGGGGATTTCAACGAGCTTCTGAACAAGATAATGGATCTTATCTTCATGATCATTGACGCCGACTACGGTTTTCTGATACTGACCGGCGAAAAAGGCAAAGGCGACCTTATACCTGTTGTAGTAAAGGTGAAGAACAAAAAGATAAAAGACCAGGGTGAACTCAAGGCCAGCAGGACAATAGTCAATAAGGTAATCCAAGACAAGGTCTCCCTCTTGACGTCAAATGCCATGATGGATTCCAGACTGGATCATGGAAAAAGTCTCTTTCTTCATCAGATCAGGTCAGCTATGTGCGTTCCTCTGTGGAAAAAAGACACGATTATAGGGGTAATCCAACTGGGCAGTATAAGGATGGATAATCATTTTGATCAGGATGATCTCCAACTCCTTCAAACCATAAGCAGTCAGATGGCCATGGTAATAGAGCAGGCAAGCCTGAATGAACAGATCAGGGAAGAAGAAATGATGAGGAACAGGCTGGAAAGATTTCATTCCCCCCAGGTGATTGAAATGATCCTCAAAGGCGGGCAAGAGACAAAAGATAACATTATGGAGCCCAAGGATATTACGGCAACCATCCTTTTTGCGGATATTATCGGTTTTACGCGTCTTTCCGAAAAGATGCCGCCAAGAGAAATAAATATGATCCTTAACCGTTTTTTTTCCCGTATGACTGATATCATTTTTGAATTTGACGGGACACTTGATAAATATATTGGTGACGCCCTTATGGCAGTCTTCGGCGCCCCTATGGAAAAGGAGGGCGATGTAGAAAGGGCTATTCAGGCCGCACTTAAAATGAGACGTGACCTGGCTGTGATGATGGAAAAAACAGCTTCTGAAAATCGTTTTGACATTAGGATAGGGATTAATACAGGACGTGTTGTCGCAGGCAATATCGGTTCTCCCAGGAGGATGGATTACACTGTTATAGGAGATCCGGTAAATGTCGCACAAAGGCTGGAATCCATAGCGCAACCCAACCAGATACTCATAGGTCAGGAGACATACAATCACATTAAGGGAAAATTTAAAATTGAAAAAATCGGGGAAAAACACGTGAAAGGGAAATCAAAAGAGATTACAGCATATGAAGTCTTAGGTTGATTATTTTCTATTCCTTCACATCCTTATCTTTCTTACGTATAAACGTAGCAATATTTTTTTTCAAAAGGTCATGTTCCTCTGAAAGGGCTTTGAGTTTTTCATTGCTTTCAGCGGCATATAAACTCAATTTCTTAAGTTTTAATCTTATCTCGGTTATATCAGTATTAACAATCACGCACTCAACTCCATTATCCTGGGAGCTTTGTGAAGGGAAGACCCTTGCAAGGACATAAACAGGATTGCCGTCTTTGGAGGTATACTTCCATTGTCTGTTAGTAAAGGATTCACCTTTAAGAACCCTTATAAGAGTATCTTTAAAAAGCGGTCTGTAGTTTTTAGCCACAATAGCCAAAGGGCTTTTCCCTGTCATCTCTGATGCATGAAAGCCAAAGGCATCCTCACTTGCCTTATTCCAGAAATCTATCTTTCCTGACGAATCGATCCGAAAGACCGGCTGCGGGAATGATTCATCCACATATTCAGGCTTGCCCCCTTCAACAGGTATTTTTCTGACCTCCTGTATGGTCTGAATAGCGCCCCTCATTATTCCATTGTTGTCCATTATAGGCGCGGCAGTGACAATTGCCCTTTTCCCTTCTTTCAATTTCGGCAGGAAGGTATCCATTTCAAACCATCCGGAATCGATATCGGATATCAGGGAATCCCCGAAGATCTTGCCTATTGAATTGATATCATCAAGAACCATATCCGCTATGCTTGACTGGTCATTTGTAAAAAAGCCTTCCCATACCCTCTTGCCCAGGATCTGTTCCGGGTAGATCCCGGACAATTCTTGACAGGCGCGGTTCCATTGTATTACCCGATGGCTTTTATCAAGGACAAAGGTAGGAAGCGGATACCTGTCAAAAATATCATCCATGTATCTCTTGGATTCTCTGAGTGTGTGAGATTTTTCCTGTTCCCTGATCAGCGCCTCACTCTTCTCTTTTTCGAACAAAAACGCGAAAAGCAGTATCATAAGGAGGCATACCAAGTACACACCCAGATAATAGGTGGTCATAATTTCCGATGGAAGAAGATTTTGAAATAGATGGCCTGAACGAAAAAGATAGATAAGGAGACCTGTTTGAATAAAAGTTACAGAAGCCCATATGGTGCCTGAAAGATAGCCGTTCAGGAAGATAGCAAGGAGTATAAGCCCTGCATTCAAAAGCCAAGAGGGATTCATAACCCCCTCGTAGGTTATGGCACCTGTGTTCCATGAAATCACGGTTATAGCCGCCCACAGGACAAATACTGCGTAATTCCCTACAAGAACAATATCCTTGGTAACTCTAAGCAGGACAACTCCGCCGATCATTAAAAAACCCGCAATGATCACGGTATAAAAAAGAAAAAGCGCACCTATATAGAAATAAAACAACCCCAGGAATGGGGTCAGGATGAAAAAGATAAGTTGGAATATGTTTAAAACCTTAACCCTGCGAATGAGGTCCGGGTCTGTAAGGGCCAGGCCGCTCGTAAGTATGTTTTTTAAAATAGATTCCAGGTTCATGGTCTGAAAGAATTTTGTTAATATCATATTCGGCATGTTATAGATTTTTACCCATCAACAAAAAAGATAATGTTAGAAAAATCTAACATATGAATCTCTTAAAAACATGTATTCAGTAAAACGCAGATATTATTCCTTTATTATCGAGGATATAAATAATATTATCGGAATCCCCGAAAATGTTACTCCCGATAGTTGCGTCTATTTCTAATTGAAATGTTGGCGCTAAAGGATCAGATCTATCTACTGTAAAAAAATAATCAAGATGATGACCGGGGATTATATCAACATTAAGATAGCGAGATATCTTTATAATATTATCACTGTTCGGCAAATCATCATTCCATACCTCTATCGTATCACTATCCACTGGAAAAAACGTACTATGATCCAGATTATATCCTATCTCTGCATCCATTATCTGCTTAACCATAATTCTTGCCTCAGTTGCTACACCCCTTGCCTGCCATGTGCGATAAAAAGGAAGCGCAGTAGCTGCCAGAATACCCATTATGCCTATGACTACAAAGATCTCTATCAATGTATAACCGCCCTGCCTCTTCCTATTCATACACCCCCCTCGATCTTTGCTTCATATTTGATTCCCTTTGGGGATATAATAATATTCATCTCTCCGGCTTTCGGTTTGGCAAGAGATAACTGGTAGCCTGCATTTGGATCTTTAAGATAAGTAAACCTGTTTAATTGGGGAATGTCTTCATCGCTTAAACGCAGATATTTGGGGACAAGGTCAGCCAGTTTATCCGGATATTTGTTCCCTTCGTAATGGGCGTATCTTTTGATGCTGCTGTCAACCATAAAAAGGAATACCCTTTCCTGGTTCGCGAAATCAAGTTTTTGTCCTGGAGATTTCTGACCTCCGAATAAAATCACTCCCCACATGACAGCAATAAGCACTGAGCTGACTATCACGAAATATTGAAAAGGCCCCCAGGCTTTCTTTTTCGCAATCTTTTTCTCATCTGACTTAGTTCGTTTATCAACCAGCGATGTGCCCACTACGGAGACGGTCTGGAGCATGGCGCATTGGAAGCAGTAATACTGACCGGGTGAAGGTTCTTCAATACAATCTTCACAGATAGGTATGCCGCAGCTGGAGCAGAATTGTACAGCCTCTTTTTTAGGATGGTTTTTACACTTCATCTAACTGCCTCAATTGAAAAATATTTCAGCAACTTATTAATATTGACGGTGAATAAAATAAAATCAGCGCATCAAATAGTCAAGATATAATGTATTGCCGTTATTTTGACTTCAGCTCATTTCTGCAATAGGGACAGACTACCCATTCAGGCTGCGCTATCCTGCCGCAGGTATTGCAGGACGGCACCAACGGTTTTTTACAGTAGGGGCAGTCCCTGAAATCCAGGCTTACTCCCTTGCCGCAGGATGGGCAGATAGTCGTCAGTTCCTCTTTCTGTTGAACTGCCTTAAGCACCTAATCCAAGGTCGTAATCCCCATTTCAACTTTTTTAAGACCGCTTACCCCAAGCGTTGCCATGCCTGTGGCCATGGATGCCTCTCTGATTAGATCAATAGATGCATTTGACTGTATAAGCTCCCGGATCTTGTGGCCCATGATCATTATCTCCTCAATCACCGTTCGCCCCTTGTATCCTAATTGCCCGCAGGCTTTACAGCCTGCGCCACGATAAAATTTAAAGGGCAGGTCCCCGCTGTTCAGACTTATCCGTGACAGAAGATCGTGGTCCGGGATATATTCTTCCTTGCATTCAGGACATATCTTTCTGACAAGACGTTGGGCGACAATCCCTAATATTGAAGATGCTATCAAATAGGGGGGCATGCCTATATCAATAAGTCTTGTTACGGCCGACGGGGCGTCATTGGTATGCAAGGTTGAAAGAACAAGGTGACCTGTCAGGGATGCCTGGAGGGCTATTTCGGCTGTTTCCATATCCCTTATTTCACCGATCATAATTACATTGGGATCCTGCCGCAGTATGGATCGCAGCAGGAAGGGAAAAGTCAGGCCGACCTTTTCATTGATCTGCACCTGGTTAATCCCGGGCAACTCATATTCCACAGGGTCCTCTACTGAGATGATATTTACCTCCTCAGAGCGGATCTCTCTCATGCAGGCGTAAAGAGAAGATGTCTTTCCGCTACCTGTAGGCCCCGTAAATAAAATCATACCTTGAGGTTGTTTTATAAAACTCTTTACAGATTTAAGATTTTTCTCTGAAAGGCCCAGGTCATCCAGTGAAAGAAACGATTCTTCCTTGTTAAGTATCCTGATAACGGCCTTTTCTCCGTAATACGTCGGAAGGGTCGAGACACGTAGGTCAACGGAGACATTTCTTGATCTTACCTTGATCCTGCCGTCCTGTGGAAGTCTTCTTTCCGAGATATCCATTCCCCCGAGGACCTTTATTCGGGATATGATTATGGGTTGTGTCCATTTCGGGAGTTTTATTGAATCCTGCAATACCCCGTCTATACGATTTCTGACGCGCACCTGATTTTCCTGTGCCTCAATATGCACATCGCTGGCCCCTCTTTTAATGGCGTTCCTGATTATCAGATCCACCATTTTTACAAAGGGAGAGTCCTTGAATTCCTCTGCGCTCGGTTCTTCCGCCTCTTCAATCGAGTCCTCAGGAAGAAATTCCATAAGTTCATCGCCTTCAAATTCACTGGCTACCTGGCTGATGGTCTTCTCCGGGCTGTAGTGTTTCTGAAGAGAGTCCTGTATATGAGAGGGGGTTGATATGGAGGGTTGAATATTATATCCCGTGATGAACTGCAGGTCTTTGATTACGTTAAGATCAAGCGGATCAGCCATGGCAACATTAAGTATGTTGCCTTTCAGATCAATGGCTATGACTGTAAATTTATTTGAAACCTCTTTTGGTATGCTCTCAAGGACGCTTTCCTTAATAGGATAATCATGAAGATCTATATAAGGGATCTTAAGTT
>Ga0153915_10003603_pt1 | contig 14198 bp, 10 predicted proteins | sample Opewatmetagenome_2_FD_107003 | JGI IMG/M metagenome (GOLD analysis project Ga0153915, IMG submission 107003) | Freshwater wetland microbial communities from Ohio, USA - Open water 3 Core 3 Depth 3 metaG | ecosystem: Environmental > Aquatic > Freshwater > Wetlands | place: USA: Ohio, Lake Erie... | reverse complement strand
GTGAACATGCGTGAAGCGATTGATTTTGTCTCCGGTGAGGTGGGAAGTTGCCGTACATACATCCTGATACTCAGGATCATTGGCATAATCATATGTCTGCTTCATGACATAGCAACCGCCCTCGATCCAGTCGCCTGATCTGTCCACTTTTTTTCCGTTGATATATACGTTAGGTTTCATTTTCCTAAGTCTATTTCTATAATCCTCATAAGTTTTTACTGGCATTGATAAAAGACCTCCTATATTTAATTAACTGAATTTTTTGATAATTTCCACTTGATAAGTTTATAAGATTAGAAGAATTTCAACTGTATGTCAATGGAAAATGAAGGATGAGTGTTATTAATAAATTTTTAAGCTATCTCAAAAAAAATTACTCAATAATAAAAATTCAGGAAGATCAAAAATTCTTCCCCCTCTCATAATTGACACACAATTCCGCGTGATTATAGTATCTATTATAGATAAGGACTTTTTAATTACCCTTTTTTCAATGAGGGAGGTGAAAATATGAGGATCTTTATAAAAATATTTTTAGCAGTTCTATCTTCAATGCTGATATCAGCCTGTGTTGGCGGCATGATAGAGTTGCCTAAAAAATATGCCTTGGATGGACAACTGGAACAGGTCTCAAGGATTTATAAATTCCGGATAATGGACTGGGAAAGGGTAGATAACCAATCATTGATCATAGAGACAAGTCCCAGTAGCTACTACCTTCTGATATTGAAAATACCCTCTCCTGAATTAATCTTTCGTAATAGGATCAGGATATCCTCTACGGGTAGTATGATCAGGGCGGGTTTAGATGAAGTAATTATATCGAACAGCGCCAACATGAAATTCTCCTATCCCATTGACCGAATATACAGAATCAAAGGCAGGGACCAGATGCGCACTATAAGGGATCAGTTGACGGGCGAAACGGATGCTCGTGAAAAGGACAACAAAACCGGCACTTCAGTCAAACCAAGATTGCTAAACGATAAAGGCGCTGAAATTTAATTTCATGACTTTGTCATTTGTTTTGGTATCTGGTCTTTCATAAAGGTAGGTTCTGAAGACGAACGGTAATGTCCTGGGGTCATGCCGGTCCACATCTTGAATGCCCTGCGAAAGACACTTGGCTCGGAAAATCCAAGCAAATATGTGATGTCATCGATCGTGTAACGTTTTTCAGCGAGATAGCTCTTGGCAAGCTCTTTGCGCACATTGGTGGCAATCTGACTGAACGTTAAACCTTCCTCTTTCAACTTCTTTTGCAGGACCCTTACACTCATTCCTAAATACTTAGCCACATCCTCAATAGTGGGGTTATTTCCCTGTATCTGTTCAAAAAGGAGGAGACTTATTTTCCTGAAAAAATAGTCCTTTTCATCTATCTTACTGAGAAAGCTGTTTGCATGATGTTCGAGAAGTGAAAGCAGCGCCGGGTTAGGATGTGTAAGGGGTATGTCCAATGCCTTTGAAGGGAATACAAGGGCTGCTATAGGTTGACTGAACAATATCGGACATTTAAAAATTCTTTTATATTCCCCTAAATCTTCAGGGGCCTTTGTCTTGAGCCATACTTCCTTAATTTCTACAGGCTCACTAGCGATATTCTTTATCATAGAGTAAAAATTTGCAAGGCCTGTATCGATACAATGTTTTATACATTTATTTGGAAAATGCTGCCTCATATCATAGATAAGTTTTGCATAATCTCCTTCTACTTTTAGATAGATATTCAGGACTGATCCGATTATCCCGAAATATTTTCCCACCTTTTCAAGTGCCTCCCCAACGGTCCGGCAACTTGTCATAATATACCCAAGGATAGATAAATCTCCTGCATCCGCGCCTTCACCCATATGCAGACCAAAATAAGGGTCCCCTGTCAAATCGATAGCGCCATCCAGGATACAATAATAATCTTCCAAGGGTAATTTATTGTCAGTATTATTAATTAGTGACTTTTCGACACCAGCTTTTTTTAACAAATCATCAGTATCGATGCCCTTCTTTGAAGTGAAAGAGAATAATCGTTGCAGGATAGAAGTCGAGATATAAAACATAGGCTTTCTCCTCGATTTATCAACTAAATTCTATAGTTACCTGATTAATCAATAAATTTAATTGGTTCACAAATAAAACTATCTTAGCGGCTACTAGATGATCTGTTTTTTATTAATATATGTTCATTTTTGCATTTATCATATCATAATTATTATATCAACACGAAATATTTCATTCACGAGCAACAATTTGGATCCGGAGAGATCTCCACAATTTGAAAATCCATAATCTTCATTATTACTCAAACCGTTCGTTACGTTATATCCATCTATAAATTTTAGAGTGATTAAAAATTTAACTTGTGTAGATTCTTCATACATTTGAATATATTATGTTTTTATTTTACATTTATATTACTCATAACATACTTTTTACATTATATATACATAATTTATATTTAATTTTATAATAATTCGTAATATGTCATTAAATATTCATAATTCGCCATAGCTTTCTGTTGATACTCTTAATACTCTACTCAGGAAAATAAAAAGTTATGCCTTATCACATACATGTTCTTCACAATTATTTGTCTCTGTCGTTACTGGTCATTATTTATTAAATGCTCTTTTGTCTTTTACATTATCTGAAATATCTCAATTGTGGTTGTATTTTTGTCGTAACAAATTGGCAAAATGTAAATTGATCTAAAAAATCATCACTGAAAAATTCGTTTAAAGACTTTTAGGCAGATTCCTTTTAACATGTTTGATTAAACAATATCAATTTAATCTAATTGGTTCCTATACTTTTCAAAATATGAAATAACGCAACTATTTTATGATTATTAATAATTAGGTGTAAAATCTCAGGTCTTTATTGTTATTAATTTGAATTTTGATTGTTCTTAGATAGTTGCGATCAAATCTTAAGCGGTTTTACGCCGGAACGTCCGGCGTTAAAAATACAGCAACAATTTATAAAAGGAGGAAGAATCAATGAAAAATTTTTTTAATGAAATTTTTATAGTAACGCTGGGGTTTGTTTTTATCTTCAGTAGCGTGTCATCACTATATGCCCAGGAATCAGCAGCGGATGAATTTACCCTTGAAGAGATAACCGTAACCGCGGAGAAAAGGGTGGAGAACCTCCAGAAGGTTTCGATGTCGATTGCGGTAATCCAGGGAGAGGACATCCAAAATCAGGGGGCTACATCCATCGCAGATATCCTGAAAGACATACCCAACGTCAGCACAAGCGACACAGGCGGTATGGGCTCTACTATCAATATCCGCGGCCTTGGACAGGATATGCCCATAGGTGTAGGGGATTCCAGCGTTTCCACCAACTTTGACGGCGCCTACCAGATGCGCAGTGAGGCCAATATGTTTGGTTACTTTGATGTGGATCGCGTTGAAGTGCTTCGCGGACCGCAGGGCACCCTTTACGGCCGTAACGCTACCGGCGGCGTGGTCAACATTGTAAGCACAAAACCCACAACCGATAAGGTTGAGGGATATGCCGCGCTTGAAGCCGGAGACTACAACAAGATGAAGGCTGAGGCTGCCATTAACATCCCTATAACCGACACCTTTGCCGGGCGTCTGGCATTCGTATCAGCCAAAGAGAATAGCTACACCCATGACAGCGAAGGGGGGAGCGATAGCCAGGAGGGATTAGCAACCAGGCTCCAATTAAGATACATGCCGTCCGATGACGTATTCTTGAACTTACTATACAGCTACACGCAAAGAACCGGTCGAATGGGTGGCGAGGTAGCCAAACCGGATTGGGATGCAGGAAATTATGACCTGAACAATTACACCTATCCATATGACCGTACGTATAAATCAAAAACCATAGACTCAAAGATCGCATTGACTGCCGAGTTTCCTTTAGGAATCGGCGTGGTTACAGTCCTCCCTACTTACGAGATTATAAAGAACCGTACCTCCAGTTACAGTCCCCCTTCAGGTCCTGGTACACAAGGCTTACCGGCGCAACTTAATCTTTCGGGGAATCCCTGGCATAATATGACGGCAACCAACGAGTTGCGTTACGCAAATAAAGCCGACTCCGAGATTAAGTGGGTTGGCGGTCTTTATTGGTCAAAAACAAATGAACCGCGGGTGCCAAGAACCGCCAAGTACACTACTAACCCTGGAGCTGATTCTTACAAATGGTACAATACCAAGGCCGCGTTTGCGCAGGTTACCTATCCATTCTCTGATACGCTCCGCGGGGTTGTGGGCGCCCGTTATGATATTGACAAAAAGGGCTACTTCGATGATAGGTTTCCGGAGTTGGACGTTCCGGCTCCGGCGAAGAATTCCTTTAAATTCAGCTATTTTGACTGGAAGGTCGGCGTTGAAAAAGACCTTGCCAAGGACTTAATGAGCTACCTTACACTGTCATCAGGCCATAAGGCCGGTGGTTTCTCCGAGGATGATGGTACACCTTTTGATACGGAGTCGGCTATATCCGGCGAATTAGGCCTGAAGAGCCGCCTTATGGACAACCGTTTGCAGGTGAACGGGGATATTTTCTATTATGACTACACGGGTTATCAGGTTGTCGATACTTATTGGGTAGTCAACGAAGATTATCCCGAAGGCACTGTGAAAGCTAACTTTTTCAACGCTGATAAATCCAAAACCTACGGCGCTGAGATTGAAACCACTGCCCTGTTAGGCGATTCCACTGAATTGAATCTAAATTTCTCCTATTTGAAAAGTGAGTATGTATCCGATTTCTTTGTACATGCAGATGCATTTGGACCTGCTTTAAACATGAAGGGTAAAACGATGCCACACTCGCCGGAATTTACCATCAAGACAGGCATTGATCATACATTTTCTTTCAGCGATGGCAGCACTCTAAAGCCCAGCGTCAGTTATCGATGGACCGACAAGCAGTATTTCGGGACGCTGATTTCTGATGACACTCTTGGGCCGGCTTTCTCAATAGTTGACGTCGGGATGTCCTATAGTTCATCAAAAAGCTGGTCCCTGAATTTCTACTGCAATAACGCCTTGAATGAACATTATTATACAGGGAGCGTTCAGCAGGCAACCATGGTTTATTTCCCTGGCAATCCACGCACGGCCGGCGTTACACTAAATATTAAGTTCTAGGACGCTCAATTAAAATTGGGGGCCTAATGAGGTCGGGGGATCAATCAAGCTGGTTAAAAATGATCTGATCAGCAAAATTGATCCCCCGGTTCATCCTGGGATCGGGAACTAAAGGATGGCATATGGGCGGTGTTATAAACCAGCCTCATAGTGACAGATTCTCCACCCGTGCCTGTATTTCCAAAAAAGTTGTGACGTTTATAAAAGTAATGACGACGTGGATAAGGGTGCGTTTGTGGGAAGGAATAGTTCTCAAGCCGACAGCCGAAAACTGAGAGTCTTAGACCAAAGCAATTTTTTTTAATATTCATCCAAATCTGCTAATCCATAATCTTCTTATTACTCAAACTATTCGGTACGTTATATCCATCTATACTTTTCAACAATCTGTGTGTTAACAGTAACGTCCGGATTTTATCCGGACTTCGAAAAAACGATATAGCCATAGATAAAAATCAAAGGTGCCTAATTATCTTGAAGATTCTTTCTGCCTTCTTCACGCGGAAGCACAGCATAGATTCATAATCCGATGGAACAGGTTTATAGTGATTAAAATTTATATCATGAAGATTCATCATATATTTGAATATAATATGTTTATAATTTACAAAAATTTTACATATCACATATATTTAACATATTTTATACATAATTTATAATTAATTTTTTAATAATTCGTGAAATGTCATTTAATAATCGTGTTTTGCCATAGTCCGCTGTTTACACATATTTTACATATAATATATCCTTAAAGATGAAAACCTACATCTTATTACATGCATTTTCTTTTCAATAAATTTTCCCTGTTGTTTCAGATCATTATAACTTTTTATTAAATTCTCTTTTGTCTTTTGCATTATCTGAAATATCTCAATTGTGGTTGTGTTCTTACGGTTACAAATTGATAAAATGTGAGCTGATCTAAAAAATCATCACTGAAAATTTCATTTAAAATGTTTTTAGGTAGATTCTTTTTTAAATGTTTGATTAAACAATAACAATCTAACTAAATAAGAAGGAGGACGAAATGAAAAGAACGAATATGGTTTTATTTGCCACATTTATGGGCATCTGGCTTATCTCAGGCGACATTCCAAATATCCTTGCCCAAGAGACGAGTGATGAATTCACCCTTGAGGAGATCATAGTAACGGCCCAGAAGCGTGAGGAAAACCTTCAGAAGGTTGCGATTACTGTGGAGACCATCTCCGGCGATGAATTGACCGAGATGGGCGTGACAAATCTGTCACAGGCCCTTGCCGGCGTTTCAAGCGCGCTGGTTCAAAAAATCGGACATGAAATGAATGTAACCATCCGCGGCATGGTCAACAATAATCCTCCCGGCAGTTCTGTTAACCAGGTAGGCGTTGCTATTGACGGGTCATACAGCAATAATTTCGGAACAGGTCAAAGCGGCTTTTATGATATGCAGCGCGTAGAGGTGCTTGCCGGCCCTCAGAGCACGCTATACAGCCGCAACTCTTCAGGCGGCATCGTCAACATGGTCTCCAACAACCCCTCTACTAAGGGGGTCGCGGGCTCAGGTTCGATTGAAATGGGCAATTACCACCTCCTGAATACACAAGCTATGATCAATGTCCCTCTCAGTGAAAAGGTTGCCTTTCGAGCTGCCTTTAACTCAACGGCGCACGAGGGTTATATATCCAACGGCACCGGTGATGATGACACAAAGTCAGCGCGGCTCAAACTCAGTTATACCCCCTCTGATAAGATATCGGCAGTTCTGACCTATGAATACTCCAAGTCAGGAGGCATAGGGACTGGGGGCGGGGTTGATCCCTTTGAATCCGAGAATGATAGGGAAAATCCATGGACCAGCTCTCTCGCCAAAAAACTCTTCAGCAACAACAGGATGAATCAGAGGGCCTATTTGAACCTGAACTGGAGTACGCCTATCGGTGATGTGACCCTTTTGCCGTCTTATGCAAAATTTATTGAATCTAATAGTACGCATAGTGAATTACAAGTCGGCCCGGATGGCTTGCCGGCTGCCGGCGGCCCCCCGGGGTCTACGAGTAATAATACTACAATAGGCTATCGAGCGGAGCCCCGTGATGGTTCCCAGAAAGAGACCGCCGTTGAGTTGCGAATGGCCTCTCCTGCCGATTTTTTCATGAAATGGCTGGTGGGACTCTACTATTATAACCAGAACTGGCTTGACGGCCGCTCATCTGAAGATACCTATATCCTGTATAATGGAAATATACTTACATTTGCAGGCGCCAGGAGCTGGTCTTTAAGGAAAAACCCGTCCAAGGCCGCCTTCGGCAATATTACCTATCCGGTAACTGATGCATTTCGTGTGACTGTGGGCGGACGTTACACCTCCGACAAAGAGAATGACACAGGTTGGAGCAGTGATAGGGGTAATAATACTCCCACCGAGTATAAAACCAGCCATGGCGATTACAAACTGGGCGCTGAGTATGATTTAAGCACAAATATGATGCTCTGGGTGGATTATTCGACAGGATACAAACAAAATTTTGGAGGCAGTGAGGCACAAACGCTCAAATCATATCAGATTGGTGAAAAGGGCCGTTTTTTTGATCAGAAGTTGCAGGTGAACGCTACTGCCTATTACTATGATTATCAAAATTTTTCAATTTCGATAAGTGATCGGATAACTGTCGGTGCTACCGACTATGATGCGCAAGCAACAGGCAAGGCGGACTTCTTTGGGCTTGATCTTTCGACAAATTATATCATCAGCTCGAATGACCGCATTAACCTATCAGTCTCCTATCTGGACGCCACAATTTCAGATGCGACGATAATATATAAATCCTTTGGCGGAGAAATATTGGCTGGTTCTACCAGAACCTGGAAGTCCGGGCTACCCCCGCTCAATAATGCACCGAAATATAGTATAACAGCAAGCTATCAACACATGTTTATGCTAAGCAGCGGCGGAGGCCTCACAATGCGCATTGATCCACGTTATAAGTCCAAAGCCACATTGCAATTCCAGCCAAGTGCACTGGCAGGCTTTGATACAGATAAGTTAAACACGGAACCTGCCCACATTATGGCCGATGTCTCTCTGAATTATAGTAGTGTAAGCGGTAATTGGAGCCTTAACAGTTATGTGAAGAATATAACGAATCATGCGGAAAAGACAGGATTCTATATGGGGGTTAATTATATGCAGATCGGCGACCCCAGGACATTTGGGGCGGTTTTGTCAGTGAAGTTCTAAACCCGGTTGAATCGGCCTCCTGAGCTATGACCGTGTCTGAGTTCCGGCTCAGGAGTCTCTCAGGAGTCCAATAATTAATTTTATTAAAATACTTGAATATTGAGAGGTTTTTAGTGTAATAATATTCCGGCTTTTTTTTATTGGTATCGAATGGCGTAAGTCAATTTCTTTCACAACTATTTAACAGGAGGTAAGTCATGAAAAGTAAAGTTGGGTATTTAACAATCTCTTTCCTATGTATGACAATAGCTTTGGCTGTTTTCGGCGGCTCTGCTTCAGGGGCGGACAAGAAAGGCAGGACAGAGATCTCCGCAGGAGAAAAGGCCCTGGCAATGATGGAGGTCCAAAACACCTTCAGCAAGCACGCGTTCTATCACCAGGTCGGTAAGCACTGTGATGAAATCGCAGACATCTGGGTTTCGGAAAAAGGACCCAACGCCAAGACTGCCGTATGGACCCTGTCCGGCAACATCATGCCGGGAATAGACGTGATCAAGGATGAATATTGCACTAAACATCTGGCGGATCAGAAAAAGACCCTTGAACAGATGAGCAAGACAGTCCCGTCGATCAAGAATATTGATGCAAACATAGGCGTAGGCAGCGAGTATATTATGCATACCCAGGAGACGCCGGTAATCGAAGTGGCCGGCGACGGAAAAACCGCAAAGGGCCTATGGTACTCAATCGGCCTGTCCGTAAGGGGACAGGTTGATTCGAGCGGCAAGACCTCTGTCGGCACAGGCTGGATGTGGGAAAAGTACGGAGTTGACTTTATTAAGGAAGACGGAAAGTGGAAGATCTGGCATTTGATTAATCTCATGGACCAGGGGCCTTCGGATTCTTCGCAGTCGCAAGGTGGAGGAGGCGGAGCGCCCGGTGGACAGGGTGGAGCGCCCAGTGGTGCAAGCGGAGCGCAGGGACAGGGTGGCGCACCCAGTGGTGATCAGAGTGGAATGGGACAAGGTGGAGCGCCCGGTGGACAGGGTGGAGATCCCGGCGCGGGTGGTGGCGGTGGCGGTCAAAGCACGCAATTCAAGAAGAAGACTCCTGCAAGCTTCAAATGGAGCCCGACCGCAGTTCCCGTAATCGATCCGGCGTTCCCCGAACCGTATTACACATTCAGCGAGACATTCAGCTATTAATTAATCATAATCAAGGAGGCCCTGCAAAAATTAGGGCCTCCTTTTTACACACATCCTTCTTTCTTACCTTTACACAGGTATCATCATAAGAGATGCCTCCATGAAAGTAGAAATTATTTCATGACTATAAAGCGGATTGCCCCAAACCCCTGGCTCCGGATTGGCCGAGGCTGAAAAAAGAATTGTAAAATCAGCATAGAATCACCATGTCGAATTATACCTCTTAACGTCGTCCCGCTTGGCGCCATAGGGGAATATGTAGGTGCAACCGGCTCTCTGTATTTGACGGGTTTAATTCTCTTCCCTTAAATAGTCGTATTCTTTTTGCCTATCCAAGGTTCCACCAAGTATCCTGACGAGTTCCCGAACATGAATAGCTTTTCCCTGGATGGGTGGTTTTTGGGAGGAATTAAGATATTCGCAAAATGTCATTTAATAATCACCATTAGCCATAGCCTAATTGTGAAATTAATCCATATTGACTTAATTGCCTGCCATCGGCCAAAGCCGATGTCTTGGGAGTTAAGGATTCGAGGAATCCAATAAAAATCATTACTAAGCCGACTATAAACCTGATAGCTATCACAATCACATTATCAATGAGGAGGATCTATGACTTCGACACTTTCAACTTTAAGCAGACGAAAATTCATGCTTATGAGTTCCGCGGCAATTGCAACGCCATTCATTCTGAATGCGGCAGGGTTTGTTCCCTCTGCAAACGGAAAGGAAAAAACGAAAACTTACCAAATTGGTTCCACTTGTATTGGTTGTCACTCCTGTTTCTATAATTGTCCTCAATCCGCCATACATTGGGGTAACGATAAATATGAAATCGATCAAAAAAAGTGTATACAGTGCGGAACCTGTTACGAAACATGCAATATTTCTGCAGTTATTGAAAAATAATATAACCCTTTTAATTGCAACATTTCCATAAGGAGGAAATATAAATGGCAAAAAAAGTTATTGACTGCGATTTAGTGGTTCTCGGCGCGGGTGGATCGGGTCTGGTTGCCGCCGTGAAGGCAGCAGAACTTAGCGGCAAAAAGGTCGTCGTCCTTGAAAAGGCAAAAAAGGCCGGCGGTTCTACATACTACGCACATGGTTTCGGTGTTCAATATTCAAAATGGCAACAGGAAGCCGGTTATCCTGATACTCGTGACGATACCTTTCGACGAACGATGAATAATCTAAAGTGGAAAGTAAATCATAAGCTTATCCTCAATTTTGTATATTCCTCAGGCCCGTTCTTTGACTGGCTGGTTGAAAAAGGCGGAGCTGAAGAATATTTTGTAAAACCGGCAACCTACCAGGCGCCGACTACTGCTCAAGGGGGACAGGGTCCCGGAGGTCAGGCCGCCGGCGGCGGGATGATGATGAGGATGGGCAGTATAGATTTTCCTAAGCGTCACATGAACAAAGAATCCCGGGATCCCTCTATCGGTCCGGGATGGATGGGATCCTATGTTGTCACCAAGATGCTTGAACAATGCAAAAAGCTTGGAATTGAAATAGTTACCTCAGCACGCGCAACCGACTTTATTACAGATAGCAAGGGCAATGTGACAGGCGTTAAGGCTGATACCGCGGACGGCAAGCTTCAGGTCAACTGCAAGGCATGCGTTGCAGCCGCCGGAGGCTTCGGCGCCAACAGGGAAAAGCTGGCGAAAAGGTGGCCTGAATATGCCGACGGCAATAGATTTCACATATTCTCCTGCCCGACTAGCGATGGTGATTCTCTGGATATGGCAGAAAAGATCGGTGCTTTTGTTGACTACAAAAACATGTACTGGCTGGTCGGAGGACCTGCGCATCACCCCTATTCATACACCATTTATCGCATCATGCTTCAGCCTGAGATGGTTTATGTCAACCTGAACGGCGAGCGCTTTGTTGATGAAACCGGGGGTTTGGACCCTTGTTTTAATCCCCTGAGCAAACAACCACAGGCCAGATGTTATGGTGTCGCCGATAATGATCTGGTTGAGATGCTGGGCGAACGGCTTATTGCAAATCCCCATGACGGACCTACAGATATTCCCATTAACAAGAAATTCAGAGAAGATATTGCTTATGAGGAATCCCTTGGCAATGAGCTTACAAAGAAAGCGGATACCCTGGAAGAGTTGGCTAAAAAAATCGGCGCCGACCCCAAAACCCTTGTCGCTACCATAAATAGATATAACGAGTTTTGCACTAATGGACGGGATCTGGATTTTATTAAAAAGCCTGCATACCTGATACCTATTCGCAAGCCGCCCTTCTACGCATTTCATGGACAGCGCTTTACTGAAACCACACATGGCGGGATAACAATAAATGAGAATATGGAGGTGCTTAATACCAAGGGCAAGGCAATGCCTGGTCTGTTTGCGGCAGGTGATAATGCCGGCGGGCATACAATTGATGGCGCTGGGGCAGGCGCCCTTGATTTTGCAGTTGTCAGCGGATATATGGCCGGAATAGCCGCAGGAAAATACTTGAGCAAAGCCTGATGAATGAAAGATGCTATTGTAAAGATAATCAGAGTTTTTTTATTACAGCATTCGTGAAAAGGCATTCATTCCCTTTTTGTAAAAGGGGAATGACTATTTAATAACATTGATTTAATTTTTAAGGGAGGATTAGATGAGTATCAGAAAAACAGTTTTATTTACTATTGCATGTATAGCCATGACAGTCTCATTCGCGTTCGCGCAGGGAGCCGCCCCTGCCGCATCTGCTAAAGCCGGCGCTTCGGCCCAAAAAACATGTCCGCCTTACGATGACCCGAAGATAAAAGGTGACGCATCCCCTATGGCCGATTCAATCGATGCCAACAAGGACGGCAAGATGACCAAAGAGGAATGGCTTAAAGCAGGCGCGCCTATAGGATCTTTTGAGATGTTTACGGGAAAAAACAAAAAAGATTATGTAACAAAGCAAGAGATGCTTGACGAGACACCGCCCGATGGCGTTGATGCCAACTGCGATGGAAAATTCACGATTGAGGAGTTCCATAACTTCGGTCTTAAAGGTCCCTCAGGTGGTGGCGCTCCAGGTGGAGTTCCTGGCGGTGGTCAGGCCCCAACGGGTGCTCAGCCCCAAAAATAGTTGATATACGACTTATTTTGAGTCCGCTCCTTTTCCCGGGGCGCGGACTCAAATATTTTTAACCCGGCTTATGCAATGGGCATCTTGATGAGAGTTGAATCCTCATCCTCCTGTTATTACTCCATGCAAATAATAATTACGTAAAATGTCATTAAATATTCATGCCCTGCCATAGCCTGCCATTAAATATAACTATATTTTCTTAAACTATATTCTCTAATTGTTATTTAAATAAAAAACCATGTGATTACAACCAGGGATGGGAAAAGGCAATTGACTGAGGCAGACACCGTATTGACCGCATTGCCCTTGCGCCCTAACGCCGCATTCCTGAAAAGCCTTGAAGGCGGCGCCCCGGAGATCTATGCCATAGGAGATTGCAGGGAACCCAACCTGATAATAGATGCCGTCGCGGACGGGATGAGTGCCGCATTGAATATTTAAGCATTTATTAATCAGCATCCATACGGGAATCGATGATTGACCTGTGGGGCTGTTAAAATCCGGTTGTCGGATAATATTTGTCTTATAAATGGATTGGCAATTTAAACATCAAACAATTAAACACAAAAGGAGGGATTTATGAACGTAACCAAAATATTTTTAACAGTTGTTATTTCTCTGGCCCTTGCCGCGCCTGCCTTAGCGCAGAACGCCCCGTCCGGGGCGCCACAAGCCCAAAAAAGCGACGCCGCCGCCAAAATAAATATGGATAAATCACAATTATACAAGGCGATCGACAAAAACAATGACGGTTGCATGAGCTATGAAGAATGGCATGCTGTAGGAATGCCGGACTCTTCCTATAAGATGCTGGCGAAAGACGGTTGTGTCACCAAAAAAATAATGGAGGACAACGGCGATCCGAGCACCAGCCTTGACGCGAATGGCGACGGGAAAATCACCCTTGAAGAGTTCTTAGCGTTTGACAAAAAGGGCGCGGGCGGTGGAGGCCAGGGAGGCCAAGCTGGCGCACCTCAAGGCGCTCCTGCTCAAGGAAGCCCGGCAACGAAATAGCTGTATAGATAGGATGGGGATGTCCTCAAATAAGTAATTAGTTTTTCTAATATCGAACAATTTATTTACTTGGATTCTTAAAGGAGAGGAACAATGATGAAAATAAAGATTAATTTTACCAGATGGCTTATAGTATGCTTCACAATAGTTTGTTTATCCGGTACGATATCGTGCTCGAATAAGGTTAACGATGAGGTCTCAAAGGCAGCGCTAAAGGCGGCGGACATCGCGGAATGCAACAATCTTATGAGTCTCCACTCATGGTATCATGCCGCCATGCAGAACGATGTGGAACTGGAAAAAATATGGGCCCAACGGGATGACGTTATCTGGGCGCAGACAGGCGGTTACTGGAAGGGCATAGAAAATATCAAGAAAAACTACGGCCAGAAGGCAACTGAGGATACAACAAAGGGCGGTTACGTATGGCACACCATCACCAGCGGCGTCGTAGAGATAGCAGAGGACAGGCAGACCGCAAAGGGTGTCTGGTACACACCCGGAGGTGGCGGCCAGGTGAAAAACGGCAAACAGGATTTTGGCTGGATGTGGGAAAAGTACGGAGTGGATTTCATCCGCGAAAACGGC
>Ga0153915_10003602_pt1 | contig 14198 bp, 8 predicted proteins | sample Opewatmetagenome_2_FD_107003 | JGI IMG/M metagenome (GOLD analysis project Ga0153915, IMG submission 107003) | Freshwater wetland microbial communities from Ohio, USA - Open water 3 Core 3 Depth 3 metaG | ecosystem: Environmental > Aquatic > Freshwater > Wetlands | place: USA: Ohio, Lake Erie... | reverse complement strand
GGACCGCGGCAGGCCTACTCGGCCTACAGTGGCGTGATTTCGATATTCATCAACCAAGCGCTCAACAACCAGTCAATCACTGTTGAGGGCGATGGCAGCCAGACTAGAAGCTTCATTTATGTGGATGATGTTGTAGAGGCAACCTATGCTGCGGCTCAGTCGCCGAAAGCGAAAGGACAGACCATCAACATCTCTGGGACAGACTCGACAAGCATTCTCGACCTAGCGAATAGGATCAAGGCCGTGGCTGGTTCAACCTCTAAGATAATACATATGCCGCCACGGAAAGGCGATGTACGACAAAGCATCGGCGCCATGAAGAAAGCCGCTAGAATCTTGGACTTCACGCCCCGAGTAGGACTGGACGAGGGCCTGAGCCGCACTGTTGACTGGTATCGTCAGGCCGCCGTCTGATTCCTATACGACGACTGTGATGAATAGGCTGAGCTCGTCCACCACACCTTCTTCCGTCCTGAGCACTAGAGTGACCAGATAGGTTGCAGACACAATCCCCGAAGGAAGATAGGCGGTCACTTTCGGCGAAGTGCCATACAGATCAGTAGAACCAATCATGCCAATGTCAAGAGTGAATGTGGTGTTCGTGGGATATAGCGTGGGGGTAACCTCTGTTCCGTGCCACTGAACCGAGAAGTTGCCTGCTCCAACTATCACATCGAGGAACAGACTGTGGGTCACATTATCGTTGTTCCTCACTAGAGCGACAAGTTCTGATGCAGAACCGGATTGGACAGTCGCAGGACTGAAGGTCGCACTCTCAAGCCCGACCGTACCCGGCAAGGTGGTCGTCTTGTTCAACAGCCCGAACATCAGACTGTATGCCTCGACCACATTGCTACCTAGCGCAACATGGGAGCCTGTTTCCGCATCGACAAGTCCCACGCCGCCCAGCTTCTCAATCACCCTGTTCTCAGTCGTTTCCACTTGAAGGAAGACAGGAATCACGAATAGCACCTCTCCGCCCAAGTGATACAGCAGGATGTTGCCATACCTGAAAGTGCCCCAGAGTGTCAGCTGATCCCTTACGTTATCGCTGGTCAGAAACGCCTGACGCGCGGCCTCAGGTCCAATGAGGGTGGAAGAGCCAATACTGCCTGAGCCATAGAAGGTCAGCTGCCCGAAGCTTCTGTCACCACAACCCATGACATAGAGACCTGCGAGATTCTTTCCGGGTGAGTTGAGAAACTCCACATTGTGCGTGGCAACGAATCGATCGACCCCTGCGATCCGCATGATGATGTACCGTGTGTCATACTCCCCAGGTGCAGAATGGAAGTCTACTCCGCTTCTCCAGATGAAGCCGTTTGTAACGTGATATGTGTAGGCCACATTGAGTTGACGCTCGTACAGATCCTCGGGCCACTTCATCTGTGACTGAAGCCAAGAGGGTGTTTCCTGCCAAGGATAGTAATCACTGAAGAGCTTGTCAATGAAGAATGTTGTGTCCACAGTCGGAGACCTGTAGAAGCGCATGACACCGGTTCCCACATCAACAAGAACAACGCCCATGAATCGCATGTAGTTCTCGCGGGCATAGGATGTGGCCAGCTTATAGTCGGCATATACTGATACCGCGTAGTAGATATTACCCACAGGGTCTACCGCTATGTACGGGTCCGAATCAGCAACCAAACCTTGCAGCAATATCCTGTTGACTCTCGAGAGGACATCCCTTTGAGCGAGCATGTTGAGGTCACGACCAAGGAAGGACCAAGCCTGAGGACCCATTGTGAGCATGTAGAACCATGACTCGAAACCTCTCAGTGTGTAGTCTGGCTGCCCCTGGTAGCTGACATTACCGACCTCGTCAAAACCGGGAACATTGACGAACACGACACCGTCAAACCCCATTCCTTCCCCATAGTAGGTGCCTATACCCTCACTACGGTTGAGCAGTGTGACCAGGTTGTCGCTCTCGATGATGTTGCCGCTATATGCATCGAGGACAACAAGACCTTCTGTGTGTGTGTAGATTAGATGCTGGTTGATGAAGTTCGTACTAATAGTGTCATAGTCGAGCGTGAGTGGGGCAAGCCAGTACTCATGTTCGCGGAGAAAGGTAATATCAGAGTCAGCCAGCTGCATCCAGTTGGCACCTATTTGGTTCTTCATCCGAAGGTAACTCGCATCTTGGTCCCACTGACGCACAGTTGTTAAGAACTCCAACTCACTCTCAGGCGTTGCGTTTAGTGTAAGATCGCGCAGCGTTAAGGTGCTCATTCCCTGAGTGCCAGCAGCCCAGCTTGTCAGCTGAATCTCCTTCTGGGTTTCAAGGTCGAATTTCCATTCGATGAACTTGTCACCATCCATTTGGATTCCATAATAGAATGCCTGCGTTACAGGGAGCATCACAACAACCGCAATCAGAACAACTGCGAGCAAGCCGAACCTGCGCGGTGAGCCGCCAATTGGTATGAGCCTTTCGACCTTCAGCCGTCTGAGTTCGCCTGCGATATTTGATCTGTCCTCCAAGAGCATGTTGACCTTGCTTCGGTAGTCCTCTGCACCAATTGCCCCGCCTTCATACTCTTGGCGAACGGACAGAAGCTCCCCTTGAAGCCTCGCCAGGTCTTCCTCCAGCTGCGTAATCTTCCCCCTTATCCGGGTTCGGACATCACCAGAGCGGACGCGAAATGCGAAAAGTGCAAGCGAACCCACGATGCATGATCCCATGGCAATGATAGAGGCCAGATATGTCATCCACGTTCCTGCGTTGACAGTCCACAACGGTACTCCCATGATCTCGATGGCCAAGACCAACGCACCAACGAGCAGACCCTTGGAGAGGACTTCCAGAATATCTCTCTTCTGGGCAAAGAGGTCTGTGGCAATGCTCAACACGATTCGACCGGCAGTGACTGCCAGAAAGGTCGCTACTAGTCCCATGTACAGCTGATATGCCTCCATGGCTGGCACGAGACTCTGAATCGATTCTGCAGATGTGCCAGGAGCAAAAGGAAGTGAGAACAGAGTCGCAACATCATTTGGAGTGACCGAGATCGCGCCGAGATCCAGCATCATCATGAGAAAGGCTACATTCTGGCCGGTCAACGAATAGCCGCCTGTCGAAACGTAGAATACGAAGAAGCCACACGCCTCGAGCACTCTCCAGGCAACTGCCGAAGGCCAGTCTAGGCGCCTGACCGTTCCGCCCATCTGAGATATCGCCGTGATGAATGCAACGAATGTCGAGCGTTGAGGTAGTGTAATCATACTGAGGAGCGTAAGAAGAGCAGAGGCTGTGAAGAGCCGGTTTCCTAGGGTCCAAGTCGCCCAGTAGTCAACGCCCGCTTTACTTGAAAACGTGTGCTGGTATATGATCTGGTTCAGTAACCAGCCATAGCCCAAGACAACCGCCGCGATAGATGTCCCACAGATGATGCCCAGAAGGATAAGAACGCTTTTTCTCTTCATGGAATAGACCCCGGCTGGCCGACCATTACATGAGGACAAAACTGCATAAGAGAATTGCTAACGAAGTCGAAACCCAACAACATGACTACTCTCCGCTTACCCCTCGGTTCTGTAGGAGGTGCCTTTGGCTCGTGAGGGCTAAGGACCGCGCATCAATAGCCCTTGAAACAGCAAGCACACCGTCCAAGTGATCGCACTCATGCTGGAGGAGCTCGGACATATCATCCTTAAGGTCCAATGACTTGCTTTCCCATTTCGCGCCCCTAAACTCGATTCGGCATTGCCTGTGGCGATACACCCTCACAAGCAGGTCCGGGAAGCTCATACAGTCGTCCCATATCTCCATCATCTCAGGGCTCTTGTTGGATAGCTGGGGGTTGATGAAGACCACGGGCCTGTCGATCTCCAAGTACACAAGCCGCTTCATCACGCCAATCTGAGGAGCCGCGATGGCTCTGCCCACACCATACTTCCTTCTGAAGGCCATCATCGTGTCATGAAGATCTTGGATGACAGAGCTCAGCTTATCCAGCTCTGCCCTGTCTACGCGGCTGGACACCTCATACAGCCTCGGGTTTCCAAGTAGCAGTATGTCCTTGACTGTCATCAGAACCTATCTATGGCCCTGGCCTAATAAGGCAGAGCATATATCGTACGCTCAGAAATCAGATGAAGTAGACTACACCCTCTATCGTTTCCTTGCGGCCGGCCTTACCAAGCTTCACTAGCCGCTCAAGCTTTTCAACGGCTTCATTGATGTCGATTGACAGCTCCCTGGCGGCCTGCTGGGCTTGCAGGCTTTGTCTACGGAGAAGAACGAGCGCTGCGTCCCTGACTGACCTTGGCACTTCGACGATGCTAAGAGCGTCGAGTGGCTCTCTCGGATCTACTCTGGACTCTGCAATCGCCTTCTGAGGAACAATCCTGTCAATCACTTCATCAAACGAGCGATACACTGACGTGTCACTCATCTGGTGCTGAAGATGGACGGAGAACATGCTCAGGAAACTGACCCCTATGTAATCCATCACACTGGAGCTAACTTCACCAGGAGTGTCTGCGACAATCACTGTGGAAATCTTGTCGTGGTCGGTCACAAATAGAAAATGGCCACCGGATTCAATCCCCCGCAGCTCATCGCCCATGGCCTCTCTGCTGAACGTAGTGATGGCGGAAACGAAACTGCTCATCAGCATTGAGTCAGCTAGTGCTGTGTCATATACTCTGCTGTAGATACAGATACCGCCTTCGATCAGGATGTACACTGCTCTGATCATCAGGTACCACCTTTTGCTGTCCCCTGCGGCCCCGGCCACTTCTCAAGTATTGTAGCCATCTTCTTCAGTGACTGGACAAAAGGTATCTTCGGTTGAGTGAGCGCGTGAATCTCGCTGCCCATTCCCAGTGCGATATCACAATAGCAGGGTATGAATCCCATGAGCTTGGTCTTTGAACTGAAAGTGTCTTCGATGGTCTTTCGTACTTGTGAATACCGCGGTTCCTCAAGGAGCGCCGGCACGACCTTGTTGAACAGTAGGAGTGTCGGTTTGTTCAGAGGAGTATAGAGACCATCAAGCACATTCACAGTCCCGTCAAAGTCGAAATTGTCAATCTTGGCCACTATGACAGTGAAGTCCGAGAGTACTATAGCATTAACACTGCTGTAGTGTACACCGGGTGCGGAATCAAGAATCATGTAGTCCGCTCCCTCAGCCTGCAACCTCACTTTGAGGTTCAGTAGCTGCGATAGTGCCTGCATGTGCCACTTGCGGTCGCGTGCCAACTGCGACCTTATTGCCTCTACATTGGGGTCCGAAAAGCCGACCAAGAGCCTGCCTTTGAGTTTGAGACTTGGTGCCAGATCGACCAGCACCTCCTTCGGGGTCTTCTCTTGGGCCAAGTAGGCATTGATGTAGGTCGTTTGTGGTCTGATGCCAAAGAGTGTGTGCAAGCTCGGAGCTTGAAAGTCCAGATCCAAGAGAGCCACATTACGTCCCATCTGGCTGAGCATCACAGCGAGATTGGCTGCAATAGTAGTCTTGCCAGTGCCACCTTTGTAGCTGTGTAGCGTGAAGCACTTCATCTTGATTCCTCTTTCAGCCGGCACTAACAGTAGTCAGATGCGTGTGCTAAATCAGTTTCGTGTCCGTATCATAAGATGGACTCGCGTGGTTCTAGTCTGCCTAGTGAAGAGAAGACAGCGTCTGATTATGCCACCTACCTACAACGCTGACTGACGAACCTTGGTTCGGTAGTAATATCAATGGCCTATGACCACTTCCATGCCTATCGAGGCTTTGTGGGAGTTGCGGTGCCAAGTCTCTTCACATAAGACGGGCCTACGATGCTTGAGCCCAGGAAACACTGATGTGACCGCCGCCAAGTAGCGGTATTCCCTAGAATGCAGTTCCCGAAGGAGAACGAGGAGAAAGGAGTGAATGCGGGAAGACTCCTCTCCTAGACGTCCATCCGCCTCTGATTCCGGCCATCTGCAAACTCCGTTTCTATGGCCTGAAGTCTAGGTGACTTTCCAAGAAAAAGGAATGACCAAGTCCGGCCAGCTTGACTTGGCCTATCCCTTCCTTCTCCTCAGAAACACATACACTAAAACCACCGCTACGGAGATTACTGCTGCACTTGCCGCCAATGCGGGCCAAGGCGAGCTATACGTTGTCGTGGTGCTTGTCGTTATCAATGGCATTCCTACTATAGCGCAATTTGAAACATTGCCATAGTTACCTTGATTGTCGTAGGCTACTATTGCAAACCAGTAGTTCCTTGGCCCAACGCCCAGATCTGTTATGTTGTAAGCCTCGATACCCGGATAGTACGGCCTGCCGGGAGCATACGGAGCTTGAGGTATCCAAGACTGACTGTACGTTGTTGCGGAACTCCAGTTGGCGGCGGTTATCGCCCCTGTTATGGAGTACTTGACTATGTAGCCCGTGGCGTTTCCAGAGTAGTTGTCGTCACCCGGTGGTGACCAAAACAACAGAATACGGAAATCAGTAATCCCGGAGCCATTCGAATTCCAATATGAGCTTGCGTGAAGGTCAGTTATCTCTCCAGGCGGCGTGGTATCGGGGTTCTCATTCTGTGACCTTACGGTCGCGAAAGTGTCTGTTGGTGTTACGTTTGTGTCATGGATGATCGCAGAGCTGTTCAGGGAGTAGAAGGTATGTATGTCACCCACAGGGATCACGTATGCATCGGTGCTCACGGGAACTGTGCTTGTGGTGTAAGTGGACAAGTAGAAGTACTCGTCCCATTCTACGGATGTTCCTTCGTAGTCAAGCTTGATTATCCACAATTCTGAGTTGCCATTCGTAGCCCAATTAATGTTTGCTCCTATTACGTATCCTTGGTCAACGGTCTGCTGAACCGACCACGGACCACACCAGATGCTCTCCCGCGAGTTGCCGCCTGCAAAAACCTCCTGCCATGTCACCCCGCCGGTGGAGTTCAGCTTCGCAATCCAGATACCACGTCGCCAGACGCCATTCTTGTCGGTGTGTTGTGCTGATCCGACAACGACGTAACCTCCGTCAAGGGTCTGCTGAACAGATGGAGAGAAGGATGTGTCGCCTCCGTACTTCTTCTGCCAGACGACTGTGCCGTTAGAGTCCAGCTTCAGTACCCAGATTCCACTCTCATTGGGATAATATGCAAACGATGTACCCGCCACTATGTAGCCCCCATCCAGAGTCTGCTGGATAGAACTAGCGGCTTCGAAGCTTTCGAAGACGGGGATCACGTAGTACTTCTCCCACGCCAGTCCGCCACTGGAGTTGAGCTTCAGAACCCACATACCGATGGCTGTCGTCCCGGGGCGCGTGAATCCCGCTACAATGTACCCTCCATCTACTGTCTGCTGAACACATTTCGCGCCCTCGGGCTCACTCGTTCCGAATGTCTTCTGCCATGCCACCCCGCCAGTAGAATTTAGCTTCAAGACCCAAACATCTGAGCCGCCTGCGCCGAACGACCCGGTATTCCCGGCGACTACGTAGCCTCCGTCTGCAGTCTGCTGAACAGAGTTGGCCTCGTCGCCGCTGGTGCCTCCATAGGTCTTCTGCCACGTCACACCGCCAGTGGAGTTGAGCTTCAAAACCCAAGCGTCCATGCTGCCTGCGCCAAATGAGTAGGTGTAGCCTGCAACTATGTAGCCCCCATCGGTGGTCAAGTCAATGGAGTTCCCATAGTCACTGAGGTTGCCTCCGTAGCTCTTCTGCCAGGTCACTGCCCCGGCGGAGTCCAGCTTAAGAACCCAGAGATCCTCACTGCCGTATGTGCCGTTGCCTATTACTCCCACCACTATGTAACCTTCGTCGGGTGTCTGTAGAACGCCCCTTGGACTACCTGCATGAGCATGATACGGGTAGGTGTTTGAGAAATACCTACCGGCTATCGCGATGGTCGTTGCACTGGGACTGTTGGATACGCCGCCAAGGTTGGGTACTTCGTCATAGGCCTCGACCGCGAACCAATACTTCAGGCCCGAAGGCAATCCACTGATCGTGTGCGTTTCTGTTGTACCGTTCTTGGCGGGAGTCCACGTCTGGTCATAGGTAATGGAGGAGTCCCAATTCGCGGCCGTAATTGCTCCCGACGTGGAGTACTTCACGACATAGCCCGTGGCGTTCCCCTTCATGCCGTCGTCTCCGGGAGCAGTCCAAGTCAAATCAATCGAGTAGTACTTCGGGTTGCTCACAACCAGACTAGTTATGGTTGAGGGTGGAGTCAAGTCCGGGGTAGCCTGCGTCATCACTTCCATACTAGAGGCCACAGGTGTTATTGTCGTGATAGCTGATACCGCGATAGCATTTCCAATGGTCACAGACGGTGTCGTGATCACGGCGTTGGTGATGTAGGTACCTGCGCTTGATGCGTGCAATGATGCATCGCTGCCCTTGTCGAATACCACTGAGCAATTGCTGTTGAGCTTCACCAACCAAGAGTCATCCAAGCCTGCACCAAACGAATCTGTGTGCGCGCCAATCATGTAGCCTCCGTCCTCGGTCTGTTGAACAGATTCTGCACCTTCATCACCACTGCCTCCGTAGGCGTTCTGCGAGAGTACTCCGCCTGTGGAGTTGAGCCTCAGGACCCAAACGTCCGAGCCGCCTGCGCCATATCCAAATGTGTATCCCGCAAGTATGTAGCCCCCGTCAGACGCCAAGCCGCCGGAGAAAGCGCCACTGCTGCTGATGCCTCCGTAAGCATTTTGCCAGATTACTCCGCCTGTGGAATTGAGCCTCAATGCCCAGACGTTTGTACCAACAATAGGACCGAAAGAGCCTGTCTGTCCACCTACAAAGTACCCTCCATCCGGTGTCTGTCGAATGAAGTGCAGGTCGTCTGCAGAAGTCCCTCCGTAGGTTTTCTGCCATGTGACCCCACCAGTTGAGTTGAGCTTTAGAATCAAGTAATCATCAGAACCTTGTGAGAAGGACACCGTCTCCGCACCTACTATATAGCCTCCATCCATGGTCTGTTGAACAAAGATTCCCTGATCGGCATTAGTGCCTCCATAGGTCTTCTGCCATTCTATTGAACCATCTGAGGTGATCTTCAGAGCCCATATGTCAGGGCCGCCTGCGCCAGAAGCGTTTGTTGCTCCTACTCCTATGTAGCCTCCGTCAGAGGTCTGCTGAATGGAGGCAATATAGAATACGTTGGTGCCGCTACTTCCGTAGGTCTTCTGCCACGTCATCGAGCCATCGGCGGCAAGCTTCAAGATCCAAGCTGTGCTTAGAGCCGTAGCTGTTGTCATGCCTGCGGCCACTATGTAGCCGCCGTCAGAGGTCTGCTGAATGAAATCTGCCCCTGTGGCGATGCTGCTGTTTACGTAGGTCTTCTGCCATGTGACACCCCCTGAACAGTTGAGCTTTGCAACCCAGAGAAAGGCGGTGCTATAGTCAGATGAGAATGTGGTTCCCGTCATCGCGTAACCTCCATCCGTGGTCTGCTGGACCCACGCTGGAGAATCAGAGTTGACGCCTCCGTAAGTCCTAGCCCAATATAGGCCGGTTGTCTTGGGAGCACCAGCTACAATCCTGTTTCCATGGTCAGTGCTTCCTTGTAGAGCGCTGCCCACTGCCTTCGGTGTAGTCGTAGTGACCGGAGCCACAATCATTATCGTCAGTAGCAGAAACAGTGTCAGGGAACTCGTTGTCTTCCTAAGTTGCCCTAAGTTCAATCTATACCTGTTACAGTAATGCTTCATTATGCACCCGCCTCCTGAAGAGTAAACGATGCCAAACAGAGGGTTCTGGTATCCTCTTCTGCTCCATCCAGTTTGATTAAATCCCCCTGAACTGGATTTGCACAGTGGCAGAGAATATGCGAACTCCTATTTACGGACTTGCATATCTCGGATCTGACGCCTACCCTCTGGTTCATACCTGCATTTGTGCGCATCACGTCTTTGGCTAGGGCGATTTAGGAGTGAAGTCGAGTCTCTTCGTTCGGCGAGGAAATTGTTGTTCATAGTCTACGGTCAGCATATCCTATGCTTTGTTCCCCCTGAATCCGGTTCGATAGCAATATCAATGCCTTATGAGCAAGAAATAACCATGGCCCGTCCCCTCTGGTTCGTAGCGCTCCTCAAGAAGACATTCCCAAACAGGCGCATGATAGCGCTGATGACACGCGTGCCCTTACTGGGCCGCTTGGTCGACAAGATGGTCTTCGAGAACGATGACATAATCTATCTTCCGAAGGACTCTGTGGTCCAGAAGACCATACCCATTCAGAAATCGGTTCAGCGGCCGGTGGAAACAGTCCTGCCATCGCAGATTGTGGAGCATTTCATCAAGAAAGCGAATTATCACTGGATCATGAACTTCTGTATCTGCAGGAGTGCCTCGAAGTGCAAGGACTACCCGATAGAGTACGGCTGCCTCTTTCTTGGAGAAGCCTCGCTCATGATAAACCCACAGTTGGGCCGCAGGGTCACGAAGGAAGAAGCGCTCGACTATGTGAGAAGGTGTCGTGAAGCAGGACTGGTCCATCTTATTGGTCGTAACAAGCTCGATTCTATGTGGCTCGGCGCACAACCCGGCAACAAGCTGCTCACTGTTTGTAATTGCTGTCCTTGTTGCTGTCTTTGGAAGATTCTGCCAGATCTCACCCCCGGTATTGGCAGGAAAATCACAAGCATGTCAGGCGTCCATGTGAAGGTCACGGACAGATGTGAGGGTTGCGGGACATGTACTCAGGGCAGCTGCTTCGTCAATGCAATCTCTCTAGTGGACGACAGGGCTGTCATAAGCAAGGAGTGCCGAGGATGTGGCAGATGTGTTGAAGTCTGTCCCAACAAAGCAATAGAGCTGACAATCGATGACCCCGAGTACTTCGAGGACTCTGTTCGCCGCATAACTGCAGCCGTCAATGTCGAGTAGTCGCCCGCTTTCCGGGTTCGGTCGCTCACCTGTAACAACGTTTTTGTGCGCTCATGAGCTCGCCGTCGATGGTTGTGACCTGGGCAGACCGGTCCGTGCCTCTGAGGCTGTTCCAGATGGTAACGAAGATTGTTGTCGTTGGAATGGGGTATGTTGGCATACCTTGTGCTGTTCTTCTTGCTGACGTGGACGGATTTCAGGTCACGGGGTTACAGCGCAGATCGAAGCGTTCTGGCTACAAAATAGATGTACTGAACAAAGGCAAGTCGCCCTTCGAGGGTGTGGAACCTGAACTTGAAGAAGTGATTTCTAGAGTCGTGTCGAAAGGCACCTTCAAGGCCACAGACGATGTGGAGGTGCTCAAGGATGCTGATGTCATACTGATTGATGTTCAGACCCCGACGGACGCACAGAACATGCCTCAGTACGTTTCCCTACGGGAGGCGAGCGCGAACATCGGCCAGCGAATCAAGAAAGGTGCGCTTGTGGTCGTGGAGTCTACCGTTGCTCCGGGAACTACTCAGAATGTGGTGCAAAAGATCATCGAGAAAGAGTCTGGCCTTAAAGGAGGTGTGGAGTTCGACCTCGCATTCTCATACGAGAGAGTCATGCCCGGCAAACTCATTGAATACCTCGTGAACATGCCCAGAGTCGTCGGCGGCATTACTCCGAGAAGTACACAGCGCACAGTGGAGCTGTACTCCAAGATTGTCAAGGACAAGATATACATCACAGACACCCTGAGCGCTGAACTTGCGAAGACAATTGAGAATGCATATCGAGACGTCAACATCGCGTTCGCGAACGAGGTTTCTATGATCTGTGAGAGTATGGGCGTCAATGTCTATGATATCATCAAGGTAATCAACGCAAGACATGATAGGCATATGCACATCCCCGGGGCGGGAGTGGGAGGGCACTGCTTGCCCAAGGACCCGTGGCTGCTAAGATATGGTCTGTACGAATATGGCACTTGGAAGATTGAGCCCGAGTTTATCTCTCTGGCAAGAAGAATCAACAACTACATGCCTGTTCACATGTCGAATCTTGTAGAAAACGCATTGATGGCAAAGGGAGTTCAGATAAACGAGGCCATTGTGACAGTCCTTGGTGCGGCATACCTAGAAGACTCTGATGACACAAGAAACACGCCTGCGGCCACTTTGGTTGCATCTTTGCAGACAAAAGGGGTGACTGTTAGGCTACATGATCCCTACGTGCAACAATGGGAGTTTGGCCCTCTAGAGGTCGAGAAGGACATCTACAAGGCCGCAAAGGGCGCAGACTGCCTAGCGCTCGTCACCAAGCACTCGCAGTACTCTAAGCTGGACCTCGACAAGATCAAGAAGCTCATGAGAACACCCACGATTGTGGACGGCAGGAATGTGTTTGACACACAGTCAGTCATTGCGAAAGGTTTCGAGTACCGAGCAATCGGAAAGCGCGGGATTCAGCACCTTGCATCTCAGGACTAGTGGATTCGAGGGGGACTAAGGACCTCAAGAACCAAACTTCTCGGTTTTCCCTGCATAGCCCAGAAGCGTTGGAAGAACATCCATGCCACGAATGGTGTGAAGCGCTCCACGTGCTGCATCAATCTCGGTGAATCGCTTGGAAGAGTCTGGACGAAGGAATGGTGCCCAAATCACTATCGGTACGGGGTCACACGTGTGCTCGCCCACAGTCACAGGAGTAGTGTGGTCTGCCGTGACAGCAATCACGACCCGGTCACGAACGTTGTCGAGTATTCGGCCAACCATCTTGTCGGTTCGTTCTATCGCGAGTATCTTCTGTTTCACATTGTGGTCATGGCTTGCGTTGTCGGTCGCCTTGATGTGGATGAAGACATAGTCGTAGCCACCCTCAATGCATTCAATTGCCTTGTCTGCTATCCCGTCGAAGTTGGTGTCTATGGTTCCCGTCTGACCTTGGACCTTGACATGATCCATCCCGACGTACTTGGCTGTGCCAATGTACAGTGCGCCTCCTGCGAGAACAGCGCAGCGGATGCCAAACCGTTCTTTGAGTGTGGCAACCTCCCGGTGCTGACCGGGTCCTCTTAGAAGGAGCACATTTGCAGGTGCAATCCCTCGTTTCTGTCGAGCCTTGTTGACATCAAGACCTCTCAGTCGCTCGTAGGAGAGCCTAATCAGTCTGTTCACAACATCGGCGGTCTTTCTCGCCTCTGGCACAAGTGGCTCCGCTTGGAGTATCTTCTTCCCATCCTCATGCGGATCGACATCAGTTATCTTCTCTGAGAGACCCTTGCCCTCCAGAACAAGAGCACCGCGATGCTCGACCGTGTGCACAAAGTGAACCTTCACTCCATCAATGTCCAAACCATCCAGTGCTTTCTGAAGAGCCGCACCCTCTTCACTTGTAAACTCCCTTCCTGCCCTACGGTCAATCACTGTAAAGTCGGGGTTCATGGTTGCGAAGTTGGCACGAAACGCCACATCTCCGGGTCTAGACTGGAGGCCTGCACCGAGCGCCTCAAGTGGTCCTCGTCCAGGGTAGGTCGACACCGGGTCGTATCCGAACAGTGCCAAGTGTGCAGTATCACTTCCGGGAGTCACACCGGGAGATATCACATGCATGAGTCCGCTCTGCCCCTGAGAAGCAAGACGATCGAAGTTAGGGGTCTTTGCTGCCTGAAGTGGGGTCAAACCACCAAGCTCAGGTACAGGCCGGTCGCCCCCACCATCCATCACTACCATGGCTGCGGTGAGTCTCGCTGTCATTGGCTAGTACTTCCTCCATGCTGTCATGAAGTCTGCTCCAGCATAGCCGCACTTCCCGCCGAGCAGGTCATAGATCTCAAGGAGCCTGTTGTACTTCTCGACCCTGTCGCTTCGTGCTGGCGCACCACTCTTTAACTGGCCAGTCGACAGTGCAACCACGAGGTCCGCGATGAACGTATCGCCAGTTTCACCACTTCTGTGGCTGACAACGACCGGCCATCCAGCCTTGTTAGCGGTCCTGGCGGCGTCAATTGCTTCTGTGACCGTGCCAATCTGGTTCAGCTTCAGCAGTAGTGCGTTGCCGGCCTTCATGTCTATCGCCTTCTGAACAGTTGACGGGTTGGATACTGTCAGGTCGTCGGTTATCACCTGACAACGGGTCTTCTTGCTCAGCTCTGCGAATGTGTCAAAGGCTTCCTCATGGAATGGGTCCTCGATGCTCCTCATTGGGAATGTCTTCTCTAGGTCCAGATAGTAGTCAATCAGCTGACCGGGGTCCATGGTTTTGCCATCAACAGTGTACTTACCATCCTTGTAGAAGCTGCTGGCGGCGCAGTCGATGCCGAGAACAACGTCCTTGCCAGGCTGATAGCCGGCTGCCGAAATCGCACCAATGATCTCG
>Ga0153915_10003601_pt1 | contig 14199 bp, 12 predicted proteins | sample Opewatmetagenome_2_FD_107003 | JGI IMG/M metagenome (GOLD analysis project Ga0153915, IMG submission 107003) | Freshwater wetland microbial communities from Ohio, USA - Open water 3 Core 3 Depth 3 metaG | ecosystem: Environmental > Aquatic > Freshwater > Wetlands | place: USA: Ohio, Lake Erie... | reverse complement strand
TCTTGAATGTCCAGCGCGATGCCGCGCGCCGCGCTTTCTTTAGTCCCCAGCAACACCAATTCGCGGCACAACGACTGCTGCGCCAAAAACTCCGCAGTAGATTCTCCCACCCGTCCCGGTCCTACTACAGCGATCTTTTGCATGCGGCGATCCTTTTGTCCCTGTCAAAATCTATCGCGAACCGCAAACCGCGACATTGGCAAGCATACTGTTCCGGGGAAAGGGAGGCGGGTCACCCTTGCACAGGATAGAAATCCGGATATTTCTGCCGCGCCACTCCGGTTTCCACCGCGGCGCGCGCCACCGCCGGCGGCACATGATTGATCAATCGCGGGTCCAGCGGCTTAGGCATAATATAGTCCGGTCCAAATTCCAGATGCTGCATTTTATATGCAGCAAGCACCTCCGCCGGCACCGGCTCGCGCGCCAAGGCACAGAGGGCGTGGACCGCGGCGATCTGCATCGCCTGGTTGATGCGCGTCGCCCGCACATCCAACGCACCGCGAAAGATAAAGGGAAAACCCAATACATTGTTTACTTGGTTGGGATAATCGCTGCGCCCCGTGGCCATGATGAGATCGCTGCGCACGGCGCGGGCCAGTTCCGGGCGGATTTCGGGGTCAGGATTGGAGAGCGCGAAGATCACCGGCTTGGGCGCCATGACCGCCACCATCTCTTCCGTCACTAAATCCGGTCCTGACAAACCGATAAACACATCCGCCCCCTGCATGGCGTCCGCCAAGGTCCGTTTCGCGGTATCGACGGCGAACTCGCGTTTGTAAACATTAAGGTCGTCGCGCCCGCTGTGAATGACGCCGCTGCGATCCACCAAAGAAAGATGTTCTTTCTTTGCGCCCAAGGCCACCAGCAGACGCATAGAGGCGATAGCTGCCGCGCCGGCGCCCAAACACACGATGCGCGCTTCCTCCAACTTCTTGCCTTGCAATTCCAGCGCATTGAGCAAGCCGGCGGTCACGATGATGGCGGTGCCGTGCTGGTCGTCATGAAATACCGGGATGTCGAGGCGTTCGATCAGGGCCTCTTCGATAACGAAGCAATGAGGCGCAGCGATGTCTTCCAGATTGATGCCGCCGAAGGTGGGGGCGATGGCCGCCACGGTCTCGATAAAGGCCTCCGGCGAGCGGGCATCCACCTCGATATCGAATACATCGATATCCGCGAACTTTTTGAACAGTACGCCCTTGCCTTCCATCACCGGTTTGGCGGCCAGCGGTCCCATCTTGCCCAAGCCCAGCACCGCGCTACCGTCTGTGATCACCGCGACCAGATTGCCCTTGGCCGTGTAACGATACGCCGATTCCGGATCGGCGCTGATGGCACGCACCGGTTCCGCCACTCCCGGCGTGTAAGCCAAGGCCAGTTCATCTTGGGTTACGCAAGACTTTGTGATGGAAATACCGATCTTACCGGGTTCGGGCAAGGCGTGGTAATCGAGTGCGGCCTGCTTGCGATCTTTGTTCATGGTGTATATACCTTGTTGAGCTACAAAAATTCAGCGGCTGTAGGATGCAATGAGATTTGTGTTGATGGTGGTTTAGCTTAAGCTACTTAATCAAAAATTCCCATGGCAAGTTGTGCTGCCGCTCCTTCGTCGCTATTTAACGCATGGCGATCCCCGACAATCCCGTTTGAACGGGTTCCTCGCGGTCAGCGCTCTACAATCTCTAAATCCGCGGGATAACGCAATCGCAACTGCGCTTCATCTCGGTAACGATGTACCCATCCGCGGATGATCACCTCTTTGTGCAGCAGTTTGTATAAAGGGACGGCGGTGAAATATTTCAAATCGTCCCGATCAATACGCGCCGTCACCTTCCCTTCCAAATCCAGCCATATAGAATGGGCGCTCTCTCCGATATGGACAACGCGCCCTTTGATCAGGCGATAGCCCTGGGCCGATTGATTCAAGCGCGCAGAAGAAATGGGTTGATACGCCGGCAAATCCCAAATCCCCAGGCGTGACGCATGGGCATACCGCTCGGCGGATTGATAGCACGGCGCATTCCAGTCATTGGGCGGCACTATCAACAGAGTGGCATAACCTCGCTCCAGCAGCCACGCCGATACGCTGGTGCCGCCGGCGAGAAAGACATGCGCCAGGAGGCGGCCATGACTGTCGTGACGGGTTTCATCAAAGCGCAGATCGAGTTCAGGACGCTGCCCGAGCAGGGCGCGCAGCGCATCGCGCGCCGCGACGGCATAGGGTTGGTCAGGTTCCCCGTCGCGGCCCAGTTCCGGGGTATCGATTCCGATTAAGCGCAAGCTGCGGCCATCCTGCAATCGGACCGTGTCGCCATCGTGCGCATAAGCGACTTGCACATGTTCATCGATGTGGTCGGCGGCGCATCGCGATGCGGCTAAGGCGGGGGAAATCGACAAACACACCCAAAGCCAGCCCGCGATTAGTCCCCGTAAACAAGAAAGGGCGCGGTTGCGCCGCGCCCTTTCTTTACCATTAAAGGTCATTAGCGACTTAGTTGCGGGTCATGCCGTACTTTTGACGGAACTTGTCCACACGCCCGGCGGTATCCACCAACTTTTGCTTGCCGGTGTAAAATGGATGACATGCCGAGCAAACATCCAAGTGCAGATCGCGCCCGGCGGTAGAACGGGTGGTAAAAGTATTCCCACAACTGCAAGTCACCTTGATTTCGCTGTAAGCGGGGTGTATATCCGGTTTCATATGGTACCTCGTTGTCTAAGTCACGGGCGTTACTGAACTAACAAGCAGTGCGCCTAGGGAATCTTTCCACTTGCCGCCCAAAGAGGCGGGAATGATACGCAAAACCGGCTACGCGAGCAAGAGGAGTCCCTCCGAAAAGGGTCTATTTATTCAAGAATTAGGGGCAGCTGCCGTAAAATCCACTGCCATATCTCATTGGCGTGGTTTGTAGGAACGTAATTTCTGAGGGAAAAGAATCATGGCCCAACAACGCCCCAAATCCACCCTGAAACATGATTATCTCGGCCTGGACGCCGAATCCATCCAGCATTCCTTGGCCAATCGCTTAGAGTACTCCGCCGGGAAGGATATCTTCACCGCAACCGAGCGTGATTGGTATAACGTGGCGGCCTACGTGGTGCGCGACCGCCTCATGGAACGGTGGATGGAAACCCAGCGCACCTATTACCGCGCTCATGCCAAACGTGTCTATTACCTATCCTTGGAATTCTTGATCGGTCGAACCTTGACCAACAGCCTGATCAATCTGGGATTCGCTGATGAGTTTGCCAAGGCCATTCGCGATCTTGACCTCGATCTCGAAACCATCCGCGCCCTGGAACCGGACGCGGCGCTGGGCAACGGCGGCCTGGGCAGGCTGGCGGCTTGTTTTCTCGATTCCATGGCCACCTTGGGGTTACCGGGCTATGGCTACGGCATCCGTTACGAATACGGCATGTTCAATCAACGCATCGAAAACGGCTATCAGGTAGAGCACCCGGAAAACTGGTTGCGCTACGGCAACCCATGGGAATTCCCCCGTCCGGAAGTGTTGTATCCGGTGAAATTTCACGGCCGAGTGGTGGAGTACCCCGATGACAAGGGGCAGAAGCGCTACCACTGGGTCGGCACCGACGATGTCATGGCCATGGCCTATGACACACCCATTCCCGGTTTCGGCACCAACACAGTCAACAATCTGCGCCTGTGGTCCGCCAAGGCCAGTCGCGACTTCGACCTGCGCTTTTTCAACGAAGGCAATTACATCAAGGCGGTGGAAGAGAAAAACGAGTCGGAAAACCTTTCCAAGGTGCTCTATCCGGACGATACCACCTTCACCGGGCGGGAATTGCGGCTGAAACAACAATACTTCTTTGTGAGCGCATCACTGCAAGACATCTTGCGCCGCTATCTAAAATTCCACGACAGCTTCGACGCATTACCTGATCAGGTGGCCATCCAGCTCAACGACACCCACCCGGTATTGGCGATTCCCGAACTGATGCGTTTGTTGGTGGATATTCATCATATCGAATGGGACCTGGCCTGGGACATCACCCGGCGCACGTTCTCATACACTAACCATACACTGCTGCCGGAGGCCTTGGAAACCTGGCCGGCGACGCTCATGGAGCAGATACTGCCGCGTCATCTGCAGATCATTTATGAAATCAATCATCGCTTCCTCAAGGACGTGATACACCATTTTCCCGGCGACAGCGAACGTCTGCGCCGCATGTCCATCATTCAGGAAGACAACGACAGGCGAGTGCGCATGGCCCATCTCGCGGTGGTAGGCAGCCATAGGGTCAATGGGGTAGCGAAGATTCACACCGATCTCATGAAGTCCACCATCTTTCGCGATTTCAATGAATACAACCCGAGTAAGATCGTCAACAAGACCAACGGCATCACTCCGCGCCGCTGGCTGCATATGGCCAATCCCAGCCTCTCGCAATTGATCAGTTCGCGCATCGGCGATGAATGGATAAAAAACCTCGACCAATTGCGCCGCATCGCGCCTGCGGCCGACGACATGGAATTCCGCGGGCAATTTTCCGCCGTTAAGCAGTCCAACAAGAAACGTCTTGCCGATTTCATCCAAAGACATTGCGGCATCGAGGTAAATATACATTCGCTGTTCGATGTCCACGTCAAGCGTATTCACGAATACAAGCGGCAGCTCTTGAATCTGCTGCACGTCATCACCCTGTACAATCGTATCCGCCACGGCAGCAGCGCTCCGCGCGTGCCGCGCACCGTCATATTCGCCGGCAAAGCGGCGCCCGGCTATGCCATGGCCAAGCGGATTATCAAACTCATCAACGATGTCGCGGATATCGTAAACAACGATCCGGCCATCGGCGATCAGCTCAAGGTGGTTTTTATCCCCAATTACAACGTATCGGTGGCGGAGATCATTATCCCGGCCTGTGAATTGTCCGAACAAATATCAACGGCGGGCACCGAGGCCTCCGGCACCAGCAATATGAAGTTCGCTCTGAACGGTGCGCTCACCATCGGCACCCTGGACGGCGCCAATGTCGAGATTCATGAAGAAGTGGGAGAAAGCAATATTTTTATATTCGGCCTTACTGCCGACCAAGTCGCCGAGCAGCATGAACACGGCTACAATCCCTGGGAAAATTACCACGCCAATCATGAACTGCGACAGGCGCTGGACATGATCAACAGCGGTTACTTTTCGCTAAGTGAACCCGACTTGCATAAACCCATCGTGGATCGCGTTACCCACGGCGGCGATCCCTATCTAATCCTGGCGGACTATGCCTCCTACATCTCCTGCCAAGAGTGGGTGGCGGAACTCTACACCAACAGCGATGAATGGACGCGCAAGGCCGTACTCAATGTCGCTCATATGGGGAAATTTTCCTCGGATCGCACCATCCGCGAATACGCGGAGGAGATCTGGGGAGTGAAGCCCGTGACGATCAAACTCCCGACGGCGGGCTAGGAGCGCTTCATTGACTCGAAGAACTCCGAGTTGGTCTTGGTGGCCTTGAGCCTATCGAGGATGAATTCCATGGCCGCGAGCTCATCCATAGGATGCAGCAGCTTGCGCAGGATCCACATCTTCTGCAACTCGTCGGGATGAGTTAATAATTCCTCGCGGCGCGTGCCGGAGCGATTGATGTTGATAGCTGGATAGATGCGTTTTTCCGCGATCTTGCGGTCAAGGTGAATTTCGTTGTTACCTGTACCCTTGAATTCTTCGTAGATCACATCATCCATGCGCGAGCCGGTCTCGATCAGCGCCGTGGCAATGATCGTTAAACTGCCGCCCTCCTCGATGTTGCGAGCCGCGCCGAAGAAGCGCTTGGGACGCTGCAGGGCATTGGCGTCCACACCGCCGGTGAGCACCTTGCCGGACGAGGGGATCACTGTGTTATAGGCGCGCGCGAGTCGGGTGATAGAATCCAGCAGGATCACCACATCGCGCTTATGCTCCACCAATCTTTTGGCCTTTTCGATCACCATCTCCGCCACCTGCACGTGGCGGGTGGCAGGTTCATCGAAGGTGCTGGAGATCACCTCGCCACGCACCGAGCGCGCCATCTCCGTCACCTCTTCCGGCCGCTCGTCGATCAACAACACGATGAGATAACACTCGGGGTGATTGTGGGCTAAGGAATGGGCGATGTTTTGCAGCATCATCGTCTTACCCGCCTTGGGCGGCGAAACGATCATGCCGCGCTGCCCCTTGCCGATGGGCGCCACCAGGTCGATGATGCGAACGGTGATATCCTCGGTGCTGCCGTTGCCCAGTTCCAAATTGAGCCGTTTGTTGGCGAACAACGGCGTGAGATTCTCGAACAATACTTTGTTCTTGGCGTTTTCCGGCGCCTCGTAATTAATCTCATCCACCTTGAGCAGGGCGAAATAACGCTCGCCCTCTTTCGGGGGTCGGATCTTGCCCGACACCGTATCTCCCGTGCGTAAATTAAACCGCCGGATCTGGCTGGGGGACACATAAATGTCATCTGGGCCGGCCAGGTAGGAACTGTCGCTTGATCGCAAAAAACCAAAGCCGTCTTGAAGGATTTCCAGCACGCCATCGCCGAAGATATCTTCACCCTTCTTGGCGTGAGCCTTGAGAATTGCGAAGATCACGTCTTGCTTGCGCGATCGGGCCATGCCCTCGATACCCATCGAATCAGCGATTTCTATGAGTTCGCCCGGGGCTTTTTGCTTCAATTCGGTAAGATTCATACTTGAGGCTTTCAGATGACTTGTTTGGTAGATGGTTTAGACGAAAGGGTAGAAATGAACCGGTTAGTTAGCCGGATTAAACTAATCTGTATTGGGGAAATGCCGCTTTGAGGCGGCTGATCATCAGCAGTATTTATTTTTTCTAAAACTTACCATTCCCATCGGCCCGCGTCTAGTATTTCTTTAGGCGGACCTCAATCATCACAAATTACTATCGATAAACGCCGTCAACTGCGACTTGGATACCGCGCCCACCTTGGTAGCCTCAACGTTACCGCCTTTAAATATCATCAAGGTTGGAATGCCGCGGATACCGTATTTAGGCGGGGTCGCCGGGTTTTCATCGATATTCAGCTTGGTAACCTTCAGCTTCCCTGAATAATCCTTGGATACGTCATCCAATATCGGGGCGATCATCTTACACGGACCGCACCAATCGGCCCAAAAGTCCACCAGCACCGCTCCATCCGCCTTGAGAACCTCGCCATCGAATGTGGCATCAGTGATATGAACAATTTCGCTCACATTAACTCCCCTCGGATAGGAATGACCCATAGCGGGTTACACAGGGATCGTGGAGGCTTGCCGCGCCACCACCCAACAACTCATCGCGACATCTACGCCAGAAGATGATTAAGATAGCGCATCCGTTGCGGCTTCGCAACGCGCGGGCAAATCCCATCACACGAAACAATATCGCAGTATCGCAACCAAGAACAAGGTTTCTGTTATGCTTTACGCAAATGAGCGAGCAACATCTGACCACCACCCCCCTTTCGAGCCTTGATCTGCCGGAGGCCTTGCTTAAGGGGCTGAGCGAAGCCGGCTTTGCCTATTGTACGCCGATTCAGGCCCAAACCCTGCCTCTCGCCTTAGCCGGCAGCGACGTGGCGGGACAAGCTCAGACCGGCACCGGCAAAACCGCCGCCTATCTCCTGGCCACTATGACGCGGCTCCTACGCCACCCACCGGCGCCGAACCGTACCGCGAAGCAACCCCGCGCCCTCATCCTAGCCCCTACTCGGGAACTGGCGGTTCAAATTCATAAGGATGCGGAACAACTCGGACAATACACCGATCTTCGTTTGGTTGTGGTCTATGGCGGGGCCGGCTATGAGTCCCAGCGCAAACAGCTCGAGGAGGGTACCGACATCTTGATCGGCACCCCTGGTCGTCTCATCGATTATTTCCAGCAGCATATCTTTGACCTCAAGGCTGTGGAAGTGGTGGTGGTGGATGAGGCGGATCGCATGTTCGATCTGGGTTTCATCAAGGACATAAGATACCTCTTGCGCCGTTTGCCGAAACCCGAAAAACGCTTAAGCATGTTGTTCTCGGCCACGCTGTCTTTCAGAGTAACCGAGCTTGCCTATGAGCACATGAATAATCCCCGATTGATCCAGGTGGAGACCGATAAGGTTACGGCAAACCAAGTGCGCGAGATCAGCTATTATCCCGCCAACGAGGAAAAGATCCCATTGCTGATCGGCTTATTGCGCGCCATGAACGCTGTCCGCACCATGGTTTTCGTCAATACCAAACGCACCGGGGAAGAGGTGCACGCCTATTTGGAGCGCAACGGTTTTCATGTGGCGACTTTGTCCGGAGATGTGCCGCAAAAAAAACGTCTGCAGTTCCTTTCGCAATTTGAGCGAGGTGAAATTCCCATTCTGGTGGCTACCGATGTTGCCGCGCGCGGCTTGCATATCCCGGGAGTAAGCCATGTCTTTAATTTCGATCTGCCCCAGGACGCGGAAGACTACGTTCACCGCATCGGGCGCACCGCGCGGGCGGGCGCCAGCGGCGACGCCATAAGCTTTGTCTGTGAGACTTATGCCTTCTCCCTCCCGGACATCGAGAAATATATCGGGCATTCCATCCCCAGTGCCGCCGTCACCCCCGAGCTTTTGGCGGAGGTGCAACAACCTCAATCGATCCATCGTCATCGCCATGAGGGGAAGCGCAGCGGAAAGCCCCAGGGAAATGAACGCGGCGGCGGGCGGCGCCGTAGCGGGCGGACGCGCAAGTCGCACTCCGCCAACCCGAGCCACAGTACGTGACATCATGCATACCGTCGCGGTACCGTTACGAAACCACTGATGTCACAATCTTTCGATACCCTGGATATCCGCGCCGCCCTGTCGAAGATCGCCCGGGATTTTCATCGACGTGGATGGATGGCGGGCACCGCCGGCAATCTCAGCGCCCGCGATAGACAAGACCCTCGCAGCTTCTGGATCACCGCCAGCGGTTTGCCCAAAGGCCGTTTGGGTGATGAAGACTTTTTGCGCGTCGACATAACCGAAGATCGGGTACTGGAACGTTTTCGCGACCGCGCGAAACCCTCCGCGGAAACATCCATCCACCGCGTCGTCTACCAGTCGTTCCCCGAGATCAACGCCTGTCTGCATATCCATACCGTCGACGCCTGCTTGGCGGCGGCGCGCTATCCGGCGGACTGCACCGAACTTCCTTTACCGCCGCTGGAGATGATCAAAGGCTTGGATATATGGGAAGAGCGGCCGGCGGTCGCACTACCGCTCTTCCCCAATTGGCCGGATGTGCCCGCCATCGCCGAGGCGATACGGCAACGTTTCGCCGCGACGCCCCCCGTTCTTCCCGCGCTCATGATCCAAGGTCACGGCATGACGGTGTGGGGACATTCCCCGCAAGAGGCCTACAACCGGGTCGAGATCGTCGAGTTCCTCATGAGTTACCTCGCCCGCCGCCAATAGAATTCGGTTTCACGGCGCGTTCTTGGCGCAACGGAACCCCACATCTTCTAAAGTTGAATTCGGGTCGAGATAAAATCGATAGGCCCCTCGTTGAAACTGGTGCATCGCGTAATGACCCTCACGGCCCCAAGCCGCGCCGCGCAGCACTTTGAATTTTGCTCCGAAGGCATCGCTCTGATAAGTGGCGCCCGGATAGGGCTGATACCAGTCTTCTACCCACTCGGAGACATTGCCCGCCATGTCATATACCCCAAAAGGCGATTTATCGGCGGGATAGGAACCGACCGGCGCCACACCGTCATCCCACATCTCTTCACCGCTGTTGCTGCGGCCGGCCGCCCATTCATTGCCCCAAGGATACTCGGTATCGCTGTCGCCACGCGCCGCCCTCTCCCATTCCGCTTCGCTGGGCAACCGTTCTCCCGCCCAACTGCAATAGGCCTCGGCGTCATGCCAATTCACATCGGTGACAGGCTCTTTGTCGAGATAGTGGAGTCGCTCGGCGATAGCATTCAGCAAGGCCTTCTTATCCATGGTGCGGGTATCCATATCCAAACGAAACGTTTTCACCGCCAAGCGGCGTAATCTATCGATATCCAGTTGGGAAAGTTCCGTCATACGCAGACTCAATAAATACCCGTCTTCCCCCCAGATGATAGGCGGGGTGTGGCCGGTGGCCGCCACAAACTTTTCATACTTCGCATCGGTGACCTCGTAGCGATCGATGAGATAAGCTTTCAACTCCACCTTGTGCGCAGGATGCTCATCCAAATACCAAGGCTTGATAGTGCCTACACCCGCCGACTCATCTTTGTTTGGCAGTTTATCGCTGCCCATCACAAATGCACCTGTTGGGATTAACACCATATTGTCCCGTTCAGCGCCGCTTCCTTTATCGTCACCAGCCATCACTACACCCGCGCCAAACAGAACGCACATCAACCCCAATGCTAATCGTCGTAAAAATTTTATCGCCCTCCACTTCATGAGGTTCTCCCGTTCAGGTTAGCAGCGTTGTGCTTATCATTGGGCGTCGCATCTTTGGCGCAGCGAAAGCCAAAACTCTTATTGTGAGTCCCGCGTATAAAAAAGGCGCGATTGAACACCGGCGCTGACATCCCGCATTTGTAAAATGAACAATCCCACCAAGAACCTCCCTTCAAGGTCTTATACTGTTCACCGTAATTTTCGCTGGCGTGCGTATTACCCGGATAAGCCTCATACCAAGACGACGTCCATTCCCAAACATTGCCGGACATGTCATAGAGCCCGTAGGGACTGATGCCTTCCGGAAACGAACCTACCGGCATGGTATCGCCTTCTTGCTTCAACATTTCCCAACGTTGCGGAGTGTTCGCCTTGTTGACGTCAAACTCGTTGCCCCAGGGAAACATCCGACCGTCGGTACCGCGCGCCGCCTTTTCCCATTCTTGATCGGTAGGCAGCCTCTTCCCCGCCCAAGTGCAATAGGCGTCGGCGTCATACCACGTTACTTCGGTAACCGGGTGATCCGCCTTACCGGTAGGGTAAGTCCGATTGCGAAAATGGGCGGGAGAACGACGCTTAGTGGCGTCGATGAATTTCTTGTATTGCGCGTTGGTGACCTCATACTCATCAATCCAATAACTATCCAGATAGACCTTATGTTGGGGTCCTTCATCGGGCATGCGGTCGTCAAAACCCATGATAAATTCACCGGCGGGAATCAACACCATTGGATTGGGTTCCGCGGTCACTTTATTAAGTGGCTTAGGAGTAACGTTGGTTTTCACGCTCGCGGAGGAACCCGTTTCTTGAGAGGTTGAAGATTGCGATACCGATCCCAGGGCGTGCGTCGGCTTTACCCCGCTATGACAAATAGCACAGCCACCGTCTGTCTTTACGGCAAACATACGATGACTGGCGCCAGTATGACATTGAGAGCAGTCTGCCGCAGAAATCGCGGCGCCCATGGCCGGAGTAGCTGTCATTGCAATCGACCATGCTAGCCACCAAATCGGCGCTCGCAAATACAACCTCATGGGCGTTTCCTTCGTTATTTCAAGTGGGAGACTAAAGCAACAACTAGTAGTTAGGCTCGAGGCGCTACTCTAACAATTTGTATATGACCAGCCAACCAGAACTTATGTGTTTTATCGGAGACACCTTGACAGTCTGGTGGCTCCATGGCATAAGAGCGCGTCACGCCGCATAGGCTGATTTGGTTTTGATGAAGGGAGCGGGGAAAAAGGCGCGTCCGTGCGGACGGTCAAGACCTTTACCCTTAATACAATAAATGCCCCTAGCTTGGGTTTTCCCAAATGAGGGCGCGATTTGATATAGTTGACCATAATGATCCAAAGGAGAAATTCATGAAAGCACGTTGGTTAAGCGTCTCTGCTGCGGCTGTATTGGTACTGGCTGCCGCCCAAGCAAATGCCGAAGAAGGCCTGGAACTGGCCAAGAAAAGCGGTTGCCTTGCCTGCCACTCTGTGGAGAAAAAAGTTGTAGGTCCCGCCTGGCAGGATGTTGCTAATAAATACAAGGGTGCTGCCGAAATCACCGCAACCCTCACCGACGGCACAGTGGCCAAGGGTTCACCCAAAGATGTACTTACTCAGAAGGTCCACAAAGGCGGAAAAGGCAACTGGACCGCGGTCACCGGCGGCGTACCGATGCCTCCCTATTCACCCCGCGTCTCCGATGCCGACATCTCAAAGCTTGTCGACTTCGTGCTGGGCCTCGCCAAATAACATACCCTATCGGGTAAACCGTGAAAGCCAGCCTTCGGGCTGGCTTTTGCTTATTGAAACACCAAAATAGTAGTTGGGTTTACCCCCGCTTGCGTTATAGCTATAACTCCCTACCTTCTCGGCAACAGTAATTAACCGTACCAGATGTCGCGCTACGTCAGAGCAACAAGATATCCACAACAAACATTTTATAAATGAGAATGATTTGTATTAATATTCGTAATTGTGTAATATGGAGTAATGATAAAATCTTCCCCTGAGATCCTCCATTTAATGCCTACAAAGCAATGGATTGCCGCATCGCTACTTAGCGGTGCTTGCATGTTATGGTCAATGTCCTCTAATGCCGAGAGCACAATGGAAGATTTACACAAAGCGATCGATGCCCAGCAAAAGGCGATTGATAATCTTCAAAAACAACTGGATGCCGTCACTTCAATCATAGAAAATTCCGAAATTCAAAATCCCGCGCCTGCTTCTGTCAAAGTGTCTGGCTCTCGCTCTCAGAGCGGCGGTGAAACCTCCATCGGCGGCTACGGCGAATTACACTACAATAATCTCGACAGTAAAAAAGAACTGGACTTTAGCCGCTTTGTACTGTATTTCAGCCATCGCTTTTCTGACACCATCCGTCTCCATTCCGAACTGGAACTTGAACATAGCGTTGCCAGCAACAAGGATCCCGGCGAAGTAGCCCTTGAACAAGCCTACGTGGATTTTGATCTCAATGATCGCAACACCGTCCGCGCCGGCCTGTTCCTGGTGCCAGTGGGCATAATCAATGAGACCCACGAACCGCCAACCTTTTATGGCGTAGAACGCAACCCCGTCGAGACCTACATTATTCCCAGCACCTGGTGGGAAGGCGGCGGCGGCCTTAACGGTGAACTAGCAGCGGGGTGGAATTATGATGTGACGGTCACCTCCGGATTGAATGTCCTCACCTCTGGCGTCGATGCGTTCGAAGTGCGCGACGGCAAGCAGGAAGTCGCGACAGCTAAGGCGGACAATCCGGCCTACACCGCGCGCCTGCGTTGGACCGGCATGGCCGGCATAGAATTGTCCGGCACATTGAACTACCAGGATGACATCACGCAAGGTACCCAAGGCGTGAGTGCAACTCTAGTGGAGGGTCACGCCGTGATCAACCAAGGCGCTTTCGGACTACGCGCCTTGTATGCAACCTGGAATCTCGATGGAAGCGCCCCCAAAGCAATAGGGCGGGATGAGCAGTTCGGCTGGTACATTGAACCTTCTTACAAAATAACGCCGAAAATCGGCGTCTTCGCCCGCTACAACGAGTGGGACAACACAGCGGGCGATAGAGTGGACAGTAAAGCGACCGAGACCAGCTTCGGAATCAACTACTGGCCCCATGAAAACGTGGTGTTGAAAGCGGATATTCAGCAGCAAGGCGGTGTTGTCGGCGATGACGGCTTTAACCTTGGCATCGGTTATCAATTCTAAACAACCGTGATCCATTTTCCAGCCAACGTGAGGCGCTTAAAGGGTGCTTTCCCGCACCCTTCTTTTTTTCCTACCCGATTGTCCTATGCTTTATTGCTAAGCTGCTTGATTTTGCCAATCCCATCGCCAGCGGCGAAAGGCGTTTACCAATCACCTGAGGATTTTTTACAAGAGGTATTCAACGGCCAAGTCCCTTCGCCTCAAACAATGTGGATCACCAAGGATATCGGAGAAGGCGCTCAAGAGATATTGGGGCATCCCCTCAGGGTCATGCGTGAGCACTATTGGGAACAAGCGAACCGCTCCGCCTGGATTCTCGGGGAAATCGGCAAGGAACAACCCATCACTGTGGGTATCGTGATCAACCAAGGCCGCGTGGAACAAATGCGGGTGCTCATTTACAGGGAGAGCCGCGGCGATGAGGTGCACCAACCCTTTTTCCTCGATCAATTTAAAGGTGCCTTGCTCCAAAACGATCACGAGTTGGATCGCCATATCGACGGTGTTTCGGGCGCGACGCTTTCTGTACGCGCACTCACCAAGCTGGCGCGGCTGGCATTGTTCCTCGACC
>Ga0153915_10003600_pt1 | contig 14202 bp, 16 predicted proteins | sample Opewatmetagenome_2_FD_107003 | JGI IMG/M metagenome (GOLD analysis project Ga0153915, IMG submission 107003) | Freshwater wetland microbial communities from Ohio, USA - Open water 3 Core 3 Depth 3 metaG | ecosystem: Environmental > Aquatic > Freshwater > Wetlands | place: USA: Ohio, Lake Erie... | reverse complement strand
TGCAATTGGCACCAGCGTCACGTGACCGTCGTGAGCGTGGATCATCGGGTCGGCGGCGGCCGACCGGCTCCGGTCGCCTGGCGGCACGATCCCGGCCACCGCCGGGGCGTTCCCTACCACATCACTTCGCTCGAGCAGCGATTCGGCCCGAGAAACGTCGCGCCTCACGGCCAGCGGCGCGACTTCCAATGGCGGGATTCGGTCGCTCCTGCGACGCGCAACAGCGCGTTGAACCGTCCCGAGGCGAATCCCCGGCCAGGCGCACCCGGCCGCGATGCGCGTCCCGGCCAGCGCAGATCGGACGGCACTCGCTCCGAAGGGCGCGGCGGCTCGTTCGCCCCACCTCCCGGCGTCCCGCGCAATCTGGAAGCTCAACCCGGCTCACGCGGCTCCGCGGGCCGTCCGCCGGTGTTCGCACCCCCAGGCTCCGGAGCGACCGGCCATGCGCCTCAGCATGCTCCCGTCGCTCCAACGCCGCGGCCGCCCGCCACGCCGGGCAGCGTGCCGCGTCCGCCGGCTTTCGCGCCGCCGCCTCGGGCCCCGGGAGCGAGCGGCGATGCGCGCCAGCAAGCTCCCGGCTCGGGCCCCCGCGGTGCGCCGCCCGCGGGCCGGTCGCACGGTGGCGAAGGGCGCGGGCGCTAGTTCTGCGGCATCAGAAGACGAACCCTGCACTGATGAAAGTCAGGGTGTCCATGAACGTTGCTTCGAGCTCGATGCTGTTTCTCGGGTTGAGCCTGTATGCGACCCCGACTCCGATCGCGGGATCGTCGCTGGAGCCGGTGCCGGGGAGGCCCGACGGGCTGCTCGTCACGTCGCGGTGAACGACCCCCGCCTTTCCCTTGAAGTAGACGTTGTTGAAATCCGGGCTGTGGTAGACGGCGAAGGCGCCGATGGTCCATGCCTTCCAATTTCCGTTCGAGGGACTCACGTCGCCCTCGATCAGGGGCACGGTCGCTTCGATTTCCCCTGACAGGGAGCCGTAGCGGGACTTGCCCTTGTTGAAGTCGAGGAAGTGCAGGCCCACGAAGCCTCCAGCGTTCCAAGAGTCGTCATACCCGCCGTGGTCGGATGACATGACACCGCCCTTCACGCCGAAGTACAGGTTGGGGTCCACGGCCGAGGCGGCGCCGCAGGTCGCGGCTGCCGCCGCTGCGAGGAGAAGCGCTGCGCATCGCCGAATGTGAAGCAGTCTCATGTGGGGCCTCCAAAATAAGCTGAAAAGGAAATCCCGCTTCGACGCCTCCCACGCATGCGACCGTCGAATCGGGCCACGGTGACCTACCATCCCTGAGTCTCGATTCGGCGAAGATTAGCTCCCGGCAATCTGTCTGGAAGTGTGCAAAATTGCACGCCTTTCCCGTCGCCGACGGAGACCTCACCTCTGCCGCTCGGCGGCATCGAGCGCCGCTTTTGCTCCCGCTGAGTCGCCGCGCGCCTCCCGCGACTGCGCGATGAGGCGCCAGTTCTCGGCGCGCAGGTCCTTGTCGCCGCCCGCCCAGGAATTGGAGCGCGCCGCGGTGCTCTCCGCCTGCGCGTAATCACCCTGCTTCAAGCGCACTCGCGCGAGCTCCTGCCACAGCCGCGGGTTGCGCGGCTCGATCCTGAGCGCGCGCTCGAGCGAGGCTGCGGCGTTCGAAAGGCGCCCGGCCTCCGAATCGGTGCGGGCAGTGTCCATGAGGAGCGCGATCGCCGGGTTCTCGGCGCGGGCCGCCGGCGCCGGCAGCGGCGCTGGAGCCGGCTCGGGCTGATACACGGTCGCGCATCCGCCCAAGAGGGCAGCGAAGGTAATGAGGGTTCTCACGATGGCTTGTCATCCCGAGCGCAGCGAGAGATCTCCTGCGGCACCGCGCTCCTCAGGATGACAGCTTACCTTCCGAACAGCCTCTCGAGCCAGTTCTTCGCGCGCTCCTTCACCTTCTCGACTGCGACGCCCGCGGCGCTCGCGCACGGGGCGCGCTCGGCCGGCGCCGAGCCTTGGGCGAACGGGAGCTCCACCGCGTCGGTGCACAAAGAATCGGCGCGCAGGCCACTGGCCGGGTCGATGAGCACGTTCTCGATGCCTTCAGGGCGGGGAAGAGCGAGCGGCTCGGGCTGGAGCGCTGCCATCAGCTCGCCCCAGACGGGGAGGGCGGCGCTCGCGCCCAGGAGCCGCGCCGCGCGGTTGTCGTCGTAGCCGACCCACACGATCGCAAGGCGGTCGCCGGTGAATCCGGCGAACCAGGCGTCGCGCTGCTCGTCGGTCGTGCCGGTCTTCCCGGCGACCCCGGTTTCGGGCGGGAGCCAGTTCTTGAGGGACTGCCCTGTTCCTTCGCGCACCACGCCCTGCATCGCGGCGGTGATGAGGTATACGGGTTCCGCCTGAAAAGCCTGCTCGACCGCGAGCGCGTAGCGCCTGAGCGGTTTCCCGTCCTGCGTGGTCACCTCGCGAATGGCGCGCAAGGGAGTGCGGAATCCTCCGCTTGCGATCGTCTGGTAGATCTGCGCGACTTCGAGCGGGGAGAGATCCACCGCGCCGAGGAGCGTCGATGCGTAGGGCTTCAGCTCCCGCTCGATCCCCAGGCGTCTCAGTGTCCCCAGGACTTTCTCGATGCCGAGCTCGGTCCCCAGGCGCGCGGTCGCGACGTTGTACGACTGGGCGAGGGCGGTCCGCAGCGGCACCATGCCGTGGAAGGTCCGGTCGTAGTTCGCCGGCGTCCAATCCGGCGCGCCGCGGCTCTTCCACACGAAAGGCCCGTCGTCGAGCGGTGTGAGCAGCGTGTAGCGCGAGGGCTCTGCGAGCGCGGTGAGGTAGATCGCGGGCTTTAAGAGCGACCCCACCGGCCGCGCGGCGTCGAGCGCACGGTTGAAGCCGCGGTAGTGCACGTCGCGCCCGCCGACGAGCGCCTCGACCTCGCCCGTCTGGCTGTCGGTGACCACCACGGCGCCTTCGAGCCCGGGGGCGCCGAAGCGTTTTTCCTTGTCGAACTGCGCGAGCCTGCGCTCGATCACCCGCTCGGCGCTTCCTTGCGCGCGCGGGTCGAGGGTGGTGAAGATCCGCAGGCCTTCCGAGCGCAGGTCGTTCTCGTCGTATTCCTGCCGCAACTGCCGGTGCACCAGCTCGACGAAGGCGGGATGGGGCGAAGTGCCCATCGAAGCCTTGGCGTTCACCCCGAGGCCCGCCGCTCGCGCGGCCGAGTACTGCTCGAGGGTGATCGAGCCGACATTCCTCGTCTCGCGCAGAACGAGGTTCCTCCTCTCGAGCGCGCGGTCGGGGTGCCGGTAGGGATCGTAGTAGCCCGGGCCTTTCACCATGGCGACGAGCATTGCGCTCTCGGCGAGCGTGAGCTGGTTGACCGTCTTGCCGAAGTAGTAGAGCGCGGCGAGGCCCACCCCGTGGATGGCGCGGTCTCGGTCCTGGCCGAGGTAGATCTCGTTCAGGTAGGTCTCGAGGATCTCCTCTTTTCCGTAGTGCAGCTCGAGGAGCACCGCCATCACGAACTCGGTCGCCTTTCTCTGGAGCGTGCGCTCGGGGGTGAGGAAGAAGTTCTTCACCAACTGCTGCGTCAAGGTGCTCCCGCCCTGCAGGCCGTGGCCGCGAACGAAGCTCCACGCCGCGCGCGCGATGCCGCGCAGATCGTAGCCGTGGTGGGTGTAGAAGGCGCGGTCCTCGGTCGCGAGGAGTTCGAGCACCAGGTGATTCGGCACCTCGGAGAGGCGAACGAGCACCCGGTCCTCGTTGTTCGCGGGATAGATGCCGCCGATCGGAAGGGGCTCGAGGCGCGTGAGCGGGAGCTCGTTGCCCGCGGCGTCCTGGACCTTCGTCACCGTGCCGGCGTCGAAGTTCACGCGGACGCGCCGTGCCGCCTGCGGTCCATCCCAGAACTGGAACGGGCGGACCGAGATCTCGAGCCAGTCGCCGTCTCGCGCGAACCAGCCCGTGTCGCCCTCGCGGATGCCTTCGCGGTAACCCTCGTCGCGCAGCTCGTTTATCACGTCGGCCATCGGAATGCGCAGCCCCGTGTGCAACTCGAGCGGGCGCGCGTAAATGCGGGCGGGGAGGGCGAAGCGCCGGCCTTCGAACTCGCTCCGCACGCGGAAATCGAGGTACATCGTGAATCCGGCGGCGAGAAGCGCGAGCGCGAGAAATGCAAAGCGGAAATAGCGCCAGAACTTCGAGGGGCGGGGCTGCGAGCGACCGAATATCCGGCGGCGGAACATGGCGGGCATTCTACTGGTCGCGATCCCTAGGCGGTCGGTTGGTTAGTGTCAGATGCCTCGAATGTCGCCTTGCGGCGACAGGGGCGAGGTCGGCGTAAGATTCTGCTCCGGCACCAGAGGAGAGTACCGGTGGACGCGTTCAGCTTTGCCAGACAGACGATCCCTTTTCTCGGAGTTCTCGCTGTTATTGAGTTGGTGATCGTTTTCGTAGTTCCCTTCGTCATGGTCCGGCCGGCAGCGTCTCCCACTCCTGAGGACTGAACGATCCCAAACCGCAAGTCCGCCCATGAAAATCACCTCCCTTCAGGTCCACATCCTCCGCGCGCCCGACACCGGGCGGCCGCACTGGGTGTCGCATTTCGTCGTGCCGAAGGCGAACGAGATTCTGGTCCGCATCCAGACGGACGCAGGCATCGACGGCATCGGCCTCGCGACGAGCTACACGCCGATCGAGGCCGCGATTCACGCGTTCAGGAGCGGGATCGCCGATCTCATCGTCGGCGCGGACGCGCTCGCGCCCGAGGCGCTCTACCAGAAGCTCTTCGCGCTCACCTGGCAGCGGCTTTCGCACGAGAAGCGCTGGACGCGCGAGGCGATCGTGCGCGTCTCTGCGGCGGTGGACATCGCGCTCTGGGACATCGTCGGCAAGGTCGCGAATCTTCCGCTCTGGCGCCTCTTCGGCGGCTACCGCAATGAAGTTCCCTGCTACGTCACCTGCGCCTACTACCGCGACGGGAAGACGCTCTCCGAGCTGAAGGACGAGATGCAGATGCTGAAAGGGCAGGGGCACCGGGGCTTCAAGGCGAAGGCCGGGGGCGTGACGCTGAAACAAGACATGGAGCGCCTTGCCCTCGTGCGCGAGGTGATCGGCGAGGACAAGGACTTGATGGTGGATGTCAACCGCGGCTGGGATCTAGCCACCGCGATCGAAGGCGCGAGGCTGCTCGAGCCCCTTAAGCCCCGCTGGCTCGAGGAGCCCGTTCGCTGGGCCGACGACCGCAGGGAGCTCAAGCTCCTTTCGCAGAAGACGCGCATCCCGCTCTCGGCGGGCGAGAGCGAGCTGACCGCCTACGGCTGCCGCGCCCTCTTGGAGGAAGATGCGATCCAGATCCTGCAGTTCGACTGCACCATGATGGGCGGCTTCACCGAGGGGCGGAAGCTCGCGGCGCTCTGCGAGCTGAACCATGTCCAGGTCGCGCCGCATCACGACTGCTTCATCCACGCGCACATCGTCGCGGCGAGCCCCGCGGGCGCGATCGTCGAATCCTTCACCGATCCCGAGAGAGATCCCTTGCAGGCGGAACTCTTCGAGGACCCGCCGAGGATCGCGAACGGCGTCCTGACGCTGAAAGAAGCGCCCGGGCTCGGGCTGACGCTTTCCGAGCCTGCGCTCAAGAAGTTCGGGGAAAGAATTCTCTAAATCGGACAGTCAAGGAGACCACCCCGAGTCACTCGAGCATGCTCGCGACCCGCCGCAGGAGCTGGGCGAGAAGGAAACAGCCACACCGCGCGGAAGAACAGTCCCGCCGCAAACGCTTCGGCGTGGCAGCCGGCTCGAAGAAAGGCCCCGCGAAGGCCTGCCCCCAGGGGGTCTAGCAGCGCGTTCTCAGTGCGCGGAGCGCGAGCGGGGCGGCGCCTGCAGAAGCCGCGCGAGCGCTTTCCTCGCGCGCGAGAAGGCCCCGATCGCCTCGCCAAACGCGAGTTCCCAGCGCTCGGCAGCCTTCAGTTGCGGCAGGTGGCGCTCCCGCACCGCCGGCGGCAGCGATTTGAACGCCGCGCGCCAAAAGGGTGTTACGAACTCGTTACGCATGCCTGATTCCCTTGGGAACCAACACCGCAGCGAGGCGAGCGAGCAGCAATCTCACCTCATGTGCTCCGGCGCGGAGCAGCCGCGCAACTTCCCGCGCGCGTTCGCGGTGGGCAGCCGCTTCGAGCGCGCGCATCTCGGCGACCGTTGGATAGTGAAGAAGATCGGTTTTCATGCGATGTACAATAAGGCCAGCGGCGCGCAACCACAAACGATCAATTCTCACGCCTTGCATAAGAAAAACTCACTTCAGACGACGTGATTTACCGACTGCCGCCGCTCAATGCGCTGCGGGTGTTCGAGGCAGCTGCGCGCCACCTGTCGTTCAAGGAGGCGGCGGCCGAGCTTCACATCACGCAGGCTGCGGTGAGCCACCAGATCAAGAGCCTCGAGGAATACCTCGGCATCGAGCTTTTCCGCCGCGTAGGGCGCGGAGTGCAGCTCACCGAAGCCGCGCGCGCCAGCCTGCCTCGGCTGCGCGAGGGCTTCGACGCGCTCGCCGCCTCCGTGGAGATGATTCGCGAGCGCGGCGCCGAGACCGAGCTCGTGATCACCGCGCCGCCCGTGTTCGCCGCGCGCTGGCTGATGCCGCGGCTCGCCGAGTTCTCCAAGCTCGCGCCGCAGATCGAGGTGCGCGTCGTCGCCTCGAGTAAGATGGTCGACGCGGGCGCGCTCGACTCCGCGGCGCTCTTGAGCGACCTCGACCTACGAAGCGAATCCTCGGGCGTCGAGATCCACCTCGGCGCGGGGAGCTATCCCGGGTTCCGCGCCGATCGCCTCTTCAGCATCGCGATGGCGCTCGTTGCGAGCCCCGAGCTCGTCAAAGGGGAGCCGCCGCTGCGCGACCCGGCCGATCTCGCGCGTCACGTGCTCCTGCACGACGATGCGATGGACCTCGTCGCTGGCGGCAACGCGTGGCAGAAATGGCTCGAGGCGGCGGGCGTCGCCGACAGGGTCGACGGAAGCCGCGGGCCGCACTTCTCCTCGAATATCCTTTCCCTCGAGGCGGCGTCGCAGAAGCTCGGTGTCGCGCTTGCCCTGCGCCCGCTCGTCGACGCCGACATCGCCTCGGGGAGGCTCGTCGAGCCTTTCGGGATCGAAGTAAAGCCGCTGTCGGCCTATTACCTGGTGTGCCCCGAGGTCATTGCCGATCGCCCGGCGGTCGCGGCGTTCCGCAAGTGGCTGCTGAAGAAGGCGGGCGTCGGCGGGTGATCGCATACCAGGCGTCGAAGAGCGCACTTGGCTCGCCCGGACTCCATCGCGAGGCCCCCGCGTTCCGCGGCCTTCAACCGCGGCAGGTCGTCCTCCCGCTCCGGCGGCAGCGAGCTGACCGCTGCGCGCCGAATGGGTTGCGCGATCCCTAGGCGTGACTGATTTCTTTTCCAGCGAGTGCCGCCACAAGGCGCACGACGAGCGATTTCATACCCTGTGCCGCGACGCCGAACAACCGCGCGAGCTCCCGCGCTCGCGCACGGCGGGCGGCAATTTCGATCGCACGCATTTCGGCGGAAGTCGGATAGCGGAAAAGATCTGTTTTCATGGGGTAGTCTCCTTGTCTCGTTTTCGGGCTGGCGGAAATCGCCCTCCCGACAGGACACCACTTTATGTTGTCGAAGGCCGGCGCTCGCCGTCACGCGGCACAAGGACTTTGTGCCAGATGCACGTAACGCCTCGTAGCCTTGGCCGTTGCCGACGCGGAAATTCGCTTGCGGCTAAACTCCCCCCGTCGGGCGAACTTCGCCCAGCAATCCAGCGAACAACGTCTCCGAAGACTCCTCCATGGCTGTCGCGCTGCCCTACGCTTTCGACACCCTGAAACCCTGGCGCGTGGTCATGAAGGGCTTGCTTGGGCTGGAGCTGCTCGCTGCCGCGGGCATCGCCTATTCGCTTGCGTTCGGCACGACTGCGACGGCAGTCTTGCTCGGCCTGTGTTTTGCACTGATCCTGGCTTTCGGGGTGATCGTCCTGAAGCGCGCCCAGGGTTCCGTGGGTACGGTCGGCCAGAAGGACGTCGTCGTCGGGAGGCCCGTCCTGTACGGACTTCGATTCGCCGGCCCTTCCGGAACGTTCCCGCTCGATCGCTTCGCGGCGGTGCGCGTCGAGCAGGTATGGGGGCCGCTCGGCGGGGCCGTCGCGGCAGGTTCGCACTCGCGCGTGTACCTGGCCGGCCGCGAGGGGACGCCCAGAGTGCTGGTCGCGCGGGTGTTCTGGGGCGGCGACGCCGGCACGCGCGTGGGGCTGGATATCGCGAAGGCGCTGCGCCTGCCGTACGGTGAGGAGCGAAAGCCGCGTTGAGCGGCAGGACCCGATAGAATGGATTCGCAAAGTTCCTGAGGCCGTCATGCGATCGCGTTTCTCACGCCCGGCCGCCGCTCTCTGGCATTTCGCCTTCCTCGCGGCGTCGATGGGCGCCGGAGTCCTGGTTCCGGCATCGTCGGACGCACGGCCCATCGCCCCGCGCGGAGCGCTCACCGCGGAAGAGCGGGTCGTCATCGACATCTTCGAGAAATCGAAACGCTCGGTCGTTTATATCTCGACCTCGGAGCGGGTGCGCGATCTGTGGACCCGCAACGTGCGCAGTATTCCCCGGGGCACCGGTTCGGGAATCGTGTGGGACGACCAGGGCAACGTAATCACCAACTACCACGTCATCTCCGGGGCCTCCGAGGCAAGGGTCCGCCTCAACGACGGCCGCGACTACCCCGCGTCGCTCGTCGGCGCGAGCGCCTTTCACGATCTCGCCGTCCTTCGGATCAAGGTGCCCAAGGACCGGCCGCCTCCGCTCCCGCTCGGCACCAGCTACGACCTGCGGGTGGGACAGCGGGTCTATGCGATCGGCAATCCCTTCGGCCTGGACTGGACCATGACCACCGGCATCGTGTCGGCCCTCGATCGCGCGCTGGACAGCGACGACGGCAACACGATCGAGCACCTCATCCAGACCGATGCCGCGATCAACCCCGGCAACTCGGGCGGGCCGCTGCTGGACAGCGCGGGGCGCCTCATCGGCATGAATACCGCCATCTACAGCCCGAGCGGGGCTTCGGCCGGAATCGGCTTCGCCGTGCCGATCGACACGATCAACCGCGTGGCGCCCGCGCTCATCGCGCGCGGAAAGTACACGCCGCCATCCCTCGGAATCGAGATCGACCAGGACCTGAACGATCTGTTGAGCGAGCGCCTCGACGTGGAAGGAGTGTTCGTTCTCAAGGTGGTTCCGAACGGACCGGCCGCCGCGGCAGGTCTGCGCGGGGCGCGCTTCGAGCGCGGCGGGATCGTCGCGACTGGTGACGTGATCGTCGCCGTCGGCGACAAACCGGTTACGACCGTGCCCAAGCTGCTGGCGCGGCTCGACGACTTCAGCCCGGGCGACAGAGTGCGTCTCGGGATCCTGCGCGAGGGTAGGCGCATGACCGTCGAGGCGACGCTCGCCGCGGGCCGCTAGGCGGTTTCGCAGGCCTCGCAGGTTCGTAACAGTGCCGCGAGCGGTGGCTTCTAGTCCTCAGCCGGTTACCATCGCCGTCGACGGAGGCGACCGCGTGTCCGGCCTGCTCCTTGCGCCGCATAAGGCGCGCGCCTGCTACGTTCTCGCTCACGGTGCAGGCGCCGGCATGGCGCATCCCTTCATGGTTGCCGTCGCCGAGGGGCTCGCCGGGCGCGACATCGCCACGCTGCGCTATCAATTCCCCTACATGGAGCGCGGCGGAAAGCGGCCGGATGCGCCCGCCCTCGCGCAGCGCACGGTGCGCGCAGCGGTGGCCGAAGCGTCGCGCCTTGTCCCGGATCTTCCTCTCTTTGCAGGTGGGAAATCCTACGGCGGACGCATGACTTCGCAGACTCAAAGCCAATCGCCCCTGCCGGGCGTGCAGGGCATCGTCTTTCTCGGATTCCCGCTGCATGCGCCGAGGGAGCCGTCGGACGAACGGGGAATGCACCTCTTCGACGTACAGATCCCGATGCTCTTTCTGCAGGGAAGCCGCGACGAGCTTGCGGACCTCGGGATTCTCCGGCCGCTGGTTGAGCGCCTCGACACGCGTGCGACCTTGAAGGTCTTTTCCGACGCCGACCATTCGTTCCACGTACCAGCCCGCTCCGGGCGCCGGGACGCGGAAGTGCGGGCCCAAATGCTTGACGTGCTGGCGCAGTGGATCGAAGGCAAGGCCAAGGCGTGACAGGGGAAGGATCGCGGCGCAAGATACGGTTCCCGCGGACCACCCTGAGGAGGGAATGACGATGACGAACCCTGAACTTGCCGGCGTTGCAGCGTTACTCCTGCGCCTGTCGCTGGGGGTCATGTTCTACGCCCATGCCTGGCTGAAGATCAAGGTGTTCACCCCGGCCGGAACGGTGAAGTATTTCGAATCGCTCGGCGTGCCCGGGTGGTTCGCCTACGCGACCATGGCGGCCGAGATCGCGGGCGGGACGTTCCTCATCCTCGGAATCGGGACGCGCTGGGTGGCGCTGCTCCTCGTGCCGCTCGTCCTCGGGACGATCGTGCTCGTGCACGGCAAGAATGGCTGGCTCTTCACCAACAAGGACGGAGGCTGGGAATATCCGGCCTTCTGGTCGGTTGGTCTGCTCGTCCTCGCGGCGCTCGGCGACGGCTCCGCCGCGCTCGGGCCGATGGTGGGACTGAACTGAGAGGAATCGCCATGAACAAACGCTCGATCGCTCTCATTCCGCTCCTCGCTGCGGCAGCGCTCCAGCCGGGTTTGTGCTTCGCGCAGGACTATCCCGCAAGGCCCGTGAAGATCATCGTTCCCGCCCAGCCCGGCGGCGGCCTTGATCTCATCGGCCGAACCATCGGCGGCGAGCTCGGCCGCGTGCTGGGGCAGTCGTTCATCGTCGAGAACATCGGGGGCGGCGGCGGCAGCATCGCGGCGATGGCGGCGGCACGCGCCGCGCCGGACGGCTACACGCTGATGGTAGGCTACGTGGGGACGCACGGCACCAATCCCGCCGTGCGCAAGCTCCCGTACGACGCCATCAAGGACTTCACGCCGATCGCGATGGTCGGCGGCACGCCGAACGTGCTGGTGCTGAACCCCTCGGTCCCGGCGGCCGATCTGAGGACCTTCGTCGACTACGCAAAGCAGAATCCCGGAAAGCTGAATTGGGCGACCGGAGGAGTCGGCCTGCTCAACCATCTGGCGCTCGAACAGTTCAGGGCCGCCGCGGGCCTTGACGCCGTCTATGCGCACTACCGGGGCATCGGCCCGGCGATCACCGATCTATTGGGAGGACGGACCCACGTGCTGATGCCTGGACTCGCCGCGGCGCTTCCGCACATTCGTGCCGGGAAGATCAGGCCGATCGCGGTGACGGGGCTGAAGCGCCATGCGCTGCTGCCCGACGTGCCGACCTTCGAGGAATCCGGGTACCCGGGCTTCGTGGGCGTGCAGTGGTACGGAATCGTCGGACCGGCAAGGTTGCCGGCGGGAATCACCAAAAGGCTCAACGCAGAAATCAACAGGGCGCTCGGCTCGCCGGCGCTGCACCAGCGCCTTTCCGGCGAGGCGATCGAGCCGATGCCGATGGCGCCCGAGGAGTTCGGTAGGTTCATCCAGGCGGACATCGCGCGCTGGAGCGCGCTCGCCCGCGAGCGCCACATCTCGCTCGACGACTAGGCTTCTGTTGTCATCACTACGGGAGCGTGGTCGCTGGTGCCAACTTCGGCAAGGACGGCGCAGCTCGCGGCGCGTTCGGCGATCGAGGGTGAGGCGAGCACGTAGTCCAGGCGCCAGCCGATGTTGCGCTGTCGCATGTTCCGCCACGGCGCCCACCAGGTGAAGAGGCTGGGGTTGTCCGGGTTGAGCCTGCGACCGACGTCCACCAGCTGCCCGCCGAGGAGCCTTTCGAAGAGCTCGCGCTCCTCCTCGCGCTGGCCGATCATCCCGGGCTTGCGTTCCTTCGGATGCACGTCCATGTCGGTGCGGGTGATGTTCATGTCGCCGCAAAGGACGAGATCGCGCCCTTCCTGGCGCAGCTGTTTCGCCCATGCGGCGAGCTTCACCATGAACCCGAGCTTCGCCTCGTAGTCCTTGCCGCCGTTCGGCACGTACACCGAGGCGATGACAAGCTTGCCGACCTCGGCCTGCACGATCCGCGATTCCATGTCGAACTCCGGATGGCTGAACGCGGGCTCTGCGTCGAACAGGCCCTTCCTGAGGTGAAGCGACACGCCGGAATACGCACGCAGGCCGTGCCAGTACGCGTGGTAGTCAGCTAGCTTCACCTGCTCGGGAATCTGCGCGGACTCGGCCTTCAGCTCCTGCAGGCACACGACGTCCGGGCGCTCCCGCTCCATCCATTCGCGCACCTGCGCCTGCCGCGCGCGGATGCCGTTCACGTTCCAGGTGGCGATTTTCATCCCCCGATGATAAAGCAGATCCTATGCCGCGCTTAGGATGACGGGCCTTGGCGCGGAGCTCCTCGGCGAGACCGACGTCGCGCCCCCCGCGCGCGAGCGCCGCGATCAGCTTCGCCGATTCGATCCGCCAGACCGCGTCGATCGCGCGGTGCGTGTCGGTAGGCATCACGGCGGCCGGAAGCTCGGCCGCCTATTTTTCTGCGGCAGCCTTCAGGTTGGCAAGGCCGGTCTCGAAATCCTTACCGACCATTCCGTCCATGCTGACGAAGAGGCAGACGAGCTTGGCAAGGTAGGGCTGGGGGCCGCTCATGCTCCAGCTCACGTAGGTGGCGTCGCCCCGGGGTTCCATCCTGAACTCGATCGCGTTGTGGGCTTCGAACGGTTTCAGCATGTCGAGCTTCAGCGCGACTCGGGAAGGCGGGGTCGACTCCGTGATCTCCATGCGCCCCGAGCCGACCTTGCTATTGCCTTCCCAGGCGTACTGGGAGCCCTTGCCGCTCGCCGCACCGCTGAAGCTCCGCTTCATCTCGGGGTCCATTTTCTCCCACGGCGACCATGCGCCCCAGTTGCGATAGTCGTTGACGAGGGCAAAGACCTTGTCGGGCGGAGCCTTGATGCTTGTCGCCCGCTCGACGCGGAAAGTGTCGGGTTGCATCGCGGCGTAGGCGAGAAGAGCGGCGATTGCTGCGACGACGACGATGGCGATACCCCTGAACATGGAATCCTTCTCCTGGCGTTGGTGTTGTTCCGAGCGAAGCGGAGAATCGGCGCGTCCGCGCTACTTCCGCCTTGCTGCCACTTCCGCGCGCATGCGCTCTTCCTGCTCCCTAAGCTCGGGCGTGAACTCGGCGCCGAAATCCTCCGCCTCGAACACCTGGCGAATCTCGATCTCGGACTCGCCCGGGTGCGGATTCGGGCAGCGCTTGACCCATTCGATCGCTTCCTCCTTCGACTTGACCTGCCACAGCCAGTAGCCGGCGACCAGCTCCTTCGTTTCCGCGAAGCGGCCGTCGATTACAGTGCGCTTTGCTCCCGAGAATCTCACCCGCGCGCCCTTCGAGCTCGGATGCAGCCCCTCGCCTGCGAGCAGCACGCCCGCCTTCACCAGTTCCTCATTGAACTTCCCCATGTCGGCAAGCAGCTTCTCGCTGGGCATCACGCCCGCCTCGGAGTCCTTCGTGGCCTTCACCATCACCATGAATCGCATAGAGTTTTCTCCATTTTCTGGGGCCAGGCTCCGGACGGTCTCGGCCGGATGTAAAGCGCGGCTCCTGCTCCTACGACGAACGGGACACCGTGAAATCGACAGCTTCAGCGGACTGGCGGGGATTGGCACCGGGCCTGCGGCTTGCGCCAACGTACAAGACCAGCGCCGGCCCTGCCAGGATGGAGCCGGCAAGGATATCCAGCGCCACGTGCTGCCGGATCGCCATCGTCGAGTAGAGGATGCCCAGGCACCACAGGATGTTGCAGACGAGAAGAGCTCGATCGGCCTGCGAGACCGTTAGCTGCCTGTGGATCGCGAAGGCTGTGAAGACGGCGAACGCGGCGTGGAGCGACGGGCAGGCGTTTCCCGAAACGTCGATCGTCTTGAGAAACGTGAGCGACGGGTACTCGAGCCAGTCGATCGGGAAGTCGGGGATCTTGGTGGGAGCGAGCACAAAAATGCAAAGGCCGACCACGGTCATCGCGAGCGAGGCTGCCCCGAATGCGGCGAGTTCCCGCAAGTCCCGGGCGAGCGCAGTTCCGAGAGAGATATACAGCCAGAGGGAGGCGTACAGGAAAAAGGAACGGGGCTGGAAGGGGACGAGCTCGTCGATCCACGTCA
>Ga0153915_10003599_pt1 | contig 14204 bp, 7 predicted proteins | sample Opewatmetagenome_2_FD_107003 | JGI IMG/M metagenome (GOLD analysis project Ga0153915, IMG submission 107003) | Freshwater wetland microbial communities from Ohio, USA - Open water 3 Core 3 Depth 3 metaG | ecosystem: Environmental > Aquatic > Freshwater > Wetlands | place: USA: Ohio, Lake Erie... | reverse complement strand
TGTTTCGATCTGGCATTATACTAATTACGTCCACTGCACTACTGTTGGGTTATGCAGTGTATCAGATCGCATCTAACCGTGATACAAGATACGCCATTCTTGCAGGGATTTCGATTGGAGTAATCCTGACCGCCCTAGCTGTCATGCGTTTGAACCATTCCGGTGGGATTGGGATGGTAAAAACCCTTAAGGGCAGCGCATTCTTGATGATTGGAGTGGTCTGGGCAACCTGCTTAGTCATGCCCATCTTTTACTCAGAATCTGGATTTCTCATTGCATTGCTTGGTTTCTTTTTCACTGGTTTAGTTGCAGCCAGGATCTTTAATCAACGCCAAATTGTCCTTATCTTGAGTATTACCCTCGTAGTGGGCGGAATGGCGATCTTCATGGATTGGTATCGCGAAGCAGTCGTTAAGGGATTTGCAGCCCGACCGGAATTGTTTTCTCCATGGATTGCACTTGGGATCACGTTATGTGCTGTGATTGTGATCTTCTTATATCTGATATTTAAGTTTCGTACAAACACGATGAGAATCAAGCTGCTCATCGCCTTCCTGTTTGTCGGTGTTTTTTCTTCAGCAGTTGTGGCATGGGTGGCGGTGATTAATCTACAGACATCCTTTACGATGGTTGCTCAACAAGACATGTTGCTTGCATCGCTTGAGAGTATGGTCCGAAATATTGAATTGTCGGCATTGCTGGTGGTAGCAGCTATCGCGCTTGCTGCTTTCCCACTCTCCGATATCATGACAACACCTGTCAGACGACTGACAGCAGTGACCGACGCAGTAATATCTGGAAACCTGGGTGCCCGCGCTAAGGTTGAAACCGAAGATGAATTTGGTGTTTTAGCTGGTGCGATAAACCAAATGACCAGCGAGTTGCAGCAAAACCTGATTGGATTGGAGCAACGCGTTAGCGATCGTACGCATGAATTAGAAAAAAGATCACTCCAGTTTCAAGCTGTTGCAGAGATAGGTCGGGCAGCCGCAACAATTCGAAATCCTGAAGAACTGCTTTCCATGGTGACGCGTTTGATCAGCGATCGATTGAACTTTTACCATGTAGGTATCTTCCTGCTGGAAGAAGAGAGTGGAGACGCTAAAGACCAACGGGAGGAAAAAGTTCATCATTATGCAGTTTTACGCGCCGCGAACAGCGAAGGTGGGAAAAGAATGTTGGCGCGTGGTCATAAATTGATGGTTGGACAGCAAGGTATTGTTGGTTATGTGACAGGTACAGGTAATCCCAGGATTGCTCTGGATGTGGGCGAAGATCCTCAATATTTTAATAATCCAGATCTGCCGCTTACGCGCTCTGAAATGGCCCTGGCGTTGTCGATAGGTGGAAAAATTATTGGAGCTTTGGATGTGCAAAGTATGCAGGCTGGGGCATTCGTACGCGAAGATGTGGCAATCCTGCAGATCATGGCTGATCTTGTAGCAATCGCTATCGAAAACGCGCGTTTGTTCACGGAGAGCGAAGAAGCATTGGAGTCAAGCCGGCGTGCTTTTGGTGAGCTCAGTCGGAGAGCCTGGATGGAAGTATTAGCCTCGAGGGCAGAACTGAGTTATACAAGCCTGGATTATCCTTACATGATTGAAAACAGCGGACAGGAGCAAGTTGCAAGCGAAAATAAGGTTGAGAAGATTAGTGAAAAGGCAATTGGGGGAGAAAATATTGGTACGTTTCCTTTATCTCTCCCAATCAAAGTTCGTGATACCGTAATTGGGTACCTGGATACTTATAAGCCCAGTGAAAGTGGTGGTTGGACTCCTGAGGAATATGATATGGTGACAACCATCATCGACCAATTGGGAGTTGCATTGGAGAGCGCTCGATTATACGAAGCCAGCCAATCACAGGCTGAACGTGAACGATTGATCGGAGAAGTCGCTTCTCGAATGAGAGAATCTCTAGATGTTGACTCCGTTCTCAGAACAGCCGTTCAAGAACTACGACGCTCCCTTGGCATTTCTCAGGTAGAAGTCCGAATGAAACAAACACAGGTTGATAGATAAGGTGATTGCATGCGTCTACGTTACCGTTTGATCCTATCCTTTTTGATGCTGGCGTTGATCCCATTGTTATTGATCAATATCCAGGCGAACCTGGCTATAAACCGACTGAGCAATCTGAGGAATGACCAGATCAGGCTGGTTGTAGATACGGGAGGGGATAGCGCCGCAGCTATCAGCAGAGAAGAGCTCACAAGAATGCTCAACGAAGACCAGGTTAGCTATGACAAGGAAATGAGGTCAGCCAAAATCAACCTGATTTTCACAGGATTGCTACTAACACTGATAATCTTAGGAACGGGTATCTGGATTGCCGTTAAATATGCTTCTCTTACAGAAAAGTTGTCCAGGACTGCCTCTCGCGCTTTGAATCTGGTTCAAAGATATCCTACAGATATTGGCACAATCCGAGAAGATGAACAATCTACGATTGAAGGCATTGCAAAAGAAGGGAAATCCATACCCCGCGAAGAGGAGAAACAGCTACAGAAAACATTTGATATTTTGGAAACTTCCATCCAGGAAAAACTATCCAACCTTGAAAAGCAGGTAAAAGGTCGAACGGATGAACTCAAAATATTTTCTGACCGACTACTCGATTTAGAGAGCATCGTACATGAAGCCGTAGAAGCACAAGGGATCAGCAATTTGTTAAATATTTCTACTGAGAAAATATCGCATCTCTTTGGATATTCCCATGTGGGGATTTTCCTGTTAGATAAGAGTGGTCAGTATATCGAGCTGAAAGCTGAAGCAAGTGGAAGTGTTCAAGATCTGGAAAATCAGGATAGTGGGTTGAGAAGAATGGGGAGGCTGGAAAAGAATTACCGGCTGAAAGTAAGCGACGGTAAAAGCCCCCGTTTCGGCGCAATTCAGCGTGATGGTGAAAACCAGAGTGAAGGGGAAGAGTATGACGGCTATATTCCCGGGTATGTAGCTGCCACAGGTGAGGTTTACCAATCTGCAGATTTGTCAAAAGAAGAGCTTGGTCAACCTGGGCTAGATTTATCGACTGCCAGGTCAGAGATAGCGCTGCCTCTCAGGACTCGGGGGGCGTTAATTGGTGTTCTAGATGTTCACTCTACCCGTCTGGAAAAATTCGCTGCCGAAGAAATTACCATGTTGAATGTGATTGCTGATCAATTAGCCCTGGCAATTGACAATGCCCGTTTCCTTGAGCAGAGCCAACAGGGACAAGATAAGGACCAGGGTTTATATAGCGATTTTACGCGGAATGCCTGGGATGAGATGATACGCAGTCGTCCTGAATGGGGTTATCGAAGCGAAGAACAGGGCATTTTTAGAGTAGAAGGGGAGTGGCACCCATGGATGGTTAAAGCTGCTCAGCAAGGTCAAGTAGTTGTCTGGCAAGAAGGCGGATATACCATCGCATCTGTGCCAATCCGAGTGCGTGATTATACCCTTGGGGTACTGGATTTTCGTAAAGCTGGTGATACTGTTGTGTGGACGACCGATGAATTGGCGTTGGTTCAAACCCTTACCGATCAGTTGGGACAAGCTTTGGAGAGCGCACGGTTATACCAAAACACCCAATTGCGTGCAGAACGCGAACGTATTTTAGCGGATATTACTTCCAAGGTGCGCGCTTCAACGAATGTCAACGTCATATTACAGACAGCAGTCAAGGAGCTGGCAGAAGCACTGCGTGTTCCAAAAGGCGCCATCCAACTCCGTGGTGCGGGCAGAGAAGGCCCAGAACGCCAAACCCAATCAAGCGGTGGAGGGCAAGTTAATGGCTAAACGGGATCAAAATAACAGACGGGACCTTCATCCAGACATCGGTGGCATATTGAGCTTGCTCTGGATGGTTGTATTACTGTCTTTGGCTACTTTTATTACGGCTCAATCCACACCTCTTGAGGGATGGAATGAGATGGTATTCATCGGAATGCTTTGGGTTATGGCTATATCGGGTATCCTCAGTGCGTTGTTATATTGGAGAAAACGAGTTAATCTGGGGATGTGGATTTCAATTTTTTCTTTATGGGTGGGTGTGCTGGTTCTTACCAGGGTTACAGAAGGTTTCGGACTGATTTTGGGGGTGGTTGCATTTATTGGTTCATCTTCTTTTGCCGCGCAGCATTTTCCTGTAAAACAGATCAATCAAGTTATGGCTGTAGGGGCATTGGTTGGAGGGGCAGCTTTTTTTGAGGATATTTTTGGTCCGGCTGGCCGCATGACGGCACCAGAGAATTTGCGCTTCTACATACCTATCGTAGCTGGAGTGGCTTTATTTATTTTCTCGGCCGCCCTGATCTGGCAATCTCGAAGGCTTAGCTTGCTTTCAAAACTGCTTTTACCTATTGTAACCATAGCACTTTGTTCGATCGCTGCACTTGCAGTTTATAACTATAATATGACTCGTCAGGCGTTGTTCGAGGCAAAAAACCAGGCCTTAAAAGCAACAGCTCAACAGACAGCCACCTCGATTAGCGCTTTTATTGACTCGGCTCGAACGACCCTGGTCACAGAGGCCAGGCTTCCTGAATTTGTTGAATACATGAGTCTGGCTGAGGAGGAGCGCTTGGGGAGCGACCAAGAGGCAAGGGCTCTTACCCTCCTTCAGTATCTTCAAACCAGAGGCTATATTCTTTCCTATAATCTTTTAGATACAACCGGCAAGGTCTGGTTGAGCACAAGCGTTTCGCCTGAGCAAGTAGACCAAATCCCGATGAGTCTTGGGATTGATCTCGTGGATCGAGGTTTCCTGAATTTGTTGTTATTAACCCGACAGCCTTATATATCACCAGTCGTATTTGCTCCGAACGAAAACCCGAGCATTTACTTTGCCATGCGAATTGATAACGCGGCTGGGATTGCAATTGGTGTCTTGGTTTCTCAATACGCTGCCAGCAATTTACAAGCCATTGTTGCTAAAAGTAACTTTAGCCTAATGGGGCTGGTTGGTGAGGGTTCCTTCGCAGTACTATTGGATGAGAATAATTTTCGTCTGGCACAAGGAGAAGATCCGGGTGTCCTTTACCAATTTGTAACTCCTCTCGACCAGATAAAATATCAAGATCTATTATCCAGCCGTAGAATCCCAGATGCGCCTCTGGATCAAATTTCCACAAATTATCCGTCTTTTCAAGAAGGATTAGACCGTTTTTCCGAAAAAACCCCATTCTTTGCAGCACTGGAAGCAGGAACAAATGATCAAATAAGCTCGGTTGCTGTGGTAGAGATCAAAGACCGTAAGTGGAAAGTGGCTTTTATGCAGCCGCAATCGGCTTTTTTACAACCGGTGGAGCAACAATCTCGGACAGTAATCTTACTGGCGCTTGGTATTGCGGTTCTGGTTTCGCTATCGGTCGGGTTCGTAGCACGCTTAATCATCCGACCCATTGGGCGGCTGACCCATGTAGCGGAAATCGTAACCGCAGGAGATCTGTCAGCGCAAGCCCAAGTCACCAGCCAGGATGAGATTGGTGTATTGTCCAAAGCTTTCAATACAATGACTACTCAGCTGCGCCAAACCCTGGAAGGACTGGAGCAACGCGTGAGAGAGCGTACAAGGGAATCAGAGAAAGCTACGGAACAAATGGGTTATCGTGCGAACCAGCTTCAGACAGTATCCGAGGTGGCGCGTGCAATTGCTACAGTGCAAGATATTGATCACTTGTTGCCTCGAATTGCACAGACAATCAGTGAGCGTTTTGGATATTACCATGTCGGAATATTTTTGTTAGATCCGCACCGGGAATATGCTGTGTTGCGAGCAGCGAATAGCGAGGGGGGGCAGCGGATGCTTGCGCGCAACCATCGTCTGAAAGTGGGTCAGGTAGGCATCGTGGGATATGTTTCTGAGCGAGGTGAGCCTCGCATTGCCCTGGATGTAGGGCAAGATGCGGTCTTTTTTGACAATCCGGATCTGCCAGAAACACGCTCTGAAATGGCGCTGCCTCTCAAGATTGGCGAAAATGTAATTGGGGCTTTGGATGTGCAAAGCAAAGTTTCATCTGCTTTCAAGGATGAAGATATCGCACTGCTTACCACATTGGCAGATCAGGTAGCCATAGCGATTGAAAACTCACGCTTGTTTAGCGAAACCCAGCAAGCCCTGGACGAGGCGCAAACTGCACAGCGAGAATACTTGCGTTCTGAGTGGGAAAAAGTTTCAAACCAACAGGATCTGATCGGCTACCAATACACATTCGGTCGTGTCACTAACCTTCCCCAATCAGGTGATGGGATGATTTGGAATGAGATGGAAGAAGAGCTGGTGATTCCAATCGCCCTGCGCGGTCAGGCGATTGGGGTAATCAGGCTTCAAGATATAGACCAGAAACGTTCTTGGAATGAGGAAGAGATATCTCTCATTAAAGAATTTGCAGATCAGGTGGGATTGGCTTTGGAAAATGCGCGGCTGTTGGAAGCAACCCAACGGCGCGCTGAACGTGAATACCTGGTTGGGCAAATTACCACCAAGCTGCGGGCCTCGAATGACCCTCAAGTGATCTTGCAGACTGCTGTGACCGAGCTGCGCAAGGCTCTCCATGCCCAAAAAGCCCAGGTTATAATTCAGGCTCGACCGGCTCAGGAGGTAGAACCCCGAAATGAGCAGAATCAGCCGACATTGGAAAAGAGCGTCGATTAAGGGGTAACGCAAAATGGAAAGACAAGGACCCTATGTGATTGCATTAGCCAATGAGAAAGGTGGAGTCGCCAAGACAACCACAGTAATCTCTTTGGGAGGAGCTATGGTCGAGCTAGGGAAGGAGGTACTGGCCATTGACCTGGATACCCAAGCAAATCTCACTTTGGGTTTGGGGGTGGCTCCAGCCAATGTGCGTAGATCAATTGGCGATGTGATGTTAAATGCGGCATCTCTGATGAGTGTCAGTCGAGAGACATCGATACCTGGACTAGACTTAATCCCTTCCAATGCAGAGATGGGTCTGGCGGAGCGATTCTTGCCCGTAAGGAAAAACTACGAATATATCTTAAAAGGTGCTCTGGATAGCGCTAAAGTTTATGATTTTATCTTATTGGACTGCCCGCCTTCACTTGGGGCTGTGACAACCAATGCCCTTACCGCAGCCCAAGTTGTGATTGCTCCAACACAACCCGAATATTTTTCAGCTTATGGCTTACGGAGTGTCATGGCGGCTATTCGCAAAGTGCGTGGGCAAACGAACCCTGATCTGATCTATTTTGTACTGATCACAATGATGGACCGCAGAAACCGCATTCACCGCACCTTGAATGAACAATTGCAAGCCACATTTGGTGAAGGCCTGCTTAAAACAGTGATTGAAACGGATACAAAATTGCGTGAAAGTACCGTCGCAGGGCTGCCTATTACCCATTTTCACAGTTCAAGCCGAAGCGCCGGACAGTACCGGGCATTGGCTCAGGAGCTGATCCAGAATGTTGAAGAAAAAGTTATCCAGTCGAATTGAGAGTCTGTTTGAGGATCTGGAGCGGGATTCTATCCAGACCCGTCAAGTTGAGCACCCAGCCAGGCGTGCCCGTGCTGTACCGCGGCAAGTCCCCATATTGCCGGAACCAACAGAGTCTCCTTTTCCACCCCCTCCCAAACCAGAGGAAAAGGCTGAATCCAAGGGGCTTGAGCAATCATCTAAGGAATTATTAGGTTGGAGATGGGAATGTGATGCGAGCGGGAAATTTACTTCATGCAGTGAAGAAGTCTATTCTGTCTTAGGCATCTCGACTGACCGTTTTGTGGGCAGATTATTAACCAGGTTTCAACTTTCTCCTGCTTCGATTGATCTCCTCGATGAAGTCATGGTCACAGCAGATGGAGAAGGTCGCCCGTTGGATGTAGACGTTGACTACCTGAATAACCGGGGAGTCCAGATTCCAGTGCGTTTGACCCTGATCCCAATTTTGTCTGATGAGTTTCCAGGGCAACCCATTGGTTGGAAAGGATACGCCCGGGTATTAATCGACGTGGAAGCTCAGCCTGCTCTTGAACAACCGCCTGTGCCGGAGATTGAAGCCGAGAAACCTGCTCCGGCAGAAACTGCTGGTTCTGTGGAGGAACCGTCTCCCGACCAAAGCATGCAAACGATTGCCCTGCCAAGTGTGAAACTGGATGAAGCAAGAATCCAAACAATAAATGCCCCCATAACGACTCAAGGAATGGAAATTATCCTGGATCAGAGGCCCAACCACGAAGTTGGGAGTGTGGAAGAACCAGCAGCTATAGCAGTTCCATTTACCTTGAGGGCAGACCAGTTTGGATTATTGGAAATTGTCGATGATACCCCTGACCGGGTGTGGACCGAGGATGAGCGCAGGCTTGTGGAACAGGTGACGGACCAGTTGACTCTGGCGCTTGAAAATGCCAGATTGTTTAATGAGACCCGTCAACGTGCTCAGGAAATGACCAACCTTTATAGTGTCAGCCAGTCTTTGAACAGTGCAACACTGGAACCAGAGGAAGTGGCAAGAATTGTCTCTCTAAATTTTGCAGAGATATTAGATGTGGATGAGGTTTCGGTATCTTTATATGATCCGGAAGAGGACGTTCTACGGGTCGTTACTGATGTTGAGCGTGATGAAGATGGAACAGGCTGGAAAGACACGGATTGGGTCGGTAAAGCTTTTCCATTAACAGAGTATCCTTCCACCGCAAAAGCGATCCAGACCACGCAGCCGTTGATTGTGCAAGCCAATGATCCGGAAGCCGACCCGGCTGAATTAGCTTACATGGGCCAGAACCAGGTTAAAACTTTGGTTGTCTTACCCTTAAACGTAAAAGGTCAGTCAATTGGTATTGTCGAGCTTGAGATAAAAGGGAAAGAACGGGAAATTGAGTCTAACTTGACGAACTTGATGGTAACAATTGCTAATGCTGCAGCCGTGGCGCTCGAGAATGCCCAACTTTACCAGGTACAGCTTGAAACAGCCGAGAAACTACGTGAATTGGATAAACTCAAATCGCAATTTCTTGCGAATATGTCGCATGAGCTGCGCACCCCATTAAATTCAATCATTGGTTTCTCTCGCGTCATTATGAAAGGAATCGATGGACCTGTTAGTGACTTGCAAACTCAGGATTTGACTGCTATCCATAATGCGGGTCAGCATTTGTTAAAGTTAATCAATGATGTGTTGGATATCTCGAAGATTGAAGCCGGGAAAATGGAACTGTCGTTCGATGACGATACGAACATTGCCGACCTGATCGTCAGCGCGATGTCTACAGCAGTTGGGCTAACCAAGGATAAGCCCATTAAACTTGAGCGGGAAATCCAGGAAAACTTGCCATTGGTGCGCGCTGACCCAACCCGCGTGCGCCAGGTATTAATCAACTTCTTGTCGAATGCGGCTAAGTTTACAGATGAGGGCTCCATTCGAGTAGAGGCGAAACAAGTTTTGGAAATAAAGAATCAGCCTGAAATTAAGGTCTCTGTTACAGATACCGGTCCAGGCATCGCTCCAGAAGATCAGTTAAGGCTATTTCTACCTTTCTCTCAAGTGGATACTTCTCCCACGCGTAAAGTGGGTGGTACAGGTTTGGGACTCTCGATTTCCCGGATGCTGGTGGAGCTGCATAACGGTCGGATTGGCTTGGAAAGCGAAGTTGGAAAGGGGAGCACCTTTTGGTTCACCTTACCCCTGCCACATATTGAACCTGAACTGGATGTCCAAAAGAAGCTTATCCTTGTCATCGATGATGACCGCCAGGTAATCAGCCTCTATGAGCGATATATGCAGGATCTTGGATACCAGGTATACCCTTTGACCGACCCATTTCAAGCCGTTGAGACAGCCCGCAAGCTGCAACCTTTTGCCATCACGTTGGATATTATGATGCCTGATAAAGATGGCTGGCGAGTTTTGGAGGAACTCAAACATAATCCTGATACCTGCCTCATCCCGGTCATCGTTTGTAGTATTGTAGAAGAACATGAGAAAGGATTGAGCTTAGGTGCGGTAGATTACCTGGCGAAACCGATCCTGGAAGAAGACCTGGCGGGGGCATTGGGACGGTTGAGTGGAGAAGGAACGCTCCAGGATGTCTTGGCGGTCGATAATAATCTGGATAGTATTGAGAATGTACTCAACGGGATCAAATCTGGCACACATTCCCAAGGCGAGAAGGCGAATGAGGAGGGAGCATGAGCGAATCTCCATTCCATGTTACGTTTGAATGCATTGACTGTGGGTATAAAGCACCTTACTCACATACCATCACTACCTGTCCAGGGTGTAGCGGTCAATGGCTAGAGGCACGTTACGATTATGAAAAAATTGGTCCTTTGCTCCCATCCAGGGCAGCTGGCAGACCTAATGACCTATGGCGATATCGCGAGGTATTACCGGTGAAAGCCCCCAACCCGGTAATCAACATGGGAGAAGGGGGAACTCCCTTGATTCATGCAGGGAACCTGGGGATGATGCTGGGTCTACCCCATCTTTATATTAAAGACGAAAGACAGGGACCAACAGGCTCTTTTAAGGATCGCCAGGCGGCGCTCAGCATCACAGCTTTGAAAGAAGCCGGTATTACGGAAGCCGTGCTTGCTTCGACTGGAAATGTAGCGATATCGTACTCGGCGTATGCAGCCCGGGCAGGGATTAAGCTGTGGGCTTTTCTGACCAGCCTGGTGCCGGCTGAGAAAATGCGTGAAGTTGCCATATATGGGACACAGGTGGTGAAGGTGACAGCCTCCTATGACCAGGCTAAACGATTAGCTGCTGAGTTTGCCCGTCAAAGAGGGCTATTTTTGGAACGTGGCTCTCGGTCAATACCCTCCGTGGAAGCCATGAAAACAATGTCATATGAAATTGCCGAACAGTTAGGTGGTCTATTGGAGCTTCCTTCGCATACGTGGAAAGCTCCAGATTGGTATATCCAGTCAGTCAGCGGAGGTATCGGGCCTCAGGGTGTTCTGAAAGGTTTCGAAGAGATGAAAGTAATGGGATTGATCGATCGCATACCAGGATTGGCAGGCATCCAATCTGAAGGGTGCGCCCCGATGGTACATGCCTGGAAACAAGGGCTGGAAGCGGCGGAGCCAGTCCGCTCACCACGCACACATATCACTACGCTCTCCACTGGTGACCCCGGAAGAACTTATACCTGGTTACGACATCACATGCTAGCTGGAGGAGGTGGCACGTTTGAGAGTGTTGCGGATGAAGAAGCTTACCGAACCATTCATATCCTGGCAAAGATGGAGGGATTGTCGGTCGAGCCCGCCGCTGCAGTCGCCTTTGCAGGGTTGATCCGGCTTGTGAGAGCTGGTCAGATTAAGCCTGCTGACCTGATCGTCGTGAATTGTACTGGACATACGATGCCGATCGAACAAGAAATCCTGGGCGAGGGTTGGGCGCGTAATATAGCAGTGGAGGGCAGTTCTCAACAGGCGCTGCTGGATACACCGGAAGAGGGTTTACTGGCAGCGTTGAGTAAAGTTACAATGGAACGCTTCTCGCGCATCATTATCGTTGACGATACCCCCGATGCCCGGCGATTAATCATGCGGATTCTACAATCACAAGGTGATTACACGCTCTTCGAAGCTGCTAATGGTCGAGAGGCGATTGAAATGGCGAAAAAAGAGCTACCTGATTTGATTATCCTGGATTTGATGATGCCTGAGGTAGATGGTTTCGCTGTGCTTGATGTGCTGAAACAAGACACGCGAACTTCAGAAATTCCAGTGATTGTTGTCACTGCGAAAGAGCTGACTCCCGATGAAAAAATTCGCCTCAAGGGACGCATTCATTCTTTGATGCAAAAGGGTGAGTTCATGGGGGATGATCTATCCGATGAAGTAAAAGCACTTTTGGGATAAGATTACCGGATTAGCTGGAAGAGATTCAGATGCAATCGAGAATCAAGGGAGTTTCTGCGGCTTTAGCTTCTGCGATTTTCCTGGGAATGGCGCCCGTCTTTGGTAAACAAGCCATCAACCTGGGAATGCCGCCTCTTGGCGTGGTAGCTTTACGCACGAGCCTGGCTGCACTATTGCTCTTCCTTGTGATCCTGCTTTTCCGAAAAAAATATCTGTATATCTATCCTGCTGGTCTGTTGGGTTGTCTGCTGGCGGGAGGAATTAATGGACTGGGATCCTTGTTATATTACAGCGCATTGGGCAGGATCGATGCGAGCGTGGGACAACTCTTATATTCGTTTTACCCTTTATTTGTCATGCTATGGATGATGGCACTTGATAACCAGCACCCCAGCCGCCTGACACTCATCCGTTTATTACTGACTTTGCCTGCCTTGTTCCTAATACTCCAGGCCAACAATAAATCGGTTGATCTACTGGGAGTGATGATGATGCTGGGGGCTTCCCTTTTATATGCGCTGCATTTGCCAATCAACCAGCGCGTTCTACTGGATATGCCTACTCCTACCGTCACCCTCTATACGCTTTTGGCGATGAGCGCAGTAGTCATTCCAGCCTATATTTTTTCAGGAAACTCGATCATTCCCTCCATACAATCTGCCTGGGGGGCGGTTCTAGGTCTGAGTCTGGTCACCTTTTTCTCACGACTGACACTGTTCATGGGAGTTAAACATCTGGGAGGAATGCAGGTTGCTTTATTGGGATTGAGTGAGTTGTTGGTGACGTTGATTCTTTCACATCTTTGGTTGGGTGAGAGTTTGAGCTTGATCCAATGGTCAGGTGTAATCCTCTTACTCATCAGCCTGACCATGGTCGCTGGGGAAAAGACACCTGTTCAGCGATTGAAAACTCGTTGGCTAAACTGGCTGCGTCCTCCAGGATACCCCACGAATTTGCCCCTGCCTTAATTGGCAGTATATATAAAATCCGTTATCTGGAATGATGCTCCATAGATAAGCTGGATTTGCCTGGGTCGAATGCGTATCCTTTGCCTCTGATATTGACAATCCAAGATTGACTCCCTGGGAATACGGAGAGCTTCCGACGCAAGCGGCTGACCACAGGTCGCAGTATTGCGGGAGCTTCTTGGCGGGTGGCATCGAATCCCTGTACTTTTGCTACTAGTTCTTGATGGGTGAACACATAATCCCGGTTTCCAAGCAAGACTTTCAAAAGCTTGCTTTCTGTAAAAGTAATGGAGACCTGTGAGCTTTCATCCCAGACGACTCTTTGGTCGAAATCTATCCTTACCCCATTGTCAATTAATAATTCGTTCTGATGAGAAGAAACCGGAAGATCAGTTTCCTGGATTCCTTTGAGTGTCTGTACTGAGGACTCGAGCCGGGACAACAACTCTTGATTTTGCAGGTTCTCGACGCGAGCTTTAAGCGCCTTGGCGACGCTGGCGAGGATCATCTCGGGTGAAGAAGGTTTGAGGAGATAATCTTGCGCACCTAATCGTAGAGCTTCAATAGCCGATTCAAGAGAGCCGTGAGCGGTGAGTAGAATGACTTGCGTTTCAGGGGCGATGCTGGCAGCAAAGCGGAGTACATCAACGCCACTCACTCCCGGCATTTTAAGATCTAGCAGGATCAGATCATAGGTTTCGCTCTGAAGACGCTGTATGGCATCATCTCCACTTTTAGCCATCTGAACGTGATATCCTTCCAACCGCAAAATATCAGCAAGAGAACGGCGCATGGTTGCTTCGTCGTCCACGACAAGGATCATAAAAGAAGCAGGTCCCACGCCAGGAGTATTCCGAAGTGTTGTCATACGTTTTCCTCTGAATCGGATGGTGGAGAACTTCGCAGTGTGATTTGGAAACAGGCTCCTTGACTGGGGAGGGCACCCGCCTGCTTGGATTGATGATTCTCTTCCTGTTCGAGGAGCTCCAGACTACCGCCATGTGCTGTGATAATTCCATAGCTGATAGCCAGTCCCAGCCCAGTGCCTCCCAATTTACTACTGACGAATGGTTCAAAGATGGTTCTCTTTTTTGAGGCACTTACACCAGGACCGGTATCCTGGAAGGTGATCTTAATCTGATCCTGACTGTAAGATGTCTCGATGAACAGATCACCACCGTCGGGCATGGCTTCCACTGCATTCAGTACCAGGTTCAAAAAAACTTGCTGAATTTGATCACCAACTACATAAACAAAGGGCAAGTTTGGAGCAAATGACAAATGCACATTTACCGCATGGTCGCTGAACTGCTTTTCCATAAGTAAAATGACTTTATGTAACAGGGTATGAATGTCGGTAGGTTGGCGATCAATCACACCAGGCCGGTAAAAGTCAAGCATGCGTTGGACCGTCTGCATGAGCC
>Ga0153915_10003598_pt1 | contig 14208 bp, 12 predicted proteins | sample Opewatmetagenome_2_FD_107003 | JGI IMG/M metagenome (GOLD analysis project Ga0153915, IMG submission 107003) | Freshwater wetland microbial communities from Ohio, USA - Open water 3 Core 3 Depth 3 metaG | ecosystem: Environmental > Aquatic > Freshwater > Wetlands | place: USA: Ohio, Lake Erie... | reverse complement strand
CCCGCTCCGGTGGCGCCAGCGGCGCCGGCGCGGACCACGGCTGTCGCGTGATGAGCCGCGCCTACTTGCTTTCGGCGAGCGCCTTGAGCACCTTGTCCGTGATATCGATACGCGGGTTACGGTAGACCGCTTCCTGCAGAATAAGATCGAATTTTTCCGCCTCTGCGATCTGCTTGATGACGCGATTGGCGCGTTCGAACAGCGCCGAAAGTTCCTGGTTGCGGCGCAGGTTGAGGTCCTCGCGATATTCGCGCTGCATGCGCTGGAATTCCACGCTCAGCCGTGCCAGTTCCTGCTCCTTCGCCCGCCGGTCACTTTCGCTCATCGTCACCGCCTCTTTCTCAAGCTGGGTCTGCAGCGTCTTGATCTGCGCTTCCCTGCGCTGCAACTCCTGTGCACGAGGCGCAAATTCATTTTCCAGTTGCTTGCTTGCCCGTTCGGCCGGTGCGGATTCGCGATTGATGCGCTCGGCATCGATGAAACCGATTTTAAGATCCGCCGCCTCGACCGCCGCGACGCTGAACAACAGCGCCAAAGCACCGAAAGCCGAGAAAAAATACTTCAATGTAGCCTCCTTGCGGTTAACTGCCCGCCGCAAGCTGCCTCGCAGCTTGCGGCGCCCGGCCGTTACTAGAATACCCCGCCGATCGTAAATTGGAATGGCTGCTTCCGGTCGCCGGGTTTTCCGCCCAACGGCAGCGCCACGCTGACCTTGAGCGGACCGAGCGGTGATACCCATAACACCGCCAGCCCGGTCGAATAACGAAAATCGCCCGTATCGTACGTGTCGCCCACCATCCCGGCGTCGGCGAAGGCGCTCATCCTGACCGACCGGTCGTTGACCATGCCCGGGAAAGGGAACAAAAACTCCGCATTGGCGACCACCCTACGGCTGCCACCACGCGGATCACCGTTGGAGTCCTTGGGACCGATCGTAAACGCTTTGAAACCGCGCACGGAACTTACGCCGCCGGCATAAAAGTTCCTGAAGAAAGGCAGCGGTTTCCCGCCATAGCCATCGCCATAGCCAAGCTCCCCGTTCAGCATCAGCGTATACGAACGGGTCAGAGGAAAGTAGCGCTGATACTGGTACGAAGCCTTGTAGTATTTGAGCGTGCCCCCCGGGAGACCGACTTCGCCAACCGCTTTGTGCAGCGTACCCGCGGTCGGATAGATGAGACTGTCCCGCCCGTCACGCGCCCATCCGATCGTGCCAAGCACCGTGGAGTTATGATCACCAAACGTCGCGACGTAGTCCTGGTACAGCAGCGGGCTCACTATGCCCAACGCGGGGTCGTTGAAGACGGTGATGCGCGTATTCTCGTACCCCACTCCGTAATTGATGGTGTCTATTTCCGAGATCGGAACACCGAGACGCAGCGCGGCGCCCGCAGTGCTGGTCTGGTAGAAACCCAGACCGCTGTTCAACGCATCAACCTTGCGCAGATAGACATCGAAGCCCTGGCTGATACCATCGACCGTGAAGTAGGGATCGGTATACGACAACGCATAAGTTGTATTGATCTTGCTGCTGTTCATTTGGGCCGTGACATGCTTGCCGGAACCGAAAATGTTCTGCTGGGTAACCGAGCCTGACAGAAGCAGGCCATCGCCGCTGCCGAATCCCGCCCCGAGCAGAATCACCCCGGTTGGCTTCTCAACGACGGAAATGTTGAGATCCACCTGATCGGTCGTTCCGGGGACAGCGGGCGTCTCGACATTGACTTCCGTGAAATACCCCAGCTTATCGATGCGCTGCCGCGACAAGTTGATCTTGTCCCCCGAGTACCATCCGCCCTCGAATTGGCGCATCTCGCGCCGGATCACTTCATCGCGCGTGCGGGTGTTGCCCGAGATGTTGATGCGATTCACATAAACGCGACGGCCTGGATCGATGAAGAAAGTGAACGCGACCTGCCGTTTCTGCTTGTCGATTGCCGGTATAGCGTTGACGTTGGCGAAAGCGTACCCGTCATTGCCAAGCCGGTCGGTGATGAGTTTCGTCGATTCGGTCAGGTGCGCGCGGGAGAAAGTTTCCCCTGATTTGATCCTGATCAGCTTGAGCGCCTCGTCCTCCGGAATCAATTTTTCGCCGGCCAACTTTATGTCGGAAACGGTGTACTTGGATCCTTCGGTGATACTGATCGAAATGTAGATCTCTTTCTTGTCCGGCGTGATCGAAACTTGAGTCGAGTCGACATTGAACTCAAGGTAACCGCGATCCAGGTAATGCGAACGCAGCGTTTCGAGATCGGCGGCGAGCTTCTGCCGCGAATACTGGTCCTGCTTGCTGAACCACGTCATCAGCCCCGGCGTGCGCAGCACGAACAGGCCCAGCAGATCCCTCTCCCGGAACGCATTGGCGCCGATAATGCTGATTTGACGGATCTTCGAGACCTCACCCTCTTCGATGCTGAAATTGATCGCAACACGGTTGCGCTCGAGCGGCGTTACGGTCGTGCTGATATTCACCGCATACATGCCGCGGCTCAGATACTGTCGCTTGAGTTCCTGCTCAGCGCGGTCAAGCAGGCCTTTGTCGAAAATGCGGCCCTCGGCGAGCCCGATCTGACGCATACCCTTGACCAATTGCTCTTTGTCGAATTCCCGCATCCCCGCAAAGTCGATTTGCGCCACGGACGGCCGCTCCTGCACCACCACAACAAGCACGCCCTTGTCGACCTCTAGACTGACATCTTTGAAAAAACCCGTGGCAAACAGCGCGCGGACTGACTGCGCCGCCTTCTCGTCCGTCATCGTGTCTCCAACCTTCACCGGCAGATAGCTGAATACCGTGCCGGCCTCGGTGCGCTGTATCCCCTCGATCCGAATGTCCTTGATGACAAAAGGCTCAAGCGCCACGGCCGGCAGAGCACAGAGCATCAGCAACAACAGGATAATGCGCGCAAGACTCATCAATGCTTAGCCGTTTATAAGACGGTTTATATCGTTATAAAGCGCGAAGGCCATCAACGTGAACAGCAACGCCATGCCGACGTGCTGCCCGATTTCGATAACCCTGTCCGACACCGGACTGCCTTTGAAAAATTCGAGCATATAATACATCAAATGCCCGCCATCTAATAAGGGTATCGGCAGCAGGTTGAGCACGCCGAGGCTGATGCTGATCAGCGCCAGGAAGAGCAGATACGAGATCCAGCCGCTTTGAGCTGTCTGTCCGGCGTAGTCGGCGATCGTGATCGGTCCGCTCAGGTTTTTCAGGGAAACTTCGCCCACGATCATCTTCCCCAGCATTTTCAGGCTGAATATCGACGTGTCCCAGGTCTTCTGTGATGCCTTGACCATGCTTACCAGCGGGCCGTACCGCACTTCCGTAAACAGATCCGCCATGACACTGCGATCCATCAGCGGCGCCGCGCCGATCTTGCCGGTTGGTTTCCCGTTCTCGACCACTAGGACGGGCGTGATCTTAATGGCGCGCAATGGCACGCCCTGGCGCCGCACTTCAAACGTCAGAGTCTCGTCCGGATGGCTGCGCACCATGTTTACCACCAGATCCCAGCTCGCGACGCGCTGTGTGTTGATCCCGATAATTTCGTCGCCTGCCTTGAGCCCGGCGCGTTCGGCTGCGCCGCCGTTCACGATGCTTCCGATCACCGGCTTGATCACGGGCTGGTAGCGCGCTAACCCCAGCGCCTTGAGGAAATCACTATCGAGATCGCTTGCGCTCAACCCCGACAAGTCCAGCTTGCGCCAAGCGATCTCTCCTTTTTCGTTACGCACCTCGATCGATATGCCGGCCTTGTGCACCGCGTGCTGCAGCAAAATCCAGCGCGCATCCTGCCAGGTCGCGACCGGCTCGTCGCCGATCCTGACTATCCGTTCTCCAGGCACGAAACCGGCGCTGGCCGCCGGCGTGCCTGGCGTCACCGGGCCAAGCACGGGCTTGATGCCCGGCACACCGTGCAGGAACAGGACCCAATAGAACAAAATCGCGAGGAGAAAATTCGCCGCCGGTCCCGCAATCACGATCGCAAAACGCCGATATACCGACTGGCGGTTGAAGGCGCGCGGCAAATCCTGCGGCGCCACCTCTGCCTCGTGCTCGTCGGCCATCTTGACGTAACCGCCGAGCGGGAATGCCGCGATCACCCATTCAGTGCCGTCGCGGCCCAGCGCTTTGCCCCATAGCGGTTTTCCGAAACCGACCGAGAAGCGCAGCACCTTGACGTTGCAGAGGCGCGCTACCAGGTAATGACCGAACTCGTGGACGACGATCAGACAGCCGAGCGCGACAACAAACGCCACAACGGTGATCAGGAGGTTCATACTGCGGTCCCGTAATGATAGATCTAGGATTGTGCCAGCTGCCGGCGGCTGCCGGCGGCGTGCCCTTTGTGGACGCCCTTCAGCCAGCGCTCGGCACATGCGCGCGCTTCCCGGTCGGCATTCAGCACGTCGTCGAGATCACGTAGCGGCCGGGTCGCAAGCTGTTCGAGCACCGCTTCTATCAAGAGCGGAATCCGCATGAAATTCAGTTTTCCGGCAAGGAACTTCTCCACCGCGATCTCGTTCGCGGCGTTGAGCACCGTCGGCGCGCTGCCGCCGGCGCGAAGCGCGGCATAGGCGAGCCGCAGACACGGAAAACGCTGGAGATCCGGACGCTCGAAATGCAGCGCCCCGATGCGCGCGAGATCCAGGAACTCGACTCCAGCTGCGATCCGATCCGGATAGCCCAGCGCAAATGCGATGGGCGTGCGCATGTCGGGATTGCCAAGTTGGGCGATCACCGATCCATCGATATATTCGACCAGTGAATGAATCACACTCTCCGGGTGGATCACGACCTCGATCTGCGATTCGGTGGCATCGAAGAACCAGTGCGCTTCGATCACCTCCAGCCCTTTATTCATCATCGTCGCGGAATCGACAGAGATCTTGCGTCCCATCACCCAGTTGGGATGCGCGCAGGCTTCATCCGGCGTAACGTGCTCAAGCCGGTGCAGCGGCGTCGCGCGGAACGGTCCGCCCGAGGCGGTCAGCAGCACGCGCCTGACGCCGACCGCGCCGAGCTTCCCCGAATATTCCCGCGGCAACGCCTGAAATATCGCATTGTGTTCGCTGTCTATCGGCAACAAAGTGGCCCTGCTGGCGCGCACTGCTTCCATCAGGATCGGACCGGCCGTCACCAGCGCCTCCTTATTGGCGAGCAGCACCTTTTTCCCGGCCCGCGCCGCCGCCAGCGTGGACCGCAACCCGGCGATGCCGACAATCGCTGCCATCACCGTGCCGACCTGCGGCAGGCTCGCGGCCTGCTCCAGAGCTTCGACGCCGGACAGCACGGCGCATCCCAGTCCGGCGTGCTTGAAACGCCGCTCCAATTCCGCGGCCGCCTGGCGTTCCACCATCACGGCGAGATCGGGTTGGAATCGACGACACTGTTCGAACAGGAGATCAACCTGGTTGCGCGCGGTCAGTGCAACGACCTTGAACTTCCCCGGATGGCGCGCGATCACGTCGAGCGTGTTGATGCCGACACTGCCGGTCGAGCCGAGTATGGTCAGATTCTGCTTATCAGGCATCGTCACGCAGAGTAATACAGCGACAGCGCCGCGAGCGGCATGCTTGCAATCAGGCTGTCAACGCGGTCGAGCATGCCGCCGTGCCCGGGAAACAGCCTGCCGCTGTCCTTGACGCCAGCCTGGCGTTTCATCCAGGACTCGAACAAATCCCCTTCAACACTCATAACCATAACGGTCGCAAACAGGACTGCTCCACTCAAGTCGTGAAAAAGCGCTTCCCGCGGAGCGAACATGAACCAAAGCACAGCATAATACACCGCTACCGCGACGCACGCGCCCGCCACACCCTCCCAGGTTTTCCCCGGGCTGATCTGCGGCGCGAGGTGGCGTCGACCGAAACGTTGTCCGACCAGGTAAGCAGCGCTGTCGGCGATCCAGACGATGCCCAGCAACGTGAGCAGTCGCGCGGGCTGGGCCTGCAGCCCCACCAGGGCCAGCCATGCCGGCACCAGCACGAGCCAACCGGTAACGCCCATGATGAGCGCATTCTGAACGCGCCACTTTCCGGCGAGCCACATCGGCGCGAGCATCAGCCAGAATGCCGCCGACACCCAGTACGCGAGCAACGGCAACGGCACCGCGGCCGGCAGCCTGGCGAGGCTATTCGGTGCGTACAGGAGCCCAATGCCGGACAACGGCACGATCGCGGCGAAAAGCCACCGCGCGACGCACCCGTAGCCCGCCAGCGCTGCCCATTCCAGGCTCGCGATCACCAACGGCAGCAGCAGACAGACGAGCCAGTACTTGTTCGGCAGGAACAGCAACGCACCGACCAGCAGCGGCAGCAGTACGGCAGCGGTAAGCAGGCGCGTGATGAGCATCTCGCAGGATCTGGTTCACGGCGGGGTCGGCCAGCGGATGACACTACCCCTTCACGCGGCCGTGTGTCGCGCGTTCGAATGCCTGGGGCAGTTGTTCACTGGTGCGCCCGAAACGTCGTTCACGCTGCTGGTATGAAGCGATCGCGTGCGCCAGAGCCGTAGCATCGAAATCCGGCCACAGGGTATCTGTGAAATACAGCTCGGTGTATGCGAGTTGCCACAGAACAAAATTGCTGATGCGCTGCTCGCCGCCGGTCCGGATGAACAAGTCGGGCTCAGGCGCGTAACTGAGCGCAAGGTATGGGGCGAGATCGTTTTCCCCGAAACCGGACGCGAGTTCGGGACGGTCCTTAAGCATGCGGTTCGTCGCCTGCAGTATGTCCCAGCGGCCGCCGTAGTTAGCGGCAACCGTCAAGGTTAGCCCGTCGTTGTCCCGAGTCAGCCCCTCCGCCTCGCGGATCAGGCTCACAAGCTTGGGCTCGAACCGTGACAAATCGCCGATAACCCTGAAGCGAATGCCGTTTTCATGCAATTTTCCCACCTCCTGTTCCAGCGCCATCACGAACAGACGCATCAGGAACGACACCTCGTCGGGCGGACGACGCCAGTTCTCGCTGCTGAACGCGAACAGCGTCAGATATTCGACCCCGCGCTCGCCGCAGGCGCGCACCACATTGCGTACCGCTTCGACGCCGCGCTTGTGGCCCGCAACGCGCGGCAGGAAGCGCTGCTGCGCCCAACGGCCATTGCCATCCATGATGATGGCGATATGCCGTGGAATGGATCGCGTTTCCGGGATTTCTTCGGTCGAACTCTTGACCATTGGGGGCTCTAGATCGCCATCAAGTCGGCTTCTTTGGCTTGCAGCATCTTGTCGATTTCGGCGATGTGCCGGTCGGTAAGTTTCTGAACGTCGTCCTGGGCGCGGTGCTCCTCGTCTTCCGCGACTTTCTTCTGCTTGAGCAGGTCTTTCAAATGATGAATTGCGTCACGCCGCACGTTGCGCACGGCCACGCGCGCGTTTTCGCCTTCGGTGCGGACTACCTTGATCAATTCCTTGCGGCGCTCTTCCGTGAGCGGCGGCATCGGCACCCGCACGGTATCCCCCTGGGTCGCCGGGTTCAATCCCAGATCCGAATCGCGGATCGCCTTGTCAACGGCAGCGGCCATTTTCTTGTCCCACGGGATGACGCCGATGGTTCGCGCATCAAGCAAGGTCACGTTGGCGACCTGCGGTATCGGGGTCGGCGTACCGTAGTAATCCACCACGATATGGTCGAGCAATCCCGTGTGAGCACGTCCAGTGCGGACCTTGGCGAGGTCGTTCTTGAGCGCCTCGAGCGATTTCTTCATCTTCTGTTCTGCGGTTTTCTTCACGTCGGCAATCATCACCCACCTCCGTCTCAAACGTGAACCATCGTTCCTTCATCTTCGCCCAGCACCACGCGCTTCAACGCCTTAGGCTTGAAAATGCTGAAGACGTTGATTGGCAGTTTCTGATCGCGGCACAGCGTCAGCGCCGTTGCATCCATTACCTTGAGGTTCTTGATGATCGCCTCGTCGAACGTCAGCCGCTTATAGCGCATCGCATCCGGGTGAGTTCGGGGATCATCGGTATAGACGCCGTCGACCTTGGTCGCCTTGAGCACGAGATCCACGTTCATCTCCATCCCCCGCAGCGCCGCCGCGGTGTCGGTGGTAAAAAACGGGTTGCCGGTGCCGGCCGCAAAGATCACCACTTTGCCCTCTTCCAGGTAGCGCATCGCCTTGCCGCGGATATAGGGCTCGACTACCTGTTCGATGTTGAGAGCCGACTGCACGCGACTCACCAGACTGACGCGGCGCATGGCATCCTGCAGCGCCAGCGCGTTCATTACGGTGGCAAGCATCCCCATATAGTCAGCCGTTGCGCGGTCCATGTGCGCGGCACCCGGCGCTACGCCGCGAAAGATATTGCCGCCGCCGATCACAACCGCCACTTCGACGCCGAGATTGGCCACTTCGGCAATTTCATCGACGATGCGCTCGATCGTTGCGCGATTGATGCCATAACTGTCCTCGCCCAACAACGCCTCGCCGCTGAGTTTAAGCAGGATACGTTTATAAGCGGGCGTTTCTGGCATGGCGGTCTCGCTACAGGAAACGGTGTTGCCGGATCAAGACGACGGGGGTGCTTGCCGCTCGTCCTTGCGCCGGGCCTGGCCGACTTGAGCCATGACTTCGGCCGCAAAATCGCCCTTTTTTTTCTCGATGCCCTCGCCGACCACGTAGAGCGTGAAACCGGCAACAGACGCTCCATTGGACTTCAGCAACTGCTCGATCGTCTGCTTGTCATTCTTCACGAACGGCTGACCGAGCAAAGTGACTTCCTTGAAGAATTTCTGGATCGAGCCTTCCACCATTCTTTCGACGATATTCGGTGGCTTACCCGACTCGGCGGCTTTCGCCAGGGCGATATCGCGTTCTTGCTTAACAATCGCGGCGGGTACCCCGTCCTTGGAGAGCGCCACCGGTCTGCTTGCCGCGATATGCATCGCGAGATCCTTGGCCAGCACCTCGCTGCCGCCGATCACATCGACCATGACGCCGATCTTGGCGCCGCTGTGGATGTAGCTGGCGAGCCGACCCTTTGCCACGATGCGTGCAAACCGGCGAATCATCACGTTCTCGCCTATCTTGCCGATCAGTGCCTTGCGCACCGCCTCGACCAACGCGTCATTCAACCTGAGGGATGACAGCGCCACCACGTCAGCCGGACCCTCCGTCGCCACCAGCCGCGCCAACGCGCCCGCAAACGCGATGAATTCCCCGTTCTTCGCGACGAAATCCGTCTCACAGTTTATTTCGACCATCGCGCCGAGCTTTCCGTCGCCGGAAATATGCGCGGCCACGACGCCTTCAGCGGTGACGCGCGCAGCGGCCCTGGTTGCCTTGTTGCCAAGCTTGATGCGCAGGATTTCCTCGGCCTTGCCCGCATCCCCGCCAGCCTCGGTCAAGGCTTTCTTACATTCCATCATCGGCGCGTCTGTTTTCTCGCGCAACTCCCGTACCATGCTTGCGGTAATGTCCGCCATTCCGTGCTCCACCGGTTAAAAAAAAGGGGCTCGCGCCCCTTGCTGCAGGTTCGTCGACTCTTATGCCTCGGCGTCTTCGTTCTCTTCAACTTCCACGAACTCGTCGCCGCCGCCCACGATTTCCTTGACGGTGTCACTGCGCCCCTCCAGGATTGCATCGGCCACACCGCGGGCGTAAAGACGGATCGCGCGGCTCGAGTCATCGTTTCCCGGAATCACGTAATCAATGCCCTCGGGCGAGTGGTTGGTGTCGACCACGCCGATCAGCGGAATGGCGAGCTTGCTGGCCTCGGCCACCGCACCCTTCTGGTAGCCGACGTCGATCACGAACATCGCGTCGGGCAATCCGTTCATATCCTTGATTCCCCCGAGACTGCGTTCGAGTTTGGCAAGCTCGCGCTGATAACGCAACGCTTCCTTCTTGGGCAATTTCTCGATCGAGCCGTCCCGGACCATCGCGTCGATGTCCTTCAAGCGCTTGATTGACTGCTTGACCGTCTTGTAATTGGTCAACATGCCGCCCAACCAGCGGTAGTCGACGTATGGCGCGCCGCAGCGCTGCGCCTCTTCCTTGATGATTTCGCGCGCCTGGCGCTTGGTGCCCACGAACAGCACCGTGCCCTTATTGGACGACAGTTGCCGCACGAACTTGAGCGCCTCCTGGTACATGGCCAGTGTTTTTTCCAGATTGACGATATGGATCTTGTTGCGATGCCCGAAGATGTACGCCGCCATCTTGGGATTCCAGTAACGGGTCTGGTGTCCGAAATGGACGCCCGCTTCAAGCATTTCACGCATCGTGACTGACATGCCTTACTCCTGGTTAGGGTTGAGCCTCCACCCGCGATCAACACCCGCCGCGCGAGCGGCGGGCACCCTGACTTCCCGCGGGTGTGCGAATTACAGCCGCTCCACAGCATCATGGGAGATGAGCGGAATTGGCCTAACTTTTTATTTTAACACACAAAAACTGTCCCCCTCAAGGCGCGACTTGGGCCGCCGCATTGATTGCGCTCGCATACAATCGCTGTCCGTTCTGGACTACAATCGCGGTTTCTCGAAAAACCAAGTACTTGGACTCTATTCGCCCGGGCCGAGCGACAGCCCGGGTTACCCATGGCTGGCAACATCAAATCCCCGGAAGAGATACAGAAAATGCGCACGGCGGGCCGTCTTGCCGCCGAGGTGCTCGATTTCATAACGCCTCACGTCAACCCCGGTATCGCCACCGGTGAGCTTGACCGCCTCTGCCACGAATACATGGTCGGACAGCAGAAGACCATTCCTGCGCCGCTCAATTATGCTCCGCCCGGCTATCAGCCTTACCCCAAGGCGACCTGCACGTCGGTCAACCATGTGGTATGTCACGGCGTGCCGGGTGACAAGAAGCTCAAGGGCGGCGATATCATCAACATCGATATTACCGTCATCAAGGACGGCTATCACGGCGACACCAGCCGCATGTTCTACGTCGGCCAGCCGTCGATCCAGGCCAAACGGCTGTGCGAGGTCACGTACGAATGCATGTGGCGCGGCATCGCCGCAGTACGGCCGGGCGCCCAGCTCGGTGACATCGGATACGCGATTCAGAGCTACGCCGAACGGCACGGCTTCAGCGTGGTCCGGGAATTCTGCGGACACGGCATCGGAACCAAGTTTCATGAAGAACCGCAGGTACTGCACTACGGGCTGCCGAACACGGGCCTCAAGCTGCAGCCCGGCATGACCTTCACTATCGAACCGATGATCAACGCCGGCAAGGCGGACATCCGTCAGCTCGCCGACGGCTGGACCATCGTGACCAAGGACCACAGCTTGTCGGCGCAATGGGAACACACGGTTCTGGTGACGGAAACGGGATATGAGGTGCTTACGCTTTCAAACGGCGCCCCACCCATCCCCCGGTTCGACGCCTGAATGCCATGACCGGACTGAGCACGAGCACCGTCACGACTCGACTCAAACTGGTTGCTGGCCAATGGAAAAGCGCTCTCGCTGCCGGGCGCGAGGCGCTCCGACGAGCCTTCCTCGCGAAGCCCGCCGCAGGTGAGCTGCTGCGCCGGCACAGCAAGCTCATCGATCGCCAGCTCAGAGTAGTATGGTCGACCCACGCGTTGCCGTCCGGGCTGGCGCTGCTGGCAGTCGGCGGCTATGGCCGCAGCCAGTTGTTTCCGCATTCTGATATCGACCTCCTGGTCCTGCTGCCGGCCGCGGCCGACACAGAGCTCCAGCGGAAACTGGAGTCCTTCATCGGGACGTTGTGGGATATCGGGCTCGAAGTGGGCCACAGCGTGCGCACCATCGCTGAATGCGCAGAGCTGTCGGGTCAAGACGTCACTGTGCAAACCAGCCTGCTCGAGGCACGATTGTTGAGCGGCAACCGCGACTTGTTCCGCCGATTTGTCAAGACCATGCACGATACCCTCGATGCGGCTGTCTTCATGCAGGCCAAGCAACTCGAGCAGCAACAGCGTCACGAACGCTACCAGGTAACCAATCTCGAGCCCAACATCAAGGAAAGCGCGGGAGGTCTGCGAGATCTGCAGAATATCCTCTGGATTGCGCGTGCCGGCGGCATCGGCAACACCTGGCGCGAACTGGCTCGCCGCGGCCTGATCACGCTGCAGGAAGCTCGCGAAATTCAGCGCGACGAACTGTTTCTGCAGACCTTGCGCATCCGGCTGCATTACCTCGCGGCACGTCGCGAGGACCGCCTGCTGTTCGATCATCAGTCAGCGCTCGCAGCGCAGTTCAACCTGCGTGAGCGTCCGCACCGGTTGGCGAGCGAGCAGCTCATGCAGCGTTACTACCGCACCGCAAAGGCGGTCTCGCAACTCAATACCATCCTCTTGCAGAACCTCAAGGCGCGCATCTCCCCCGTGCGCGACCGGGAATATCACGCGATCAACCCGCGTTTCGGCAGCCGCGGCGAACTGCTGGAAGCACGCAATGAGCAGCTCTTTGATCGTGAGCCGGGCATGCTGCTCGAAGGCTTCCTGCTGTTGCAACAGCGCCACGAACTGAAAGGCATGACGGCGACCACGCTGCGCGCGCTGTGGCGCGCTCGCCGCCGCATCAATCCCGCGTTCCGCCGCAATCCCGCCAACCGCAAACGGTTCATGCAGATCCTGCAGAGCCCGTCGCACGTGGAGCGCGCGCTGCGGCGCATGAATCATTACGGCATCCTCGGACGCTACTTACCGGCCTTTGGCCGCATTGTCGGCCAGATGCAGCACGATCTCTACCATGTGTACACGGTTGATGAGCATATCTTGCGCGTCATCCGCAACCTGCGGCGCTTTTCGATCCCTGAACTCGCGCATGAATTTCCGCTGTGCAGCCGGTTGATGAGCGACTTCGCGCGCCCGGAAGTGCTCTATCTGGCGGCGTTGTTCCACGACATTGCCAAGGGGCGTGGCGGCGATCATTCCCAGCTTGGCAAAGTTGATGCTCGCCGCTTCTGCCAGGCGCACGCTCTGTCGCGAGAGGATACCGATCTTGTCTCGTGGCTGGTCGAACACCATCTCACCATGTCGGTCACAGCGCAGAAACAGGATCTCAGCGATCCCGACGTCATCCGGACGTTCGCTCAGCGCGTCGGTGATGAGCGACGGCTCGCCGCGCTCTACCTGCTCACCGTTGCCGACATTCGCGGCACCAGCCCGAAGGTGTGGAATGCATGGAAGGCCAAGCTGCTCGAGGATCTATTCCGTCTGACACGACAGCTGCTGGCCGGAGACCGCGTCAGCCTGGAGAACAGCCTGCAAGCCCGCCAGCAGGACGCTTTGGCCAAGCTCCGGCTCTACGCGCTGCCGGACCATGCTCATGAGACGCTCTGGGATCAGCTCGACACCGCATATTTCTTGCGTCACGACCCGCAGGAAATCGCGTGGCACACGCGCCTGCTCTATTTCCGCATGAACACCGAGAAGCCCGTGATCAAGGCTCGGCTATCGCCTGCCGGAGAAGGACTCCAGGTGATGGTCTATATCCCGGACCAAAAGGAGTTGTTTGCGCGCATTTGCAGCTTCTTCGAACGCATCAGCTACGATATCTTCGAAGCCAAGATCTACACGACGCGCCACGGCTATGCGCTCGACAGTTTTCAAGTGCACGATTCGACCAACCGGCGGCCGCAATACCGGGATCTGATCACCTACATCGAGCACGAGCTCGGCGAGCGCCTGCTGCACCAGACGCCGCTGCCGCCGCTCACCAAACCCAGGCTCAGCCGGCAGCTGCGGCACTTCCCGATCTCGCCGGAAGTCAACATTCAGCCTGATGACAAGGGAACCTACAAGGTACTGTCGGTAATTGCCGGTGATCGCCCCGGCCTGCTATCGCGCATTGCGCGCGTGCTGACCGCCTATGACATCAATCTGCACACCGCCATGATCAATACCCTGGGATCGCGCGCCGAGGACACCTTTCTCATCACCGGCCCGGCGCTCAGTGATCCCAAGACCGTGGTCAGATTCGAGAGCGATCTGGTCGAGCAACTGCGCACGTGAAGTGAGCCGTGAGCCGATTTCAGGACCGCGTGTCCGTCGGATCGCGATTCAAGGTTCACGCCTCTAGACGTCAATGATGTCCTGTCCGGGAAACAGCTCATCGATGAAACCGAAATGGCGCAGGTCGTGGATGCGCATCGGGTACAGTATCCCGGCAAGGTGGTCGCACTCATGCTGCACCACACGCGCGTGAAACCCGCTTACCGCACGGGCAATGGCGTTGCCGAATAGGTCAAAGCCCTGGTAACGCAAGTCCTTG